>Ga0265338_10005191_pt1 | contig 17104 bp, 18 predicted proteins | sample 42126metaG_FD_193579 | JGI IMG/M metagenome (GOLD analysis project Ga0265338, IMG submission 193579) | Rhizosphere microbial communities from Carex aquatilis grown in University of Washington, Seatle, WA, United States - 4-21-26 metaG | ecosystem: Host-associated > Plants > Roots > Rhizosphere... | reverse complement strand
ACGTAATCGCCGGGAACAAGCGTCGGCACCATCGAGCCCGACGGAATGGTGAACGGCTGGAAGACGAAAAGCCTTAAGCCGAGAACAACGGCCCCCGCCACGACGATGGCTGCAAGAAGCAAGCCGTCACGAGAACGACGCGGCTTCGTTACACCAGCCTTGATAATCGCCATTGTGCGCAAACCCTTCGATGTAAAATCAATATGCTGATTGCAAAAGCTCGTGGACTTCAGCCGCCGAAACGGGCCGCGGTGATTTGATCGCCTGGGCGGCAATTTCGCCGGCGACAAACTCGGTTTTGCCGGCATCGAAGCCGATGTCGCGCAGCCGCTGCGGGATGGGAAATTGCTTCAGCATGGCCGCGACCGAGGCGGCCGGATCGCCGCTGCCGAGTGCCTCCGCAAGACGCGCCTTGGCCTCGGGCGCGGCGGCCAGATTAAAGCGCGTGACATGCGGCAGGATGACCGCATGCGCCTCGGCGTGCGGCAGGCCAAGCCCGCCGAGCACGTGCGCGAGCTTGTGTTGCAGTCCGTTGCTGACGCTCAGCACCGTGCCGGACAGCCACGCGGCGATGAGACATTCGCCGCGGGCATCGCGGTCGGCGCCGTTAGCCACGACCGCGGGGAGATTTTTGGCGAACCGCCGCATCGCCTCGCTCGCCAACGCCAGCGTCACCGGCGTACGGCCGTCGGCCCAAAAGCTTTCGACGCAGTGGGCAATGGCGTTCATGCCGCTCGCCGCGCTCACTGCGGCCGGCAGACCGAGCGTCAGCTCGGGATCGTAGATGATCGTGCGCGGCATCACTTTAGCGTCGCGACCCGTGACTTTGCGCGCGCCGTCGGTGATGCCGAAGATCGATGTCGTCTCGGAGCCCGAATAGGTTGTCGGGATGGCGATGATCGGCAGGCCGGTCTCGCGCGCGATCGCCTTGGCAAGCCCGATCGCCGAACCGCCGCCGGCCGCCACAAGCCCGTCAGCTTTCGCTCCGCGCGCGGCTGCAAGACCCGCCTCTGCGATGGCTTTCGGCACGTGAATGACGGCCTGGGCGTGCAATCCGGCCGCGCGTGCCCCGAGAGCTTCGAGAATTTTCTGGCCGAGCCGCTCGCCGCTGCCGGGCGTCGCCACCACGAGCGCCCGAGACAAGCCGAGCCGTTCCGTCTCCTCGCCGAGCCGCGCCAAGGCGCCTGCGGCAAACACCACGCGTTGCGGCAGAACATCGTGGGTGAACGCGGCAATCGGCAAGGATCGTTTCCCGGATGCGGTGCAGCGCGCAGCGGTGCACCGCTGATCCGGGACCGTTACGAACACCGAGTTTGAAACGACCCCGGGTCTGCAACGCAACACTTCGTGTTGCGCCGCGCCCGGGAAACGAAGGCTATATGATCGACTCTATTTCCCCTCGCGCCAAATCCCGAGCGCCTGCTGCGCCGGGCGGTCGGAGATCGAGAACAGCACGGTCTCTTTGGAAGCGTTGTGTGAGTAGCGCTTCCACGGCGGCACCACGAAGACGTCATTGGGGCCCCACTCCAGAACCTCGCCGTCGACGGTGGTCGAACCGTGACCCTCGACGCAGACGAAAATCGTGCCGTCGGTAGCCCGATACGGCTCACCCTTAAACCCTTTTGGGAGCATCGCGAGCCAGGCGCCCATGGTCGGCAACACCGGACCGCCGGTGACCGGATTGGCGTAGTGCACGCGTGCGCCGTGGCGTTTGTCGATCTCGCCCGCCTTGAGCATGCGCTCAACAATCGGCCGGGTGCGTGCATAGGTGTAATTGATCACCGGGGTGTAGGTCTTGTCCCACTTGCCGTCGGGCAGAACGCCGGAGCCGTAAAGGCTGAGCGAGTCGCCGTTCTGCCGCGTCGTCTCGAGCGTCGGCTCATCGAAATTCTCGGCAAACGACGTCTCGAAGAAATTGATGGCCGGAAAATCCAGCACATCGAGCCAGAGCATCGGCTTCTTGGAGGTGTTGCCGTGATCGTGCGGCGCCCAATTGGCGGTGATGACGAAATCGCCCGGCGACATGAAGGCCTTTTCGCCGTCCACGGCGGTGTAGGCGCCCTCGCCGTCCAGCACAAAACGGATGGCGGCGGCGACGTGGCGATGCGCCGGCGCGACCTCGCCGGGCAGAATCATCTGGATGCCGGCGAACAGCGTGTTGGTGGCCTTGGATTCGCCCGGCATGGCCGGATTTTCCAAGATCAGCACGCGGCGCTTGGCCTCTTCGGCGGTGATCAGCCCGCCGGACTCCATCACCAGCGATTTCACGTCATTAAAGTGCCAGACGATCGGCTTGGCGCGCGACTTTGGTTCCTTGGTGACGACGGAATCCATCACCCGCCACAACGGCGTCATGTTGCGCTTGGCGATGCGGCCATAATACTCATCGCGGGCGGCATCGATATTATGCTTCGGGCCGGGTTTGCCGTTCGTGGCCTTCCTTGCGGTCGCGACCGCCATGGCATCCTCCATAAAAGCGCGGAATCTGATTGCTGCAAATGAATATAGTCAAAGCTCCGCACCACGGAAATAGTCCATTTTGCAACCAATACCCGGCTGCCATGCGGTCCTGCGCGGCCTCAAAGCCGCGGTTCAAGCTCAATTGCAGCCCAATCGGCCGCTATGATAGCTCTCGCCCATGCAGAATACGGCTTATAACGTACACGCCATTCTGGCCGGCCAGGCGCCGGCGGATGGGCCCGTCACGGTCAAAGGCTGGGTGCGCACCCGGCGCGACTCCAAGGCCGGCATTTCCTTCGTGCATCTGTCCGACGGCTCGGCGTTCCATCCGCTTCAGGTGGTCGCGCCGAACACGCTGCCCAACTACGACGATGAGGTTTTAAGGATCACGTCCGGTTGCGCGGTCGAGGCGACCGGCATCATCGTGCCGTCGCAGGGCAAGGGCCAGACGTTCGAGATGCAGGCGAGCGCCATCAGGGTGATCGGCTGGGTTGACGACCCGGACACCTACCCGATCCAGCCGAAGCCGCACACCATGGAGTACCTCCGCGAGGTCGCCCATTTACGGCCGCGCACGAACGTCATTGGCGCAGCGACCCGGGTACGGCACACGCTGGCGCAGGCGATCCACCGCTATTTCGACACGAATGGCTTCTTCTGGGTGAACACGCCGATCATCACCTCGTCCGATGCCGAAGGGGCCGGCGCGCTGTTTCGCGTCTCGACGCTCGATCTCGCCAACCTGCCGCGCACGCCGGCCGGCAAGATCGACTACAGCAAGGACTTTTTCGCCCGCGAAGCGTTCCTGACCGTATCGGGACAGCTCAACGTCGAGGCCTACTGCCTCGCGCTCTCCAAGGTCTACACCTTCGGCCCGACGTTCCGCGCCGAGAATTCCAACACCAGCCGCCATCTCGCCGAGTTCTGGATGATCGAGCCCGAGATCGCATTCGTCGATCTGTCAGAAGATGCGACACTGGCGGAAAGGCTTCTCAAGTTCGTCTTCGAAACCCTGCTAAGAGAGCGCGCCGAAGACCTCGCCTTCTTCGACGAACGCGTCGAGAAGGGCTTGGTGGCAAAGCTGCAAAACATCGTCGCGTCCGAGTTCGTGCGCATGGATTACGGCGAAGCCGTCGCGATCCTGGAAAAGGCGAAAGAGAAATTCGAGTTTCCGGTACGCTGGGGAATCGACCTGCAGTCCGAGCACGAGCGCTATCTGACGGAAAAGCACGCCAGGAAGCCCGTGATCGTCATGAACTACCCGAAGGACATCAAGGCGTTCTACATGCGGTGCAACGACGACGGCAAAACCGTCGCCGCCATGGACGTGCTGGCGCCCGGCATCGGCGAGATCATCGGCGGCAGCCAGCGCGAAGAGCGGCTCGACGTCCTCGACGCGCGGATGACCGAGCGCGGTATCGATAAGGAGCATTACGGCTGGTACCGCGACCTGCGCCGCTACGGCACAGTCCCGCACGCCGGTTTCGGTCTCGGCTTCGAGCGGACGCTCGCCTATGTCACCGGCCTGTCAAATGTGCGCGACGCCATCCCATTCCCGCGCACACCGGGCCATGCGAATTATTGAAATGCTCGCATCGCGGACGGCCGGGAACCCGCATTGACCCAATCCACCACAATCGGCAACATCAACCGCTTCAGAGACAATAACGTGCCTATTTTTTAAAGCGGGGAGACGACACCATGAAGCGGATTTTGAGCTTGCTCGCGGCCGGTGCCTGCGCCGCCATTCTCACAGGCCTGAATACCAGCGCGCAGGCGGCGCCCGATATGTCGCTGACGCGTCTCGACTGCGGTACGCCGCCGCCACCGACCGCGGTCAACGAGCGTTTCTCCGACACCTTTTCCTATGGCGACCTGAAAATCCAATTCGTGTTTAGCTGCTATCTCATCAAGCACGGCGATCAGTATTTGCTCTGGGATACCGGTCACGCCATGACCATGCCGAAAGTGGCGCCGAAGGTCAGCCTGCCCGATCTGCTGGCCAAAATAAACGTCAAGCCCGAGCAGATCACCTATGTGGGCATCAGCCACTATCACGCCGATCACACCGGCCAAGTCGGCTCCTTCACCAAGTCGACGCTCTTGATCGGCAAGGGCGACTGGGATGCGATTTCGAGTCCGAAGCCCGGCCCGGGCGTGAATTTCGCGCCATTCGAACCGTGGACAAAAGGCGGCGCCAAGGTCGAGCCGCAGCCGAACGACAAGGACGTGTTCGGCGACGGCAGCGTGATCATGCTCAATACGCCGGGACACACACCGGGCCACCACAGCCTGCTCGTCAAGCTGCCGACAGGCAACTTTGTGATCAGCGGCGACGCCGTGCATTTCCGCGAGAACTACGAGAACAACGGCGTGCCGTGGTTCAACTATGACCGCGCTGAGACACTGGCGTCGATCGGCCGCCTCAAGGGGATCGTGGCGACTTTCAAGGCGACGCTGATCATCCAGCACGACCAGCGCGACATCGCCAAGCTGCCGGCATTCCCGGCTGCCGCGAAATAGGCAATCGCAAGGAAGGACAGAAAATGACCAAATATCTTCTGGTGAGTTTCAAGACCTGCCCGTGGGTGCAGCGCGCGGCGATCGTACTGCGCGAGAAGAACGCGCCGTTCGAGTTCCGTCACATCGAACCGGACAACCGGCCCGACTGGTTCCTCGCCATCTCGCCACACAAGAAGGTGCCGGTCCTGCGCATCGACGATAGCGTGTCGCTGTTCGAGTCGAGTGCTATCGCCGAATATCTCGACGAGACGATCGCGCCGCGGCTGCATCCCGAGGACCCCGTACAGCGCGCCATCAATCGCGCCTGGACCGACTATGTGCCGACTTTTTCCAGCGCCGTGACCGGCGTTGCCTATGCGGCCGACGAGGCGGCATACAATGCGGCGGCGGAGAAGATCGCGCCGGCTTTCGACCGGCTCGAACGCGCGCTGCAAAAGCAGAGCCCTGCTGGGCCTTTCTTCAATGGCGCCAAATATTCCCTGGTCGATGCCGGTTATGCGCCCTTCCTGCAGCGCTATTGCTTCCTCGACCGAATCAAGCCGCTCGGCGTGATCGAAAAATATCCGCGGGTGAAGGCGTGGACAAACGCGCTGATGAAGCGGCCGTCGACGCATTCCTTCCCGGAAGGCGAATTCGAGGCCATGTATCGGACCAACGTAAAGCGCCGTAAGGCCTGGATCTCGCAGTTCATCGCCGACGTCGCGGTGGCGGCGGAGTAGCGGGTTTCGTACGGTCAAATGCATCGTTCACGCACCGCTCGTCCCGCCCAAGCGGGCCCGATCCGGATTCCGGCTTTCTCTGGAACGAGCGAAACTCATCGCACATAACAGGCATCGCAAATGTCAGGCGTCAAACACTACGAAACTGATGTTGCCATCGTTGGGGGCGGAGGTGCCGGCATTGCGGCCGGCATTGAGGCGCGCGACGCCGGTGCTCGCGCCATCGCATTCGAGAAGGACTCCGAACCGGGCGGCGCCGCCATCATCTCGGGCGGCGGCTGCCTGATCGTCGGTTCGCCATTGCAGAAACAGCACGGCATCGACGACACGCCGGACTTGGCGTTCAACGATTGGATGAGTTGGGGCGGTCCGTCGGCCGACGAGGTGTGGGCGCGCTACTACATCGAGCACAGTCTGCACGATCTCTATCACTGGGCCGAAAGCCTGGGCGCCACATGGTCCGACCTGAAGGAGCAGGAAGGTAACTCGGTGGTGCGCTGGACGCGAAGCGATCGCAACGGCCTCGGCCTGATGACGCATTTGATCGACGGCTTCCGCCAGAAGGGCGGCGAGATCGTCACCGACACCGAGATCACCGGGCTGTCCCGCGCCAACGGCCGCGTCACCGGCATTGAAGGCCGCAACACCAAAACCGGCGAGCCGGTGTCGGTGAAAAGCAAGACCGTGGTGATGACGACCGGCGGCTTCAACTCGAATCGCGACATGGTGCTTGAGTTCAATCCGACGCTCGGCAACGACATGGTCCTGGAAGGCTCCGGGCGCAATTCCACCGGAACCGGCCACAAGATGGTGCGGCAGGTCGGCGGCTATCTCACCCACATGGATCACATCTGGTTTTACGTGTACGCGACGCCCGATTACCGCGATCCCGCGCAGCGCCGGGGGCTCCCCTTCCGCCTCGTGCCCGGCAACATCTGGGTCAACCAGCAGGGGCGCCGCTTCCACAATGAGGCGCGCTCCGGCGGCAACTCGGCATCGCCGGCGCTGATGGCGCAAAGCCCGCGCCACGCCTGGGCGATCATGGACACGCCGATGACGGCGACCATGGAGATCGCCGATCCGTACTACCGCGACGGCGACAAGGTCGCGCGCGGCAAGGTGGTCGAGCTGCTCAACTCCTCGCCCTACATCCGCAAGGCCGATACGCTTGCCGATCTCGCCAACAAGATGCGCGTCGATCAGGCGACATTCCTTGGCACCGTCGAACGTTACAACAAGGCGTGCGCGCAACGGCTCGAAACCGAACCGGAGTTCGGCAAGCCGCTGAAAGCCTCCAAGGCGTTCGACACCCCGCCCTATTACGCGGTGCAGATCTTTCCACTGGCGCGCAAGAATTTCGGCGGGGTCAAAACCGATCTGCAATGCCGCGTGCTTGACAAGCATTTCGAGCCGATCGTGGGACTTTACGCGGCCGGCGAACTCTGCGGCATGGCCGGCGGCCACATCAACGGCCGCGCCGGCCTCGAAGGCACCATGCTGGGTCCTTCGGTGTTCAGCGGCCGGGTCGCCGGCGGCTGGGCCGCCCACGAGGCCGGCCATGGCAGCGGCTTTGTAGGCAAGCCGAACCGGGGCTGAGGCTCGTGGCCAAGCTGACGCTCGACCAGGTCAATCTCGTCTGCCGCGACACGGAAGCGTCGATTGCGTTCTACCGCAGGCTTGGCGTCGACATTCCCGACGCCGCCGTCTGGCGGACGGCAACGGGCGCCCACCATATCAGCGCCGGGGGCCGGTCATCGGATCAAGCGATCGATTTCGATCTCGACTCCACCACATTCGCGCAATGTTGGAACAGCGGCTGGAAGGGCCTGACTGACTTGGCAGGCCGCGTCGTTGTTGGATTTAGCGTGGACACACGCGGGGCTGTCGACGAGGTGTTTCGCGACATGACTCGCGCGGGATATCGCGGCTTGCAGGAACCGGTCGATGCATTCTGGGGCGCGCGTTACGCAGTTATCGAAGACCCGGACGGCATAGCCCTGGGCGTGATGAGTCCGATTTCGCCGGACAGGAAGTCGCCGCCCCCGAACGTGTGATTGCGTCGAAGCTGATCCGCCGCTATCCGCCCGGCGTCAGCGTGGCGAGCTGAACGGTATCGTATTTTTCACGCAGCTTGGCGAGAGCGTCCGGGTCTGGCTTGCCGCCCTTGGCGATCAGGTCACGCAATTCATCGAAATATTTCTCGTGCCCCGGAGGCGCGGTGATCAAAAGCATGCGGCCGGGCGCGGTGCCGGAATTGCCGAATGCGTGGGCCGCGCCGGGCGGCACGAACACGAAAGTACCCGGGACGCCGCGCAACGTTTTGTCGCCGCACCGCAGATCGATCTCTCCCTCCAGAACGTAGAAAATCTCCTCGATCTTGGTGTGGTAGTGCGCGCCGGTATTGAACCCCGGCGCGATCGTGAACTCGAACAGGGAGCATTGTTTGGAGTCCTGCGCCGTCAGCAGATAGTCGACCCGGGTCTGGTGCAACGTAACCCCATTGGCCTCGCCGTGATGCAGAATAATTCCCTCAACCGACATGTCACGCTCCTCTGGCCGTCGCCGACCGATAGTATGAAACGGCTCCGGCCCGAACAATCGCCAAACGCCGCAGCGTCACGGTCAATCGAGCTTGATGCCCAGCGCCTTGATCAGCACGCTCCAGCGAGCGATGTCGGCGTTGAGGCGCTTACCCAACTCCTCCGGTGTCGAGCCCCCGGCAACGTAGCCGGCGTCGACGAGCTTTTTCTGGATCGCCGGATCGGCCAGCGCCGTATTGGTGTCGGCGCTCATCTTGCGCACGATCTCAGGCGCGGTCTTTACCGGAACGAACAGCGCCTGCGAGCCGGTCACCGCGTACCCGGGAACGGTCTCGCCGATTGTCGGGACGTCCGGCGCCGCCGGATTGCGTTTCGCGCCGGTCACCGCCAGCACCCGCACCTGCCCGGTGCGCGAATACGACAGCAAGGTGCCGCTGCCGAAATAGCAATCGACGCGACCCGGAATCAGATCGGTGAAAGCGGGCGCGGCGCCGCGATACGGCACGTGCGTCATCTTCAGCCCGGCCATCTGCAGAAAACTCATCTCGGCGAGATAGGGCGCGCTGCCGGTGCCCGGCGATGCCATCGTCAGCTTGCCGGGATGGGCCTTCACGTACTCGACGAACTCCTTCAGCGTATGCGCCGGCAAGGAATTCGGCACGAACATGAAATAGTCGACCAGCGCCACCATCGATACCGGCGCGAAATCTCTCACCGCGTCATAGGTCAGCTTGCCGTACAGGCTCGTGTTCGACGCCATGGCACCCGGATCGAATAGCACCGTGTAGCCGTCGGGATCGGAGCGCGCGACGTATTCGCAGCCGAGATTGTTGCCGGCGCCCGGCTTGTTCTCGACGAAGACCTGCTGCTTCCACATCGCCGACAGTTTGTCGGCAAGCGTGCGCGCGACAATATCGGTTGGCCCGCCCGCGGCGACCGGGACGATGATGCGTACAGCTTTTGCTGGATAACTCTCCGCCCGACCTTCGCCGATAAAGAGGCTCGGGACGATGGCCTGGGCGGCCGAGAGCACAATCAAGTCGCGACGGCTGAGCATGGCACTCCCCCGCATTCTCGATAGCGAGGGCTATCTTATCGCGCGGCAAACGCCCTCGCCACAGCCGAATGGCCGTCAGTAACGCAGAAACTCCTCTCGCTCTTTCAGCCAAGTCAGTTCGTCCGGCTCCGCCAGCGCGTCCAAGTCCGCGGGCACCGCCCGTGTGTCGTCAACCCACTCGCGCAACAGCGGGCCGCCATTGATGACGTCGATGGCAAGTTTGCCGCGCTCATATTCGTAAGCAAAGTCGCGCCAAAGTGGATAGTCGGGAGTGAGGTGCCGGATCGCCTTGAAGGCAAGCGCTTGGACGCGCCAGGGCTTGAACGCCGCGTGATCGTAAGTTGGGCCTTCGGTGTGGATCTGCAAGCCGTTGCAGAGCTTGCCGGCGTGTTTGTGAAATGTCGGCTCGAACCAGCACTCGCGCGGCCGGAATCCGGCGAGCCAGTGCGGCGCGAAAGCGTGCATGGCGTGCAAAACCGCGTAGGCGTCGATGTCGGGAGCGCCGAACAGTTCAAGCGGCCGCGTCGTGCCGCGGCCCTCCGACAATGTCGTGCCCTCGACCATCACGGTGCCCGCATAGGCGCGCGCCATCCACAGGTTCGGCGCGTTGGGGCTGGGATTGATCCAGGCGCGTTCGCCGAGCGGCCAACCGAAGCCCGGTGCCGCATCCGGCTGCCAGCCCTGCATGTCGATGACACGGTAATCGACATCGAGCTTGAGTGTTTTGACAAACCAGCCACCGAGTTCGCCGAGCGTCAGCCCATGACGCATCGGCAGTGGCCCGGCGCCGACGAAGCTTTCCCAGCCGTCGAGTAGCCGCAGCCCCTCAACCGGGCGGCCGATTGGATTGGGCCGATCGAGCACCCACACGGCCTTGCCGTGCTCGGCCGCGGCTTCCAAAACGTAGCGCAGCGTGGTGATGAAGGTGTAGATTCGGCAGCCCAGGTCCTGGAGATCGACCAGGATCACGTCGAAAGTGTCGACCATTGCCGCGGTCGGCCGGCGCACGTCTCCATAGAGACTGAACACCGGAATGCCATGCGCCGGATCGCGAAAATCCGGCGACTCGATCATGTTGTCCTGCTTGTCGCCGCGCAGCCCGTGCTGCGGACCGAACGCGGCAACGACCTTGATGTCGCCGCAGGCGGCGAGCGCATCGAGCGAATGCGTCAGGTCTGCCGTCACCGACGCCGGATGCGCCAAGAGCGCCACGCGCTTGCCGGCGAGCGGCGCGCGCAATTTGGAATCGGCAATGAGGCGGTCGATACCGAATTGCATGAGCGCTACGCTCGTCAAAATTCGCAGGTAAAGCAATCGGCGTGGTGGAAATCCGGCCGGCCGGCCGGGTGCGCCAGCGCCCAGTAGGACAGCCGGCCGTTCGCCTCTTCGATCACCGCCGAAAGGCCCAGACGCCACGGCCCCGGCGGCAGCGCGCGAAGCTCTAGCGTGGCCTGCAAACTCAAACGGGTCGGCCCAATTCGTGTGTCGATGCGCGGTGCGGCAGTCTCGGCGGCGCGCATGCCGCTGCGATAACCGTCAAATTCGTAGGCGGCCCACTGCGTCGACGGCGCGAAATTGAATTCGAAATAGGCCGGATTTGATCCAGGCCGGATGAATGCCTCGAAGCAGGTGTGTCGCCACAACTCATCGGCACGCGTCGGCGCCGCTATTGGGGGCAAGCGCAGCTCATCGATGTCACCGGTCAGCTCATAGGACAAAAGCAACACACCGGTGCGCAGCCAAGCCACGTCGACCGCGATGGCGGTTACACCATCGCAATGCGAGTCGGGATACAGCTTTAGCGCTTGGCGCATGCCGGTATTCTAGCGCCCTCAAACGACCGATCTCAGGTGTTGTTTGCCCCGCCGTCAACCGCGAGCGTCTGTCCGGTGATGAAATCGCTGTCGGCGGAAGCCAAGAACACCAGCGCGCCCAGGAGGTCCTCCGGATATTCGTCGCGCTTGATCGCGCGGCGAATGAGCGACGGCGCCTTTGAATGCTCGAGATGGCCGGGATTTTCGTGGATGACGCTGTCGGACAACGTGAAGCCAGGCGCCAGCGAATTGACGCAGATGTTGTGCTCGCCGAGCTCGCGGGAAATCGAGCGTGTGAACGCAGTCACCGCCCCCTTCGAGGTGACGTAGTGCGAAAAATTCGGGATGCCGCGGGCGACCGTGCCGGAACTGATATTGATGATCTTGCCGTATTTCTGCGCGATCATGTGCGGCGCGACGTGCTTAGTCATGAGAAACACGCCGCGGACATTGATCGCCATGACGCGGTCCCACAGCGCGACGTCGATGTCGAGGATCTTCTGCTCTTGCAATGGCGCGAACAATGCGGCGTTATTGACCAGAATGTCGATCTTGCCGAAGCGATCGATCGTGTCACCGACGAGTTTCTTCACCGCACCCTCGTCGCTCACATCGGCTACGGCACTCGCCACCGAATTGGCGCCGTGCTCGCGTGCAATTTCCTCCGCCAAGTCCTTGCCGTCGGCAATATCGGCGATCATCAGTCGCGCACCTTCGGCGGCGAGTTTCTTGGCGTAATGCCGGCCGATACCTTTGGCACCGCCGGTGAGCAGCGCCACGCGCTTGTCGAGCCGTGCCATCTAATGCCTCCCGTTTACGCGACGGATGAATTTCTCGAAGCCCACGAGTTGCTGCTTGACGATGTCGATGGTCGGCTGGTCGGTCAGCTCAACGGTCTTCTCGTCGAATTTCTTTGCCGAGAAGGAGACGAAGATTTCCGGCTTGCCGAAGATCAGCGCGTCAATCGAGGTGAGGCACTGACGGAGGTGATACTGCATGCGCGCGCCACCAAGCGCACCGCCCGCGCAGGATTGCAGCGCCACCGGCTTTTCCTTGAACGGCACTTCCTTGAACCGCGAGACCCAGTCGATTGCGTTCTTAAGCCCGCCCGGAATGGTCCAATTATACTCGGGCGAGACGATGATCACGCCGTCCGCGGCGCGGATCGAGTCTCCCCAGGCCGTCACTTCGGCCGGAAACTTACCGTCGGCGTGAAGATCGTGATTATAGACTGGCATCGTCTCCCAGCCGGGCGCGGCCTTGACCGCCATGCCGGGCGGCGCCAGCGCCGGCAGCGTCCGCGCCAGTGATGCGTTGTAGGACGCCTTGCGCAGGCTGCCGCAGACGACAACGACATTGAGTTGATTATCCGACACTGAGCGTCCCCCTCCCCTGAGTCTCGATTAGCTCCTGCCGCCGTGTGCCGCGATGAATTTGGCGAAGGCGATGAGCTGCTGCTTGATGAAGCCGATGGTCTGCTCGTCCGTAATCTTCCCGGTCTTTTCGTCGATGCGCTGCGCGCAATTACCAATGAAGATTTCCGGCTTGTTGAGCGTCTGTGCATCGAGAAACACCATCGACCTGCGCAGATCGTACTGCACGCGGGCGCCGCCTACCGGACCCGGCGAGGCCGACTGAAGCGCGACCGGCTTGCCGGCGAAGGGCTGATTAGGCAGCCGCGACACCCAGTCGATCGCGTTCTTCAGCGGCGCCGGAACGCCGAAATTATATTCCGGCGTATTGAAGATCAGCCCATCGGCGGCGCGGATCGCGTCGGCCAACGCCTGCACCGGCGCCGGGAAGCCGGTCGAGTTCTGGATGTCCGCATTGTAAAGCGGAAATTCGCCGATCGGCGGCGCTTCCTTGATCTGCATGCCATCGGGCGCCAGCCCCGGCAACGCGTTCATGACTATGCGGTTGTAGGAACCTTTACGCAGGCTGCCGCAAATCGTGATGACGTTGGCCACATCGTCCTCCTTCGGGTTGTCCCGGCACTCCGAGTTCGAGCCTCAAGATAGGCGGGCAAGACAGCGCCGCAAAGGCCGTAAGCGGCGTCGTGCCGGCGCCGGCGGGCGCAGTCGCAAGGTTTCTTTGGAAAATCTCTCGCTTAATTATTCAAGATCGGAAAACTCTTCGGCGAACTCGGCCCCGGCAACGTGTGTACGAAGGCGTAAATGTCGGCGATGTCCTTATCCGATAGCACGGCGCCCGAATAGGCCGGCATGTCGTTTATCGGGTTGCGGATTTGGCCCTTGAAAGCCTCGAATGGCAGCGCGGTGTGGGCGAGGATCGGCGCCGGACCATTATAGGCCCCGCCCTCGCCGACGCGACCGTGGCAGGTAAAGCACGCCTCTTTCAGAAAGATGCGCTTGCCGTTGGCGGCATCGCCTTGCGGGGCCTCCTGAGCACGCGCGGCCGGCGTAAGCGCAATTGTCGCAATAACCGCCAAGGCCATGCCGGTGAATTTACGCATGATGCTGCTCCCTAACGCGGATCGGTCACAACGTCGACGACGGCCGGCCCGCCCGCCTTGACCACGGCGATGGCGCGTTTTAGCGCCGGCGCGAGATCGTTCGGATCGGTGATCGGCCCCTCGCCGTGCGCGCCCATGCCGCGTGCCACCGTGGCATAATCGATGTTCGGGTCCTTGAGCGTAGTGCCGATATCCATGCGATCGACGCCGCGGCCATGCCGCGCCGCCATGGCGGTCAGGTACATGTATTCCTGATGGTAGGCGCGGTTGTTGTGGACGATGTAGAGAATCGGGATCTGGTGGTGCGCGGCGGTCCACAGCGCGCCCGGATTGAACATAAAGTCGCCATCGCCGCCGAAGGCGACCGTGAAGCGACCGTGCTTCTTGTTGGCGAGCGCCGCTCCGATCGAGGCTGGCAGGTTATAGCCGACGCCGGCACCGCCCGAGCCGCCGTTCCACTGGTAGGGCTTCTTGATGTCCCACAGCCGGTGCATCCAGGACAGCCGGATCGCGGTGCCGACGACCGACCAGTCCTCGTCTTTGATCTGGTTATGGACCTCGGCGCACATGCGGGCGGTGGTGATCGGACTGGCATCCCAGCCGATAGTGGCATCGACTTTCGAGCGTTCCACCATCGCCTGGTGCGCGGCGGCGAGCTTCTTGCCGCGCTCATCGAACGCGGCTTTCTGCGCCGGGTCGGTCAGGCGTCGCACCGCTTCGGTCAGTGCCGGCAGCGACGACTCGCCGTCGCCCGCTATGTCGAGGTCGACATCCTGCCAGCGGCCGAAATCCTGGTAGTTCGCTTTCAGATAAACATCGCGCATGCCAAGCGTGATGATCTTGGCGCCGGCCTTGGTGGCGGGACGCGAGGTGCGCTCGATACGGTCGCGGAAATGCGTCAGCGGGCCCCACAGGTCGTTCATCTCGATGGCGAGAATGACGTCGGCCCGCCCGATCAGCACCCTGCGGAAGCTTTGATTGAGCGGATGCCGCGACGGGAAATTCATGCGGCCGTAATTGTCGATCACCGGGCATTGCAGTGCCTCGGCAAATTCCACGAGATTCTTCATGCCGGCCGGCGTGCGCGCGAGCCGGTCGACGATGATGAGCGGGTTCTTGGCTGCGACCAGCATCCTGGCCGCCTCGACGATCGCCGCCGAGTCGCCCACTGGCGGAATCACCGGCTCGTATTTGGGAATGCGCAGACTGCCCCGGTCGCGGATCGGGTTCTCCTGCAACTCGCCGTCGAGCGAAAGAAACACCGGCCCCATCGGCGGCGTGGTCGCGATCTTGTAGGCGCGCACCATGGACTCGCCGAAATGCTGCAGCGAGGCGGGCTGATCGTCCCACTTGGTGAACTCGCGCACGATCTGGCCGATGTCGACGCCGGCATGCAGCCATTCGGCGCCTGGCGCGCGCTTGTCGGCCTCCATGATGTTGCCGCCGAACACGATGACCGGCACGCGGTCGCACCAGGCGTTGTACATCGCCATGGTGGCGTGCTGCAGACCGACCACGCCGTGGCACGCCATGGCGATCGGCTTGCCATCCATCTTGGCATAACCCTGCGCGAGATGAACGGCGATGTCCTCGTGCACGCAGGTGATGATCTCGGGCTTGGTGTTGCCGCCGTGATTGACCACGGCTTCGTGCAGGCCCCGATAACTCGAGGCGCAGTTGATCGCCAGGTAATCGATGTCGAGCGTCTTGATGACGTCGACCATGTAGTCGCCGCCGCTCGAAGTCTGATTCACCGGATCGGATGGCGGCGGCATGGTTTCGGCCGCGATCTGCCGCGGCCCCGGCAATGCCGCCTTACCTTTGCTCAGTGGAGCGGCCGGCATGGCACCCGCCGCAACCGAAGGCGCGACCGCGGTGGCGGCTGCGGCTCCGACCAGACCCGCGCCTTTTAGGAAGCTTCGGCGGCTGGAATCGGCGCCTTGGTTCGCGTCTTGGCGGCGCTTCGGCATGAACATCCTCCCACGAACGGCCGGCGGATCGGCTTGATTATGAATTGCGCGAATTGTCGCGTCCGGCCGCGGAGGCGTCAAGCTAAGCGCGGCATCGGCCTGCTATGCGAGGGCTGAGTTGCCGGCGACATGGTTATTTTGAGGGGTCACGGCGCATTTTCACCGCTCACGTGCTCGGCGAACTCAATAACGCGGGCGCCACGATCTCCTTCCAGCTGCGTGGCGGCGTCTTCAGCACACCCCGCCAGCCGAGAAAATCGGCGAAAACCTGCATGCCTTCCACTGCGCTCCCGAATTCGTCCTTGTTGTCACGCAGCACAGCGTCGACATCGGCGGCGTTGAGCGCCTTCGACGGCTCGTGCGCCAGATAGATTTGCGCCGCGCGGCGCGGATCGTCGTGGATGATGCGCGCCGCTTCATCCATCGCCTTGTCGATGACTTCAGGAATCTTCGGGTGCGCGGACACATAGGCAGCCATCGCACCCATGACGAGAAACGAGGCTTTGCCGCCGATCACCGTTTCGGAGCGCAGAATGGGATGAATGTTTTCATCCTTGAGGGCCAGCTCCGTGTATGGCGGCGAGGAGAATGCAGCGGTCACAGGCCCCGTTCCGGCGAGCAGTGCGGCGAGCGCGTCCCCGGGAGTGAGCACCGTCACCTGACGGCGCAGCCGGTCGTATTGACCGAACGTCTTTTGCGACTGCATCTGCAGAAAATACATTTGCGGTGCGGTCAGAGTAGGCATGGCGATGCGATCGGCGGCACGCAGATCGGCAACACTGTGAACGTCCGCGCGATTGCTCAGCAGCACCGCCGGCAATGTGGCAATGCCGGAAATCGCAACGATCTGCCGCGGTGTATTTCTGGTTTTCTCCCGCGCCAGCAAAAGCGGCGCCGCGCCGAACGGCGCCATATCGATAGCGCCCGATGCGAGTGCGTCCTGCGTCGGACCGGCGCCGGAGAAACGCTCATAGCTCGCCTTGACGTTAAGATGCAGCGCCTTCCCGTATTTTTCGACCAGCTTAAGGTCCTGGCAGATGTAATCCGGCAGAAACGCGAGCCCGTAGCCGATGCCGATTTTGACCTGCTCCTGCGCGGATGCCGGCGATGCCGCAGTGATGACGGCAAACAGGGCACCGATTGCATGCAGCGCTCCGCGCAGGCTCGCAGTCAGTCCCCGAGCCCGCAGGCTCTGCGTGCTGCCGGTATGTCCGTGCATCGACTATCGATCCCCCGATGCAGCACTATAGCGGGCACACCGCGAGACCACTACCGGCCTTGCCGTCCCCCGGTGACAGAAACCCTATCACCGCGGCGGCGCGACGCCGAAAAACTCCACGAGCCGATCCCGCGCGGCAAGCGTCCTTTCCAGGTCGTAGCCGTTGACGATGGCGAGCCGAAAGCCGCCGGGCGGCATGGCATGGCGGTCCGGCGCGCGATCCTCATGGAAAGTGATCTGCACGCTGGTGACGCCCGGCATTCGTTTTATCTCCTGCACTAACGGCTGCGGCGGATGTCGCCAAGCGCGGCCGGGCGGGCCAAACAGTA
>Ga0265338_10005190_pt1 | contig 17105 bp, 17 predicted proteins | sample 42126metaG_FD_193579 | JGI IMG/M metagenome (GOLD analysis project Ga0265338, IMG submission 193579) | Rhizosphere microbial communities from Carex aquatilis grown in University of Washington, Seatle, WA, United States - 4-21-26 metaG | ecosystem: Host-associated > Plants > Roots > Rhizosphere... | reverse complement strand
CCTACCCCGGTTCCAGTTACGTATTGACCTGTTACAATATTGTCAATCAAGCTACGCAAAGCCAAATCAACATCAACTATAGTGCTTCGTATGTCCAATCTTGGGAGAATGCCGGGTCTGATAGGGGGCAACAACAAGATTTCGGCATGGGCACATATTATATAGGCAACAACTGGGGCAGACGCATTTCCTTAGTCCGCAGCAATCTTGGCGGTGGTGAAGTTAGTTTCGTTAACCAAAATGGGGTATGCATAACTACTGGGCCGGGGGATTGGCGGGACTGGCCGCCAGGTAACTGGAGTGGCTATCTTGGGGATCTCGACCATAATGGCCAAGGCTACAACGACGGCATTTCGTACATATATGTAGGCCTCGACTGTAATCAACAATAAAGAGGATTATAAATGCCAGAAGATACAACTAGCCCCAAAATTTCTCAGAATCCAGCGACCTATAACGCTCAGCGGCGTAGATTATTAATGTCCAAGCTGGCTTGGTCCATCGCCCTGATTTTCATACTGGCGATTGCAGCCGGCGGTTACTTAATCTATAGAAAAAGTATTCACTTTACCCATTACGCCACCGGCGGCTTGTCTACTTACACTCTCGCTGGCGCCACGGCTGGCACTGGCGCCAGTTTTGATAAACCCGCGGAGTTTAAAATCTCAACAACACCGCCGAGCTCCAAAGGCTACACTGAACAAGTGCTACTAATACAGCCGGCTTCCAGTAAGGAACAGCCTGATATTGGCCGCATCGCTATGGCAGTGGCCACTAGCGACCCCGACTCCATTAATACAGCGCTTGCTAATTTTAGCCTGGCAGTTGCTCCCCAAAACCCCCAAGATGCCACTTATCAGGCTCTTATTTTACCAGTACAAGACTTTGTCAATCAGCGTCTACCAAAGGGCTATGGTGTAACCGTTTTAGCTACACCACGGGCTATAACTACTCCTAGGATTTCCAGCGGGGCCTGGATTATCGGATTTACGGCAGTAGGGCCGTCAAAAAGCACACCGCCGGTTGTTGGAGAAATTACGTTGATCTATGGTAAAAAAGCTATTTATTATTTCATGGTCGAAAATATCAGCTCGGTATGGTCGGCCAATCAATCAATCTGGACAAAAGTCATTAATAGCTTAAAAATCGATCAATAAGTAAAAAATCAACCTCGGGGTAGGGACTGGAACTAAAAGTTTACTGGCTAAGCTGAGCGCTATTAAAGGCGCTAGTAAGGGCTGTGCTGAGCTTCATGAATAAGTCGTCGTATTGTTTTTGAGTGGTTTGATCTTTGCAGGTTACGCCCTGGGGCAGGCTGCCACCAATACTGCCGATGTAAAAGTCAGGGAATTGCTTTAAATTTATACTTGGCGGCATTTGGTTTGGCTGGTATTGACCCGTGGATTTTACTAAGGAGGCCAAAACTACGGAGGTGTTAGCTGCCGCGCCGGTGCACTTATTGGCCATGCTGGTATATTGGTCCAGCTGCAGGTTAATTATGGTTATAATTTTGTCCGGGCTAGTAGTTGTACTATACTTTAAGCCCTTTAGATCACTAGGCACGGGTACCGTGACGCCAAATTCTTTCAGATTTAATTTTTCGCTAGTGGCGGTGACCTTAGCGCCCTGGCTTGAAGCCTGAGAACTAGCAGCGCTACTGTTTTTATTAGTCTTGTTATGATGGCTTACAAGATACCAGCCGCCTAATCCTAGCACTAGAATAACAATCACAAACATAACAACCGTAATAGGGCTCAGTCCAGTACGGGGAGGGGATCCCTCCACGCGGCCCATATTCTTAGGCAGTTTAATCATAAGGGTATTGTATAGGTTGGTAGGCTTCGGTGCAAGATATTTAGTCCGGTCGTTTACCCCTTGTATCATCTGTTTTTTATCCACAACCGCTGTTGCTAAACCTCTTCTTACCCAGTAGGCAATCTTGGATAAATAGCTTATGATTATATCTATGCAACAGAGCCTGATGCGAGGTTTTACGATCGCCGAGCTAATGATTGCCACCTCGGTTTTTTCGGTAATTTTACTTGCTGGTACAGCAACTTTTATTGACCTGGGCCATTCTTATTACAAGGGCGTCACAATTACTCAGACCCAGGAGACTGCCAAGCAGATAATTAATAAAGTATCCTCGGACATACGGCTGGGCTCTGCCGTTTACCCGTTAAATACCGCCAGTGGTAACCGCTACTACTACTGTCTGGGCTCACATCGTTACAGTTTTACTCTTTTTAAGCAGGTGGATTATTCTAACCATGATAATTCCACGAAATTTGGGCTGCTGGAGGATGAGCCTAACGGCGGCGGCTGCGGCAGCCCATTCGATGCGCCCGTTGTTGCCTTGGTAAATCCAACCGAACTTCTGGGCAATCAGATGCGGTTGTTAGCTTTTTCGATAAACCCAGTCGGCAGTACCGGCTCAATCTACTCGGTAAAAGTTACCGTAGCTTCTGGCAGTGATAGCTCCTTGAGCGACCCTAATTCTCCAACCGCTCAGTGCCAGGGCGGCGGCTCTGTTACTCAGTCCTGCGCGGTTACCACTTTGAGTACCGTAGTTTATGGGGGGATAGGCATATGATTTTTGCCAATTACCGGTCTAAGCGCGATCAAAGCGGGATGGCTTCATTCCTGGTAAGTTTGGTTTTGGTCAGCTTACTTACCGCCATTGCTATAGCTTTTGCGGTTCTTATGAGCCGCGAGCTTAACAAATCTTTAAGTAATCAACTGTCCCAAGCAGCTTACGACGCCGCCGCTTCCGGCATCAACGACGCCATAAGCTATGTACGGGACAACCCCAATACCGACATAAATCAGTGCCAGGACTTGCTCGGCCCCGGCAAACCGCTCAATACGGCTTCTAATTTGTCGGGCGATGCCAACGCCACCACCAAATATACCTGCGCGCTTATAAACACCAAGCCGCGGGACCTCCGTTACCAATCTATCCCCGCCAGCCAATCTCAGGTCATAAAAACTACTGTCGCCAGCCAAGCTGGTACTGCCGACTCAATGAGTAAAATGATGGTTTCCTGGCAAACGGCCAGTCAGACCACCAGCGGCACTAACAGAACGCCGGTGCCGTCACCGCAGTACGGGTCGTTATTTGATGAAACTAGCTGGAGCAATAGTGATTTTATACCTATGCTTCGGATCACCATCTACTCCGTGCCGGCCGATACTAAAGACCTTAGCCTAGCGACTAATGGTGCCCGGACTTATTATTTATATCCAACATCAGCCAGCGGGGCTAACGTCACAGTCCTTAGTAGTACCGACGCCAATGGTCTGCAAAAAGTGGCTTGTCTGACCACCAACTCCTCGGGTAATTTTACTCCGTCAGATGCGGCCACCGGGTTCGACTGTAGCGCTATTATCTCAGGCCTGCCAGCTAGCGACATTAACGGCTACATAACCTATATCCGCTTAACGCCGCTTTACAGTGCGGCCGATGTCAGGATCCAAGGGAATGATGCCGCTAACCAAGCAGTTAATTTTATTGGTACTCAAGCTATTGTCGATGTTACGGCACAATCGTCTAGTGCTGTTAAACGCCTCCAGGCCCGGGTCGATATCAGTGCGCTCAACGGACCGCCACAGACTATTAACCCTGGCGACAACAATTTCCCGGAGTATGCCGTACGCTCAGCCGACACTTTATGTAAGCGCTTGCAAAACCCCGGCGACCCAGATAACTTGCCGGTTTATATAGATGACAGCTCTCTGCCGTATTGCGGTCCGGAGTTGTCTGGGTTGGAAAAACTCAAACCGCCGGTAGTCAGCAACCTCTCTTCGGACAATATCGGCCAGAACAGTGCCAGCTTACACGGCACAGTTAATCCCAATAAGGGCAAGGCCACGGACTGTTATTTCTCTGTAAATGGTAATAATTATAGCTGTATGGGCTCAATGCCCAGCGGACGAAGCGCCAGCAACTTTGATGTTAACCAAGACGTTGGCGGACTTAGCGCTGGCACCGGCTATACTTTCCAACTTTGTGCTTCCAACCCGGCCGGCCAAACCTGCCAATCCAGCTCATTTACTACCCAGGCGCCACCTCCGAGCAATAAGCAGTCCGTACACGTAAACCTGCATGGCTCGACTTGGGATGCCAGCATAACCGATAACGGCGATGGTACGGGTTTTTGGCACTGTGATTTCTTTAGAAGTCAGGGCGGAGCATGGCTGGCATCTAAATACCCGCCGGATGTAGGCTATTATTCTGCTGGCGGTGCGACTCCCGGCGGAACGGGCTATATCATCTGTTACGCCACCGATGGTGGTTGGGGCGATAGTCAAGGCGGCGGCCCGCAGCCTCCAAGCGTTACTATAACCTATTACGATGTTCAGGGACCTTATTACAATCCGAACGTTGATCAACGATTTTGTCCAGATGGTTTTCACCACTATGTTTTATGTACTAATTGGGCTTCAATATCTCAGAATGCGGGGACAGTTAGTTGTGTAGAAAAATGGCGTGGCCCGAATGGAAACAGTGCCAGCCCTAGTAATCTACCTGCTAGTGGGGGTTTTACGTTTGGTTCAAACGACTCTAGCTATCTTATAAATGGCTCACTTACATTAACATGTGTTGGTTCAAATGGTGGCCAAGACTCAAAAATTTGGAACGCCCCACGATAGTTAAAGATTAGCACGATCACTCATTTACACGAGTTCATAATAATGGTATAGTATGGATACCCTTGTTGTTTAAGGGCGCTCCACCATTGCTGTTACTGGCGGCTATCCCCAAGGGAGGGATGAAAGTTGAAGCGCGCTATTTGGCTCACAGGGGTGGCTGCTATTATTTTCGCGGTCACTCCCAGTCTCGGTTACGCAGCCCATTTGCCGGTGCCCCAGTGCCTGATCTCAGGCGCCAAGTACGTCCCCTCGGTCAACAGGTTTGTTGGCCAGGGGTCGTGCTGGTACGTTGTGCGCCAGGTGAACGGGAAGCTCAAGAAGTTAACGCTCACGGGACGAAAGTGGGCGTTTTCGTCTCTGAAGGTCTACGACTACAATGGCTCCATCTGCGTGGCCGCGGGGGCTAAGTCCGGTGGGCTCGGCAACGATCCTGCCATCCTGCCCAAGGGGGCGAACAGGGTTGTTGCGACCTTCAAGCTCTGGGTCTCAAAAAGCCGGTCTCACAAGGCCAGCAAGGTCGCTGTCAAGACGATCACGAAAGTCATCGGTGGCAGTAAGAGCACCACGTGTAGTGGTGCGCCAACTATCATCACGGAGGGGTCGGCCCCCCCACCCGGACAGGGGAGTGTTTGTGGGCTTGAGGGCCGACCAGTGGTTGATGCGTCTGGGGTACACATCCCAGCTCTTCGATGTGGCGGCAACGGTTCGTGCGTCTGGGCCCCTCTTGGCGGAAGCTACTCGTCGCACGGCTATGTGGTCTACCCTGGGACCGTTATCTGTCAAAACGGTTTCGCGGCTTCACCGACGATCATGCTGAAATTCACCTACGACGACGGTACCACATGCCAGATGAGCTTTGGTGGTATCGCAATGCTACCTCTGACATCTGGGTGGCTGGGCAGTCTGACCGTCACGGTCGACGTCCTCACCTTCGATTCGAGTGGCAAGCTGGTCTCTACGGACCTACCCCCCGCGTCAGCCGGGCCCTTTCAGGGAACAGGTAAGCGGGTCTGCCCGTAGGCTCCGACTAGTTCAACAAGGGAACGCGGCTAGGTAGGGGAGGTAACTCCCCTACCTAGCTCGCAGAAACAGCCTAGTTTATAAGATTATTGACAAAAGTAAAAATCCGCATAGTATTGACTTAAACGTTTTAATGTGAGATAATAGACTCACCCTAGTTCATGGCATTGGTACGGTAATTGCATAGGGTGCAATGAAACTCCGTACCTCGAGTGTAAAGAGGTGAACCACATGAAGAAGATGCTTCTTCTTTGCGTTCTGCTGTTGAGCGGCCTGCTCGCCCTCACGGGCAGTATGACCGCTTTGGCAAGCTCGACGAAGACGGCGCAAACGCACGCCCCCTGTCATATCGACGGGGTCTTCATCGAGAGCACGACCCGGTCGAACCACATCTATCTCACTGCCAAGGCGCCCAGCGCCTGCGGCAAGGGCATCCAGCCCACCACCGAAACATGGAAGATCGTTGTCCGTGACGCAAGCGGAATCCGCACATTCGTGCGAAAGCACGGATCGGCGACGGGCAACATCAAGGCGAATGGCTCTCGGGCCGACGTATGGGCGCAGTTCACCGTCGGGTACGAGACCTCCTCCGCGACCCTCGGCGGTCACAGCACGGTGTACCTCGGTCAAGGGGAGATCCGAACTCTCCCGTGACCATCACCATCACCCACAACCACATCAAACCCCGGCCAGGGACTTCCACCTGGCCGGGGCGCACCACATGAACTAGGGCATCTCAAAATCTACATACAAGCTTGATATAACAGGAGCAGAACAACTCTATAAACGCGTAAACACCTAACCAAGGTGTTTTTTAGTGCTAAAAATTCAAAAGGCCCCTTATCTAAAAGGGGCCACGTCTTCTTCCTACAGGGGTTCGGGCAGCTGACGTATCTGCTACCCGAACCCCTCACCTCGAACCTTTTGCCGCTAGTCGAGATTCGTAAAATACTCTGCTGCGGCTACCGTCTCGCCGAACTGCTTTTAGTTCTTATGCTCTGTGAATAGATGCGGCACCAGGCCAGTGTAGTGCTGGCATACTGGATCGTGTTGATGACAGAACGTAAGGACCCGCCCGGCTTCTAACCCTGAGAACAGCGGTCTTGTACCAAGCGCGCCACCGAGCCCAGTCTTGACCTTCTTTTTTGAGTTGAACCCGAAGCGGTCAGCCGGATCGTGGCTGTTGAAGTACGGGTCGCCGAACAAAACGACCCCTTTGACTGTTGGCCAGTAGCCTTGCTGATACACATCACCGACTATCTGTGCCCCCTGGCTATACCCTGTGAGGTACACCTCGGCATCGGGGCACAGATTGGCTAGGGCTCCGATCTTACTCTTCAGCCATCTCTTACCGTCTTTTACCGAGTTGTAGTAGCCAGTCGGGAGCTTGAGAACCGCTCCCACAAAGTGCAACTTACCGACCGCAGGGTAGGGGTTGGTGTATGTCTCGACGTAGCTGCCCGGGTGGAGCCCGTGCAGTGCTGCCCCGAACGACGCGCCCGGAGAACTCATGTGGTTGATTTCTTCGTCTGAACCGCGCGAGTCAATCACGAAATAGTCCGGGCAGTCCGGCTGTGGTGTCGCCGGTTTTGTTGCTTGCGGAAGCTCCATCAGAACCCCTGCGCCTATGTGGCCGCAGCTGAAAGTAGAGATCTGAGCGATCTCGTGATGGTCGACAGCGGGGCTGGAGTCCCACGCTATTGGCGGCGTATTGACCACTATTGCGAACCGTTCCGCATAAGGCCCGCCGTCATAGGTGTCGCTCCACGGCGGCGGGTAGTAATTGCGGCCCCACTTGCCACCGTACCCGTACATTTCTACGTACAGGTTGTCGCCAAAGTCCGTGAAGGTGTAGTTGAACTTCAGGGAGAAGTGGAAGACCCACGTATTGGCCGATGTTCTCGTGGAGCTGCTCGTAAAGGACTGTACCACTGGCGCGCAGTCGTAGGCGTGAGCCGCCCCCTGTGCCAGGGGTTTTGCTTCAGCGCGCTGATGGGTTGTACCAGCTACCGCAGCAGCGCTAATTGCTACTGCCAGCACATACCACTGTTTGCGGTTTACGAACACCGAACTCGCCTGCCTTTCAAAGGAGGTTGAGGCTAACTTGGGAAGGGTCGGGCGCGGCTTTTCACGCGCCTAGCGACCTCATAAAGAAGATCGTAAGCTAATTTTTATCCAAAATATCGGTTAAATCAATTATTTTCGCTTGGTGTGGAACTTCTCGTGCACCTGTTTTAGGTGTGGATCAGTAACGTGCGTATAAATTTGGGTTGTAGCGATATTACTATGGCCCAACATGGCCTGCACGGAACGTAAATCAGCGCCATTCATCAGTAAATCGGTGGCAAAAGAGTGCCTGAGCGTGTGTGGGCTAACATGCTTAGTGATCCCGGCCAACCGGGCATAGCGCGCCACCATTCTCTGGACACTGCGGGCTGTTAAGCGCTGAAAATTACCGCTAGTATCGGCTTTTTTGATGCCGCTATAGCGGATAAACAGGGGTTTGGCATTATCTTGGCGCTTTTCAATATATTTGCTGATCCAATCGGCAGCTTCCTGGCTTATAAATATCGGCCGGTCTTTCTGGCCCTTGCCACGGACCATAAATTCACGCCGCTTCAGATTGATATGATCACGGTCCAATCCAACCAGCTCGCTAACACGCAAGCCGCTGGAAAACAGTAGTTCAATAATGGCCCGGTCGCGGGTTCCGGCTAGTTTGCTAAGATCTGGCTGGGCGGCTAACCTCTCTAGTTCGTCAGGATTTAAGAAGGTAACCTGTGGCCTGGTGGTATGAGCCAGCTCGATTTTATCGGGGGCCAGGGCGTCCCATCCCCGGCGGGCGCAGAAACGTAAAAAACTTCTTAGAGCAATCAAATGATAGTTTTGAGTTGTCTTCGATAGCTCATCAGAGATATTGGTGCCTAATCTGTTAAGCCACAGGCGCCATTTACGGATTAACTCGACATCTATGTCCTTTAGCTTTATATCTCCGGCAAAATCACTCAAGCGGGTTAAATAATGGCTATAATTGGCGATCGTTTTCTGGGAACGATTCTGCTCCAGCTCTAAATATTCCAAAAAACTGGCCACGGCTTGCTCATAGGGCATAGAAGTCATAAATACATTCTAGCAAAAGCGTATTACTGAACATAAATATTGTTCAAATTGATAATCTAAGCTATATCTGTTAAAATGGCTGTAAATTAAACGAAAGAGCAAAATGGAAAGAACCTTAATCATCCTAAAACCCGACGCTGTTCAACGCGGCCTAGTAGGCGAAATTATTAGCCGCTTCGAGAAGACCGGTTTAAAAATCATCGGCGCTAAAATGGTCACGCCGGATAAAGACCTAGCCAACAAACACTACCCGGTAGAACGCACAGCATTTATCGAAGGCATGGGCCGTAAGAGCCTAGACAACTACAAAGAGCAGGGCGTAGACCCCAAAGAACTTTTGGGCACCGATGACCCCCACGAGATTGGTCTAAAGATCCAAAAATGGATGGTGGACTTTATAACTTCTGGCCCGGTTTTGGCTGTCGTTTTATCCGGTCCGCACGCCGTTGAAATCGTACGCAAAATGGTTGGCCATACTTTACCGCTGAAAGCCAACCCCGGTACTATCAGGGGCGACTATTCATACGATTCACCCGCTTTGGCTAATAAAGAACAACGCCCCGTCAATAACCTGATCCACGCTTCCGGTGACGCCGAAGAAGCTGCGTTCGAGATTAAACTCTGGTTTTCAGAAAAAGAACTCTCTTAACCCACTAAATCTGATTTGATCTAAAGGATGGTGAAGGCGGCCGCTGAGGACATTGCCGGGAACGAGCCGACAACCAGCGCCTTGACCAAAAGGCCATTCCAGCCGGGGAAGTTATTAAATAGAATTAGACCGATTAACTCAACGACTAGCGATATGCCGTACAGAACACCGATTTTATCCGATATGTAACGAAGCGGATGTTTTTGGGAGCCCTGGATAAGGGTCTTATCATTCTTATAGATAAGTAAGCCAGCTAATACAAAGATAAAAACGAGTAAACCAATAGCATTAGGCCAGGGTATCTTTTTAGCTAGGTTCAAACTTACACCCAAAGCCTGCCCAAGCCCAACACCCAAAAAAGCGCCCGCTACACCGCGGGCTAATTCCAAGATCTTGGAGCGTTTTAGCGTAAAATTACCAATTCTGAGCAGAGTTTTCTCAATATTCGTCTCTTCTTTCTCGATTTTATTGAGCTCTTTGTCTTCTCGTTTGGCTATCTTTTCTATATCTTCTTCAATGCCGCCCAGAGACTCCAGCTTACTTTCGATCCGATTAAGTTTTTTGTTTATATCTTCACTACTCATAACTAGACATTAGCATAAAATGGTGCCCCCGAGAGGATTCGAACCTCTAGCTTCTCCTTAGGACGGAGTCGTTTTATCCATTGAACTACAGGGGCGGGTCTGCGGAATGTTTTGACGTTGTTGGCTAGCAGGCCGCTCATCTATTTTAATACCTTTAACGCATTTTTTCGCTACAATAAAAGCATGAGCACATCTACCGAGGATGAATCTATCCCGGAGCCTAAAAAAAAGCATTTCAAGGAACAGTTCGACGAAGAAGACGTTCTGCTGGTTTTCAGAAAACACCCGATAGTCATGCGCAAGGGTTTGGTATTAGCCGCTGTAGGCATGGTAGCTGGTCCGCTCTATACGCTTATTTTAACCGCGGTTGATAAATCAAGCCCGCCGACTATCGGTTTTTTCTTTGCCAGCCTTGGTGTTAGTACGATTTTAGCTATGATTTTAATTTTTCCGTGGTGGGTCCGTTGGTATTTTAGCGTCTACATCATGACTAGCCACCGTTTTATCCAACAAACTCGCAGCCTGCTTCAGATAAATGTTGTCGATATTAGCCTTGAGCAAGTCCAGATGATTAATTACCAGATTGCTGGTCTGGAACAGACCTTATTGGGGTTTGGTACAATAGTTGTGCAAACGTACGTGGGGGACTTGGTCATTCATGACGTGCACCATCCAGCTCGTATCCAAAAGAAAATGGTGCACATTTTAAGACAACTAGGCATCCACCCGACCCAACGCCCAGGTACAGACGAAGAACAGAAAGTTATTGAATCATGAAACGAAAATTAAGGCATATTAAGAGGGTTAAAGAGAGAGTCTCTGACAAAGTTGTCGAGACTGCCTCAACTATCCATCCCTTGACGCCTAGGGCAGAGGAACCACCTTCTTTAGAAGACGTCCCGCGGATTACTAACGAAAACATAACCGAGCATCGTGAAGAGGTTCTAAAAGGTGCCCGCAAATATATTTATCCGCTGCAGCACTCCAAGCATCGTATCGTTGTCGTCACTTTGAGCATTATCGCTACGGCCGTAGTGGTCTTTTTTGTTTACTGTGTTTTAGCATTGTATAGATACTACCAGTACAACACCTTTTTATATCGCGTGACCCAAGTGGTGCCATTCCCGATCGCCAAAACTGACGGCAAATTCGTTGATTACGAGAACTATCTTTTCGAACTTCGACACTACGTGCACTATTATCAGACCCAGCAGCAACAAGATTTTTCAAGCAATAATAAACAGCTGCTGCAGTTTAGAAAACAGGCTCTCAACGATGTTATCAACAATGCCTATATCAAAGAACTGGCTCATAAAAATAAGATATTGGTTTCTGATAAAGAAGTAGATGCCAGAATTACCGAGGTGCGTGACCAAAACCGTCTGGGCAGTAACAACAAAGTCTTCGCGGACGTTTTAAGGAATTATTGGGGTTGGTCAGTCACTGATTTTAAACGCTCGCTTAAGGACCAAATCTTAGCCGAAAAAGTAGTAGCCAAGCTTGATACGGCCGATAGCCAGCGCGCCGAAGCCGCTCTTGATCAGCTTAAAGCTGGCGCCGACTTTACGGCACTGGCTAAACAGGTTTCGGATGATCCTTCAGCTAAAGACAACGGCGGCGACTACGGTATTGCCATTAGTAAAGATAATCCTAACGTCCAGCCACAGGTAGTCGAAGAACTATTTAAACTTCAGCCTGGCCAAACCTCTGGGATTATTGATGCCGGTTCGACGCTTGAAATCGTCAAAGTTAATCAGATAAACGGCAATACGGTGAACGCCCAGCACATGAGCTTTAAGCTCCAGGACATTACTGTTTATATCAACAGTCTTAAAGCCAAAAAACCGCCTAAAACCTACGTTACGTTTTAGTTGTTCCACATTGCTTTTTTATCTGTAAATTGCTAAACTTCCAGCTGTTCTTTGATTCCATAATCCGTACGATCCATGCATTTGGATGCAGTGGTATTGTTCTTGCCGAGAAACAGCAGTGAGCTGTATTGCGATACTGCGAATGAGTATCGCAGGCAAAACAATAGCAATGCGCCAAAAGCACCAGCAGAGTCATCGGCTTTGCTGATGAGCAGGATGGTGCGGTGCATGTATCGTACGGGCTCGTGGTGTAGAGGCCTAACATGCCTCCCTGTCACGGAGGAGATCGCCGGTTCGAATCCGGTCGGGCCCGCCAACGAAAGCGCCCCAGCTAGTCTGGGGCATTTTCGTTGGTTAGTTCCAGCGATGCGAACCTCTCAAAGAGATGGTTCGTCGTAGCGAGGACGCGCGCAGATGCTTGCATCGAGCACGCCGGAGTGAAGAAGCGACGAGCCGATAGGCGAGGGAAGCGCTATCCGGTCGGGCCCGCCAAGCATAGACAGATTGTAATTTTTATGTTACTTTGTGCCTAAAGTAATTGTAAGAAATTCATATGACTATACAAGAAACCGGAAGACCCAAGTCTTTTGCGGAGCTGGAAGCTCAAGAAGAAGTCTCAGAGGAAGAGCTAGTAGCTTCTCTAGGGGGCTACGCTGATTCAGGTGCTGCTATTAGGGGCGATGTTGTCGTTTCAATAATAGAGCGAACCAGTCTTACTCAAGATGGGCTAGAAGCCTTGCAGGCTGCTGCTGTAAGAGGTATTACAGCACAGGCAAAAAACCGTTTTTATTCTTCGCCCGAAACCGTTAATACTGAACAGGGTCACTATGCCCACGTACTTGGTGCCGTTGGGTTAAAGCTCGAGTCAATCGCAGACCCAAGATAGTTCCAGACTTCTTCCACTAAGGACCGCCAAAAATTAATCCACCTAACTGAGGTGGATTTTTTATTTACAGAGCCACAAAAAGGACTCATGCTATACTCTCTTTTTAATGGAATTAGGCAAAACTCCCGGGCAACCGGAAGAACGTGAAAAACCACTTCAAGGCATTTCTGAGCGAGTGCTTTTAGGCGCAGTATCTCTTTATACGAATAGTGGGCTTGACCCCACACGAGCCATGCAAGCCGCTCAAAAACATGTCGCAAATTTTGGCCCGGATCTCGAAGTCTGCGCTCGGGTTCCTGGGCTAATTAGATTCTTAATTGAGCCGTCCGCACTTGACTCACATATCGAGGAGGCAGGACGAAAAGTTCAGGCTCAACTTAATACTTTATACGAACAATATCCGCCCTCGGATGGCCCACATACATCCTAGAGGTATAATAATTGCTGGTATACTCAGGTTTAATTCAAACTTGCCGATATAGCTCAGTTGGTAGAGCAGCACTTTCGTAAAGTGAAGGTCGGCGGTTCAAATCCGCCTATCGGCTCCATGTACGATAATAAGGGGTCCCCAAGTCTTGAGGATAAAACCTGGGGGAAGGGGAACATAGCAATAAGCCGAAGCTTTAATTCGCCGAGGGCGGATAAAACGAGGCAAATGCGCGAGTTCCGACATGCGGGTGTCGTATAACGGCTATTATATGGCCTTCCCAAGGCCGAGACGCGGGTTCGACTCCCGCCACCCGCACCAGACGACCAATTCCTCGAACTACATGCGACAAACTTTGGGGGCCTTATAAAAAAATGTACAATATAACCTAAGCATGGATATTCCCAAGAAGTTCTTACAAGATCGGTTAGTACTGCTTTTGGTAACTGTTATGGCCATTCTGCTGGCCATTGGGGTACTTTCGGTTCTGGTGCGCTTTGACGTGTCAAAAAACCCGACTACGATTGTGGCCTGGCGGCCCAACATCTCTGGCTCCAGCTATCAAAGCGGCAAACCAATCGATATATATAGCCTAGCCTTTTTTATGATTTTAACAGCGGTAGCTGGCGTAATCTTAGGCGCCCGGGTCTATAATCTTCGTCGTTCAATCGCTATCTTCATTCTGGCCTCCGCGAGTTTCTTGCTAATTTTGTCAGCCATTGTCGCCAACGCCTTAATCTCACTACAGTAAGCCGGTTCTATGCGTTCTATTGAGATCCCTCAGCCCGAAGACCGTGATTGGCGCTACCGGGCTTTTGAAATTCTGCCCGGAGCCTTAACCTGGACGATTTTAATCTCGCCTGTCATTTTGAGTATTATCAGCCCAAAGCTGGCCACCTATTTTGTAATCGCCTATTTACTCCTGTGGTTCGTTAGGGCCGTGGGGCTTGATATCCGCTCCTTCCAGGGCTGGAGACTAATGAAACAGCATCGCAATATCCCATGGCAAAAATTAAACGCCGACCTAGAAATCCTCGTCCCAAAAACCCAAAACGCCCCTAAATGGCACGCCCGCAATCTGACTCGTGTTGAGAAACACATGCTTAATTCTCGTCTTAGGCCTAGCGATATTTATCACGCCGTCATCATTGCTTTTTGGAGTGAACCACGTGAGGTCGTAGAGCCAACCGTACAATCAGTTTTAGCCTCGGACTACGACCCCAAAAAGATTATCTTGATTATTGCTTACGAAGATCGCGGCGGCCCGGGGCCTAAAAAAACCGCCGAGGATTTAGTTAAGAAATACCGCGACAAATTTTATTATGCCGAAGAAGTTAATCACAAGCTTTTGGCCAGTGAAATACCGGGTAAAGGGGCCAATATTACCAATGCCGGCCGGCGTCTTAAATCTATCTTGGAGCAGAAAAATATCGATCCTCTGCGAGTTCTGGTAACCACGCTCGATTCCGATAACAGGCCCGATCCGCAGTACCTAGCTGCGCTAACCTATACTTACTGCTCAACCGAAGACCCAAAACACTCTTCTTATCAACCTATACCGATGTTTTTGAACAATATTTGGGATGCGCCGGCACCAATGCGGGTTATTGCCACCGGTAATTCTTTCTGGAATGTCGTTCTTTCGACCCGGCCCCACATGTTGCGCAACTTTTCATCCCACGCCCAACCTATGGCAGCTCTAATTGACACTGATTTTTGGAGCGTTCGAACCATTGTTGAGGATGGTCACCAATATTGGCGCACCTTTTTCCGCTTTGACGGCAACCACGAAGTCTATCCGATTTTTGTGCCTATTTATCAAGATGCCGTCCTCACCGATAATTACCGGCGGACTCTTAAGGCGCAGTTTTTCCAAATACGGCGCTGGGCCTGGGGGGCTTCAGATATCGCATATGTGGCCTATATGGGCTTTTTAAAACCGAATAAAATATCCCGCCCCAAACTGATCGCGCGGTTCTTCAGATTGCTGGAGGGTCACGTCAGCTGGTCCACCGCGCCACTAATCATAGCTCTTGCTGCATTGGTGCCTTTTTTCTTAAACCCTCAAAGCTATATAGCTAATCAGTTGCCACAGATAGCCAGTCATCTACAACAGATAGCCATGGTCGGAATTTTATTGACACTATTTCTTAGCTTCCAAAGCCTACCGCCCAAGCCGGCCCGCTATAAACGGCGTCGCAACTTCTGGATGGTCATTCAGTGGGTCTATTTACCCTTCACAACAATTTTGTATAACGGGGTTGCGGCAATAAATTCTCAGACGAGACTAATGTTTGGTTGGTATCTGGGGAAGTTTGATCTCACGGAAAAGGCCGTGAAAAGCAAAAGAACAGATGTAGCTGAGATGTAGAGCCTACGATTGGAGGGAGGGGTGCTCGGACACATACCGCAGCCATGCCCGCTTATCGAACCGTTTCAGTACCTTTGCGGTCTCAAAACTTATTGTTTGAGGCTCATAAAGGGGCTTTTCAGGCCTCTTTATGAGGTTTCGCAGTATTGTTGCAGCTATTTCTCTAGCGGCCTCATAGCAGTCCTTACGATCCTGCATTGCCAAAAGTAGCTCGGTAAATAGTCTATCCGGCATAAAAGGCTCGGTGTTTTTATTTGATTTAACAGATAGGACCGACGGTAAATAATAAACTTCATGGGTGGTAAACAGAGCACCGCAGTTTAAACAGCGCCGACGACGCCAAGTTTGATTACTTTTCTTTTGGGTGCGAGTGTTAAAAACAGCTGTTTCGCCGTTGCAATATAGACAAACCATGACAACATATTGTCATAATGCTATTGGAAAAGCCAGTGGAAAAGCCCTAAATTCTGTGTAGAAATAAAAAATACTCCAGCTGGTAGGCCAGAGTATTTAATTAAATAACCGCGCTATTAGCTAGTTCTCATCTGTCGAGCGCGGCGAATCCGCGACTGCAATGGTTTGGCATTAGCTATTTCTTCGTAAAAGAGCTTGAAATCTCCAAGCGGGCTACCAATCTTATTGGTACTCAAAGTACACCTCACTATTAACTCGATTAAGTTAGCATCCGGACTCTTTAATGTCAATGCCTGGTACAATAGGTGGGATGTCAAAAACGTTCTTTCAACAGATGGAGTTGCATGATAATGGCTCGCGCAGTGGAATTCTCAACACTCGACGTGGACCGGTTAAAACACCGTTTTTTATGCCAGTGGCCACCCGCGGCGCGGTTGTGGGGGTCGCTCCGGACGATGTTTTAGCGACCGGCGCACAGGTCTTATTATCAAACACCTACCACTTACATTTGGCGCCAGGCGAAGATTTAATCAACAAACTGGGCGGCCTCCACAGTTTTAATAAGTGGAATGGGCCAATTCTAACCGACTCCGGCGGGTTTCAGGTATTCTCCTTGGCCAAAATCCGTAAAATAACGGAGGAGGGTGTCGAGTTTCGGGACCCCAAAAATGGCGATAAAATTTTTATCTCGCCTGAAATCTCGATGCAAATTCAGTATAAACTGGGGTCCGATATCATCATGGCCTTTGATGACTTAACGGGGCTATCTGCCGACGCGCGGCACCGTACCTCTGACGCCGTTGCGAGAACTCACCGCTGGCTAGAACGGTCAGTTATCGAATTTAAGAATTTAACCAAAGGTTTGCCTGAAGCCAAAAGACCTCTGTTGTTCGGTATTGTTCAGGGTGGTCTTGATAAGAAATTGCGTACTGATAGCCTGGAATTTGTCCAATCTCTACCGGTAGATGGTATTGCGATTGGTGGTTTGTCGGTTGGTGAGACCAGGCAAGAAATGCACGGGATGCTCAAGTATCTAAGCACATTGTACGACCCAGGCCGCCCCAGATATTTGATGGGCGTAGGCGACCCAATCGACTTAAAATATGCTTT
>Ga0265338_10005189_pt1 | contig 17105 bp, 16 predicted proteins | sample 42126metaG_FD_193579 | JGI IMG/M metagenome (GOLD analysis project Ga0265338, IMG submission 193579) | Rhizosphere microbial communities from Carex aquatilis grown in University of Washington, Seatle, WA, United States - 4-21-26 metaG | ecosystem: Host-associated > Plants > Roots > Rhizosphere... | reverse complement strand
CGATCTCAGCAGCGACGAGGTGGCGGATCTTTCCATTGAGTACCATCTTGCCGGCGACTTTGAATTCTGCGTAATCGAGATACTCAAGCGAAATTGCGGCGATAATACAGGCTAACAGGATGATCATGCCTTGATACTTCGGATGGAGCTCAGTCAGCATGAGTGAAGTTCCGGCCGAGATTCCACAGAACCCGTAGAGGAGAAGCACCACCTTTCTCGGAGTCAAACCTCGAGACAAAAGCTTGTGATGAATGTGTGAATGATCGGCGCCGAAAATTGGCTGGCCATGCAGAAAGCGTCGCACTACGGATACGCCGGTGTCGAGCAGAGGTACTGAGAGACTTAAGAGCGGCGCAGACATCGCAAGCAGGGTGGGCGCTTTTTCACTCCACACGATTCCAAAGCAGCCAAGCAAGAAACCGATTCCGAGACTACCGCAATCACCGAGGAATATTGATGCGGGACTGAAGTTGAACCTCAAGAATCCCAGCAAAGCGGCGGCAACAGGAGTGATGGCGAACACGAGTGCCATATTGCCATGAAGTCCTCCCGCGATGAGCATGGTGACGGTGGAGAATAACGCCGCGCCGGTGGCCAACCCGTCCACGCCGTCGATGAGATTGACAGCATTTGTGCAAGCTACGATCCAGAGGACAGTAAAAGTGAAGCTGGCGGTTGCAGTAAAAGGATGCCCATCAAGAGACGCGAGGCGAATGCCCGACGACCACGCCAGGACGGACGCCGCCACCTGCACGAAGAGCTTATACCTCGCCCTTAAGTTGTAGATATCGTCGGCTAATCCGATGGCGAAAATGAGGACTACGGACGGGAGCAGTTTCAGGCCCAGTGGAAAACTGCTCTTTACTATGCCGACCCCGTTAAGCCCCATCACAACCAGTACGGAGTAAGAGATCAAGGTAGCGCCGAAGATCGCCACTCCTCCGAGACGAGGCACCGGAATCACATGCTGTTTACGATCGTTCGGAGTATCGACGAGTCCAAATCGCAGCGCAAGATTACGAACGATCGGCGTAAGCACGAGCGCAGAAAGAAATGACGTAATACCGAGCAGAAAAAGGGAGTACATAGTTGGTCCCCTTAGGTCATCGCATTTCGTTGCACAGAGCGGGGCTGAGGAAGAACAGCATCTTCAATTATTTTCTCGATTGCTGTTAGACCAATTGGAGAATCGAATTCGGATTCAAAGGCTTGCCTGGCCCTTGATCCTGCCTCATATAAAAGCGCTCTGTTGCGGTTTAAGTGGATTAGTAAAGATTCCAATTCGTCGACGTTTCCTGATGGGACATGCCAACCGCATTCGAATCGACGAATATGGCACGCAGGAGTAGATTGGGTCGGCCCAACAAAAAGAAGGGGTCGCCCAGCCGCCATAATGCCGTATATTTTGCTTGGCACAATTGATCCGAGGGTCTGCGGAAGTTGGGTAACGAGCCCGAGGTGACCTTCCGAAAGGCTACTTTGAAGTTCTGAGCGTTTGCAATACGGCCGAAATTCAACATTGAAGATCAGGCGGGTCCGGCAGAATTCCTCGAGTGCCAATCTCCGTGGACCTCCACCTGCAAAGACGAAACGAAAATCCGGATGATTGGCTAGTCGTTCGATCACTTCCCGAATAGTGTCAATCTCATGCGCCAATCCCAGATTGCCGGAGTAGTAAATGACTAGCGGTCCATCAGGAAAGGGAAGTTGCCTGATCGCATTTCCGTCGGCCCAGTTCTCCACAATCCGAATGTTACTGTCGGGGATTCCGCGTGCAGTTAGACGATCTCTCATGTCCTCACCGAGCACGATGATTGTGTTAGCACGGTGACGTGACCAATCGAGAGCCCAACCGATGACGCGATCGATTAGTCCGCCGGGCTTCAAGTAGTGAATGTCAGTCGCGATATCAGGATAGACATCCATCTCCCAGATCACGTGATTTGTTCTCCGCAAGGTGCTCAATAAAGAGCCGACAATCGGCAGAACAGGGGGAGTTGTGAGAGTGACATAAACCTCCGGGCGCCTGATCTTTAGTCCCCAGAAAAAACTATCGGCAAGATACGACAAATAGGATGAAAGGCGCTGCGCTGTCCGGTGGCTGAAACCGGCAGACCGGGTGCGAACGACCAATACCCCCGTCGCAAATTCGTCTAAACCTGGTTCGATGTTCGTTCCATTGCCACTGCAGATCACAATGATTTCATGTTCTGTGGCGAGAAATCGCGCCGCATCCGAAAGGATTTGGCTAGTGGCCGAAGCATCGGGCCAAAAAAACTGATTGAGTAGAGCGATGCGCATTCGTGACGGGCCTGGAATATGGAGAGAACTACGATAAAGGAGAAGTATGCAGAACGACTTGAGACGCTATTGCAATTACGCCGAACTACGGCAAATTGGCTGCTTAAGTACCGAGATCAAGAAGTTGCCAATCTGGCTCCTGAAAGAGTCCAGCGGCTTCGCAACGATGCCGCGTTATTTCGAAAAAATCAATTTTGCTTGAGAGTCGAGGAAATTCGCCGAATGATAGATGGGAAGGCGATACGGTTTTCGTTACTTGCAGGGTGGTTTGCCGGTCTTTATTTCGAACACCTTGGCACGAACCTGTTCGATGTACGCTTTGCGAATCGATGCAGCTATAAAGCCGCGACGGCCCTCAAGGAAACCTCCCCGAGCGAAATAGTGGTACATAAACCAAAGCCAGGATTCCCCCGGAACCCTTATGACGAAAGATTTGATGAATCGGCGAATACTCTGTGAGTCACCGATGAGCGACGATTTTATTGTTTGTTCGCCCCAACTGCCGGTCTTAAGATAGTTCGCTCGAATCCCCGCCTCCCAAGTCGAGTATTTGTTGTGACGATCCAGATAGGCGTGAAGTCCCTTGTAGTCATCGTGGCGAAGTGGGTGATTTAAACGGCCTATCTTGCCATCAACGATCGCCCGTTCGTGTACCTCCATGTCCTGGCCATTGGGAAGATTGCCTGCTGTCTGCTCAAAGCGGGCATGGCCCGTGCGGAAGAGGATTACGGCTGAATGCGAAAACCCACCAAACCGAAATCTCTTGCCCATGAAGTGAAACTCTTTACGGACCATATAGGCAGCACAATTGGCAGAGTCCAGTACGGCCTCGATTTCTTGCCACAGTTTGGGAGGTATCTGCTCATCGGCATCAACCAACATCGTCCAGGGAGTGGTGATATCAAGGTTCTCAAGGGCCCATTGCCGTTTCTTTGGATATCCACCCCTGTAAATAAAATTGACCACCTCTGCGCCGTGCGATAGAGCAATCACTGCGGTACTGTCGGTACTCGCCGAATCAATCAGGACGATGCGGTCGGCTGGCGTAAGTGAAAGTAGACATTTCGAGATGTTTATCTCTTCATTCTTAGCTGCTATGAGCACGGTGACGGGAAGGTGCCCTCGACCAAGCAGAGGTCGATCATCAGTCCTCGCCTTTGATTTGGGTGCGGCAAGATTGGCAGAGGTCATTTTAAGACGGCGCTCCTGGGGCGATCTTTGATCGTTCTTGCCGGATTGCCACCAACAACAGTCCATGGCCGTACATCTCCGAATGCAGCAGAAGCAGCACCCACTACGGCTCCTTCACCGACGGAAACCCCAGGACCGATAAAAGCCCTGGCTCCGATCCACGCGTGCGGACCGATCTCGATGGGACGCGTGACAAGGAAGAACTCGGCGGTGTTGTAGTCGTGCGTGGCAGTGCAAAGCATCGCTTGCTGAGAGACGATTGCAGACTGTCCCAGAATGATCTTGTCGACACAGTAACAATCGACATCGTCAGCGAGACAGCTGTCGGGACCCATCTCGAGATTCCAGGGAGCCCAAATCCTGCATCGGGAATATGGATGCGCGTTCGCGCCAACTTTTGCCCCAAAACAACGCAGGAGCACTCGTCGCCAACCAAACAACTGCGTTGGAGATGTCCTATACAACAAGATCCAAGTTACTTGCCATAACGCGCGGAGAGCACGATTCTTCATGCTCAACCGGTTGCGGTAGCTTAGTGGCTTGGAAAGGACTTTATCGGTGCTCAATTATTCCAATCTCCGTGGGAGTATGTTAGTCGACTTCGATGAGTAAATGTCATCCGGTTGCCGAATTCAATTCAATCTAGATGGATTGTTGATGGACGTTCGATTTCTCCGAGAGTCCATTCATATACAGATCGCATATCTTGAGCGATTCTGTCCCAGTTGAATTCTCTCTCTACCATTGTCCGGCCGCGCCGACCCATAGCATGACGTTCGATATCACTCAGGGCTGTGGCCTCTCGTAACGCGCTGACTAGTTGTTCAATCCCGCGCTCTACCCACCAACCACAATGTTCGGTTTCAAGGCTCGCCCATGGTGCTCCGTGGCTAACAATTGCGGGAATGCCGGCGGCAAGCGCCTCGGCGACTGCAATGCCGAAGTTCTCATTCTGAGTTGGCAGCACGAATATATCGGCATCGCATAATAAAAGCGCCTTTTCAGCACCATACACTGGACCAGCAAAAATGACGCGCGGTATGCCCGACTCCAATACCATTTTTTCGAGTTTCTCCCGATGTCCACCTTCGTCGGGACCGACAATACGGAGCGCCCAATTGGGTCGTTCATCCGCAACGCGTCCCCAGGCTGCCACTAGTTCGGGGAGCCCTTTTTTAGGGTGCAAACGGCCAAGGTAGAGAAGCCCATGTAAATTGCGTTCATTGGGCGCGATGATATCGGAGTGGGCTGGGATGTCTATCCCGTTCGGGATGATTGCGATTGGAGATCGAACTCCGAAATTTCGGATGTCACTGGCCTCGGCGGCGCTGGTGGCATGCCAAACAGCAGCTTGTGCGAAGGCGGGCCCCTGCAAGAATCGCCAGAATAGTTGCTTCCTTCGCACCGAGAAAGCAAGGGCTTCTGGTGCTAACATGCCGCGAGGTGTTACCACTAATGGCCTTTTGGCTATTGCGGCTGCGTGTCCAGCGGTTACATTGGGCATGAGCCAGAGCCCATGGGTGTGGAATACATCATAGGTCGCAGCCTCAGTACGGACTGCTCGACCTAGATCAGAAGAAAGGCGCAATGCTCGTATTAACGGAGTGTGTGCAAAGTCCTGTTTATGCGCCGAAATGAAAGTCTCGCTCGGTGTGTTTGTCCCAAGGACAGTATGTATGTGCGTTTCCACATTCTGTTTTCGCAACGCTGAACATAGGCGCGGAACTGAATAGGACGGGCCGCCATGTTGTCGATCAAGCCCGGCAATGATGTGAAGTGCGCGCAATTACTATGCTCTCTGGCTGGGTACAGCCCAAGTATTCCGGCGCCTGTTCGTTTTTCGAGGTAGGCCGAATAGTCGCGGTGCCAGAACACGCAAAATAATCCAGCAGGAGATGATCGAAAGTCCCAATGCTGGAACGAGTTTCAATGATGAGGTTTCCGACAAAAGTGCGGGCATTAGCGCAAATGGGGCGAGCGCCACGCCGAGCGCGGCACCCAGTCCTGGTTGAGATAGAAGCCGGCGGTAAAAGGCACCGAGGAAAAGGCCTAATCCAGCGATGGGGATGAACATATAAAGAGGACCAAAATCAATATAGGCCTCAGTCATGTAGCCCATACTGATTGAAGTACCTTGCGAAGCATTTCTAAACCCAATGCCCGTGTAGACATTGCTGAGGTCGGAGTCGTCGACTGCACTCTTGTTGGGAAACAAGAGCCTTGGCATAAATGGACGCTGCACCGCTTCAAGCCAAATTTGTCCGTCTGCATATGGTATGAGATTGGGTACACGATCCAGCACCACTCCGAAGAACTTAAAGTACATAAGACGACTCATCAGCTTATCGGTCGCGACAGGGATATCCTGTTTGTTGAGTCTCGACGCCAGATGCACGATTTCGGCGACCCGGTCAGAATAGGGCACAAGAACCACCTGCTGACCATTGCCTTGGTTCGCGAAGGCTCGATAGTCCTTTTTGATTGCAGTCCAAACTAAACCAAGGATCAGCAGAACGCTTGCAAGAATCGTGACGGGCAAGAGCACCCGGACCTTGAAGCGCACATTGCTGGCGACGAGACCAATCAGCGCGTAAAGGAAGACGTCCTTGAAGCTCGAGAAGAAACCGCCGATCGAAAAGACAAACTGGAAGCCAAATACCAGGATCCATGGGGTCTTCGTGCGATTTGGGGCGGCAAATGTCGCGAGTGTGAGTAATATGAAGGCCGCCCATTTAATTTGAGCGAGAGATAGTAGCACTTGCGTCAGGCCGCCTGAGATCCACGCAACCGATTCGCAAGCAGCGCTAAAAATCCAGGCCCAGATGAATAACCAAACCCAGAACCGAAGTGGACGCACACTAATGAAGACTCGAACGCGCGGGTAGAGATCTCGAATGGACGATCCAGTGGAAAGGCGAATGCAGAGCGTTAACACAAGCAGTCCCGTCAACAGGAGGAAGACTGCCATATCGTCTTGTCCTTTAAAATTGGTAAGGGTTCTAATGGGTTCCCCAATTAGATTGCCGTAGAACAGGCCCACGGCCACTTGAACCCATTGATAGAGGAAAATCAACAACAAAATGGGCGGCTCACCGGGACGCCAGAGTAGTGATGTCGCAAGGCCAAGGACGAAGCAGGCATAAAGCGCAAGACCTGTGTTGGGTCCGACTATTGCAATCGGCACAAGAAGTAACGGCACGAACCATGCCAGTCCGAGATTCGCTAGCGGTCGTGTGGTACCAATCATGATCGAATGTGTGTACGGAAACATGCGCATATGAAGACTAGGTGATTCCAATCGGCTCGGCCGTAAAGTTCGCAGGGCACTTAACCACTGCTAGCTTTGGGAATTCGAAGGCTTTCAGAGCTCCTCTCGTTGCTACTTCCGGTTACACCCCAAACAAGCGTCTACCGGGAGTACGCATGACCATCTCCAACCACGGACACCAAAACAAAGCAAGTACAGCAATTACAATGGCCGCACATGACGTGCTCAACGCCAGACTTGCGCAATATTTTCGTGAAACTCCAGCAGTTGCCAAAAGAAGTGGATAGTGAAATAAATACAGTGCGTACGATCCACGTCCTACCGGCAAAAACACTGTCACTAGAGATCTTCGGCTAACGTGGCGTACGATCCTTGGAAGTACACCCCAAATGAAGTAGACTGCCACAAACAAACTTCCGATGCATAGCCCGGCTGCCAGGACGTTAAGTGTGGCAGCCTGCAGATCCCTCGCTCGAAGGATATGGAGCACTAGGAGGCAGGCCGGAGCGGGCAAGCTAAGCGCAATTGCCATCCGTGGCCGTAAAAGCAAATCCCCAAAAGAAAACCCGTACATCCAAATTGCCCAATATGCAAGGAATGACGTGAAAGGCGTTGCAAAGACCCGTCCCAATGCGATAGCGACGATAGATGTGACAAAGGCACCGACTAACAATATATCTAGCGTCGAAGTTCTGAACGTCTTTTGCCTGTCAAGTGCCAAAAGGACAACTGGCAAAAGCGCGTAGAAGAACACCTCATACGATAAAGACCAAAGAGGGCCATTTCGACCGAAGGGAATGAACCATGTCCCCCTGGCCGAGCCGGACGTTTGAAGGAACACGAGATTCCCAGCAAAATTCGAGAGGTGAAAGCTTGGATCACTCAAACCATAAAAATGTCCTAGTACTGCTGTCCATCCTAAGGCCAGCCAGTAGAGGGGCAAAATTCGCGCAGCACGCCGGCGGAAGTAGCGTGATACAGAACCTGGATCATAGAGGAAGTCGTTCGAAAGTGCAATTCGAATTGAGACTCCAGATAGCACGAAGAAAAGCAGGACGGCGTTGAGATTCTGATCCGAAACCCAGACTGCCATAGAATAGAGCGCTGGTGCACGACTGCGCAGTGACTCAAACGTATCAGGAAACAACACAACGAAGTGATGCCACACCACTACCATTGCAGCGAGGCCACGCAGGGAATCGATCGATTTAATGCGTGTGCCTGGTTTCAATGCAGGTGGAAAGTGAAAGCGCACTTAATACCTTTTAAGCGATCCATGATCGCCGAGAGCGATGCCAAATAAGTTGTCTCGTTGTCGGCCTAAGAAAGCCGCTATACTGCCTGTGCAATAAAGTTGCTCACCGCAAATGCGGTCATAGCACACCACTCTTAGTCCATAGCATTTCGCTTTCATGCTGGCGCGCAATAGGACAGGGCTGCTATTACGCCACTTGTTGCCGTTTCAACAGAGAAAGCTGCGGCCGTCGATGCAATTACTGCTTGATTGTAGGGCTCAATGATTATCCGCTGTATGCTTTTCGCCAGTGCGCGGATGTCTCCCATCGGGAATACTGCACAATCGCCTAGACGCTCCGCAATATCGGGGGAACAGCCCACTGCATCCGATACAACGACGGGCCGGCCGCATGCCAAGGCTTCGTTCACCACGAGACCCCACGTTTCACTTTCCGATGGAAGTGCGAGGATGTCTGCTGCCCCATAGAATGAAGGCATTTCAGTCTGGTTACAGAAGCCCCCAAAATGCACAGGGACGCCGAGTTCTTCAGCTCTGCTGCGCACGTCAATCTCCATCGTGCCCGAGCCCGCTATTAAGATTGTCGCCGGTAGACCGGCAGCTCGAACGAGTGATACAGCCTCCACAAGATCGATGGGTCTCTTGATTGGTATGAGCTTTCCTGCAAAAAGAATCAGCTTGGTGTCTGGCGCAATACCCAGCCTTGCCCGCAGCTCCGCTCTAGCGGAATCGGTTGCCCGGCTTGCGAACCATTTGTTATCGACGCAATTAGGCGAGTCGAACATGCGAGATTCGGGATAGTGATAGTGGCGCCAATAGTCTCTATTGCGCTTGCCAACGACAAGAGCTCCATTGAAGGAGCGCAGAAAGACTGGATAGGCCAGTTCTTTTGCCAAGCGCTTCCATGTGGAACGTGGTGTGTCGAGATGCGAGTCACCACGCACAAGGACTGGGATGCGGTGAAGTTTTGCCGACCAAAGAGCTTGATGAAAGCACTTGCGAAACCATCCCATCAGGAGTACGGAGTCGAAATTTCCCGCACGCAATCGATAGCCAATCTCAGGTGTATCAACGCCAGCGAAATGGCCCAAGCCGGGCCTGGGCGACACGTTATTCAGGAATTCGTATTTGTACCCTGAGAGAAGATCGATGTCCCAATTGAAGCCAACGCCGAAGCCTGCCAGTGCTTGATCGCTCATAGTTGCACGATGACCATAGAAGACGGTAAGGTCCAGACGTTTGGCCAATGCACGAAAAAGTGGAGCATGATACTGCACTGGATGGGACGCGACGATAGCGAGATGCACAGCGTTATTCAATTGTGTGAAATTGTTGCACGGCTTGTTCAAAGACTCGAGCAAACTGACCAGCAACTGCGTGTGCTGTGAATTGCGTATAGGCCTCGGGATTGATCTGACCGAATGCGCCAGGATACGACACAAGTCGTTCCAATCCTTTTGCGATGACGGGAACCAAACGCTCCAATTCCTCTGCAGTTCCGAAGCTAAGAGCCAGCCCCCCGCCTGCATCTGTCAGTATCTCGTGGGAACTGCTCATCCGATGGAAGACGGACAGAAAAGGTCGTCCCGACATCAACCCGGGATAGATTTTCGATGCTGTGTAATGCGGCTCGTCGGAGCCGATCATTAAGATCACGTCGGTCGCGGCAAGAATCCTGAGAGCATCGAGAAACGGCACGCGCGCGGGTTCCTCAGTTACGAGATCGGCTACCCCTTCAGTTACCGCCAATGGACGAACTCGAAAGGTCATTGAATCGTTCGGCTGATTGCTCGTTCCAACAAAGCGAAAATGGAGACGACAAGCCAAACCTGGATTGTGAGCACGCAGATAAGCCACACCGCGAAATAAGGCGCGCAGCAACGATTCGGACCGCGGCAACGCAGTCCCCACGTAGGAGAAGGTAATGCGGCGAGGTTCAGCTTGATCGTGCTTCGTGCAACCTTGGAGCGACTTGAAATCTTCCGGATCACCCCCGATCGGGATGTCGGCCATATGTTTGCAATCGAGCCAGGGATAGCGCGCCGCCATTTCATCATTCTGTCGTTTTGACACCGAAGTGACAAAGGCTGCATTCCTGACCGCGCGTGGTTCCAGTGCAATCGCAAGGCGACGCGAAATGCTGGCCTTTGACCAGCGTGGCTCGCCAGCGCCGACGTACGAAACCCAGGGATCTTGGAAGTCGAGCACGACTGGCACTTTCCAGCGCCGCCCAATCCATCCTGCCATTAGCATCGGGTAATAGGGAGATCCTGTAATCAATACGGCGTCGGCTCGTTCTCGGGCCATTTCCTTTGCTACAGCTGCGCGCAAATGGAAAAGACCGCGTAATCCAATGTCGCCTGCAATGCCGAATGGACGCGAAAATCGAACCGGGATTGCGTCAGAATAAATGATTTCTACGCCGGGCGAGACCAGACGCGCAAGGTCGGGATCGAGCTTCTCAATGTGGTACTTCGGATCAACGCAAACAACCGTAGGCCGCCAACCATACTCAGGGAGATGATTGGCCAAATGCCGCGCCCGATGCACGCCAGCTAGAGTCGAGGGCGGAAAGTATGGCGAAACGATCAGGCAACGCCTCCCACGATTTTCCCGGTCAATCGGCTGCGTTGCCATTTACGCTTTTAACCCCACGCGGTATCGGCCATTAATGAACTGTCGCGGCGAACGAATAAGAAATCTCCCTGATGGGCCCGGTTGTCACGTCGACGCGCCGCAAGCGCGGCTATGTCATAAAGCGCAAAGCCGCGTTCGTCAAGAAATTGAATTAGAGCCTCTATGGATGGTTCATAGGCTTGAGCGAAGAAGGAAACCTCTGACAGGATCACCTCGATCCGGTCAAGAATGTGGTCCGCGCCTTTCAGGGCCTCCAACTCCCAACCTTGAAGATCCAACTTCAGGAAAGTCCGATCGATTTGACTTACTTCGCCACCAAGAACCTGGTCAAGAGTGCCCACTGGAACTCGAGCAACATTTGCAGACGCTTCTGTTGCATTCAGTACAACATGCGCCCCGCTAGTAATGTTCCCGCACGAATCGATTGCCATAAACAGCTCACCAGGCCGACTGCCTAAGGCAGTTTGGTGAAAGTGAAATCGCGGATCCTTGGCGAGCTCTTCAAGATTCTGGACACAAGCTGGTTGAGGTTCGAATAGCTCAAATCTTGCTTTTTCGAAGATTCTAGACATTCTCTTCGAAAAAGATCCGTCGTTCGCGCCGCCATCAATGATCAGAGACGCTTCGAAACCGTTCTTCTTAAGAGCGATTAACGTCTCTTCGATTGCCTGGAATCTGTTCGTACCCCAATTTCGATGAATTCGATACGGTGTAAACGATATAAGGCGTTTAAGCACGTCTTTCAGAGCGCTAAGAGGTTGTGCCATTGTTGTGATGACCTAATTTCCGTCGAGCTTACTGCTTATTTGGGTCGTACAATCGGCCATTCTCCAATAGGTTGCATCTGGTTCCAGATCGAGTTCTCCAGTGATGGCCATAGGGTCGGGATGGCATTAATGCCACGTATATAGTGCGTTGCACCAAAGTGCAGCTCCGCCGCTTGTTGCGTAAACAGTTTCGTAAAGATGGCAAAGATGGTAATCGAACCTAGATAGATAGTCTGATAATTTGCCAAAATCCGTTTGCGGCAAATCCATTTTCCGGTAGAAGCACGTTTCGGAGAGGTTGTAGTCAATTGCCTTTGTGGCCAGAAGTCCATTCGCCCCGCGGAGGACTTCGATATCGAATCCCTCGGTATCCCTCTTTAACAAAGATATGCGACTCAACTTACGCTCTGCAGCGAAGCCATCGACCGTTATTATCTCTACAGTCTCTACCATCTGATCGTCATCGATTGGCCTAGTAAGCGAATTTATTGTGCTGTATTCCTGTATCTGCATCCGGTGTCTTTCAACTTGATCACCCAACGCAATATTCACTGCCTCAACGTTAAGAAACCTTGCGGTGTTCCTTTTAAGGTTCTCGAACGTTTCCGAACATGGTTCAGAGCTATAAATACGTCCATCAGGTAATGCTTTGGCCATGGCAGTCGCTGCTTGACCGACGTTGGGAGTTACCTTTCGACACTATTGAAGATTGATTCCATCTTGACTTGTCTTGAATCTCAATTGAAGCTGGTCAGGCCCATATGCCAAACTTGTGCACGCGCAGTGGCAAGATATTTAGAGTTATTCGTCCCTTAGGATTTGCAGGAGTCGCTCCGTGACTCCTGCAATTGCTGGCGACGACAACGCTAGATCGACGATTTCCTTGCGAGCCGCAGATGCGACTCTATTGTCAAGCAGGCGCAGAGACTGTTCTGCAAAATCTCCTGCGCTTGTCGCGATTACGAAATTCCCCTTCGTCCATTCGTAGCCGCGATGCCCCAGCTCAGTCGTCACGACTGGAATGTGCCAGCCAATTCCGGTAGCCAGCTTGGTGCTGCATCCTCTTGCGCAGTAAAACTGCGGGTGAATAATTGCATTCCACGAAGAAGCCTCTTCTGCGAGGCTGGAGTCATCGAGTGAGCCTAAATAGTCGACTGACCGAAAATGACTCATCAGCCATTGACCGGTCTCCTGTGGGCGGCCCACTACTCGAACTCGTAACGAACCTGTGTCCCGTTTTTCCAATTCGTTTAGTACCGCAACAAGACCTTCGAGATTCGGTGCATGATCGAGCGTTCCAAAATATCCGATTCTGTTTCCAGTAGGCTGCCACTCCAGAGGCTTGTTCACCACGATGCGGGGTAGCCAGGCAACGCGCTTCGCCCCGACCCACTGTTCCAATACAACGTCGGATGGCGAAAGAGCTATAACCAAGTCGATGTCTTTGCGGAAGGAGCTTTCCGACATCAACTCGCGTCCGAGTGCGGATGCAGGTGTTGGACGGAGGCGAGGCGACAACGGAAGGGATCTCGCGGTCCGCACCAGATGCAGTAGGTCGGTGCTTTCCAGTCCGTTAGAAAGCAGGACTATCCTGCAATCTTCAGGTATCCACGATCTGAGTTTCAATGCTAAGCCGGCAAGGTTGCACTGATTAAGAAACACGAAATCAGGTTTCACGACTTCTATCTGACTTCTTAGTCTCCCAAAGAGCGCCGGATCGGCCGGACGAAAATGACGTGATGTATTGAAGCGTCTGATGAGCCGTGTAGACAATCGGCGGTCCGCGCCAAAAGTGCAAAATTCGAGTTTGATTCCGGCGGCGCGAATCACGTCAATGTATTCGCGAGTACAAACCTGGACCCCACCCATTGGGGGATTCAGGTATGCCTCAAAGCTGACAAATAGGCCATTCAACATCGGCGTCACCCTCTTGTCGCCAATGCGGGTTGAGAAAGCAATTGAGAATAGATGGAGAGATAGCCTTCAACCACGGCCTCAGATGAGAACACCGCTTCACAGTGCATGCGACATTCGCTCCGATCGAGTGAGGGCAGGCGGCCGACGGCCGCTACCAGGTCATCGATATCGCTCTCCACAAAACCCGTTACACCGTGCTTAACAACCTCCGGTACGGCGCCCCGCGCTAGCCCCAGGACTGGTGTGCCGCAAGCCATGGCTTCGGCCATCACTATGCCAAAGGGTTCTTCCCATAGGATTGGCATGAGAATTGCGGCGGCATCGCCTAGCAAAGCGTTCTTCTGTTCGTCGTCGACCGGACCTATGTAGCGCACTCGATCTCCGTCGACGTGGGGCAGAACATACTCCTCCGCCCAGCCACGCTTCTCATCGGGGATGTTGCCGGCAATGATCAGCCGGCGACCGGAACGCCGTGCAATTTCGATCGCTAGATGCGGTCCCTTGATTTCTTCAATTCTGCCAAGAAACACCAATGGCGCGTCGGGCGCAACCACACAGTGAAACGTATAAGCATCGAGCGGCACGCCATTCGGTATCTTCGTCCACCGGCCAATATGTTTTACGTGCTGCATCATCCACTCGCTGATTGCAGTAAATGCCAATGTGCCGCATGAAAGAGAATGACCAATCCGCACGGTACGCTCGCTGATTGCACGCTGATAGGTCATCAGTTTCGGCAGTCTCGTGGGCAAAATCGGTGTGAGGTAAGCGATGCGCGAGAACGAGTGGACGATATCGACGCGATTGCGCATCACCCACCGCGTCAAGGTTACGCCGTTGCGTAAAGTATCAGTAATGGAGAGACTAGAGGCTCCGGGCCAGGGAACCAGCCGGCCTACACTGGAACTATCAGGATGAGCGAAAAGGGTTACGTCATGGCCGCGGGCTACGAGGCCACGGGCCAACATATCCACGACCCGCTCAATCCCGCCATAGAGTCTCGGTGGAACTGGAAGTTCTGGGTCAGCAGTTAAAGCGATGCGCAACTGGTCCTCGAGAGTGAGCACGAATTCATAGCGAAGCGTGTATGTCCTTCCAGCCGGTTCCGTGGCGAGCCAAGTATTGAAGCATGTCGCTCGGACTCACCCATGGTCCCGGAATGTCGTCGCCGAACGGTCCGCTCGCCCCTTTTGGGAATTCATAGTAAGTCAGTTCGCCCGCATTGTTCATGATCGTGAGTGCGTGACGTGGTCGATGAGCAAAGCGCCCTTCAACGACTTTGAACTTGGAGTAGCCAGCCCTGAGCATTTGAATAAATGTCCCAATAGAGTGCGCCTCCGCGGAAATATATGCCGGCTTGTAGCCCGCCTCAAACAGATCAGAGAGCGCAGCTTCATCCACGCCTTCGATATCGAGCTTTACGTACAGAGGGATACCGAATTCTCGCACGATATCCGAGAGTCTCCTGGCTGCAATTCGTATAGGACGGAAGCCCTCAGTGGTGCCATTGGGTTTGACTGTACTGATCTTGTCATCATCGTCGTTCACGAAGAAGTCAATTTCCTGTTTGTCGTCAGGAACAATGGCCACGTCCAGGATTGTCAACCGGCCCGATTGGACTTCGTCAGGAAATCGCCTATGCATCTCTTGCGCCAAGGTTGGGCTAGCTTCAACCGCGACAACGCGCATTCCGCGTTTCAAATAGTACGCGGTATCGTCACCATTGTTAGCGCCGACGTCAAACGCCAGGCCATTGATATTTGATGTTATGGTCGTTCCATCGGACCGGCGAGACATAAGAGCCTGTTGTCGTAGTTCGCGAGTTACAAATTGAGCGAAGTTACCGGCTTTTTCAATCGTGAGACCAAACTTGCTGAGTCCGTCATGTTGGCCCACAGCGGAAGCCCAGATCGCCCGTCGCAAAGCACTTTTCAAGATGTCCATCTCATGTCCATTGTCGAGAGAAGTGCCGTGTCAGAGGAGCGTTCACGAGGTAATCAAGTTCGCTCGATGGCATGTCACGAACGGAAAGCAATCCGAGCAGTCTCGTTGGCCGTCGCATAACCCAGATTACAAATCTTAGCTTCGATAAAAATGGAGCTTTCCAGAAAAGCGCGCGGGCCTCTCTGATAGCCACGCCACAGGCCAACAGCGTAACGGCTCTGGGCGAGAGCGGTGAGGCGCACTCATTCCACAGGCAAACCGCGAGTTCATTCCTGGCTGACGCGTCTGTTATTGCGATGAAGACGCTTCCAATCAGAATGCACTGATACCTTCCCCAGGTCTCACCATCAGTGGCCCGCGCGGTGCGAAGAGTCTCCGAGTAATTCACCAGCGCCTTTCGGTTTAGTAGCAATCGCGGGCCTAACTGTCGCTCACGGAAGTGCTCTGTGACGTCCACGGGAATGGTGTCAGGAGTCTTGAGATAGCGAGCAGCGGTTACCCTTATGAGCATCGAGCTGTTGCAGATATTTGCCGATCCACAGATATCTTCGATGCGGAGGTCGCGAAACGTCACATCGCCTTCGGTCCAAATCGTTTGTCCAGTATCACGCCATTGTCCGTCTGGTAGTTCTTGCCAAATGCGCTCATTTCCTACTACGAGAGGTGCTTCGTAATGAGTCACAAGTGCGCCCATTTGCGACTCGAGGAAGGTCGGTTCCCACCAGTTGTCGTCCTCAAGCAGGGAAACAAACTCGGCGCCTTGTTCATCGAAAGCCAGATTGAAATTGCTAGTTGCACCGCGCTTCATGACGGGCATGAACAGTGATAGTCGCGCATCTTTGAACTCTTCAATGATGCTTGCGACCTCCGGATCCCCAGGGTCGTCGTTTACCACTTTGACTTGCAGATTTTGGTGGGTTTGAGCCAGAACACTGGAGATTGCGCGGCGTAACATCTCATGTCGGCGGTAGGTGACTATATAGACAGTGATCAGTTGTGATGGCTCCTGAAGGTCCGGCGCGCTCGGAACCTCATTCTCACGATCGGCCAATTGTCACCTGCAATACTCTGGCTAAACGCCACCCGAGAAGGCGCGAGACCATATGGAACGTTGGCCCACCGTCCGGCCTGATGGTCACGCTGTGCAACGCTTTCGCCCGTCCGAGAGCATCCTTCGCTATGCCCCGGTCATATGGGTAGCAGTTGTGCGCTAGATGTTGCCATGACAGCGCAAACCCCCTCCGAACACGCTCGCTATCTTCGCGTTTCCTGACGTAGCTCTCGCAGAGCTCCAAAACTCGAACCTGGGAGGCCCATGCGTCCTGGGTCCTGCGGCCCGACAGGCTGCCGATCAATCCAGACCGATAATAGCAACGGGCGCCAGCGCAAAACAGCACGCGCTCCGAGGCGAGTAGGATTCGGGTGAAGTATTCGGCATCGTCATTCAGGGATAGGCCCGTATGCCAGGGACCTGCGGCTTGCACTACGCTTGTCGGAATGAGCCATATCCCGGGCTGCATCATGCCCAAGCCGTCAGAGCGTGATTCTACTAGCCAATTGAGAGGATCAAGGTCGCGCCAAACTGATTCGGGAACGAATCTTGCCTCATCAGGTGACGTCTGGAAGCGTGCCCATTCCGCCGTCGCAATTGAACGCGGAGCATCTGCAAGGCGCTTTATCTGAAGTTCGATCTTATCTGGGGCTAGTAGATCATCGGCATCCAAATACTGGACGAAATCCCCTGTGGCGTGGCTTAGGCAGACATTTCGCGTTGTTGTGGAGCCTTTATTTGTTTGTTCGATAAGCTTGAGGCGGGGATCACAAT
>Ga0265338_10005188_pt1 | contig 17105 bp, 12 predicted proteins | sample 42126metaG_FD_193579 | JGI IMG/M metagenome (GOLD analysis project Ga0265338, IMG submission 193579) | Rhizosphere microbial communities from Carex aquatilis grown in University of Washington, Seatle, WA, United States - 4-21-26 metaG | ecosystem: Host-associated > Plants > Roots > Rhizosphere... | reverse complement strand
TTGCCGCTACAGAATATGAACGGCGATTTCAATGTGGACTACTTGCGGTTTGCGCTGGCTGATGAGCTGACCAGCGTATTGACGTATTCGCGGTCGCTGGAGGTGAGGCCCGCGTCGGTAAGCCGGAAGTATGTGGCGCTGGATCTGGATCCGAAAAAAGTTGGGCTGGAACTGCGCGTGGGGCGGCTGTTGACGGGATCGTTTCGGAAGCAGGGAGATCAGCTGATCGTAACCCTGGAGGCGATTGATGTCCCGACGAACCGATTGTTGTGGCAGACAACGGTGACCGCCAAGGCGGAGGACATGATCGGACTGCAGGAGCAACTGACCTCGCAGGTGCAGCATGGGTTGCTGCCGATTCTGGGAGGAGCAGCGGGCGCGTCGGAGGCAGCAGCTTCACGCCCCAAGAACCAGCAGGCGTATGACTTTTATTTGCGCAGCGTCGCAGTGCCGCATGATCCGGCGCCGAACAAAGAAGCGATCAAGATGCTGGAATGGGCGGTGGGGATCGATTCGAATTACGCGCCCGCGTGGGAGGCCCTGGGGCAGAGATACTACTTCGACTCGCTGTATGGCGGAGGCGGGGAAACGGTGTTTCAGCGGTCGAATTCGGCGTATGAGCGGGCGGTAACGCTGGATCCGAATCGCGTGATGGCGGCGAGCAATCTGATTACGAACCGGGTGGAGCGAGGAGAGTTGGGGCGGGCTTACGATGCGGCGACGGACCTGGTGCGGCGGCGTCAGCAGAGCGCGGATGCGCACTTCGCGTTGAGCTACGTGTTGCGGTATGCGGGGATGCTGGATCGGTCGACAGAGGAATGCAACGCGGCGCGGGCGCTGGATCCGGGAAATTTTGCGTTCCGCTCGTGCGCGTGGTCGTTCCTGGAGATGGGCAAGACGGACCGGGCGATGGATTACGTACATATGGATGCGGGTTCGGAATGGGCGGCGTGGGTGACTCCGTATATCTACCTGGCGGAGGGGAATCTCGCCGAGGCGCGAGCCAGCGCGAAGAATATGGGGACGGCGCCGTCGTATCACCGGGAGTTGATGGAAGCCTGCACGGCGGCGCAGAAGCCCGCGGACCTGGCCAAGATTGTGCGGGAGCAGGAATCGTCGGTCATGATCGAGCCGGACGCGGAGGCGTGGTATCACGTGGGCGAGTTGATGGCCGCTTGCGGACAGAATGAGGCGGCATTGCGTTTGCTCAAGGCGGCTGTGCAGCAGAATTACTGTGCATACTCGGCGCTGCTGGATGATCCGCTCCTGAAGGATCTGCGGAAGGATACGGCGTTTAATGAGGTGCTGACGGCTGCCAGTAAGTGTCAGGCGGTCTTGAAAGAAGGACGGCAGTAAGGCAGTTCTCAGTTCTCAGTTCTCAGTTCTCAGTGCTCAGTGCTCAGTGCTCAGTGCTCAGTGCTCAGTGCTCAGTGCTCAGTGCTCAGTTCTCAGTTCTCAGTTCTCAGTTCTCAGTTCTCAGTTCTCAGTGATTGGATGCGGCTGACTGCTTTGGCTATGTGGAAATCTACTCGGCGGGGGCTGCTTCGGACTTCGGCGGCTGGGGTGGCGGCTTTGGCCATGCCGTCGCTGGCGCTCGGCCTTGATTCTCCCAGTGCTGCGCGGAAGGGACGGATTCATCAGTCGGTTAGCCGGTGGTGCTACGAGAAGATCCCTCTTGAGCAGTTGGCGGAGTATGGGGCGAAGATCGGGTTGCGGGGCGTGGATTTGCTGCAGCCGGAGGAGTACGAAGTTCCTCGCCGGTATGGCCTGGTGTGCACCATGGGATATGCGGGCGGCGGAGAAATTGGGAAGGCCCTGAATCGGGTGGAGAATCATGCGGCGATCGAGGAGGGATTTCGGAAGAACATTCCTCTGGCGGCGAAGGCGGGAGTGCCGAACGTGATCACGTTTTCCGGGAGCCGCGGGGGGATGTCGGACGAGGAGGGCGCGAAGAATACGATCGCCGGACTGAACCGCGTGAAGAAGATTGCGGAAGATCATGGCGTGACCATCTGCATCGAGTTGCTCAATAGTAAGCGTGATCATCACGACTACATGTGCGACCACACGGCGTGGGGAGTGCGCGTGGTTTCAGAGGTGAATTCTGCGAAGGTGAAGCTGCTTTACGACATTTATCATATGCAGATTATGGAAGGCGATCTGGTGGAGACGATCCGGCGGAATGTGCAGTGGATTGGGCACTTCCACACGGGCGGCGTTCCGGGGCGACATGAACTGGACGGGACGCAGGAGGTGCAGTGGGACGGGGTGATGCGCGGGATCGTCGACGCGGGATTCAAGGGGTATGTGGCGCATGAATTTGTGCCGACGGGGGATCCGCTGGGGGCGCTGCGCAAGGCGGTGGAGTTGTGCGATGTGTGAGGGTGCACGGGCGTCAGACCTCAGACCTCGGACATTCGCTTGTGGCTTCTGGCTTTCGGATTTCGGCTTCACGTTGATTTCCAGCTTGGCTGCGGCTTACGGTTGGGTGCGCAGCTCGTCTAATCTACGGTGAAGTTGCGGGAAACAATTTGCGTCAGAGTGGGGTTAGGGCCCATCCTGTTAACGTGAGACATTTCGGGACCGCCAGCCTTGTGCGGGCCGCTCGGCGCCGCGCATCTTCTATACTTCAACGCATGCAATTTTCCTGGGATCGGCTTGTCTGTCTGCTCGTGCTTTCTGTTGTGGTGGCGCCTGCACCCACCCTTGCGCAAAAGGCGCGCAAGGAAGGGGCACCCGCCACTTCTACGACCTCTCCTGTTGATCCCATCAATGTTGATCCGCCGGGGCTTTTGTATCAGGGCGTGCCGGCGGAACTGGCGCAGAATCAGGGGATGACAGGGTTGCGTTTGGCGTTGCGGCGGCTGGGTACGACGGCCCGGCTGATGCAGGTGGTGGCGCATCCGGATGACGAAGATGGAGGAGTGCTTACGCTGCAGGCTCGTGGTCGCGGCGTGAGTACACTGCTGATGACGATGAATCGCGGCGAGGGCGGGCAGAACAAGATCGGCAGCAATCTGTCGGATGTGCTGGGAGTGCTGCGGGCGGAGGAGTTGCTGGCTTCGGATCAGTATTACGGAGTGCAGGAGCGGTTCTCGCGAGTGGCGGACTTCGGATTTTCGAAAACGGCGGAAGAGACATTTACCAAGTGGGGCGGGCACGATGCGGCTCTGGCGGACCTGGTGCGGGTGATTCGCACGTTCCGTCCGGACGTGATCGCGGCTCGCTTCTCGGGAACGGAACGGGACGGGCACGGAAATCATCAGGCGTCGAGCATTCTTGCGAAGGAGGCGTTCCGGGCGGCGGGCGACCCGAAGCGTTTTCCCGAGCAAATTTCCGCCGGATTGAGGCCGTGGCAAGCCAAGAAGTTTTATGTGGGCAACGTATGCGATTGGGGCGCAAGCACCTGTCTCGACGACAGTTGGAGCGTGAAGTTCAACACGGGCGAACGCAACCCAGATCTGGGCATGTCGTACATCCAGTTTTCGATGGAGGGATTGCGGCACCAGAAATCGCAGGGCGCAGCGAACTGGAATGTAGAACCCGGTGACCGATTTTCTTTCTACAACATGCTTGATTCGGTCCTCCCCGGAGTACCGGCCAAGGGAGTACACGAAAAAGATTTCTTCGACAGTTTAGATACGACTTTGCCGGGGCTAGCGCCTTACGCGTTTTCGGAAGAAAGGAAGCCCACTCCGCTACGACAGCAATTGGCCGAGATTGCGAAGCAGGTTGCGCAGGCTGCGGAGGCTGCGAAGGGAAATGACGCGACTGGAGCGGTTGCGCCACTGATGAAGGTCGTGGCGGGATTGGAACGGATCAGCGAAGAGGTTCGCAAGGACAATCCGAGCGGCGCGATGGGACTGGATTTCCAGAGCCGGATCGCGGAGAAACGGCAGCAGGCCGAGACCGCACTGAATCTGGCGCTGGAAGTGAGCCTGACCGCGGACGTGTCTTCAGACGGCGAACGCGAAATCCAGCCGGTGAAGGAAGTCGATGCACTCACGGCCGTTTCGCCGGGGCAGGAGTTCCTGATCGCGGTCACGTTTCACAACGGTTCGAAGCAGCCGCTGGTGATCGATCACATCAAGCTGGAAGTTCCGGCGGGATGGAACACGATCAGCGGGAAAACCCGGCCGGAGACGGTGAAGGCGGGAGAGGATTTGCATGCGAACTTCCGTCTGCGAGTGCCGGCGAACACTTCGTATACACGGCCGTACTGGCATCGGGACGATCCAGATCGAGAGTCGGTCAATCGCATTGATGAGGAGAAGTATGCGACGCTTCCCTTCCCGCCTCCGGCGCTGCGGGCGCGGGTGGAGTATACGGCGGGCGCGGCCTCGACAAGCGGGGCACGGACACGGAATGGGGTTACAGCCGTGGTGGTCACGCCATTCCTGGATGAGGCGGGCAAGCGGGCGGCGCGGCCGCTGGCGATTGTACCGACGTTTTCGGTGATGCTGGAGCCGGGGACGCAGGCGATCTCGACGCATAACGGCTCGACGTCGACCGTTGGGGTGGGCGTGGCAGGGAATGTTGCGCACGAGGTGCAGGGCGTGTTGCGACTGGAGTTGCCGCAGGGATGGCGCTCGGAGCCGGCGCAGCTTGCGGTGGACTTCAAGAAGCGCGGGGAGAAACAGGATTTTCAGTTCAAGGTTTTCCCGGCTGGACTGCAGGAAGGTCGAGCAACGGTGCGCGCGGTGCTGGAATCGGAGGGCGAGAAATACAGCGAGGGATATTCGCTGGTCACGCGGGAGGATTTGGGCAGCTTCTACTATTACCAGCCGGCGCGGCAGCGGGTGAGCATTGTCGACGTGCAGGCTCCACATGATTTGAAAGTGGGCTACATCATGGGCGCGGGGGATGACATTCCAACGGTGCTGAAGCAGGTGGGGATGGACGTCACGCTGATTCCGGCGGAGCAATTGGCGGCGGAAGATTTGAGCAAGTACCAGACGATCGTGTTGGGGATTCGCGCCTACGATACGCAGAAAGATGTGGCGACGAATAACAGGAAGTTGCTGGACTTTGTTTCGGCGGGCGGAACGTTGGTGGTGCAGTACAACGCGAGCACTGGAGATTTTAATGCCGGGAAGTTTACTCCTTACCCTGCGGATCTGAGCCGGGGGCGAGTTTCGGTGGAAGAGGCTGGGGTGGAGATTCTGGCGCCGGAGGATTCGGTGTTTCATTCTCCGAACGCGATCACGGCGGCGGACTTTGATGGATGGGTGCAGGAGCGTGGGCTTTATTTTATGAGTACGTGGGATGAGCATTTTAAGCCGCTGCTATCGTGTCATGACCCGGGGGAAAACGCGCAGAAGGGCGGGTTGCTGCGGGCGTCGTATGGAAAAGGGACTTACATCTACGCGGGATATGCTTTCTTCCGGCAGCTGCCAGCGGGCGTGCCGGGCGCCGTTCGGCTGTTCGTGAACCTATTGAGTGCGAAGGGCTACAACTAGCCGTAGAGACGTAGCAAGGTACGTCTTTCTTCTTTCGTGGTGAGAGGAAGTTGCAGGCAACGTCTCTACGAAATGGATTCTTCCGAAACATCTGCGGGCTCTCCTGCCCTCATCCGTGGGATGGGGCTGGGGAGCGCGACTGCGCTGAACATGATCGACATGATCGGCGTGGGGCCGTTCATTACCATGCCTCTGGTTGTGGCCGCCATGGGCGGGCCGCAGGCTTTGCTGGGATGGGTGGTAGGGGCGCTGCTGGCGGTGTGCGACGGGCTGGTGTCGGCGGAGTTGGGCGCGGCGCTGCCGGCCTCGGGCGGATCGTATCGGTACTTACGCGAGATGTATGGGCCGGAGAAGTGGGGTCGGCTAATTTCGTTTCTATTTATCTGGCAAGTGTCCTTTTCGGCGCCGTTGTCCATCGCGACGGGATGTCTTGGGCTGGCGGGATACGCGGCTTACTACTGGCCGGAATTGGATACGGTCTATGCCCATCATGAGGCTGCGCTTCATCTTCCCTGGGCTGGAACGCTGCAAGTCAGTTCGATTGTCACGCCGGGAACGGCCGTTGCGGTTTTGATCTGCTTCTTTACGGTGCTGCTGCTCTACCGGCGCATCACCGTGATTGGGCGGCTATCGAAGGTGCTGTGGTTTGGCGTGATGGGGACGATTGGGTGGATCATCTTCGCCGGGCTGACGCATTTCAATGCTGCGCAGGCTTTTGATTTTCCGCCGGGCGCGTTCACGCTTTCGCACAAGTTCCTGACTGGCCTGGGCGGGGCGATGCTCATCGCGACCTACGATTATTGGGGATATTACAACGTCTGCTTTCTGGGCGACGAGATCAAGGATCCGGGAAAGAACATTCCGCGAGCCCTCTTGCTTTCTATTCTGCTGGTCGCCTGTCTATATCTAATGATGAACGTCTGCATCCTGGCCGTGGTGCCGTGGCAGGAGATGCTGAAAGCGGGACAGAACAACAGCGGCTTGTATGTTGTGTCGCTGTTCATGCAGAGAGTCTATGGGGCATGGGCTGGACGGCTGGTGACGGGACTGGTGATGGCAACGGCGTTCGCGTCAGTGTTTTCGCTGATGCTGGGATATTCGCGGGTGCCTTATGCGGCGGCGAAAGATGGCAACTACTTCAAGGCGTTCGCGAAGGTGCATCCCGTGCACCGGTTTCCGCATGTTTCGTTGTTGGCGCTGGGAGTGGTGGCGGCGGCATTCTGTTTTCTGCGGTTGAAGGATGCGATCGCGGCGCTGGTGGTGATCCGGCTGATCCTGCAGTTTCTGGTGCAGGCCGTGGGGGCGATCTTGTTGAGGATCCGGCGGCCCGAGATGCCGCGGCCGTTTCGGATGTGGCTGTATCCGTTACCGGCGTTACTGGCTTCTGTGGGGTTTCTCTTCATATTGTTTAAGCGAGACAACTGGCAGAAAGAGATGCGGTATGCAGTGGTGATTTTGGTGACTGGGGTCATCATTTATATGGTTCGGGCTTGGAAGGATCGGGAGTGGCCTTTTGGAGTGGCGGTCTTAAAGGCAAAGTCTTAACCACCGGGGACACAGAGGAAGGGATTGGCTGATCACATTACAGTTCCGGTAGTGCAGGGTTCGGGGGAGCGGCGAGCCGATGCGGCTTGGGCTCCGCTCAGCGAGCCCTTGTTTCGATCTCTGTGGATTGCCGCCGTTATTTCTTACACGGGCACATGGATGCAGAATGTGGGCGCGGGCTGGCTGATGACGCAGCTCACGACATCGCCGTTGATGGTGAGCCTGGTACAGGCGGCGGCGGCGGTTCCGGTATTTCTGGTGGTGTTGCCGGCGGGAGCATTGGCGGACATGGTGGACCGGCGGCGACTTTTGCTGTTCACGCAAGGGTGGATGATCGTGGCGGCGGCGGCATTGGGAGTGTTGACGCTGCGGAATGCGGTGAGTCCATGGATGCTGCTGGGGTTCACGTTCCTGCTGGGAATCGGTGCAGTGATGAACGATCCGGCGTGGCAGGCGATTACGCCGGATGTGGTTTCTCCGTCACGTCATGCGTCGGCAGTGGCGCTGAATTCGGCGGGGTTTAACGTGGCGCGGGCGGTGGGTCCGGCGTTGGGCGGAATGGTGGTCGCGGCAGCCGGATCGGGATGGTCATTCTTGTTGAACGCGGTGTCGTTCTTTGGTGTGATCGTTTTCTTGTGCAAGTGGCGGCGGGTTCCGCATGAGGCGTTGCCCAGACAGAGCGTGCTCCAGGCGATTGGCGAAGGATTTCGCTATGTGCGCGGCGCGCCGGAAGTACGCTCGGTATTGATCCGCACGGGAGCATTCAGCATAGGAGCGACTTCCCTGCTCGCGTTGCTTCCTGTAGTCTGCCAGCCGCATGGGGCGCAGGGATATGGATTTCTCCTGACGTGTTTCGGTTTGGGAGCATTGGCAGGCGCGGCGCTGTTGCCGCGGTTGAGGCTGCGATATTCCGTTGACGGGCTGGTGGCGGGAGCGACCGTGGTGTTTGCGGCCATGACATTTCTGGCCGGGCAGGTGCATGTATTTGAGTGGCTGTGTCTGGTATTGTTTACGGCGGGAGCGGCCTGGATCGGGATTCTGGCCTGCTTCAACGTGGTGGCGCAGACCATGTGCCCGTCGTGGATGCGAGCGCGGGCGCTCTCGATGTACTTGCTGGTGCTGCAGGGCGGAATGGCGCTGGGCAGCGCGGTCTGGGGAGAATTGGCCGCACGAGAAGGCGTCCCGGCAGCGCTGGCATGGTCGGCGTTGGCGATGGTCGTAGGGTTGACGAGTATCCGGCGGCACCGGCTGACAGCGGCGGAGTTGAAGATGGCTCCTGCCGTGGTTCGGGACTGATCAATTTTGGGGAATGAGTAACGGGGGGTATTCCATGAAGAGACAACTGGGAGCGATTGCGTGCGGGTTGCTGGTGCTGGTCGTAGGAGCTGCGGCACAGGCAAGCAAGCCGAAGGTGGAGCGCCGCACTGTCACCCAGGTATTGGACCGGACAGTCAGCAATATGGAGAGCGAGTTTATTCCGGCGGCGGAAGCCATGCCCGAAGACAAGTATGGCTACGCGCCGACGAATGGTGAGTTTAAGGGTGTACGTACATTCGCGCAGCAGATTAAGCATGTGGCGGCGGTGAACTACGAACTTGGGGCCGCGATCCTGGAAGAAAAGGCGCCGGTGGATATCAACGAAGAGGCAGGGCCGGGATCGATCACGACGAAGGCGGACATTCTGAAATATCTTAAGGAATCCTTTGAATACGTACACAAGGCAATCGCGACCATCAATGAGAAGAATCTTGTGGAAACGGTGAGAAGTCCGTTTGGCGAGGGATCGGTGTCGCGGCTGGGGTTGGCCACGAGCGTGTCCTGGCACGGGTTCGATCACTACGGGCAGATGGTTGAATATTTACGGATGAATGGGATTGTGCCGCCCGCGAGCCGGTAGTCGCTCGGGACTCCAAGAGCTACCGCAAATCTCAAAAGCAGCGGGCAAGAGTTCCCGCTCCACACACGCACTTCAACGCTTCGCACCTCGAAGAGCTATCGATGTTGAGAGCAGTTCGGCCGCCAGGCCGGCTTGTTTCAAGTGCGCGGTGACGAGTTTGCGCGTCTTCTCGAGTGGGGCGCGCGGGTTGAGGAAGATCAGCACTGAGGGTCCCGCGCCGCTGAGAACGGCGCCAAGGATTCCTTCCTTTCCTTTCAGTTCCTGCAAACACGGAAGCAGCGGACAAAGAGCGGCGCGATAAGGCTGGTGGATGCGGTCGTCGAGAGCCGCGGAGAGCAGGTCCGGGCGTCCTTGTGTGAAGGCGGCGAGGAGCAGCATGGAATTTTGGATGTTCGTGACGGCATCGGCACGGGAGTATTGGGCTGGAAGGACGCGGCGCGCTTCTTCGGTGGAGAGGGCCTGCTCTGGAACAGCGAGGAGCAAAGGCCACTTCCCTTTCGGGCGGATCGCCGCGACCTGGGCTTCAGCATTGCCGGACATGCGGGCGACGGTGAGGCCACCCACCCAGCAGGCGGAGGCGTTGTCGGGGTGATGTTCGCGGCGGGAAGCCTCACCGATGATTTGTGCGTCGGTCCAGCGAAGGCGGCCGAAGTGCACGGCCAGCGCGATGCCGGCGAGGCGCGCAGCGGCAGAGGATCCGCAGCCTTTGCCGATGGGGATATCGTTCGCGATGCGGAGAGTGAGAGGCACGAGCGGTTGGCTCGCGGTCTCGAGCACTTCACGATAGGTGTTGAGGATGAGGTGATTTTCGAGATTCTGGCAGATTGCGCGGTCTCGGCCGGTGGCGGTGATGGAGAATTCTTGCGCGGGACGGGCGTCGATTTTTATATAGAAAGCCATGGCCAGCGCGGCAGCGTCGAAGGCTGGGCCGAGGTTCGCAGAGGTGGCAGGGAGAGAGAGGCGGAGGGGAGAGCGTTTCGAGTTTGGGGCTTTGGATGGCATGCAATTTGTCGGTTACGCCGTGGGATGCTTTCTTTCGCCGCTTCGCGGCTGGGCTGCGATTGCGATCACGACTTCTCGGCTTGCTCCAGCGTTTGGATTACTGCGTCCAGCGTGGCATCCAGGACGATCGGCGGACGGCGAAGTGGATTCAGCGCGGCGCTGGCGCTTTCGTTTGGAGTGCCTTTGAACAAATCGCCGCGATGAAAGTCGATTGTGTAGTCGGGATCTTTCAGGAGATTTCCCGTCAGCACCAGAACTACACTTTCCTGCGGCTTCACAAAACCCTGCTTTACTAACTTCTTCAGGCCGGCGAGGGTAACGGCGGATGCGGGTTCGCATCCGATGCCTTCGGCGCCGATTTCGGCTTTGGCTTGCGCGATCTCGACCTCGGTGACCTGCTCGCAGGCTCCTTCGGTGGCCTCGAGAACGTGCGCGGCTTTTTTCCACGAGGCGGGATTGCCGATGCGGATCGCCGTTGCGCGGGTTTCGGCCTGGACACTGATGAGACGCTTGCCGGCAGCTTCGCGAAGCGTGCGCACGAGCGCGTTGGCGCCTTCGGCCTGAATGACCGACAACTTGGGCAGGCGCGAGATCAGGCCCAGGTCGCGCATTTCGAGCAACGCCTTGCCGATCGCAGAACTGTTTCCCAGATTGCCGCCGGGGACGATGATGTGGTCGGGCTGTTGCCAGTCGAGTTGCTCCAGAAGTTCGAGTGCGAGAGTCTTCTGGCCTTCGAGACGGAAGGGGTTGATTGAATTCAACTGATAGACAGGAGCGCGCAGGACTAGTTCCTGCAGCAGGCGGAGGCAGCCATCGAAATCGGTGCGCAACTGGCAGGTGACCGCGCCGTAATCGAGGGCTTGGGAAAGTTTGCTCCAGGATATTTTCCCGTCGGGAACGAGAACGAGGCTACGCATTCCTCCGCGAGCGGCGTAGGCGGCCATCGACGCGGAGGTGTTGCCGGTGGAGGCGCAGGCGACCCAGCGGAATCCGGCGCGGCGTGCGAAGGTGGCGGCGACGGTCATGCCGGCATCTTTGAATGAGCCGGTGGGATTCAGTCCCTGATGTTTTGCGCGGAGGCGCGGCAGGCCGGTGATGCGGGCGCACTGCGGGAGTTCGTAGAGTGGGGTATTGCCCTCGCGGAGCGTGATGGCTTGATCGTCGCTCTGAAGAGCGGGGAGCAGATCGCGGAAGCGCCAGACTCCGCTGAGATCGACGTCGGACTGCGAGAGGCGACGCTGGCGCCAGGTAGATCTCAGGGTCTGGGCATCAGGAGCAATCCTGGTCCAGCCTGGGTAGGCGATTTCGAGCAGATCGCCGCAGTTGGCACAGCGAAAATTCTGGCTGGCGGTGTCGCTGAGATTGCCACAGGCGATGCAGCGGAAGGTGAAGTCCGTGTGGCGCACGCCCGGCGCAGGAGTTGAGACAGGAGACATGGGCTGAATTTATTTCTTTCCTCGGAGATATTGGTCGGTCTTGTTGATCCAGTCGGCGCGGGGCGGAGCGAACACGTCGAGGTCGACGGTGTCTTCGAGGGCCTCGGCTTTGTGGGGCATATCCGACGGAATGCACAGAGTTTCGCCGGCGTGTACGACGATCTCCTTGCCGTCGATCCAGAACTTCAGGGCGCCTTGCAGAATGTAGGTGAGTTGCTCGTTGGGGTGGCTGTGCTCGGGGACGATACAGCCTTTTTTCAGCAGCACGCGGGCCAGCATGATTTCCTGTCCGACGACGAATTGGCGCTGCAAGAGCGGGTTGAGGTCCTCGAGGGGGACACTGCGCCAGGGGATGTATTGGAGTGCAGGTTTGGGGATGGCAAGTTTGGCACGGGGTTTCGCGGGTTTCGGTTTGGGGCGCGATTTAGATTTTGGTTTTGCCATGGGATTTGTGTTCGGTTCGTGCTGTCCCTCCGGAGTCTGTGTGGTCGCTTTTCTTTCGCCCCTCCGGGGCTTGCCATATTTTCCGGTTGCCCACCCACGGCTTACGCCGTGGGCTGCATTCTTTCGCCGCTCCGCGGCTGGTTCTACTGCACTCTGCCTGCGTATAGCTTCACGGCTGTGTCGTGGAGGTAGGCGTGGGCTAGTTCGAGGGCTCGGGCTTCGGTGATTTCGTTTTCGGAAATCATCTCGGCCAGAGCCGCGGCCAGCGCGGTGCGCGATGAGTGCACGCCGAGCCAGTAGCTTTCTTCCGCCCCCAGTACCTGATTGTAAGGGAAACAGTCGGTGCCGAAAGTGATCTTGTCGGGAAAAGTTTCGAGCCACATTTTGAGCGTTTCCTTAAAGGCCGAAGGATACTGGGCGAGTTCGCCAAAGGAAGAGTCGAGGTAGACGTTCTTCATGGCGGCAAGCCAGATGGCCTCGCGATCGAGAGGATATCCGCCGTGAATCAGGACGAAAGTTGTGGAAGCGTAGCGCGGATCGCGCAGCACGCTTTCCAGGTTCATGACGTTGCTCTGCGAGAGGTTGAAATAGTCTCCGATGCCAACGGCACTGTGGATGTGCACCGGCAAGTGGAGGCGGCCGCCTTCCTGAATCAGATAACGGAAAATGTAGTCCTGGAAAGTGCGGTAGTCCTTTTCGCTGGGAATACCATCGGTGATGTAGTGCCGGTATATGTCTTCGGCTTGAGTGAGTGTGGGGTCGCTGAACGTCGTGGGGCGAAAATAGGCAACCTCGAACTTCATAGCGATGCCGCCGTGCTTCGAATTGGTTTCGAGCACCTGGGTGACGAACTTCAGGTAGCCGGCAAAGGTGGCCGGAAGTTGGGTGACGTTTTCCTGCTGCATCCAGCGATGCAGCATTTTTTCTTGCAGGGGAATAAAGACTTCTTCATCGGGATTGCGGGCGGTCTCGCGCTGGTTGTTGAACGGCCACAGGAAGGAGTCGGCGAAGAAGACCCAGGGAAACCGTTTGGCGTCGAGGTAGTCGGGCATCATGGCGCGGTTGGCGACCGAGCTCTCTATGTTGAGCTTGTCGAGAATCGAGTTGAAGTAGGCGGGGCCGGCCAGTTGCTTCTTCAAGTCAGTCTTCTTATCTAGCAGCCATTTCGAATGCTCGGGAGAGAGGTCGGTGTAGGGATAGCCGAATAGAGCCTTGGCAGCGACCGCCAACTCGGGATTGTCATCGCGCGTGCGCAAGGGGGCACTGGCATTGGGCGGAGCGGCCATGGCGTCGACGTCGGGATCATCGGAGTAACCGGGGTGCGCATGGTGATCGAAGGCCGGGATTTTTTCGATTTGCGGGAGGAGGCGATTGTAGATTTGCTGCACGTCTGGGCCGGGGAAGGGGCGGGCCTGAGCGGCGACGAACGGGGAGTGCGCGCCAGCATAGATTGTGAGTACCGCGACGAAAGCTCGTCTCATGAGAAGTTCCTCGGGTTTTCTTAAGTCCACTGCACGGGAGAACGCCTTGCGTCACACGCGGCAGTTTCGAGATTGTAGGGATCCTTCGACTACGCATTGCAATGCGCTTTGCGGATCGCAATCCTTCGCTCAGGATGACATTTCCTTCGAGCTGTTTTCCTATCCTCGCATCGAACGCTACCTGGCAGCAGGGGATCCCTGCCAGGCAGAGGATACTCTCACGATGCGCTCCACCGCTTCCTGCAGAGTTGCCATGGATGAGGCGAAGGAGAAACGGATGAAATCCTTGCCCAGCGGACCGAAGGCGGCGCCCGGAATGGCGGCGACGCCGGCATCGTCGAGCAGAATGCGGCACAGGTCTTCGGCGGTCATCCCAGTGTTGGTGATGTCAACCCAGGCGTAGAACGCGCCGTCGGGCGGCGCGCAGCGGAAGCCGGGGACGCGATTCAGGTCACGAACGAATTGTTCGCGGCGGCGGGTGAATTCAGCGACCATGCTTGGCGTGTTGCCTTCGCGATCGCGGAGGGCATCAATGGCGGCGTACTGCGTGAACTCGGCGACGCAGGTGTAGGTGTTGACCGCCATCATGTGCAATGCGGGAACGACCTCGGGCGGGGCGACGGTGTATCCCAGGCGCCATCCAGTCATGGCGAAGCTCTTGGAGAATCCGTCGATGATGAGGGTACGCTCGGGCATGCCGGGGTAGCGCAGCATGGAAAGATATTCGCCGCCGTAGATGATGCGCGCGTAGATTTCGTCGGAGAGCACCCAGAGATCGTGCTGGACGGCCAGTTCGGCGAGTGCGCGCTGAACCGCGTCGGTGTAGACGGTGCCCGTCGGATTGCCGGGAGCGTTGGTGAGCAACATGCGGGTGCGGGGAGTGATCCTGGAGGCGATCTCGGCGGGGTCGGGCTGAAAGTGATTGCGCGCCGAAAGTTCGAAGGGGACGGGAACGGCGCCGAGGCCGAGGGTGATCGAGGGATATCCGGGGAAGCCAGGATCGGGATAGAGGACCTCGTCGCCAGGCTCGAGCAGTGCCATCATGGCGAGGAAGAGGGCGATCTTGCAGCCAGGAGCGACGACGACGTTGTCGGCGGAAACTTTGATGCTGCGGGTGCGGGCCAGGTAAGTGGCGATCTCCCCGCGCAAGGCGGGGATTCCGGCGACGGCGCAGTAACGATCTTTGCCGTCAGCGAGAGCCTTGGCGGCGGAATCGATCACGGATTGGCCAGGATGGAAGTCGGGTTCGCCGAGTTCGAGGTGGATGATGGAGCGACCCTGGGCTTCGAGTTCTTTCGCGCGGGCGAAGACGGAGAGGGCGCCTTCTCCGCTCATTACGGACATTCTTGAAGCGATGGATCGCATATTTATTAGCCGTGAGCTACGAGCTTTGAGCTGTGCGCAAAACTCCTGGATTGTTGTTTCGCTCAGAGCTCGTGGCTCAAAGCTCGCAGATCCTACAAACCTTTATACATGCCGCCGTCGACGAGGACGGTCTGGCCGGTTACGTAGGACGCGCGCTCGGAGGCCAGCCAGACAATGGTCTCGGCGACCTCGCGTGGATTGCCGAGGCGCTTGAGCGGAGCGTCGGCGGCCCAGGAGTCGAACATTTCCTGATCACTCTTTCCGGAGGCGGCGGAGCGGGCTTTGGCCAATTCTTTCAGGCGGTCCGTGGCGGTGAAGCCGGGGCCAACGTTGTTAACCAGGATTCCTTCTTTGCCGAATTCGTTAGCGAGACTCTTCACCAGACCAACAACCGCGGCGCGGACGGCGTTTGAAAGCACGAGATCGGCGACGGGCTGCTTCGTAGTGATGGAGGTGATTGTGATGATACGGCCCCAGTGTTTGCGTTGCATGTAGGGAATGACTTCGCGGGCAAAATAGACCGTGCTCAGGAAGTTGGCGTCGATGGCGCGCTGCCAGTCTTCCAGAGTGGAGGCGAGGAATCCTTTGGCGGGGGGGCCTCCAGCGTTGGTGACGCAGATGTCGACGCCGCCGAATTTATCGGCTACGGCTGCGACGAAACTGGTGACGGCTGCCGGATCGGTCACGTCGAGGGCTTGGGCGAAGACTTCTGCATGGTGTTGCTCCCTGATCTTTGTGGCTGCGGCTTGCAGAGTCTGGCCGTTGCGCGCGCACATGGCCACGCGGCAGCCCTCGGCGGCGAACGCTTCGGCAGTGGCCAGGCCGATTCCCTGACTGGACGCGGCAATCAAGGCAACGCGGTTTTTTAGTCCCAGGTCCATAGGTTTGAACGAAGTCGGCATTATAAATGTTGGGAGCGCGTCGTGATGTCTCCAGCTTGCGAGCGCTTCCAACCGGATTGTCGAGCTACACTCGACCGACAGCCGAGGGCGGCTGTCCCCACGTGTTGTTGTCCGCGGTCTCGTGGTTTTGCTTGCCGGAGTCTGATCGGCGCTATTAGTCTGGAGGGCTGAGGTCGCCAATGAAACGGAATGCTCGTCGTCCTGAAACCGCTGCTGTGCATGGCGCGGCTGACCTGGAAAAGAAAAATGGTCCGGTCGCCACGCCGATCTATCAGACATCCACGTTTGAGGTTAGGGACAACGACGAGCAGGAGCGCGTAACCACAACCGATCGCTACTACACGCGGTGGGGGAATCCGACGAACACAGTAGCCGAGGAGACCGTGGCGGCGCTGGAAGGCGTGGAGGCAGCGCGGACGTTTGCGTCCGGGATGGGGGCGATTACTACGACGATCCTGGCGCTGCTGAAGGCGGGGGATCACATTGTGGCGCAGCGGGAAGTGTATGGCGGCGTGATGAAATTCTTTTCGCAATGGCTGCCGAGGGTGGGAATTGAGACGACGTTCGTCGATACGACCGACTACGAGCAGCATGCGCGGGCGATTCGTCCGAATACCCGGATGCTCTATCTGGAGTCGCCGACGAATCCTGCGTTGCATGTTGTGGATCTGAAGAAGGCGGTGGCGCTGGCGCGGCAGCACAAGCTGATCAGCATGATCGATAGCACATTCGGGACGCCGATCAACCAGCACCCGGCAGAGTATGGTATTGATCTGGTGATGCATTCGGGGACGAAATATTTGAGCGGGCATGCCGACTTAACTTGTGGGGTAGTGGCGGGGCGGCAGGAATTGATGGAACCGATCGATGAGGCGCGCAAGACGCTGGGGAATTGCATGGATCCGCATGCGGCGTGGATGCTGATTCGCGGGCTGAAGACTCTGGCGGTGCGGGTGGCGCGGCAGAACGAGAATGCGCTGCGGGTGGCGGAATTTCTGGCGCAGCATGGGAAGGTGCGGCGCGTGCATTATCCGTTTCTGAAGAGCCATCCTCAATATGCGATTGCGCGCGAGCAGATGACCGGCGGCAGTGGCATGGTGACGTTTGAGGTCGAGGGTACGGGCGAGGATGCGAGGCGAGTGAGCGAGGCGATGCGGCTGTTTACGCTGGCGACGAGCTTGGGCGGAGTGGAGTCGCTGGTATCGATTCCGGTGTTGACCTCGCACGCGATGATCTCAGCGGAGCAGCGGGCGGAGATGGGCGTAACCGAGCAGATGGTGCGCTTGTCGGTGGGGATTGAGAGTGCGGAGGATTTGATTTCGGATTTGGAGCGGGCGCTGGAGGCGGTGGGGGGCCGGCAGGCGGTGGGGGTTTAGCTTCTAGCTTCTAGCTTCTAGCTTCTAGCTTCTAGCTTCTAGCCTTCGGCCTTCGGCTTTCGGCTTTCGGCTTTCGGCTTTCGGCCGCTTGGCTTCGCCTGCGCGGGACAGCCGAGGCGACTGTCGCTACACGAGCACAAAAAGAACCCGGCCTCTTTGCAGAGGCCGGGTTTTTCGTTTGTGGTGCCGTTCGGCTAG
>Ga0265338_10005187_pt1 | contig 17108 bp, 18 predicted proteins | sample 42126metaG_FD_193579 | JGI IMG/M metagenome (GOLD analysis project Ga0265338, IMG submission 193579) | Rhizosphere microbial communities from Carex aquatilis grown in University of Washington, Seatle, WA, United States - 4-21-26 metaG | ecosystem: Host-associated > Plants > Roots > Rhizosphere... | reverse complement strand
ACCGGTCCCCACCTCGAAGTGGAGGTGGGGACCGGTCGAATAGCCGGTCGTGCCGACCGCGCCAACCGGGGCACCCGCGTCGACCCGGTCGCCGACCTTGACCGAGACCGCGCTCAAGTGCGCGTAACGCGTCTCGTATCCGCCGTCGTGGCGGATCGTGACGAGGTTGCCGTACGTGCCGGCCGGGCCGGCGTGGACGACCGTACCAGCCGCGGCGGCCGAGACCGGCGTGCCGACCTTCGCAGCGAGGTCGAACCCGGGGTGAACAGAAGTCGTACCTTTGATCGGGTCGATCCGCGTGCCGAACCCGGACGTCGGCGTGCCTTGCACGGGCAGCACGAAGTGCGGCGCATCTTCGACGGCCAGGGCTTGCCCCTGGCCGGCAGCAGCGCCGAAGGGCGGTGCGGATCGATCGAGACCGGGTAGACCCGGCGCGAGCTGCGCCGGCATCGCTTGCACCGGGCTCGCCTTCGCGAGCGCGGTCGGCGGCTGCGCTTGCGGCTGCGCGCTCGTGCCCTTCTTTTCGAGTTGCTGCGCGAACAGCTCGGACATGCCGAGCCCGCTGCCGGACGACATCTTGTCGGCGAGCGCCTCGTTGAACATCTGCTTGAACGTGTCGCCGGCAAACCCGCCGTCGAGCATGCCGCCGCCGTCGGGCTGCGCTTCGGCGAGCAAGCGGCGGGTGAAGAACGCTTCGAGTTGCTTCGCCGCGGTGTGCGCGTCGTCAGGCTTGGCCGGCGCGGTTGGCGCCCCGAGCCCATGCGTCGCGTGCGGGACGTGGCTCACAACGTCTCCAGATCCGCCCGCAACGCGCCGGCGGCGCGCAACGCGCGCAAGATCGAAACGAGGTCGCGCGGTTTCGCGCCGAGTGACGCGAGCGCCGCCGCGACATCACCGACCGTGGCCGCGGTCGTGACCACCTTGAATTCGTTCTCCTGCTCTTCGGCTTTGAGGTCGGTGTGCTGGACGACCTTGGTCTGGCCCTTCGTGAGCGCCGCGACCGGTTGTGACGCGGTCGGCGTTTCGTTGACCTCGATCGTGAGCGCGCCGAACGTGATCGCGGCGGGTCGCAGCCGCACCGCTTCGCCGATCACGATCGTGCCAGTCTTCTCGTCGACGATGACCTTTGCACGCACGTCGGGGTCGACGTCGATCGCTTCGAGTTGGGTGATCAGCGCCGCGACGTTCGCGCGAGCCGCCGCGGGGATCGGGACGACGACGGTGCCGGCATCGCGCGCGGTCGACGTGGTCGGGCCGAGCACCGCCTCGATCGCGGCCTGCATGCGAGACGCGGTCGTGAAGTCGGGTTCTTTCAACAAGAACACGATCTCTTTGTCGGGCACCACGCTCGGCGCCGCGACTTCGACGGTCGCTCCGGCGGGGAGCAGGCCGACGGTCGGATGATTCTTTTTCGACGACGAGCCGGTCGCGCCTTCCGACACGAATCCGCCGACCGACAGCGCGCCTTGCGCGATCGCCCAGGTCTTGCCATCCGGGCCTTTGAGCGGCGCGGCGATCAGCGTGCCACCGACCAGGCTCCTCGCGTTGCCCATCGACGACGCAGTGACATCGAACGACGTGCCGGGCTTCGCGAACGCGGGCAGCTCGGCGGTGAGCATGACCGCAGCGACATTCTTCGCCTTGAGCAGCGTCGGATCGATCGTCAGCCCGAGCCGCTTGACCATCTTGGTCAGGGCGTCCTTGACGAGCGGCGACATGATGTCATCGCCGCTGCTATCGAGACCGACGACGAGGCCGATCCCGGTGAGATGGTTGTCGCGCACGCCGGCGATCGTCGTCAGATCTTTGATCCGATCGGCGGCCGCGGTGCCACCGAGAGCGAGCGCGACAGCGATGACGGCGAGTTTGCGCATCAGAATGGCCACAGCTTGCTGAGGACGCGGCCGAGCCAGCCGCGGCGTTGCGTGTCGCTGATGTCGCCGCGACCGGTGTACTCGACCTCGGCGTCGGCGATGCGCGACGACGGAATCGTGTCGTCGTCGGCGACGTCGATGCGACGAACGACGCCGCTGACGTAGATCTGATGCTCCTCGTTGCCGACCATGACGACCTTGCTGCCTTCGACTACGAGATCGCTCGACGGCAATACATCGATCACGCGTACCGGCAGCGTCGCGGTGACTTGGCCCTGGCGGTTGATCGCGCCTTGGCCGGTGAACTTCTGGTCCGACGTCGACGAGAACAACGTCGTCGGATCGACACCGGGGTACTTGGCCTTGAGCGCTGCGATGAAGCCGAGCGCCGCAGGCATGCCGTACGTCGTGGCGTCCGACTTGTTGAGCGTCGTGTCGGCTTGGTGGCTCGCGAGATCTTTCTCGTCGACCTTGATGACGAGGATGTCGCCGATCCGCGATGCGACCGGGTCTTCGAGCAGGCCGGGCGTGCCGTCCGCGTACAAGCTGCCGTTGCTCGCCGCGTTGCGGTTGCCGAACTTGCCGTAGTCGAACTTGCGATGCTTCGCGTGATACGGCGCGATGTGGGTAACACACGCGCTACTCGCGAACCCGAACGCAGCGATGGCGACGAGCGCCAGTCGGTTCATGGAGCAGCTCCGATCACGACGGTCGCTGGTGCAACCAATATGCCGTGCAGCACGGTCTTGGTTGCGAGCAGTCGGACCGTCGCGGGCTCGCCAAAACGGGCTGCTAGCTCGAGGACGCCGCTCCCGCGGATGCGCAAGCCACTGCGACGGACGTCAACGCTGACGTCGCTGCCGCGTGGCAACGGCGCGGGGAGCGCGACATCTTGGGCGCCGATGGCGGCGCCGGCTTCGAGGTCGCGGGTGAGCGTTGCGCCTACCACTTGCGTCGCGGACACACCGTCGCCGACCGCGCGATGCTCGATCGCGACATCGGCATCGCTTAGCACCGAGCCACTCGGCAGTGCGGCGCGCATGACCGCGACCGCGACGACCGGGGCGATCGCGACCGGTACGTACGCGACCCGACCGCGCACCGTGATCTTGATGCTCGGCCGGCCGGCGCGCAGCTCGCGCGGTGCGTCGACCGTGATCGAGCTCGGCGCGGCGTCGAGGCGTGCGAGTGCGGTCGGAACGTGGATCTCGGCGATGCCCAAGCCCGCCGGTAGCGACGGCTCGAGCCGCGCGCGAATCGCGTCGGCGATTGGCTCGGCGTGGACCGGCCGAGCAGTCGCGAGCGCGACGGCGACGGTCGCGATGAGCGCGAGCACGGCGGTGATGATCGTGCGCTTCATCGCAGCTGAGCCGTGTCGGACAGCATCTCGTCTGCCGCCTTGACGACGCGCGAGTTCACCTCGTACGCGCGTTGGCCGGCGATCAGATCGATCATCTCTTCGACGACGTTCACGTTCGAGACTTCGAGCATGCCCTGGCGCATCGTGCCCGCGCCGCCTTCGCCCGGTTGGCTGAGCACCGCGGTGCCCGATGCTGCGGTCTCCTTGAACAGGTTCTGGCCTTGCGCAGCGAGGCCGGCGGGATTCGCGAACGTCGCGATCTGGATCTTTCCGAGCTCGGTCGCCTGCGTTTGGTTCGGGATCGTCGCCGACACCGTGCCATCCGACGCGATCGTCACGCTCTGCGCGTCGGGCGGAATCGTGATGCCGCCGACGACCTCATAGCCGTCGGAGTTGACGAGCTTGCCTTCGGCGCTCATCTGCAGCGCGCCGTTGCGCGTGTACCCTTGCGAGCCGTCGGGCAATTGGATCGGGATGTAGCCGTTGCCTTCGATCGCGACGTCGAGCGTGTTGCCGGTCTGGTGCAGCTCGCCTTGCGACAACTCGCGCGAGGTGTTGACGAGCCGCGTGCCGAGGCCGATCTCCGTCGCGCTCGGCGCCATCGTGCCGTTGCCCGTCGGTGTGCCGGCGGCGCGCACTTGTTGGTACATGAGGTCGGCGAACTCGGCGCGGCCTTTCTTGAAGCCGTTGGTCGAGACGTTCGCGATGTTGTTGGCGGTGACGTCCAGCTTGGTCTGCTGGGCTTCCATGCCGGATGCTGCGGTGGCGAGTGAGCGAAACATGTTGGCTCCTTTGGTCCCTGGTTACTTCGGTCCGCCGAGATCGCGTGCCGCGCGATCCTCGCAGTCGTGATAGCCCTGGATGATTTTCATCAGCGACTCGTACGTGCGTGACTCCTTCACGAGGTCAACCATGCCGCGCACGATGTTGACGTTCGATGACTCGAGCATGCCGGAGCGCACCTTCGGCGGATCGCCGCCTGCGGGCGAGCCAGTCGCCGAGAACAGCGAGCCGCCTTCGCGCTTCATCTGATTCGTCGCGAACCGGGTGAGCTCGAGCTTGCCGAGAGCCTGTCCGTCCGCCGTGACCGAGCCGTCGGTGCCGACCGTGACCGACGTCGTGTTCGGCGGGATCGCAATCGGCCCAGCTTCTCCGAGCACCGGGTTACCGTCGCCGGTGACGAGCTGGCGCTGATCATCGAGCTGGAAGTTGCCGGCGCGGGTGTAGCGCGTACCGTTGGCGGTCTGCACCGAGAAGTAACCGTCGCCATCGAGTGCGAGGTCGAGTGGGTTCTCGGTCGGTGTCAGTGCGCCGCCCTGCGAGTCGACGCGAGCGGTCTGCGCGCTGACCGATGCGACGTCGGCCGACTTCACCGTGCCGAGCGCCTCTTTGAACGTGATGCGATCGCCGTGGAAGCCCGCGGTATTCGCATTCGCGATGTTGTTCGCGGTGGCGTCGAGAGCTTGCGAAGCGGCGACCGCGCCCGCGGTGGCGACGTAAATGCCGCTGCTCATGACTTGGCTTCCGTCTTGGCTTCGGGCCCGAGAATCTCGACGCGCAGGCGAGCGATCGCCCGACCGTGGAGCTGGCAAACGCGCGACACCGTCACGCGCAAGACCTGCGCGATCTCGGCGTAGGTGAGCTCTTCATTGTAGTAAAGCGAGAGCACCAGGACGTCGCGCTGATCGAGCTTGTCGAGTGCGGCGCGAATCCGCGACAGCCCTTGCAACCGGCCGGCTTGAGCTTCGGGCGAGTGCTCGTCGCTCGTCATCATCGCGGCGGTGTTGTCGCCGGTCTCGAGCGCGCCGACCGTGACATGGACGAGCTGTTCGAGGTTCGCGCGGTATTCGTCGATCGTGACGCCGAGACGTTCGGCCACTTGCTCGTCGCTCGGCGGAGCGCCCAGCTCGCGCTCGAGCTCTTGGATCGTCTGACCGACCTTGCGCGCGAGGTGACGCACGCGCCGAGGCATGATGTCGCCGCGGCGAAGCTCGTCGAGCACGGCGCCGCGAATCCGTTTCTCTGCGAACGACAAGAACGGCTCGTTGCGCGTATCGTCGTAGCGCTCGGCCGCTTCGGTCAGGCCGAGCATGCCGGCAGCGACGAGATCATCACGCGTGATCCAATCGGGGCAGCGCCTCGCCATACGAAGCGAGATGCGCCGAGCGATCTCGATGTGCTCGGAGATCAGCCGATCGCGTTCGGCGTTGGGTCTCCGGTTTTGTGCAGCATAAGCCTTCATCGAGAACCTCCTTGAGCACGAGCAGAGACGCGCCACCACGAATCCGATGGCGCTGGAGCAAAAGTTGCGAGCGTGCGGGTCAACTGACGGATTGCGCGCGCGGCGGGTGAGTCGGGCGCATGAGCGAGCAGCGGCACGCCGATCTGCGCGGCCTCGGCGACTGCGGGATCCGCCGGAATCGGCGGCAGCGCGGTGACCTCGAGATCGAGGAAGCGAGCAACAAGTGCGCCGAGCCGGGCGACGAGCTCGTCGGCGTGGGCGCGCGAGCTGACGCGATTCGGGACGAGGTAGGCGTGGCGCACGCCCTGCTCGGTTGCGAGCACCTTGAGACAGGCGTACGCGTCCGCGATCGACAGTGGCTCGGGATTGACGACGATGATCGCGTCGGTCGTCGCGCCGGCAAACATCGTCTGCGATTGGCCGATGCCTGCGGCGATATCGATGATCAGCGTGTCGAACTGCGACGCGAGCGTGTCGACGAGCTCGAGCATGCGGCGCTGTACGCCCGCTCCGATCGTCGACAGCAGGTAGCTGCCGTTGAGCGCGGGCAGAAGGTGAATGCCATGCGCTGCAAGCAATACGTCCTGCACGGGCGTGCCGCCGAGCGCATCGAGGATGCTGCGTTCCGGTGCAACGCCGAGCAACAGATTGAGATCGGCCATGCCGAGGTCGGTATCGACGACGAGCGTGCGCGACCCACTTTGCGCGTATGCCAGGGCGAGGTTGACCGCGATCGTGCTCTTGCCGACGCCGCCTTTGCCACCGGCGACCGCGATCGCGCGGCGCGCGGGGGCCAGAATCGTCGGTGGCTGACTGCTGCCGCCGCCGCCTCGAATCACACGCAATGTAGCTGCTTGATCGGTCACGTCTGCTCCTGGTTACGCGGCGCGAGTACGGCTGTTGGAGATCCCGCCGAGGCCGGCGGAGGCGAGCTCGAGCAAGCGAGCCGACGTCGGTTCTTCGAGATCTTCGGGGACCGCTTGGCCGGTCGTGACCCACGTGATCGGCAGCGCGAGACGCGCGGGAGACCGAGCGAGCTCGGGCGCGTCGTTGACCTCGTCGAGCTTCGTGAACAGCAGACGTTGCGGGTTGAGCGCGCGAGTGCGATGCGCGAGGTCATCGATCGCGGCGACGCTCGTCGAGGCCGGGATGACGAGGTGGATCTCGATCGGCGGCAGGTTCGGTAGTGCCTCGGCGAGCTCCTCGATCGCGCGGTTGTCTCGCGGGCTACGGCCGGCCGTGTCGATCAACACGAGGTCGTCGTTGCCGTCGAGGTAGTCGCGCAGGTCGGCCGGCGAGCTTGCGACATGGAGCGGCACGCCGATCAGATCGGCGAACGTGCGAATCTGCTCGATGCCGCCGACTCGGTAGTTGTCGAGCGTGACGATCGAGACGCGCTTGCCCTCGACGAGCGCCGCGCGTGCGGCGAGCTTCGCGATCGTCGTGGTCTTGCCAGCGCCGGTCGGACCGACCAGCATGATCGCGTTGCCGGTCGACGGCGCGGTGAGCGGCGCGTTCGCCGACACCGCTTCGTTAGCAACGTACTTGTTGTTGTTCGGCTTCGGGGTAGGCGTCGGAGCGATCCGCATCTCTTCGATCAACTTGCGCAGCGCCGCGAGCTCGCTGCGGAGCTCGGTGGTGCCGCGGTTGTCGCTGCCGCTCGCGCGAACCAGCGCGCGCAACGAGCGCAGCTCGCTGCGAATCGGCGCCATCAGCTTTTCGACGCTCTCCTCGTTGGTGGCCTGCGGGCCGGCGGCTTGGGCCTCGCGATGCGCGGCGGCAGCAGCAGCGGCGAACCGTGGCGTCCGCGGTGCGTCGTCGTCGCCGTCGTCGATCGCGGCGGAGATCTCCATCGCGGTTCCGAGCAGGCCGCGGCGGATCTGTCGAGTTGCAACGATGACGGCTTCATCGCCGAGCTCGGCCTTCACTTTCGCGACAGCCTCGCGCATCGTCGCGCCTTCGAACTTCATGATCTTCATGCGGCCTCTTGTGCGGAGATGACTCCGCGCGTGACGAACGGAACGGACGGATCGACCTCGCGGTAACTCATGACTGCGAGACCGGGAACGTGACGGGCGGCGATCTGCGACATCGTGCGGCGCAGATCAGGGGCGACGACCAACAGCGGCGGCTCGTCGCGCATCGCCAAGTCGCGAGCGCGACCGGCGAGGTCTTCGGTCAGCTTCGACAGCGCGCGCGCATGCTTGCCGCTGCCATCGCGCAACAGCGATTCGGCGCGCGGGTCGAGCACGAGCGGGCGCAGGGCACCGTCGGTCGAGAGCTGTGCGCGCGTCAGCCGGCGCGCGAGGCGCTGGCGAACGTGCTCGGTCAGCTCGTCGGGATTCTTGATCGTCGCGGCGTGATCGGCGAGCGCTTCGAGGATAGAGCGCATGTCGCGAATCGAGACGCCTTCGCGCAGCAAGTTGCGCAGCACCTGCATCACCGCGCCCATCGACATCATGTGCGGGATCAGTTCCTCGACGACCTTCGCGTTTTGTTTGCCGGTGATGTCGAGCAGCTCCTGCGCTTCTTTGCGGCCGAGTAGCTCGTGCGCGTTGCGGCGCAGTAGCTCGGTGAGGTGGGTCGCGATCACGGCAGCGGCATCGACGACCGTGCAACCTGCCGCTTCCGCGCGCAGGCGGTCGGTCGGCAGCAACCACTTCGCAGGCAGCCCGAACGTCGGCTCGGTCGTCGCTTCGCCGGGCAGCGCACGCGTCGCCAGACCGGTCGGATCGATCGCCAGCACGCGGTGGGTGTTGACCTCGCCGGATGCGATCGGCACGCCGGAGAGCAGCACGCGGTACGCGCCGGGGCGGAGCTGAAGATCGTCGCGGACGTGGACCGGCGGCACGATGACGCCGAGCTCGCTCGCGAGCTGCTTGCGCAGCGATGCGATCCGCTTGAGCAGCTCGCCGCCGCGATTCGCGTCGACCATCCCGAGCAGGTCGAGTCCGACCTCGAGTCCGAGCAACTCGACCGGCAGCGCGGCTTCGATCTCGCCGCGATGGACTTTCTCGTCGGGGCGCAGCGGGTCGCCGGGCTTCGTTTGCTTGCCGATCGGCGCCTCGTTGTCGTTCGCGACCGAGGGGGACGAACCGTCTTTCGCTTTGGTCGACGCCCAGGCAGCGAGACCGCCGAGACCCAAGAACAGGAAGTGCGGCATGCCGGGGAGCAGGCCGATGACCGAGAGCATCGCGGCGGTGACCGCGAGCGGACGACGGCGCGACAACAGCTGACCGCCGAGCGCCTTACCGAGGTCCGCGTCGTCGCTGCGGGTCGTGAGCAGCGCAGCGCCAGTCGACACGAGCAGTGCGGGGATCTGCGCGACCAGGCCGTCACCGATCGACAACACGGTGTAGGTCTGTGCCGCGTGGCCGATCGACATGCCCTTCTGAGCGACGCCGATCACGATGCCGCCGACGATATTGACCGCGAGGACGAGCAAGCCGGCGATCGCGTCGCCGCGGACGAACTTCGACGCGCCGTCCATCGAGCCGTGGAAATCGGCATCGCGCTGGATGTACTTGCGCCGCTCGCGCGCTTCCTTCTCGGTGATCAACCCCGCGCCGAGGTCGGCGTCGATCGCCATCTGCTTGCCCGGCATCGAGTCCAACGTGAAGCGCGCCGAGACTTCCGAGATGCGCTCGGCGCCCTTCGTGATCACGATGAAGTTGACGATCACAAGGATGAGGAACACGACCGCGCCGACGACGAAGTTGCCGCGGATCACGAACTGGCCGAACGCCGCGATCACAGCGCCAGCGGCGTGCGAGTCGTTGCCGGTCAAGATCAGACGGGTCGAAGCGACGTTGAGCGCTAGGCGGAACAGCGTGACGAACAGCAGCAGCGACGGGAACGAGGCAAAGTCGGTCGCTTTCTCCACATAGAATGCGACGAGGAACGTCAGCGCCGCGAGGCACAGCGACAGTCCGAGCAGCAGGTCGAACAGCGTCGCCGGCAGCGGCGCCATCGCGACCGCGAGGATGCCGACCAGCGCACCGGCCATCACCCATTGCCCAGGACGCGCGGGCTTGACGGCGGCGGCGGCGCTCACGCGCTACCTCGCTTGAGCCGGTAGACGTATGCGAGCACTTCGGCGACCGCTTTGTAGAGGTTCGACGGAACCGCGCGGCCTTCTTTGACGTGCTTGTGCAGCGCGCGAGCGAGCGGCGGCCGGCTGAGGATCGGCACACCCTTTTGGCGAGCGACTTCGCGAATCTTCTCGGCCGACTCGTCCATGCCCTTGGCGACGACGACCGGCGCGCGATCTTGTTTGTCGTCGTAGCGCAGCGCGACGGCGTAGTGCGTCGGGTTGACGATGACAACGTCTGCGGTCGCGACCGCGGCTGCCATGCGTCGCTTCGCGAGCTCTTTCATCTTCTGCTTGCGCTTGCCCTTCATCATCGGATCGCCATCCGACTCGCGGTGCTCACGCTTGACCTCGTCCGAGGTCATCTTCATCTGTGCGTTGATCTTGCGGCGCGACAGGATGTAATCGACGGCGGCAACGACGGCGAGTGACGGGACGACAAACCACAGCACGCGCGCGACTTGGTGGCCCGCGAGAGCGGCGAGGCTCGACGCCTGCATCGGGTGAGCGGCCATGCCCGGACCGAGCGCGAGATAGACGACACCGGCGACGACGATCGCTTTCGCGAGCGCGGTGCCCGAGCGCTTGATCATGCCGCCGAGCCCGAACACGTTCGGCAGGTTCTTGAGCGGCGACAGCCGGCTCAGGTCGATCGACGGCATCTTGAACGCCGGCGGCCAACCGAGCTGGACGAGGATCGCGATGATCGCGGCGATCGCCGCACCGGCGAGCACCGGCGCGGTTGCGGCGAAGAACGTGTGAACCGCGGCGCGCGGCAGGTAGATCGTCGGGGCGCCATCGCTCGCGGTCGCAGCGTCGCGGGTCAGCTGGAGCAGCGCAGACAGCGCGAACGTCGAGCCCGCGACCAAGGCGATCGCGCCACCGGCGAGGGTAGCGGTCGAGACCACATCCTTCGACAACGCGAGCTCGCCGCGCTTACGGAATTCTCTGATCCGTTTGGGCGAAGGCTTGTGGGTGCGTTGCGGATCGGACACTGCGAGCGGAGTGATTGCAACGGTCGCGCCGTCGCTAAGCCTGCGAGAGTGCTCACGATTGACGCGGCGCTGTCGCCAACGCTGGCGATCGTCGCGAGCCTCGGCTGACGGCTACAGGGCGTCGTAAAGCCGCGCCGCTGCGTCGCGGGCGAGCGCCGTGCAGTCGTTCGCGAAGCTCGCCGAGGTCGCGAGCAACGTGAGGCCGCCGATGATCAACACCGACGCGAGCGAGATCGAGAACACGTTGATCGAGGGCACGGCGCGGTTCAACACCGCGAGCCCGATGTTACCGACGAGAGCCGCGAGCACGATCGGCGCCGCGAGCGCGAAACCGCGACCGAAAGCCGCCGTGCCCTCGGCGAGCAGTTGCGGGCCGAGAGCGCCGAAGTGGGATAGCTGAGCCGGTCCAGCGGCAACGCCGCGGACCACGGCTTCGAGGCCACCGACCGAGAGAAATGCCAGGCTCGCGATCGTCGTCGCCATCGTGCGGATCACGCCGGCGTTCTCACCCGCGTGGACGTCGTACTCCGACGCGAATCCTAGGCCGAGCGAGAGACCGATGAGCTGGCCAGCGATCGCTGCGCGCGCCATCACGAAACGCGCGACGAGCCCGGTGACGATGCCAGCGGCGAGCTCGAGCACCGCAGTCGCGGGGAGATCGCCGAGCGGGAGCGGGGCGCGGTTGAGGCCGATCGCGAGGCCGACTGCGACGACGAACACGAGCTTCGCGCGCGCGGGCACTCCGGCGTCGCCGATCACCGGCGCGGTGACGCACAACGCGCCGGCGCGAAGCATCGACGCGATCGCAGCAGCGACCTCGCCTTCGCTAACGGTCATCGCGGTTCCTGGACGCCCACCGGATCTTCCCCGGTCGACGCCGTCGGCGGCGCAGACGATGCGGTGAACGACTGCGTCGCGAACCGACCGAGCCGGTCGAGCATCCAGTGCCCGGCGAGGGTGACCACGAGCAGTGCCGCGGCGAGCTTTGGCACGAACGTCAGCACGCTCTCTTGCAGCTGGGTCGCGGTCTGAAACACCGCGACGGTGAGACCGACGATGAGGCCAGCGACGAGAAACGGCGCGGCGACCGACACGGTCACGGTCAGCGCGTTGCGCCATAGGTCGAGCAGCGAATCGGTGGTCACGCCATCGCCCCGCGGAGCAGCGACTGGACGACGAGGTGCCAACCATCGATCATGACGAACACGAGGAGCTTGATCGGCAGTGCGACCACGGCGGGCGGCACCATGACCATGCCGAGCGCGGTGAGGATCGTCGCTGCGACCAAGTCGATGACGAGGAACGGCAGCAGGATCGTGAGGCCGATCTTGAACGCCGTGCGCAGCTCCGACACGATGAACGCGGGAATCGCGACGCGAAGTGGAACGTCGTCGATACCGGCCGGGCGCGGCGCCTTCGCGACTTCGAAGAATAGCGACAGGTCGGACTCGCTCGTGCGCGACACGAGGAACTTACGCAGCGGCGGCGTCGCGGCTTCGATCGCTTGTTTCTCGTCCATCTCGCCGTGGAGGTACGCGCGACCGCCCGCGTCGTACATCTGGACTGCGACCGGAGCAGACACGAACACGGTCATGAACAGCGCGAGCCCGACGAGGACTTGATTCGGCGGCGCGGCGGGCGTGCCGAGGCCAGTGCGCACGAAGCCGAGCACGACGACGAACCGCACAAAGCTGGTACAGGACAGGATGATCGCCGGCAGCAGCGTGATCAGCGTCAGGACGACGACCATGCCGATCGCGCCGAACGGGCCGGCGCTGCCGGAGGATTGGGTCGCGCTCTGCAGCAAGTTCGCGGGCGCAACCGGCGCCTGCGCTGCCGCGGAGGTTACCGCCGCTGCGAGCTCGAAGATCATCGCTTACCGCCGGCAGCGGCAAGGATCTCGCGGGCCCACAAGGCGTCGGCGTCGACATCATCGGTCGCGACGTCCTCGTTGATCGGCTGCACCGTCTGAGCGCGCAGCCGGAGGATGCCGTTGACCGCGGGCGAGCGATTCAGCGTCGTCGTGCGCGGCGTCGCGATCGTCGCCTGCGCGGTCGGAATTTCTTGCGCCTGTGGCCGCGGCATCATCGCCGGTGCCTGGGTCGAGCCGCGCGGCCACGAACCGAGCATGCGCACATGCTGCGGCGTGACCGACACGATCAACTCGCGATCTCCTGCGGCGAGCCACATCATCTTGGCCTTCGCACCGAGCGACCGTTGCGCGATGAGCTCGATCGTTTGCATCGCCGACGGCTGCGCCTTCTTGCGCCGCATCAGCCACACGCCAATGCCCGCGGCCGCCAGGCCGATCGCGCCGTAGGTCGTGACCTTCGACCACGCATCGCCCTGCTCGGGAGCGCCGAGCGTGGCTGCGGGCGGGGGCGTCTGTGGCTTGTTCTCGGTCGCTGCAGCGGCGATCGGCTTTCGCTCGATTTCGGTCTCTGGTTCGGCCGGCTTGGCGGTCGGAGGCTCCGGCGCAATCGCCTTGGGCGGCACGATCGCAGCGATCTGCGCGGGCAGCGTCGGTTCGGGAAGCTTGGCGAGCTCGCCCTCGGCCGGCACCTTGCGCGGAAACAGCAGGTGAAGGTCGTCGCCGACCTGAACCGCCTGCGCGAACCGAGCGAGTGCCTTGACGTCGGCCCGCTCGAAGCCGAGCTTGACGCTCAGCACTTTCGTCGAATCCTCGTCGGCGAACTCGATCACTTTGACCGTCGCATCGGTCGGCAGCTCGCGCTTGATCGTCGGCCGACCGGCGATCGCGACTTCGAGCCGCGACCGGATCGGGTTCACGATCGTATGCGTAGCCTTCACGTTGTGCGCGATGACCTCGACTGCGTCGCCGCGATCGCGGAGCTCGAAGCTCGGCTCGTTCGGCTCGGCGCTCGCGACTGATGGTCCGAGCAACATCGCAGCGACGATCAGCGTGCGCATCACGAGTCTTTCTCGCCGGCGAGCTCGACGACGCGGATGCCACACCGTTCGCCGACCGCGATCGCTTCAGCGCGAGCGACGAGCCGGCCGTTGACGCGAACGTCGAGACGCGCGCCGGTCGGCTTGTCGAGCGTGATGATCGAGCCAGGGCCGAGACGGGCCGCGAGCTCGGACAGGTTCATGCGGACGCGGCCGAGCTCGACGGTGAGCTCGAGCGGGACGTCGTGTAGTAGCGATTCGAGCGCAGCGGGCTCGAAACCGGCGGGCTCTTCGATCGGGTCGCTCATGACTTGGCTCCTTGACCGTGAACGATGCTGACGATCTGAACGGCGAGCACTCCGCGGCTCACCACCGGGCGGCCCCATGCTTTGAGCGTGCCTTCGCAGAACACGGGCACGCGCGAATCGACGAAGCCGGGCAGCGTCAACGTGGTGCCTGGATCGAGCGCGCGCAGCTCGCGCATCCGCATCCGTAGCGTGCCGAGCTCGACGACGACCTCGACCGGGACGTTCGCGAGCGCGTTCGCGACCAGCTGGGTGTTCGCCTTGATCGCGGCGAGCGCGAGCGGGCGAGGCACGAGCGCTTCGGGGCGCGCGTAGATCTGAACCCGGCCGGCCGACGAGCCGTTGAACGCGAGCGCGACCCGGACGAGGCTGCGGGTCTCGATCAGCCGCGCGACGACCGCGAGGTCGGTGCTCACCGGCAATTCCTTGTCGAACACCTCGCGCCACGCCATGCCGAAGCTCTCGAGGATGACGCGTCCGGCGGGATGAAACAGCCGCAGCGACGCACCGGTCGCGACGCGGTTGGCATCGGCGGTCGGCGCAGCGGCGCCACAGCGACGAGCGGCGGCGATATCGATCACCCCGCCGTGGACGGCGAGGACGAGCTCGGCTTCGGCCGATTGCATCGCACCGACCCAGCCGCCGCGCAGCTCCTCTTTCGCGGTCTGGCCGTCGATCACTTCGGCGCCCACGACATCGAGCTGCCAACCGGCCGGCAGGTGACTGCGTAGGGCGCGATGTACGAGCCGCGTCCACCGAGTCGCCAGGTTGATCAGCACCGGGCGCGCTGCCTCGGCGAGCCGATCGTCGGCGATCAGCGCGAGTGGCGCGGCGTCACTCGCATCGATCGTTGGATTGGACCGGCGCGGTGCCGATTGGCGAATCGCATCCTGGATCGCCTCCAACTCTTCGTTATCGAGCAGCGCGTCACTCACGCTGCGGGGTTTTGCAACCGCCGGGCCGCGCTACGTGCTCGATTCCACTGAGAGCTTACGGGGCGCTGTCGGCGACATTGGCGTTACTGCTTGAGGTTCGTGACGTCAGCCATCATCTGATCCGCGGTCGTCACCGTCTTCGAGTTCGCCTCGTACGCGCGCTGATAAGCGATCAGCGTGACGAGCTCGTTGCCGAGATCGACGTTCGATTGCTCGAGTGCGCCTTGCGAGATCGAGCCACGGCCACCGGTCCCGGCGGCGTCGACGAGCGCCTGGCCGGAGGTCGCGCTCTCGCTGTAGAGCTGGTCGCCGTCGCGGGTCAGGCCCTGCTCGTTCGAGAACGTCGCCAATGCGACTTGAGCGATATCGATCTTCTGCCCGTTGTCGAACGTGCCGGTGACCTTGCCGTCGCTCGAGATCGAGATGTCGGTGAGGTTGCCCGCCGAGTGGCCATCGATGTCGGTCGAGGTAACCGTCGAGGCGCCACTGTACTGGGTCGAGCCGGCCATGCCCGTGCCGCCGCTCGCGATGTCGTCACCGTAGCTGAAGTTGATCGCTTGGTTCGCGGTCGCGCCGACGAAGCTCGCGCTCGACGAGGTCGTCGATTGCGCGGCGAGCGCGCCGGTCGAGTTGAACGTCAGCGTGCCCGCTGCGATCTGGGTCGGCGTGCCCTTCGTGCCACCGGCGAGGTCTCCACCGTCGACCATCGCGTGCCACGTCCAGCCGCCGGCGCCGTTCGAGTCGAAGTAGACGTTCGCTTGATGGGCCTTGCCGAGCGAGTCATAGACCGTCTCCGACGTCGAGTAGTTCGACGAGGTCGACGGGTTCGCCGGGTCGAACGTCATCGCGGCGGAGCCGGAATCGAGGTTGACCGACATCTTCGCGTCGGTGGTCGCGACCGGCGGGCTCTGGCGCGCGCCCAACTGGAGATTGCCGATCGTCTTGCCCACCGCGCCGGTCGGATCGATCGCGTAGCCCTGTAACTTCATCCCGTTCTGGTCGACTACATTCCCCGAGCTGTCGAGAGCGAACTGACCGTCGCGAGTGTAGAAGTTACCGTTCTGACCGTCGTGCGCGCCGTTGACGACGAAGAAGCCGTTGCCGCTGATCGCCATGTCCAACGGGTTGCCGGTTTGTTCGAGCGCGCCTTGGGTCTCGATCGTCTCGGGCGCGAGTAGCGACGTACCACCGCCGAGGTTCTGCCCGTCGAGCTGACCGCCGAGCATGTCGGCAAAGTCAGCGCGTTCGGACTTGAAGCCGACCGTCGACGCGTTCGCGATATTGTCGCCGACGATGCTGATCGCATCGCTATGAGCGTCGAGGCCGCTGACGCCGATATAGAGAGAGTTCGTGATGCTCATTTAGATGCTCCTTGCAGCGCTTTGACCGCGGTGATCGCGGAGGTGGTGGCGGTGGTCGTCGAAGTAGTCGAAGAAGTTGAATCGGTCGCGCCGATCGTCGAGATCGAGCTAGGCGCGACGAGGATGTCGCCCATCCGCAACGAGCTGCCGCTCGCGCTGAGCTCGACCGAGTCGATCTTGCCTTGCCATTGCGCGGTGACCGCGGCGTTGTTCGCGCTCGTGACCGCGATGTGATAGCTGCCGGGCGGCACGACGTTGCCCGAGGAGTCGCGACCATCCCATTGGATCATCGACGACGTCCCGTTCGGTACCGCGATCTGGCGGATCGTCTTGCCGTTGGAGTCGGTGATCGTGACCTGGGCGTTCTTGGTCGCGCTCGTCGACGTGATCGACAGCGGCGGTGGCGTGCCGGTGCCGTTGATCGTGAAGTCACCAGCCTTCGCGTTACAGTCGCGGCCAACGAGGCTCGACAGCGACGCGTTCGAGTTCGACGTTTGTGCCGCCACCAAGCTCGACAAGTCGGTGTTCGTGGTCGCGCCTTGTTCGACTTGAGTGAACTGGGCGAGCTGCGCGACCATGTCGGAGTTGCTCTGCGGATCGAGTGGATCCTGGTTCTGCAGCTGCGACATGAACAGCTTCAAGAACTCGTCCTGCGTGCCCGCGAGCTGGTTCGCCGGCGCAGCCGGGGTCGAGGTTGACGACGATTGGCTGATCGAAGTGACGGTCATGGCAGCTCCTCGAGCCGAAACGGCTCGTTCTGTTCATCGCGACGCTCGTGGTCGCGTTCGGGATCGCGGTTGCGCTTGCTGTGGTCGAGATCGCGCTCGGCGGAAAAGCTCGAGAGGTCGAGGCCGCGGGCGCGCATCGCGTGCTCGAGCACGCCTGCATTGCGCGCGAGCGCGGCGGCGGTCATCTCGTCGTTGCCGCGCACGGCGACGTTGACGTCGTTGCCGCGCACCGCGACGGTGACGACGACGCGATCGCTATCGTCGCCGAGCACGAGGTGGAGATGGCTGGGATTCGTGTTGGGCTCGGG
>Ga0265338_10005186_pt1 | contig 17109 bp, 16 predicted proteins | sample 42126metaG_FD_193579 | JGI IMG/M metagenome (GOLD analysis project Ga0265338, IMG submission 193579) | Rhizosphere microbial communities from Carex aquatilis grown in University of Washington, Seatle, WA, United States - 4-21-26 metaG | ecosystem: Host-associated > Plants > Roots > Rhizosphere... | reverse complement strand
TCGGACCTTTGCGTCGCGAAGCGGAGTGGATCCACGCGCGCAGCCTCGAGGCGCTCGGCCGGCTCGACGCGGCGGCCGAGCTGCTCGAGCAGATCGTCGCCGACCGGGGCCAGCGGTTGTGGCTGCCCGCGGTGATCGCGCTGTGTCGCTGCTACCGCGAGGCCGGCGACCTGTCCCGCAGCATCGACGTCGGAGAGGTTGCGCTCCGCCACACCGAGGAGCTCGGGCTCGACGGCACCGAGGACGCCATCCGCCTGGCGGTCAGCCTGGTCGGGTCCTACTTCGAGCGCGGCGACGAGACATATGCGCACCAGTTGTGTCGCGCCACGATCGTGGCGGCGGAGAAGCTTGCGTCGCCGACCGCGCGCGCCTCGGCATATTGGAACGCGAGCATCCTCGCCTCTCGCCGGGGCGACCTCGACGAAGCGATCCGGCTCGCCGACCGCGCGTTGACCCTGCTCGGCGACACCGACGACCTGCGCAGCCTGGCCCGGCTGCGCCGGCAGTACGGACAGCTCCTCCTGCGCCAGAGCCCGCCGGACCCGGCCCAGGCCGAACTCCACGTCCGCAAGGCGCGTCGCGACCTGGGCGATATCGACGGCAGCGTCGTCGACATCGCCCGCTGCGACATCCTGCTCGCCCGCAGCCAGTTGCTCGCCGGCGACTTCGACGGCAGCGAGGCACTCGCGAACCAGGCGCTGGACCTGCTCGCCGGCCAGAGCTCGTTCGTCCGGGCCGAGGCCGAGTCGTTGCTGGGCAGCATCGAGCATCAGCGCGGCGACCAGGCCGAAGCCGGCCGGCACTTCCGCAATGCGGTCGCCGCGCTGACCGGGGCCGGCGCCGATCGCACCGTGGCCGCGCTCTGGTTCGAGCTCGGCTCGCTGTTCGACGAGACCGGCGACGCCGAAAGCGCCCGAGACGCCTACCGCAGCGCCGCGGCCGCCTTCGGCCTGCACAGCGAGGTGCGGGTCAGCCACGCGATGTCGACCCGCACCGGCTGAGACCGCCCCTGCGATGGCCGGCGCTTAGCAGCACCAGTCGTCTTTGTTGGACTTCATCTTGTGCGCCGTCTTGTGCACGTGCACCGCGACCTTGGTCGGTCCGGCGTGCCGGGGGTGCGCCGATGCGGCACCGGCGGTGCCGAGGATCGACAGTGAAACGCACGACAGCAGCGTGATCGCGATGCGGGTTGCCTTGGCCATGATTACCCTCCTGGGTTTCGCTCTGAATTTCCGGGTGTTGGCGCTGTAATTCCGAGTGTTGACAATGACTTGACTGGATGAGTCAAGGTATTCTCCGCTGGCCAGTCAAGGGGAGGACCTGCGATGCCCGCGGAAAGAGTGGTGCTTTCCTACGAAAAGCGTGCCTTGGGCTTTTCTTCCCTCACCTGGCGCGGTCATGCACCACTGCGCCGGATTGACTGGGCCGGTCGGGTGAACGAACGCACTGCGGGCGGGTCGCGTCGCTGCCACCCACTCCCGATCAGTCGGCAGGACCGGCGCCCGGGTCAATATCGATGAGCCGCGGCCACGGCCGGATCCAGCTCCAGGTGCTGGAGTTCCTGCTTCGCTTCGAGGAGGACGCGCTCGCCCGCGGCGAGCACGGCGCCTACGTGCCGCTGATCGCCATCGCCGGTGACGCACCGACCCGTTCCCGGGTCGAAAGCCTGCGCCGGGCCGCGAAGTCGCTTGCCGACGAAGGGCTGATCCTGCTCCGGTCGGACGACCCCGGCCGGTCCGGTTCACCGGCCGGGCGACTGAGTGCGGTGGGTGCGTCGTACGGCGTGATGGCTCGGTTGGCCACCGAGCCCGACGAGCGCATCATCCGGCGGCCCGCCGACGACTCGCTGATCGCCTGACCGATCCCCGACCGGCGCGCCGGCCGGCCCGGTCGCGGTAGATGATGGGGCCGTGGCGACCGAGGGCACCCGGCGGGTCACGATCGTCACCGGTGGCGGCCGTGGGATCGGGGCGGCGACCGCCCACCACCTGGCCAAGACCGGCCACGACGTGGCGGTCAACTACCGCGACGACGACCGCGCCGCACAGGCCTGCGTCGACGCCATCCTCGCGACCCCGGCCCGAGCGATCGCGGTGCGGGCCGATGTCACCCGGGCAGCCGACGTCGAACGGCTGTTTGCCGAAGCCGAAGCGCAGCTCGGGCCCGTGACCGGACTGGTCAACAACGCCGGAGCACTCGCCCACGTCGGCGACCTCGCCGACACCGCACCGGAGATCGTCCAGCAGGTCGTCGAGGTGAACCTGCTCGCGGTCATCCTGTGCGCTCGTCGCGCGGTCCAATCGATGTCGACCGGCCGAGGCGGGCGCGGCGGGGCCATCGTGAACGTCTCGTCGGCGGCCGCGACCCTCGGCTCACCGCACGAGTACGTCCACTACGCCGCGGCAAAAGCCGGCGTCGACGCCTTCACGATGGGTCTGGCCAAGGAGGTCGGCCCCGAGGGGATCCGGGTCAACGCGGTCGCACCCGGGACGGTTCGTACCGCGATCCATGCGGCCGCCGGGAATCCGGGCCGCCCGGACCGAGTCGCCGCCCAGGCGCCCCTGCAGCGCACCGGCGAGCCGATCGAGATCGCCCAGGCGATCGCCTGGCTGCTCAGCGACGAGGCGTCCTATGTGACCGGCGCGGTGCTCCGCGTCGCGGGCGGCCTCTAGGGCACCAGCCGGCTTTACCTGACCCGAACATTCGCCGAACGGTCACTGCACGCGAGTGCGGTTCTCTCGACGCTGTCATCACCAATCGAGAGGAAGAACTCATGACGAGTCGACTTCGGGCGGCCGCCTCGGTGGCTGTCCTTGCTGTGATCGGCTCCGGCGTCGCCGGAGTCGCGTACGCCGACTCCGGCTCCACCAAGCAACCGGCGTCGGCAAGCGTGGCGTCGTCGATCGGCGCGCGGCGCCATCCCATCCTGCGGCGAATGCTGCACGGCGAGTTCGTCCTGAGGGCCCGCAAGGGGACGGTCACGGTCGACCTCCAGCAGGGCCGGATCACCTCGGTGACCCCGACCGCCCTGACGGTGCGCAGCATCGACGGGGTGACCGACGACTACGTCCTCACCTCGGCGACCGCGATCCGCTCGCACGGCAAGGCGCTCACCGCAGCGCAGCTCGCGACCGGCGACCACGTCTGGGTCGTCGCGCTCGACCACGGTGGGACGCTCACCGCGCGGTCGATCCGCGGCGTCCGAGGCGCGTCCGGCGCCGGCTGACGGTCCTGGCCGCCCCCGCCGCTTACGGTGACGCAATGAGCGAGGGCGCGGGTAGCCGGGGTCTCGTCCTGGTCGGCGAGGACGAGGCCCCGATCGCCGATCTCGAGCGGCTGTACCTGTCCCGCGAGGGATTCGGAGTGCACGTCGAGTCCGACGGGCAGGCGGTCCTCGATGCGGCGCGGCGCCTGCACCCGGTCGCCCTCGTCCTGGACATCGGGCTACCCACCATGGATGGCCTGGCGGTCTGTCGCGCGCTGCGAGCCGCCGACGACTGGACCCCGGTGTTGATCGTGACGGCCCGCGGCGACGAGGTCGACCGGCTGATCGGCCTCGAGCTCGGCGCCGACGACTACCTCACCAAGCCGTTCTCGCCGCGCGAGCTGGTGGCGCGGGTGAAGGCGATCCTTCGACGGTCGGCCCCGGCCGCGCCGCGGTCACTGCACGTCGGCGAGGTGGCCCTCGATCTCGATCGACATCTCGCGACGGTCGCCGGCGAACCGGTCGAGCTGACCGCGACCGAGTTCGCCCTGCTGGCTTTCCTGCTCCGCCGGCCCGGGCAGGTCTACGACCGCGAACAGCTGCTGGCGCAGGTCTGGGGCTACGAGGCTGCGGCCGGCACCCGCACCGTCGATGTCCACGTCGCGCAGCTCCGGGCCAAGCTCGGGCCGGCCAGTCCGATCCGCACGGTGCGCGGCGTCGGGTACGCCGCCGGCGCATGAGCCCGGTCCGCAGGCATCACAGCCTGGCGATGCACGTCGGGCTGGTCACCACGGCAGTGGCCTTTGTCGCCGTCGTCCTGGCCACCGTGGTGTCGGTCAGCCTGGTCCGGGCCGCGGTCACCCGCGCGGAAGACAACCGGTTGGCCAGGGACGCCAACCTGGTGGCCGGCCTGGCGCCGCGTCGCGCCGGTGACGTCCGGGTGCTGACCGCACTCGCCAACCGGTCGACGTCGGGCGGCGCGATCCAGATCGAGTTGATCTCCGCCGCGGGGCTGCGCCGGGGCGACCTCACCGTGTCGAGCGCCGATGTGTCGACCCTGCTCGCCGGAGCGCCGATCTCGGGCCGGCGCACCATCGACGGTCGGCGGCTCGTCGTCGAGGGCCGCCCGCTGCAAACCGGTGGTGCGGTCGTGCTGGCCGAACCGACCGGGCTGCCGTCCGCGACCGCACGCGACATCCGACACGCTGAGCTCCTCGCGCTGCTCGCCGGCTTGGTCGGCGGGGCCCTGGCCGGGGTCCTGCTGGCCCGGCGGGTCGCTCGCCCGCTGCACGCAACCGCGGCTGGCGCAATGCAGATCGCGGCCGGCGACCGCTCGGTCCACATCACCCCCGAAGGACCTCAGGAAGTTGCCGCGGTCACCGATGCGCTCAACACCCTCGGCAGTGCGCTGCGGACCAGCGAGCAGCGCGAACGCGACTTCCTGCTGTCGGTCTCGCACGAGCTTCGTACGCCGCTCACCGCGATCCGCGGGTTCTCCGAATCGCTCGCGGACGGCGTGAGCACCGGCGAGGATGTTCGGCCGGCGGGCGCGACGATTCTGGCCGAGGCCGAGCGACTCGACCGCCTGGTGGCCGATCTGCTTGACCTCGCCCGGCTCGGGGCGCACGACTTCCGGATCGACCCGGTCGACGTCGATCTGCGCACCGTCGTCCTCGACGCCGGCGAGGTCTGGCGACATCGTTGCGAGCAGGACGGTGTCGAGTTCCGGGTGGACTGCCCGGCCGATCCGGTCGTGCTGCGAACCGACCCGACCCGGGTGCGACAGCTCATCGACGGCCTGGCCGAGAACGCCCTGCGGGTGACTCCGACCGGGCAGCCGATCGTCCTCGCGCTACGCCGCGGCCCGGCCGCCGCACAGGTCGAGGTGCGCGACGGCGGGCCCGGCTTGCGCGACGAGGACCTGCCGGTGGCCTTCGACCGGTCCGTGCTCTACGAGCGATACCGCGGGGTGCGCCGGGTCGGGACCGGGCTCGGGCTCGCCCTGGTCGGGGCGCTGGCGACCAGGCTCGGCGGCAGCGCGACCGCTGGTCACGCGATCGAAGGCGGGGCGTGCTTCACGATCAGTCTTCCGCTCGGCGGATAGGCCCGCCCAGGAACGGTCAGGCCGGCGACGGGCTGACCGCGGCGTCGGCCGCCGCCTCGGCGTCCGCTGGCGCCCCGACATCGTCGGAGTCCTCGGCCGGGCCGGCCCAGTAGCTCGGCGGCACCGCGAGCGCAATCAGCAGCGGGGCAAGGCAGACCAGGATCAGGACCACCCAACCCCACAGCGACAGGTCGACCACGCCGGTGATGGTGAGGAAGCCGTGGTGCGGTGGTGGCTTGGCGACCAGCGACGCCGGATAGCCGGCGGCAGTGTGCGCCGACGGGGCGCCTTTCATCCTGAAACGCAGGGGCAACAGCCCGGTATTGACGACCAACGCGTGGATCCGGCCGCTGATCAGGCCAGAGCCGGCGAACACCCCGCGCACCAACGGGTGCAACACGAGAATCGGCACCGAGACGACGATCGTGCCGCCGACGAAGGAGGCGATCCGCCGGCGCGAACGCGGCAAGAACATCACGATCGCCATGAGCAGGACGGCCCCGAGCGCCAGCCACGGCAGCGCCCGCACCAACCAGCCGATCCCTTTGAAGTGGTGAGTCGCAACGCCGATGATCTGGCTCCGCGTGAGCACCCAGGCGTCCGGCGTGGAGTCGAGGTCGCCCTTGGTCGAGTAGGTGCCGTCCGCGTTGATCGCGATGACCCGGTGCGTGTACGTCGTCTTCGGCTCGTTCGGCGGATGGAAGGCGATGATCTGGCCGACGTGCGGTCCTCCGGGCGGGTCGGGACGGACCAGGACCAGCGACCCGACCGGCACACCCGGGCTCATGCTCGGCGTCGTCACCACGTAGGTCCGTCCGCCGGTCAGGGTCCAGATCCCGCAGACGAGGACGAAGGCCGCCAGTACCGCGATCGACCCGTACCAGAGCGACCGGGACAGCGCCGACCGGCCGGACTGCTGCGACGGTGCGGTCTCCTCGACCTCCTCGTCCGGCGTCGCCGGCTCGTCCGTCAGCACGTCGGTCACAGCGTCACCGGACCGTAGTTGTGGTTGAGCACAGCGGTGAAGCCCGCGCCGGTGGCCGAGAACGACATCGTGCCGCTGATATGGACGCCGCTCAGCGCCACGGTCGCCGTACCGGGTGCCAGGGTCATCGTCAGGGTCTGGCTGCCGCCCGCGGTCAGGCCGGTCAGCGGGGCCGCGCCCCATGACGCCAGCGTCGCGGCCGAGCTCGGCGCCGGGCACGCCCCGGCGCCGGCCGGCAAAGCGCAGGCCACGGTCGCGCCGGTGGTCGTCTGGATGGTCAGGTCGACCTGCCCGCACGGCGAGACCGAGGGGGTGGTGTCGCTGAGCTCCCAGAACGAGGTCGGGTTCAGCGCGAGGACTGCGGTCTCATAGGCCGTCGCCGTGGACGGCGTGGTGAGCGCGGAGATCTGTGCCGCCGTCAGCTGGGCCGGGTAGACCGCGACCTGGGCGAGGCTGCCCTGCCAGAGCACGTTGGGCGGCGCGTCGGTCCAGACGTTGTTCTCGTTGCCGTCGCCGAGCCGCCAGTAGCCGATGAAGTTCTGCGGCAACGTCACCGCGGCGTTCGAGGCGACCAGTGACCCGTCGACGTACAGCAGCAGACCGGCCGGTCCGACCGAGGCTGCGACCTGGTGCCAGTTGCCGTCCGCGTACGACCCGGGTGAGGTGACCTGCTCCTCCTGGCCCGGCCAGACCCCCCAGACCAGGTGGCCGGCCGGGTCGACCCAGATGTGGCGGTCCCACGTGGTGAAGCCGCTCAGGCCGTTCTGGATGTCGGCGAACTCGATGATCGTGCCGGAGGCGATCGAAGTCTTGAACCACGCGGTGATCGTTAACGGATGCGGGTAGTTGTACTGATTGGTCGTCGACATCCACGCCGTGCTGCCGTCGAACGACGCCGCGGTCCCGCCCAGCGGACCGGTGACGCCGGTGGTGATCGTCCCGTTGCCTTGCCCGGTGTTGCCGTTGCCGCTCGCATCGGCGAACGGCGGCAATCCGGTGCCGGGCACGCTGCCGCTGTAAAGCGAGGTGCTCGGGTCGTCGAGCGGCCAGAACGCGGTCGGCGCCAGCGAGTTGATCTGGGTCTGCTCGGCGCTGTTGGTGGCCAGGCCCCACAGCGTCGTGATCTGCGCGGCGCTGAGCTGCGACGGGATGACGGCGACGTCGGCGAGCGAGCCCGGCCAGAAGGCGTTTGCGGGCGCGTTGGTCCAGCCGGTCTCGCTGCCCCAGCCGAGGTGCCAGTAGCCGGTGTAGGCACCCGCGGCGGTGACCCCCGCCGTCGACGCTGCGAGTGCGCCGTCGATGTAGAGCCGCTGGCCGCTGGACCCAATCTCGGCGACCGCAAGGTGCCAGGCCCCGGCCGACACCGTGGCGCTGACCTCGTCCATTGCGCCGGCCGGCTTGACGCCCCAGTAGAGCTTGCCGCCGCTGACCCACAGCATCCGGTCCGAGATGGACTGACCCGAGCTGATCGAGTTGTCGGTGAAGCCGATGATCGTCCCGGATCCGCCGGCGGCGTACTTGAACCAGGCCGCGATGCTGAAGGTCTGCGGGTTGGCGTAGGACTTGACCGTCGACACGTACGCCGAGGTCGACTGCGTGAAGGCCAGCGCCGTGCCACCGAGCGGGCCGGCACTTGCGTTGGTGACGGTGTTGCGGACGATGCCGATGTCGGTCCCGCTCGACGAGGCGTCGCGGACCTGCTGCACGCCGCAGGTCAGGCCGTTCGCCTTGACCGAGCTCATCAACGTGCCGGGGGCGCTCAGCGTCGAGGTCAGCGAGGTGGTCCCGGCCGGCAGGGTGCCGCTCGGCAGCGGGTTGGTCGTGCAGTTGGTCGAGTTGCCGGCCGAGACGGTCGCCGACGACGACGTGCAGGTCGTGGCGCCGACGGTGTCGGCGAGGATCGCGGTGCCGGAGGAGAACGTGCCCTTGCCGGTCATCCCGCTGGTGAAGCCGGCCGTCGTGCCTTGCGCGACCAGTGCGGCCACCACTCCGGCGGTCGCGACGAGGCCGGCGAGGCTGGCTCGCCGGCGACGCTCACGTGACTGCCTACGCGATGTCACGATTCCTCGATTCAGGTTGGGCGACTGGGCAGATCGTCCGGGTGGTGCGGTGGTGATCACGAGTGGCCGACTCCCGGGACCTCCCTGCAGGAAAGTCCCGGGAGTCAGGCTCGTGGATGCGCGCCTACTGGTTGAGCGCCCAGGTCATGGACAGCGCAGCGGTCAACCCCTGGTCGGTGTTGGTCGCGCCGCCGTCGATCTGGGTCTTGACGGTGAACTTGTCCGTTGCGCCCGCAGCGAGTGCACCGAGCGACAGCGACCCCGACGCACCGAGAGTGGCCAGGGTGTTCGTGGACGACAGCGCCGGGCATGCACCGGCACCGGCCGGGTACACGCACGACGGGGTGCCGGTGGTGTCGTTCTGGATCGTGACATCGACCTTGCCGCAGAAACCGGCGGTGTCAGACCCCGCGTACGGCGCGGTGTTCGTCGCCGCGACTGCCGAGCAGGCGGCCGGGTTGACCGCAAAGGTCGCGCCGTTGATCGTGCCGACGTTGGTCAGGTTCAGGACCTGGGTGGTCGCGGCCGAGCCCGGACCTTGGTTGACCGCTCCACCGAAGTCGTCGATGGTCGTGCAGTTTGCGGTGTTCGACGCGGTGACGGTGGTGCCGGCCCCGGTCGAGTAGCAGCTGGTGGCCCCGGCAGCTTCCTTCAGCACGATGGTGCCGCTGGAGTAGCTGTTGGTGGGGTTGGTGATACCGGCACTGAAACCGCCGAGCGAGAGGCCAGCGGTCACCGAGAACACGGCTGTTCCCAGCAGACCGGCGAGCACAACTGAGCGCCGGCGACGCCGAGTAGTGGGCTGCGACATCGAAATCCTTCTCCCTTTTCGTGCGCCCGACGGCGCCTGGATGCAACACGGCGGGAAGTCTCGCTAGCCGCGAAACGACCCTGAGAAAGTCCTTCGGTGGGCCCTTGAGTCACCTGGACAGCCGAATCGATAACGGAACGGTAACGAAAAGTGGCTTCGGACCATGCTTCGATAGGCCGATGGATGTAGGCCGCGCGGCGGTCGTCGTGACCGGCGCCGGCCATGGCATCGGGCGCGCAACCGCGCTCGCACTGGCCGCGCGCGGGGCCCGGGTCGCCGCGGTCGACCGCGACGCCGAGGCCGTCCGGGAGGTCGCCGATCAGAGCGACGGAATCGCGGTAGTGGCCGATGTGACCGACTTGTCCCACCCAAATCGGGTCATTGAGGCCACCCTGGACGCCTTCGGCCGGATCGACGCGGTCGTGGCCAATGCCGGCATCGGATACGTCGGCGACTTCGCCACCATGCCGGTCGGGGCGATCGACGATCTCATCGCGGTGAACCTGCGGGCACCAATGCTGCTCGCCCGGGCGGCGCTGCCCCTACTGCTCCATCAGCGCAGCGGTGCCCTCGTGTTCACAACATCGATCGCCGGCACGCTTCCGGTCCCGACCGAGGCGATCTACTCGCTGTCGAAGACCGCACTGGAGTCCTTCGCCGACTCCCTGCGTGAGGAGATCCGAGGCACCGGGGTGGTCGTGTCCACCGTTCGGCCGGGTGTCGTTCTGACCAGGTTCCTCGAGCAGCGCAGCCGGCCCTACGACCGCCGGTGGCCGCGCCCGATCCCGCCCGAGCAGATCGCCGCAGCGATCGTCGAGGTGTTGGAGAGCGGCGCCCCGCGTCGTACCGAACCGGCCTGGCTCGACCTCGCCACCCAGGCCCGGCGGCACCTGCCCTGGCTGTACCGGCCGCTGTCGCGGCGGCTCGGCTGACCGCGCCGCCCTGGGATCGCGACCGGTGCGGGCCGCTGCTCTAAATTGAGCAGGTGGGCTTCGACATCCGGGCGCTGATCGAAGCGCGGCGCGGCGAGAACGCCGCCCTGCACACCGCGCACGTCAATGCCCAGGTCCCGCGGATGCTCGGGGCGATCGGGTTCGACCGCGTCCTCACGACCGCGAACGGCGCCTGGTACGACGACGCCGAAGGCAACCGGTATCTCGACTTCCTGTCCGGCTTCGGGGTCTTCGCGCTCGGCCGCAACCACCCGGTCGTGCGACGCGCGCTCCAGGACGTCCTCGATGCCGACCTCGCGGACATGGTGCAGTTCGACCTCCCGTTGCTGCCGGGTCTGCTCGCAGAGCAGCTGTTGGCGCGAGCACCCGGGATGGATCGGGTCTACTTATGTAACAGCGGCAGCGAGGCGGTCGAGGCGGCGCTGAAGTTCGCCCGCTGCGCCACCGGCAAGCCGCGGATCCTCTACTGCGACCACGCCTATCACGGGCTGACCGCGGGCGCGCTGTCGGTGAACGGCGCGGACGAGTTCCGGCAGGGCTTCGCGCCGCTGCTTCCGGACACCCGGATCCCGTTCGGTGACCTCGACTCGATCGAGCGCGAGCTGCGTGCGGGCGACGTCGCGGCACTGCTGGTCGAACCGATTCAGGGCAAGGGCGTCAACGTGGCGCCGCCCGGCTACCTCCACGAGGCACAGCGGATGTTGCACGCCAACGGCGCCCTGCTGATCGCCGACGAGGTGCAGTCCGGGATCGGCCGGACCGGGAAGTTCTTCGCGCACTCCTACGACGACGTGTCCCCCGACATCATCACCGTTGCGAAAGCATTGTCCGGTGGCTATGTGCCGATCGGCGCGACGCTTGCTCGCAAGGGAATCTTCGAGAAGGTCTACTCCTCGCTGGACCGGGTCTTCGTGCATGCGTCGACGTTCGCCGGCAACGCGCTCGCGATGACCGCTGGGCTCGCTACGCTCGCCGTGCTCGACGACGAGGACCTGATGGCGAACGCCGAGCGCCGCGGGCAGGAGCTGACCGACGGCCTGCGCAGGATCGCTGCCGGGAACGACCTGATCCGCGACATCCGCGGCCGCGGCCTGATGATCGGCATCGAGTTCGGCCGGCCGTCGTCGCTGGCCGCGCGCGGAGTCTGGACGATGCTCAACACCGCACGCAAGGGCCTGTTCGCGCAGCTCGTCGTCGTACCGCTGTACAACCGGCACCGGATCCTGACTCAGGTCGCGGGCGACCACATGGCGGTGATCAAACTGCTGCCGCCACTGATGATCGGCGACGAGGAGGTCGAGACCTTCCTCACGGCGTTCGACGCGGTGATGGCCGACGCCATGCGTCCCAACGGGCTGGCCGTCGACTTCGGCCGGACCCTGGTCAAGCAAGCGCTCGGCCGCTAGGCCGCGTCGGCCTCCCACCGGCGCAGGCGCATCCAGCAGTTGGAAGACTTGACTGGGTCAGTGTGGACGGACTTCCCATTCGGGCCGCAGAGGCTCATCGTTGCGGACGAGAATGTCAGCGTGATCGGTCGGACGGACCGTATCGAAGTAGAACTGTTGCGAGGGTCCGTAGCGGCTGCGGAAGCGTCGCTCGACGTCGATGGGGGTTCCGTAGAGCGCCTCGTCTCGAATGCGAGCGCGGGCGACTGTCTCCTCGAACGCGGCGGACACGAAGATCCGCAGGTCCCATCGGTCGATCAGCTCGGGACGCATCAAGAACACACCCTCGAAGATCAGCACCGCATCGACCGGTGCGGCTGTCATCGACTCGGACGCAGCGCTGTCCGTCTGCTGGTCGTAAACCGCCCGCTGAAAGCCTCGGTCTCCGCCCGGACCGAGCGGATCAAGCAGGACCCGGCGGAGCGCGTCGTAGTCAAAGGTGTCGTGATAGCAGCCCTCGGCAGACAGCTCGCCACGTCGATACCGCTGTTCGCAAGGGAGGAGGAAACTCTCGATCGAGGCTCGGATGACGTATCGCTCCTGCGCGCGCAGGGCATCGCCGAGCTCGTCCGCAAGCGTGGTCTTGCCGGCCGCAGGCGGCCCATCGATCGCAATACGCAACGGGTGCGTGACCCGAACGGTCTGGATCACCGCCAGCACCCGATCGAGGAGCTCACCGCGGGAGCCTGTATCCATCGCATCTGGAACCTGCTCAGCCCACGGGTCCACGTTTCGCAGTCTGCCGCATTCGGAACCGCCCGGTTTGAGAGCGCCGGTTCCTGTGGCCGGAAGGGCACGTACGAACGGACATCTGCACGACGTCTTGCGCCGTACATTCGGAGCCGGCTCCCCCTGGTTATGTGCTGGCGCGGATCGTCCCGTTCATGGAAAACTGCTGACCATGCCACTCGCCGGCATGCGCTCCGTAGTCCTTGACTGCCCCGATCCTCGGGCCCTGGCCGAGTTCTACCAAGGCGTCGTCGGCGGCGAAGTCGCGTTTGACCAGGACGACTGGGTCGTGCTCACAGTGGACGGGCTTCGCGTGGCATTCCAACTGGCGGAGGAGTTCGCACCGCCGACGTGGCCGACCGGCGAGCGGCCGCAGCAGTTCCACCTCGACCTGACCGTCCACGATGTCGACGCCGTCGAGCCTCAACTGCTGGCACTCGGCGCGACGAAGCATGCGATACAGCCAGGCGAAGCGGATGGCGACCAGTTCCGGGTGTACCTCGATCCGGCCGGCCACCCGTTCTGCCTCTGCTGGGACTGACGCAGCACCACGGTCCCGCAGGACTCGTGCCGGCTCGGTTCGGTTCGTGAGCCGCCAGTACCCAGCTACCGATAGCGGTTCATCAATCGATCGGCGGCGGTTCTAGGGTGGGTCGGTGGACCTCGAGTTCGGCGGAGAGCTGGTGTTCTGGCAGGGGCCGGCGCCATGGCATTTCGTCGCCGTTCCCGAGCAAGAGTCCGCGGAGATCGAGGCGGTCGCCAGATGGTGACGTACGGCTGGGGATGCATCCCGGTCACCGCCTCCGTCGGTGCGACGAGGTGGCAGACCTCGCTCTTCCCGAAAGACGGCCGCTATCTGGTGCCGGTCAAGGCCTGGGTCCGCAAGGCGGAGGATCTGGAGCTCGGCGACACCGTCGGCCTCCGTCTCAGCATCGACGGCGCCTGAGTCGGCCTGCCACCAATCTTTCCGCATGTGGCGGAGCGGCACGTAGGCGCGCTTCTTGATCTTCGCGCTCACGACCAGTTCTACGGCGTGTTTCGCGAAAACTGGTAACGAAGGCGACGATCAGCGGCGGACAGGTCTATGGGCACGGTTGCGGGGCCGGCGACTGCGGGGTGTAGGTCACGACCACGACGCCGCCCCGCAGCGACACCGGCCGGCCGGACGGGCTCCGCCACTCAAGTCGTGGGGTATGACCACAGGTCGTGGGCTTGCCGACGTGAGAGAAGGTGAAGCCAAAAGAGCCACTGTTGGTTCGGGGGTCGAATGACGCAACGCGGGGAGAATCGATGCTGGTGTTGTCCGTCATTCGGAACTGGACGGGGACACCAGAGAGGTTGGCGCTGAGGGTGAGGGTCAGCAGGCCAGAGGACGGGACTCGAAGAGGCAGACCGGGGTCGGCGTACCCACCGGGATTTTCGTAGGTCCACTTCCTACTCGAGGTGTGATTCGGAACCAGCCGCCATTGCAGACTCATCTGCCCTTGTTCGGCCAGAGTCGAGGGCGCATGGCTCGTTGGGTGAGCATGAGAGCCACTATTCGTGGCAGCGGTCCCACACGCAGCCGTGCTGGCAAGCAGGAGGCCGACCATGACGGTTGCGACGCGAGATCGACAGGTCATGACGACCCTTCGTGAAGTTGGGCGCAACCTACATGTCGTCGGACGCATCAGCCACTGAAACCGTTCCGCAGCCGCCGCCCCTCATGACATCACGGATGCGACAGGACAAGTAGCCGGGACTGTTCACGAACGAAGCACCTCAGCGGCGTGTGCCGAGGATCGTCGCGGACGATATCGGCAGGTACAGGCTCGTGATCTTCGCGCTCGCGACCAGTTCTGCGGCGTGTTGAGCCAAAAGTGGTCACGACGACGAAGATCAGCGACGGGCTATGAGCCGACCGCCGCGCGCAGCGACTCCTTCAGTGATCCCATCGTGGCGAGCACCGCGGACGGCTCGTAGCCACAGTGCGCCATGCAATTCGCGCAGCGATCGTCGTTGCCGCGGCCGTAGGCCTTGAAGTCGGTGGTGTCGAGGTACTCCTGCCAGCTGCTTGCGTACCCGTCGTCGAGGAGGTAGCACGGCTTCTGCCAGCCCAGCAACGAGTACGACGGAATCCCCCACGGTGTGCACTCGAAGTCACGCTTGCCCTCGACGAAGTCGAGGAACAACGGCGAGTGGTTCAGCCGCCACTTCTTGCGCCGGCCGTCGGCGAACGCCTCGCTGAACAACGCGCGGGTCTGCTCGACGCCGAGGAAGTGCTCCTGGTCCGGCGCCGCGGAATATGCATATCCGGGCGAGATCTGCATGTTGTCGACCTTGAGCTCGTCGTTGAGGAAGTTGAGGACATCGATCACGTCGCTCGGCGTATCGGTGGTGAAGAACGTGGTGTTCGTCATCACCGTGAACCCGGCCGCCTGCGCCAGCCTGATCGCCTCGACCGCCTGGTCGAACACCCCGTCCTTGCACACCGACTCGTCGTGCCGCTCGCGCAACCCGTCAATATGCACCATCCACGAGAAGTCCTTGTGCGGGGTGAACCGATGCAGGTGCTTGGGCATGAGCACCGCGTTGGTGCACAGCAGCACGATCTTGCCGCGGTCGAGCAGCGCGCGCACGATCTCGTCGATCTGCGGATGCATCAGCGGCTCGCCACCGGCGATCGACACGATCGGCGCGCCGCACTCCTCGACTGCACCGACCGCCTGCTCGACGGACATCCGTTGCTTCAACACGGTGTGCGGCTTCTGGATCTTGCCGCAGCCGGCGCATTTGAGGTTGCACGCGAACAATGGCTCGAGCTCCATCACCAGCGGGAATCGCTCCCGGTGAGCCAGCTTCTGCTTGGCGAGGTACTTGCCGAGCCGCAGGCTCTGACGCATGGGCATCGCCATCGTCAGCTCACTTCCTTAGGTAGGGCGAAACGTACGTCTTCTTCGACACTGCGTCGTTCGGTGACGCTGACCTTGCCCATCCCGCCGAGCGCGTCGACCAACTCGTCGACCAGCCGCGGCGGCGCCGAGGCACCGGCGGTGATCCCGATCCGGGTGGCACCCGCCAGCCACTCCAGGTCGACGTCACCCGCGTCATCGACGAGGTACGCCGCGGCGCCGGTGCGGCGGGCCACCTCGACCAACCGCTGCGAGTTCGACGAGTTGACCGACCCGACCACCAGGACGAGGTCGCAGTCGTTCGCGATCTCGCGCAAGGCTTGTTGCCGGTTGCTCGTGGCGTAGCAGATGTCGTCCTGGCGCGGTGCCTGCAGCGCAGGGAACCGGGACCGAAGCACGGACGCGATGTGGTCACTCTCGTCGACGGCAAGCGTGGTCTGCATCACGTAGGCGACCCGGTCGGGGTCGGGCACCTGCACGGCCCGTGCGTCGGCCTCGTCGGCGACGACGACGACCCGGTCCGGCGCCTCGCCGAGGGTGCCGACGACCTCCTCGTGGTCGGCGTGGCCGATCAGCAGGACGGTCTGGTCGCGCGCGGCGTAGCGGCGTACCTCCTGGTGCACCTTCGCGACCAACGGGCAGGTCGCGTCGACGACCGCGAGCTCGCGGTCGACCGCCTGCCCGCGGACCTCGGGCGCGACGCCGTGCGCGGCCAGCACGACCCGCGCGCCGACCGGCACCTCGTCGAGCTCATGCACGAAGACCGCGCCCATCCGCTCGAGCTCGGCGACCACGTGCGCGTTGTGCACCACCTGGCGGCGGACGTAGACCGGGGCACCGAAGCGTTCGATCGCGCGCTTGACGATGTCGATCGCGCGCTCGACGCCGGCGCAGAAGGAGCGCGGCGACGCAAGCAACACGTCGCGATCGTCGACGAGCGCCGCCCACCGCGCGACGATCGGGGCGGCCACTCGCAGCGCGCGCAACGCGTCGATCCCCCGCGGCACGGTGCCCGGGCGAAGCAGCGGTGCGTCGGCGGTGTCGCTGATCGCCCGTACGACGGCGATCGCCCGCCCACCGGCGAGCGCGGTGATCTCCGCGGACTCCATGTCGACTGCGAGTGCACCCGTCGCAGCAAGGGCCGCGCGGCCGCGCTTGCCGACCAACCCGCCGGACACAATCGGGCCCAGGTGGACCGTCAGCCCGGCCCGGCGCAGGGCGCCGGCGAGCAGTGGCGCGGACGGGCAACGCACGATCTGCGTTCCGGCCCGCACCTCCGAGGCGACCACGACATCGCCGGGTCGGACTTGCGGTGCCAGCCCGCCGGCGACGCCGAGCACGCCGAGCGGACCCTCGCCGGCGAACCGCGACTGTCGGCGCCGGGTGCGGCGCGAGCCCATCCCGGTGCGTACCACCCGCGCGCCGGGGCGGCCGGCGAGCACCGCCGCCTGCTCGACCCGCAACGGGGTGCAGATCACCGGCTCGTGTTCAGCCACGGCCACCTCCGTCGGTCGTCGCGGCACAGAACCGGCCGAGTGCGCTCACCGGAAAGACCAGCCGGTACAAGTGGTAGTTGATGAAGAAGTCGCCGGGGAACCCGGTACCGGTGAAGTACGGCTCGTCCCACGTGCCGTCGCCGCGCTGGTGCTCGACCAGCCAGGCGACCCCGCGCCCGGCCGCAACCGACCCGGCCTTGCCGGCCGCGATGAAGGCCAGCAACGCCCATGCGGTCTGCGACGGAGTCGACTCGCCGCGGCCGATCCAGGCCGGGTCGCGGTAGGAACGCATGTCCTCGCCCCACCCGCCGTCCGCGCCCTGGTGGGCTTCCAGCCAGCGAATCGCACGCGCGATCCGCAGATCCTTCGGCGACACCCCGACCCCGACGAGCGCCGGCACGACCGCGCCGGTGCCATACACGTAGTTGGC
>Ga0265338_10005185_pt1 | contig 17109 bp, 12 predicted proteins | sample 42126metaG_FD_193579 | JGI IMG/M metagenome (GOLD analysis project Ga0265338, IMG submission 193579) | Rhizosphere microbial communities from Carex aquatilis grown in University of Washington, Seatle, WA, United States - 4-21-26 metaG | ecosystem: Host-associated > Plants > Roots > Rhizosphere... | reverse complement strand
CTTGCACTTCTCGAGAAGCGAGTCGCCGGTATACAAGAAAGTAATAGATCGGCGTCGTGAGCAAGAAGAATCGGACGAAGATAACCCAAAGCAGTTTTTTCTTGTAAGAGCCCTCCAGTCCGAGCCAGCAATAGGTCATGCCCACGAAGAGAACTGCGCTTCCCACGGCCTCGGGGACAAATAGGATCTGCAATAACAGGACAGTGGATGCTGGCAGACTCGAGGCCCTCGCCGCCAACACAGCCGCCCCAATTCCAAGTCGCGTGGCTAGCAGAGCAAGATTCAAAAGTGCGCAGAGGAAGTAAACATTGCGCGCCGTTCGTGAGAACAGCCAGTTCCGACTGATCAAGACATACATCATGGCCGACTAGAGTAGCACTCCAGGCTGGAAAGACGGGTCACTTGTCATTCCCTCTACCGCGCCACCTTCTCAATCTCGCCCCGCAACTCCGCGTACGGCACGGCCCCGGGATGGTACCAGGCCACCTTGCCGGCGCGATCCAGCAGTACCAGCGTCGGCGTGGTCGAAGCTCCATAGGTGTCGAAGTTGTACTTGCTGACCGGTACTGGCATGTCTAGTAGTCCGCCGTAGAAACGATGTCGTACCGCATCGATATACTTCAGTTCGTCGCTGGCTGGGGCATGCTCAACCTGTGCCGTGTAGCCGTAGAGCCGCGTCGGCCCGATCACCTTCAATCCCTTCGTCGCGTACTCCGACCGAAGTTGCGTGATGATGGGCGCCTCCGCCTTGCAGTCTCCGCACCAGTGCGCCCAGAAAAACAGCAATACCGGCGATCCCTTCAGCTCGGTGGCTGGTGGCAACTGCGCTCCCAGAAACTGGTCGGACTTCAACCCCGGCGCTGGTCTCCCCTGCAGGGAGAGCAGGTTCAAGTTCTTTTGTATCCGGTCGTGAATGGAGGTGCTGCCGTACGTCCGCAGTGCGGACTGCAGCAGGGCAACCGCCTGCACGCGCTGGCCACGCGCAGCCAACGCCTGCGATTGCACTTCCAGCGCCGCCCCCAAGGCTGTCGGCAAATGAGAATCCGCGTCGAGGGAGCGCTGTTTCAGCTTTTCCAGCACCAGAATCTTGGTCTGCCTGGCATATTCCTCTGCCTGCGGATACTCATGCTGGTCGAGCGCTGCCCGTGCCATCCAGGAATACGCCTCCAGATACTCGGCGGTGACTCCCTGTTGGGCGCGATAGGAGTTCAGCGCCGACTCCGCTGCTGAGAAGTTGTGCTGCTCCAAGGCGATGCGTACGTTGTCGACAATCCCCGCCCACGCCGAAGCCGTGAGCGCCACCGATACCAGCAAAGCGCGAATCCGCATTCCTAGATGATGAACATTTTCTCGAAGGGTGGCAAATTGCCGAGAAAAAGATTTCACCAGGCTCGGCCCATAACATCCTGCATATCAATTGTTTAGGGGCGGGACATAACGAATTATGTAGCTATTTTGGGGCACTTTTCGTACAATTAAATTGCGTTTGACTTTAGAGTTCCTTCGCAGTACAAGCATCTCCGCTTAACCCAGCGCGTGACCTGCCTGCAGAAGACCCTGAAAGTTTCAGCGCTACATCAAAGAAAAAGGAACAGTGCAACAACATGGAAACAGGAACAGTGAAGTGGTTTAACGACGCCAAGGGCTACGGTTTCATCAGCCGCCAGAACGGCGAGGATGTATTCGTACATTTCTCCGCCATTCAGGCTAGTGGCTTCCGCAGTCTGCAGGAAGGTCAGCAAGTGCAATTTGACGTGGTCAAAGGCCCCAAGGGCTGGCAAGCTGAGAACGTCAAGGGCGTCTAATACCGCTTCGCAGCGTCACAATTCGAAAATGAGGGCGGCCAGCGATGGCCGCCCTTAGTTTTTTGAAGCCAGTATTCGCTGAGGGCGTCACTCCCTCAGATGGCCTCAATCCCCCACTTTTCAATGGATTCAGGGAGCTCCGGCTCATCCGGCGCTGACAACCCACCGTCCGAAATAGTCGCCCTTCGTCGGTAAAAGGATGCTGCTGAGCCGGGGCCCGTCCACACTCACGGTCAGGAGGTATCATCCGATGCGAACCAGAGTCGCTCCAGTTTTCCTCGCGGTCCTTTTGGTGTGGGCTGTGGCCACCCTGCAGGCCCAGTCTTCATCCTCGCCATCCACTTCTGTCCAGACATGGACGCTGCCGCACGGAACTGTGGTCAAAGATATTGGCCCGCGCACCTACGTGTTCACGGTCGACTACAACATGGCGAACACCAAAGGTGAGATCACTCATCGCGTTCGCCTGACGGGAGACTACACGCGCGGACTGCCGGCTGGAGAGGTCGTGTGGAAGAACGTGACTCAAGCGGATGTGGACGGCCCCACCGCCCCATTCCCAACGGCGCAGAAGCGCGACTTCATGGAGGGATTCCGTTATCGCAATGATCTCGGAAGTACCATGATGCCGGACTTCTTCAAAGCGTTCCCGCCCACCGCGGTGTTTGAGCGTAATCTGGTTTGGGACACGGGAATGATCGAGATGTTTGGCCAGAATTATTTCGACCGACTGAAGTTGAACGAGCCCACGCATTCCGGCTCCGGTGATGTAGACATGCCCGAGGTGGGCACTTTCCACAATCGCGACATCGTGCTGACCTGGATTGGCCGCTCGATTCGCAATGGCCAGGACTGCGCCCTGATTCGGTACCAGGCCTTCCTCAATCCGGTAGAGATTGCGAATGGTGGCATGACCCTGAAAGGACGCAGCGACTACTGGGGTGAGATTTGGGTGTCGCTGGCAACCAAGCAGATTGAATACGGCACTTTGAACGAGAGTGTGGTGGGAGAAATGAAGCTGCCCAGTCAGGACACGACGCAGATTGTTAACGTCTTCCGCATCGGCACTTTTGAACCTTTGATCGCGCACTAGAGGCTCACGGGCGTAGGGGCGCTGATTATGAATTCGCCGAAGCACAAATGGACCTTCTACCTGTTGTGGCCGAATCTGGCTGTGGCAGTGGTATTCCTGATCCTGCTCGCGGCGAATCAGCTCCCTACAGCCCGAGACTTCTTTCATGCCCTGATCTACGCGCTGGTCTACTCCAACCTGATCGCGATCTTCGGCGTCGTTTTCGTGGAGTTGTTCGCGGAGAGCTGGGCTCGTGGCAAGCTCTCGCTGGTTCGCGTTTTCGCCCTCTGCATCTTCGTGGTAATCCCTGCGGGCTTCCTGGTGGTGCAGACACTTTTGATGGGGATCGGCTTTTTGGCTCCCCAGCATTTCTGGCCGCAGTATTTTCACAATCTGCGAGTCTCCACGCCGCTGGCCATCGTGTTCGGGTTGGGCGCTTTCATCCATGCATCGTTGCGGGAGCGTGTGCAGGTGGCGGAGGCGAAGCTTCACGAAAAGGAATTGGCCGAAGAACGTGCGCTGAAACTGGCTACCGAAGCGCGGCTGCGCTCGCTCGAGTCGCGCGTGCATCCACATTTTCTGTTCAACACGTTGAACTCGATCAGCTCGCTCATCGTTACAAATCCTGACCGGGCCGAGCGCATGGTGGGCCAGTTGGCCGTATTGCTGCGCGCTTCGCTTGACACCAGTAATCAACAGTTGATTCCGTTAAAGCAGGAATTAGGGATGGTTGAAAACTACATCGACATTGAGCGGGTGCGCTTCGGGGACAAGCTGCGCGGATCGGTCGACGTGCCCGCCGAGTTGCGCGACGCCAAAGTGCCTCCCATGTCGGTACAGGCGCTGGTGGAAAATGCTGTGAAGCACGGGATCACTCCGCAAAGCGGAGGCGGAAACGTCTGGGTGACTGCATCCACGAACGACGGCAGCGTTCGCATCGAGGTTCGTGATTCGGGCCCCGGTTTCGATATGGCGGTGGTTCCTGCGGGGCATGGTCTCGATAACCTCGTCGAGCGCCTCAATGCCCTGTTCGGCGAGAAAGCCCGCATCAACGCTTTCCGTCGAGACGGCCATTCGGTTGTGGAAATGGTTTTGCCACGGGTATGAAACTGCGCGCTTATCTCGTCGACGATGAACCCCTGGCCCTCGAGCGGCTCCGGCGGATGCTGGAGCAGTCAGCGCGCGTGGAAGTGATCGGCTCCACGACCGTGCCCGAGGAAGCCGTGGCGGCCCTCACCGCGGACCCACCCGACGTCTGTTTCCTCGATATTCAAATGCCGCGGCTGAACGGATTTGATGTTCTGGCAAGATTGCCTCGACAGCCGATTGTGATTTTCACTACGGCGTTCGATCAGTATGCCCTCAAAGCATTCGAAGTAAACTCCGTCGACTACCTGCTGAAGCCGGTAGATCCCGAGTCCCTGGAACGTGCTCTCAAGAAAGTGGAGATGCTGCGCGACTCCGGCCGCCTCGCCCCTTCTGACCTGCAAGCCTTGCTGCAACAACTGAACGACTCGCTGCGCGAGACGAAGACGGAGTATCTCGAGAGAATTGCCTCGAGGCTCGGAGACCGGCTGTGGTTTCTCGACCTGGATCGTGTCACATACTTCTATGCCGAGGATAAGCTGACGTACGCAATGTCGGAGGGCAAGGCCTACTGCGTGGACCGTTCCGTCGCCGAGTTGGAGAAGAGACTCGATCCGAAGAAGTTCTTTCGCATCCACCGCAGTACGGTGGTGAGCCTTGCCTGGATCAAGGAAGTGACGTCTCTTCCGGGAGGAGCCTTGAATATTCGTCTGAAAGACGAGAAGAACACCGACCTGACTGTCGCGCGCGACCGGGCGCGCGAGTTCAAGATACGGGCGGGCTGCTGATCGAACCGGTGTCCGCGCTGGCCAGAACTGGCGATCCAGATTCGGACGCACTTCGCCATCGCCATTTACGAGAAAGTACGGAGAAAGAGGCACACCATGACAGTCTCGAAAGCGATTCTGCGCGGTTTGTTGGCCTTTGTCGCAGTCTGTCTCATCCAAATGATTGTCGGCATGCTCGTACCGATGAAGCCCGTCGCGACACCGCATATTACGGAGTGGCTGCTGCTGGTCAACGCGGTGGTCGTAGGCGCACTCACGGTCGCGGCAGTTCGCACCGAGTGGCGCGGCTGGCGGCTTGGAGTGGCCGTTGTGGCCATTCCTCTGGCCATTGAGTCCGTCAACCTGCTGGAGGGTACGGTATTCCTGACCAACATTGATCTCCAGTGGGGAGGAATCTTTGTTCATGCAGTCATCTCGGCCGTTCTCAGCGTTCCCGTATGGATGCTGCTCTTTGGGCGGCGCGATGGCGTCACGCCGGAACACTACCATCCCATCCAGGCGAAATCGCGGGGCGAGCGTGCGTGGAAGTTCGTGGTTTCTGATTTCACCTATCTCTTTCTCTACTTCGGAACGGGGATGATTATTTTTCCTTACGTCAAGGATTTTTATGCCACGCAGCATTTGCCCTCGGCGGGCACGATCGTCGCGCTGCAGTTGTTGATTCGCGGGCCGGTCTTCGTAGTCATATGCCTGGGCCTGACCCGGATGCTCGGCATGCAGCGGGTGAAGGGCGCACTGACGGTGGGATTGATATTTACGCTGGTGAGTGGAGTAGCTCCGCTGCCGATGCCGAATCCATTCTTTCCCGACGCTGTTCGCTGGGTTCACTTCTGCGAGGTGACGAGCGAAAACTTCTTGTTCGGAGCGATCGTCGCGTGGCTGTGGGGCCAGCCCCGGCTGGCCCTTCCGCAGATGGTGCGTAAGGCGGCGTGACTGTTCGGGCGTCGGACGTCAGGCAGCGGGCTTCACTCTTAGAGTCTTGGAGGGGCGATTCTCACTGCTGCATGCTGCGCATCAGCACGACGTCAGAGTCGGTGTGGCCCCGAACTATCGCCAGCTTGCTCCCATCGGGGGACCAGTGATAGTCCCAGATGTGCTCGGTTTTGAATGACGTGACTTGCTTGCCCGCGGAACCATCCAGGGGTTGCTGCCACAGATTGTCCGCATTGTTCTCGCGAATGGGATACAGCACCGATTTCCCGTCGCGTGAAAAATGAACCAGCCCAGTTTTTGGACGTTGGAACTCAATCTGTTTCTGAAGTTGCCCCGTTCCCAACGCCACCAGCACCAGTTTCTCTTCGTGACCCGCAGCATGATCGATGATGGCGAACGCCAGCGTGCTGCCATCGGGAGAAATATCGAAGAACCCGGAGCCGGTAACGGGAATATCCGAAACTTTTCTCGACGCCCCTCCATCCATGGACACCTGCATGACGCGCTGCGTTCCGCCGTCCAGGTAGTAAACCGATTTCGAGTCCGGAGCGCACACGGGATTGTTGTCCAGCTTGCCTTGCGTAAGCTGCTTCAGGTTGCCTCCAGACACATTGGCTCGCCAGATGCTCGCGCTCTCTTTTCCGGCAAGAAAGACCAGGCTTCTCCCGTCGGAACATTCCCAAGGATCGCCGTTGATCAAATCCTGCTCCGTCGCGAAAGCACCCTTAGCCCCCGAGTCCGCGCTTACCCAATTCAATTTATTGTCCTTGTCGCTGATCAACCGCCCGTCGTGGGTCCAGGTGAAATTGGTGAATGCACCCGCAGGAGCAACCGGTCGAGCATCGGTTCCTCCGCTTGCCGCGGAGCTTACCTGCAAACTCCAGCGCCCTTCGCTGAGTACCGTCGCCAGAACCTGGCCATTCGCCGCCAGGCTCAGGTCAGAGTAGTTGTTGGTGTCGCGGGTAACCGGATCGAGCCTCCCCTCCGGATAGACCACGAAGACGATTTGCTGCTGCGTGAAATTGGAGGCGCGGCTGGCCTGCAGCGCCAGGAGGCCGATGCCATCAGGCAGCCAGGTGGGCGAACTGAACGCCGAATCCGAGCTCAACACCAGATGCTGCTGTCCGCTGTGCGCGTCGACCGCCACGAGTCCACCGAGCGCATTCGCCGGCTGGTTCACGCCGCAGACAATCGTCTTGCCATCAGGCGACCATGCCGGCGTGAACAGAGCCTGGCTTTTCGAACCGCTGGTCAGCACAGACTCCTGGCCGCCGTCGAGCGTGCGCACGATCAGTTGGTACTTGCCTTGCTCCGGATTGTCATAGCGCATGAACGCAACCCGGGCCGCGTCGGGCGAGAAGGTGATGTTGGAATCCACATCCTCGGCCAACCGCTCGGGCGTGCCGCCCAGCAGAGGCGCGCGGTACAGAAACCGCAATTCCGCGTTTCCTGGATCGCTGCGCACGAAGTAAAGATAGTTGCCGTCAGGCGAGAAACGCAGGCCGTTGTAGTACACATCAGCGGGTGGTTGCACCTGCGTATTGCTGTTCGTGGGGACGTTTCGCAGCCACAGGCTGGCGAATCCGCTGCTCTCCCGCATCAAGCTGAGAATGTATTTGCCGTCGGGAGAAATGGCGACCAGCGAGGCGTTGCCTTCTTCGGTCAACTTGGTGACCGTGAAATTGCGGAACGGCCGCATCCGATGCCGCATCACCAACGAGTAGACTCCATATCCGGCAGCCAGCAGTACGAATACTGCGAGCAAAGCCGTGACTCCAGCGCCCAACTTGTGGCGTCCCGCAGCAGCCACCACGACGGAACTCTGGGAAGGTCTTCGCGCGACTGCAGCCGGCGACGCCGAACCGGATTCAGAGGACGCGGATGTGCCGGCGGCAGCAATGGTTGCGGAAGCGGAGAGCGGCGCCACCTTGCGTCCCGACTCGACATCACGCTTCAGGCGTCGCAGGTCGCCGCGCAGGTCGGCTGCCGACTGGTAGCGCAGGTCGCGATCTTTTTCCAGCAACTTCTCAACCGTCTCCTGCAGCTTGGGTGGCAGGGTTGTATTCAACTGCAGCGTCGAAACCGGATCGAGTTCAAGAATCGCGTGGAAAATCACCGCGGATGTCGCGCCAAAGAACGGCAACTTGCCGGTGGCCATCTGGTAGATCACAGTGCCGAGCGAAAAAAGATCGGACCGTGTGTCGAGTTCTTCGCCACGTGCCTGCTCCGGCGACATATAGGAGATCGTGCCGACGGTCGCGCCAGGACTCGTGAGGTTCGGGCTGGGAGACTCCTGCGTGGGACCGATGGTTTCCATCTGCAGGTCTGGGCGTGCCAGCTTGGCCAGGCCGAAATCCAGCACCTTTACCTGCCCGCGCGGCGTGAGAAAGATGTTCGCAGGCTTGATGTCGCGGTGGATGATTCCCTTAGCGTGCGCGGCGTCAAGCGCGTCGGCAAGTTGAATGGCGATATCGAGCAGGCGGTCGGTGGGCAACGGACCGGAAGCCAGCTTCTGGTCGAGGTTTTGTCCCTCGAGCAATTCCATCGCGATGAACGATTGCGCCTCGGCGTTTTCGACGGCTGCCTTCTCGACTGCGTAGATGGTGCAGATGTTGGGATGGTTCAATGCCGACGCGGCGCGCGCTTCCAGCAGGAAACGGTCGAGAGCATTTTGATCGCGGGCCAGCAGTGGCGGAAGAAACTTCAGCGCAACCTTGCGTCCAAGAGTAAGATCCTCGGCCTCATAGACGACACCCATGCCACCGCTGCCGAGTTTGCCGGTGATGCGGTAGTGCGAGATGGTCTGGTTGATCATGAGGAACTTGGGTGGTTCATCTTAGGGTGCGAAGAAAGAGCCCGTCAACGGGGAGTGTTCCTGCAGGAGCGGAGTGGAAAAAGGCACAAGGTGTGCCGCGCTACTTCGCGGCTGGCAGGGGTTGGTCTTGTTCTTTCTCCAGTCGCTCCACCATTTCATTCTGCAGGCCGTGCAGCAGTTCGAGGAACGCAGCGTTGGTCCAGCCGAAGCCGACTACGTTCATTTCGTAGCCTAGTTCGACGTGAGCCTCTGAGGACTTAGTCACGACGTTGTACTTCTCCCGAATGTTGCCGTCGCGGCGGAAGTTCTCGGCGACCGTTGACAGGAACTCGTAGGAAACGCGATCCGCATCGGCGTTGTAACCGTAGCGACGCAATCCGTCGATCGCCACCATTTCGATGTTGCCCCAGCCGTACGGCAGATCCCACTGGGCTCCGGTTTCGTCCGTACTCATGGGAAGTCCGCCGGGCTGCTCGAAACCTTTCAAGTTGGCCACCACTGCCTTCGCCTGTTCCGCCGTCGCAAGGCCCGCCCACAGCGGATAGAAGGTCGATGCGTATTGGTAGCTCGACATCCGTTTGGTCTGGAAGTTGAAGTCGAAGAACAATCCCTTTTCTTCATTCCAAAAATAGTGCGTGATGAGTTTCTTGCGCTCATCGGCGCGTTTGTTCCATTTCCTGGCATCGTCGCTGTGTCCAAGCCAGAGGCTGATCTGTTCCAGATCTTTTTCTGTCTTGTAGAGCAGGCTGTTCAAACATACGGGCGCGTAGTGGTGCGTGGCGGAACCGAAGGGTCCGAAGCGGAAGCTCACATCGAAGCCGGATTCGCGCATCGAGCGGTCGCCCTTGTAGTAGTCCGCGCTGAGCTTGAACTGGCGCGCTTTCTCGCATCCGGGGCTGGCCATGGTTTGCGAAACGTCGCAAACCTGCAAAGAATACGGAGCTCCGGCCACCGGTTGCGTTGAGGCAGGCTTGGCCTCGACGACATAGTCGGCGGCTTCAGCCGGATGCAGGAAGAAGTACTGCGCGACCTTGCGATAGAAGCCGGATTCATCCTGCACGGCTTCCGCGGGCGGGCCTTCGCCAAAATCGTAGTAGCGAGAGAGCCCGGTCTGCCCCGCCAGATGCGGATCACGCGTCCACATCTCGTAGTCTTTGTTGAGGTCGGCATAGGCGCGTTCGAGCCAGATTTTGTCGGGCTGAACGTCTTTCGCAGCTTGATTCGGCGCGGCTTGTTTCTGGTGCGCGGCGTGGTAAACATCGATGAACATGGAGCTCAAGAACGGAGGCTGCGAGCGCGTCAAATAATAAGTGCGGTTCGCGTTGAGCATCGCACCATAGTGTTCGATTTCAAAAAAGAAATTGTCGACCATGCCGCGGGCCAGATCGACGCGCCCCGCGCGGAGCAATCCGCGAATGATGAAGTAGCTGTCCCATCCGTACATCTCGTTGAAACGGCCGCCGGGCACGACGTATTTGTTTTCAAGGTAGAGCAAGCCGTGCGGCTGAATTTTGGCGGTATCGATTTCGCCGAGGCGATGGATTTCAATGGGCAGGTGTTCGACGCGCACGTTGCAGTCGGTCGCCAGTTTCTTCACCGCTGGCGGCTCGGGATATCCCGCGGGTAAATAGAGTACCGGTGCCACCTTTATTTTAGGATCGACAACGCTCGTGCAGTCGCTCATGGAGCGGGTGAGAGTGTCCCAGGCCATCGAGATGTAGTCGAGAATCGGCTTGAGACCTTGAGCTTCGGGAGGGTTCGCAGGTGCGGCATGAGCGTCACTGGCGAACGCTCCGTAAAGGATTGCCAAGAGAATGAAAGAGCGAATGGTGGCAGAAAGATAGCGGCGCGATCTTTGCGAGCGTTGAATACTCATAAGGGGCGGAAAGCTCCGCCATCATAAACGCGTTAGGAAGGAGCTTCCATACAAATCTCGAGTGACGGGCGGGTCGAGCTGCGACGGGCAGTCCCGTCGACTTCCCCTTGGCCCCGATCACTGCGGCTTTGGTTTATTCTTAGTAGTTTGCCGGGTTGGGATTGAGGGGGCCTACGTGAACCGATCGAATGCAGTGCTTCGGATGTTCGTGGTCGTTGTCGCTTTTCTGTCCGCAACCGCAAGCTGGACGCAGGTTCCCGAGAATACTTACCAGGAGCTGCACTGGCGCATGATCGGGCCGTTTCGGGGGGGCCGGACCCGCGCCGCGGTGGGCGTCCCGAACCAGCCGAATGTTTTTTACGTGGCCCAGGTCAACGGTGGAGTCTGGAAATCGGACGATTACGGACGCACGTGGAATCCGATCTTCGATCACGAGTCGACACAGTCGGTGGGAGCCATCGCCGTCGCTCCGTCGGATCCCAACATCATTTATGTAGGCAGCGGCGAGGGACTGCATCGTCCAGATCTCTCGGTCGGCAACGGTATTTATAAGTCCACTGACGCGGGCAAGACGTGGACTCATCTCGGCCTGGTCGAGGGGCAGCAGATTCCCGCACTTGCGGTCGATCCGCGCGATCCCAATCGCGTGTTCGCGGCGGTGCTGGGGCATCCTTACGGACCGAGTGCGGAGCGCGGAATCTATCGCTCGACCGATGGCGGCCAGAGCTGGCAACGAGTGATTGCGAAGGATGAGAACACCGGCGGCTCCGACGTGGAGATCGACCCGGCGAATCCGGATGTCGTTTACGCGGCGATGTGGGAGGCGCGCGAGGGGCCGTGGGAGGACAACAATGAAGTGAACGGCACGGGGGGCGGGCTGTTCAAGTCGACCGATGGTGGCAGCACTTGGCACGCCTTGATCAACGGTCTGCCGAACGATCTTTCGCAGATCTATGTTGCCATCGCTCCCAGCGATTCGCGACGTCTCTACGCAACGCTGGCCCAAGCATCGGGAAAGCTCGGTGTCTACCGCTCGGATGATGCGGGAGACAATTGGACGCAGATCACAACCGATCCGCGGCCTGCGGGCCGTATCGGCGGCGGCGATTTGCCGATTCCCAAGGTTGATCCGAAAAATCCTGACATTCTCTATGTGGTCAGCACGGTGACCATGCGGTCCGCTGACGGCGGCAAGACGTGGACGAGCTTTCGTGGCGCGCCGGGCGGCGATGACTATCAGAACCTCTGGATCAATCCGAACAACGGCAACATTATTTTGATTGTCAGCGATCAGGGAGCGATCGTTACCGTGAACGGCGGGTCGAGTTGGAGTTCGTGGTACAACCAGCCGACGGCGCAGCTCTATCACGTCTCGACCAGCAATACATTTCCGTATCGTGTCTGCGGAGGACAGCAGGAGAGCGGATCAGTTTGCATCTCGAGCCGGGGGAACGATGGCGAGATTACATTCCGGGACTGGCATCCCGTGGGAGTGATCGAGTACGGGTATGTCGCGCCAGATCCGCTCGATCCTGATGTTGTGTACGGTGGCGGTCGAACCGAGGTTTCCAGGTTTCATTGGTCGACGGGTGAGGTGCAGAACATCACTCCGATTCCGCTGCGCGATCCCAAGTACCGCACCAATCGCACCGAGCCGCTGATGTTTTCTCCGGTCGATCCGCACATTCTTTATTTCGCCGGCAACGTGCTGTTCCAGACGACCGATGGCGGGAACTCATGGCAGACGATCAGCTCTGACTTGACGCGTGAAAATCCAGGAGTGCCCGAGAGCGTGGGCACGCTGATCCCGAAGGGAGCGGAGAAGCAGCGCGGCGTAATCTACGCGCTCGCGCCGTCATTCAAAGATGTAACGACTCTGTGGGCCGGTACGGATGACGGATTGATTTGGATTACGCGCGATGCGGGGAAGAATTGGGCGAATATCACGCCGAAGGAGCTCGCGGCGTGGAGCAAGGTGACGCAGATTTCGGCCTCGCACTTCGATGAGCAGACGGCGTACGCCGCGGTGAGCCGGTTCCGCATTAACGACACGCATCCATATATCTATCGGACACACGATGGCGGCAAGAGCTGGAGGATGATCACGGCTGGTCTGCCGGATTTTGGGCCCGTGGATACGGTGCGCGAAGATCCTGTGCGCAAGGGTTTATTGTTCGCGGGCACGGAGAATGCGGTGTGGGTTTCGTTCGATGATGGCGACCACTGGCAGTCGCTGCAATTGAACCTGCCGCACACTTCGATGCGTGATCTGTGGATTCATGACAGCGATCTGATTGTGGCGACGCATGGACGCGCGTTCTGGATCCTTGACGACATCGCACCTTTGCGGGAAGCTTCGGCGGCGCTGTCCAACGCCGTGCATCTGTTCAAGCCTGCGTCCGCCTACCGCATCCAGCGCGACACCAATACCGACACGCCCCTTCCGCCGGATGAGCCGGCGGCGGCGAATCCCCCGGATGGCGCAATCATCGACTATTTCTTGCCTGCCTTTGCGAGTGCGGTGGCGCTCGAAATTCTGGACGCCGAGGGCCATGTCGTGCGGCGCTACTCCAACACCGACAAGCCGGGGATGACTGAAGAAGAATTGCAGAAGCAGTTGATTCCGCTGTACTGGGTTCGGAGGCACCAGCAACTTTCGACGGGCGCGGGAATGCATCGGTGGGTGTGGGATCTTCACTATGCACCTCCAACGACAACACGCCACGAGTATCCGATTGCGGCAATTCCGCATGACACGCCGCGCTATCCACTCGGGCCCACAGTTCTGCCGGGAAGTTACACGGTGCGGCTCACGGTCGACGGGAAAAATTCGACGGCGCCTCTGACGGTAAAGATGGATCCGCGCGTCAAGACGCCCGCACTGGGCCTGCAAAAGAAATTCAAGGTGGAAATGCGCCTGGCGTCGCTGGTGAGCGAGACCTCTGAGGCGCTGCTCCAGGGCGGCTCGATTCGGGAGCAGGTTGAGAAACTGAATGCCCAAGAGAACGCGCCGAACAAGGAGGGCCTCCAGGCCCTCGAGAAGAAACTAACCGGGCTGTTAGGCGGTCAAGGCGGCTTCTTCGCTCCACCGTCGCAGGAAGTTACACTCGGACGGGTCAACGGAGCAGCGGGTACGCTGTACCAGCAGGTGTGGCAGGCCGATGCAGAGCCGACCACTTCGCAAATGGCGGCTCTGGCGACAACCGAGCAAGACAGCGTCATCGTTCTGAAGCGCTGGAATGAATTCAAGAGCTCGGACCTACCGGCACTCAATCGCCAGCTGCGCGAATCGAAGGCTCCGGAGATTCAGCTGGAGTCAAACATTCAGCACGAAGAACCGCAGGTTGACGAAGAATAGGCCGCGTGACTTGGACTCAGGTAATCCAGGCTGCAGAATCTTGCAGGTGGGACGGGCGCCTCGACTGCAATTTCTTGCGACATTTGTCGCGTTGCGGAAGTCCTCGTAACTTTTTGTATAACTACTGTTTTGTACTGGAGAAACCCGGGGTATAATCCTGCGGCATTGGGACTTCGACTGGGACTGCCTGGGGTTCTCCGCGATCTGTTGTGGTGGGTGGGGCAATCGAATTTCCGCTCTGACAACCGGTTCGAACAATCAAGAAAACTGAGAGGTCAATCATCCATGAAAGTGTTCCGAACATTCGGGATTGCTCTGCTTCCGCTGCTGGTTTGGTCTGGAGTGGCAAGCGCGCAGACGCCATTCGTTGCGGGCACGTGGTCCAAGGTTTCCACGAATCCGCCGACTGAAGTGGGCCACATGCTGTTGCTGACCGACGGCTCCGTACTCGCAATTAACGCACAGTGCAATACGACGGGGAACTGGTATCGACTCATCCCGGACAGCACCGGCAGCTACATCCACGGAAGGTGGGTGAACGCAGGAACACTTCCGGCGGGCTATAACCCGCTGTACTTTGCGTCTGCCGTGTTGTCGTCGGGCAATGTGATCATCATGGGCGGCGAATACGATGGCTGCAATTCTGTGTGGACCACCAAGGGGGCGATGTACAACTCGCACACCGGCCACTGGACGAGCGTGGCCGCACCCTCGGGCTGGACCTCGGTCGGTGATGCGCAGAGTGTCGTGCTGCCGAACGGCCGGTTCATGCTGGCCAATTGCTGCACTGCGGATCAAGCCCTGGGAAGCGTCTCGGGAGGAACGGTCACTTGGACTCCTACGGGCGGAGGTAAGTTTGACATCAACGACGAAGAAGGCTGGACGCTGCTTCCCAACGGCAACGTGCTGACGGTCGATGCGTACGTGGGCAGCTATACGCCCGCCGGAATGAACTCTGAAATCTACACCTCGTCGAAGGGTACGTGGGCCAGCGCAGGCAGCACGAAGGTGCAGCTGTGGGACTCGTCGGCGGCTTGCGGTGGATCGGGCGCAGCTTCGTATGAGGTGGGCCCAGCGGTGCTGCGTCCTGACGGAACAGTTTTCGCGACCGGAGCCAATTTGTGCGGCGCCGGGCACACCGCCATCTATCACATCGCGAACAAGACCTGGACCGCGGGGCCGTCGTTTCCTGGCGCGCTGGACGTGGCAGATGGTCCTGCAGCTCTGTTGCCCGATGGCAATGTGCTGGTGAACACCAGCCCGGGCATTTTCGGGAACGGGGACAAGTTCTTCGAGTGGGATGGCACGGCGCTCAACGCGGTGCCGGGACCCCCGAACGCGCCCGTCGACAGCTCGTACATCGGCAACATGCTCATACTGCCTACAGGCCAAATTCTCTTCACTGACTTCTCGACGTCGGTGGAAGTCTATACGCCTGCGGGCAGCCCGTGCGCCGGTTGCGCTCCGGATATTTCGTCGGTGGCCAGCACGCTGACCCACGGCGCGCTGAACAACCCGATCTCGGGGACGCAGTTCAACGGCATGTCACAAGGTGCGGCCTACGGCGACGACAATCAGAATGCGACCAACTATCCATTGGTTCGGATTACGGATGCCGCGGGAAAAGTCGTGTACTGCAAGACGCACGGCTTCAGTTACATGGGCGTGGCGACGGGAAGCAGGGTGATCTCTGCGCAGTTCGACATTCCGCCGTCGATCACGATTGGGCCGGGCACTCTCGAAGTGGTTGCGAACGGCATTCCGTCCGCAGCCGTGGCGGTCACCATCAACTAACGGTCCGCGTCGTTGTTGCATTGACGAAGTGGCAAGCTCTACCCAAGCGCTGCGCTCCCCTGAATCGCATGGAGAACGCAGCGCTTGGTTCGTTTGAAAAGGAATACTTACGATGATGGTGCTACGGTCCGCGGTGGAAGACTGGACGATCGAAAACCGCACGTCGGAAGAGCACGCCTTTCACATGCACCAGATCCATTTTCTGGTAGTCGCGATCGACGGAGTACCGGTGCAAACTCCAACGCGGCAGGACACGGTGAACGTTCCTTACTGGAGCGGCAAGGGGCCGTACCACAGCGTGACCATGCGCATGGACTTCCGCGATCCTAATATTGCGGGGACTTTTGTATTTCATTGCCATGTGCTGTTCCATGAGGATGGGGGAATGATGGGGAAGATCCGGGTCGACCCATAGATTCGTGTCGGTCGTAGACTTGCATCCATCGCACAGGAGGTTCGTCAGCCACGAAGGGCACGAATATTCACTTCGGGCCCAGTTCTTCGACTGCATGCTGAACCTCAGCCGCAATCTTTTGGGGATCGGTACCGGGTTCGAATTTCATCGGCTGGCCGATTCGGACGCAGATCTTCCACGGTGGAGCAAACTTCTTGCCCGCCTGCTTTCGTTCAAACAACCCATCAATGCGCATCGGCACAACCGGAATGCCGAGGTTCGCTGCCAACAACCCGATCCCCGCGAGAAACGGATTCATCTTGCCGTCTTTTGTGTGCCGGCCCTCGGGAAAGACGAGGATGCTGTAGCCGCGATCGACGGCTTCGCCCGCGTAGGCAAAACTTCTGCGGAAGCCGGCTTCGCGCGGCAGGGGGAAAAGATTGAGCAGCGAGACTCCCAGAATCCACTGCATGCGGTCGTAGATCCGCGCAAAGAATCCTCGCCCGGGAGGTGGCGTGCGCAGTGCCTCCAGTGCCTCGCCGCCGGTCGCCGTGGCGACTCGATGCCGGAAGCGTGCCGGGAGCGCTGTAAGGATGAATCCGCCGTCAACGTCGCCCACGTGATTTGAGACGACGAGCAGCGGCCCGTGTACGCCGCGCAGGTGCTCGCGACCCTCGATTCGTGGCCATCCCAGCAAAATGATCGCGGGACGCAGCAGCACATAGTGCGTAAGCAGCCGCAGCCACGTTACGGGCCACCGCAGAGTCCAACTCGGATAGTGATAGCCCGCGCCCGACGCGGCCTCCCCGCGCATCATGCGTTCGACGTCGCCTACGGTTCGCACCGCGCTGAAGCGAGTCTCGCTCAGGTCGACCTGGTAGCGATCTTCCAGGGCGCTCATCAATTCGACACGATCCAGAGAACTGAGGCCGAGATCGGAATCCAGATTCGCATCTTCGCGCAAAGCAACAACGGAGCGCCCGGACACCTGCTCGATCAACTCTGACAACGGCCTTCTGTGCCCGGCATTCGCGTGCTGCTGCAGGATCTGCGCCTGCGCTGCGTCGCGGATCAAGTTGCGCCGGGGCTTCTGCGTATTCGTGCGAGGAAAATCTTCATCGGGCCAGCGGATGGACATACGCATTCGCTGATACTCCGCGAGCGACTGATTCGCGCTTTGCACCAGCG
>Ga0265338_10005184_pt1 | contig 17110 bp, 12 predicted proteins | sample 42126metaG_FD_193579 | JGI IMG/M metagenome (GOLD analysis project Ga0265338, IMG submission 193579) | Rhizosphere microbial communities from Carex aquatilis grown in University of Washington, Seatle, WA, United States - 4-21-26 metaG | ecosystem: Host-associated > Plants > Roots > Rhizosphere... | reverse complement strand
CGAGGCCGGAAGCCCACTGCAAGGCGCATACAACACTCCCGAGATCGACGAGGGCCTTACATTCGCGCATAACTTTGTCATCACGCCGCAGGTGTTGAATGAGTTCCGCGGCGGCTACAATGCGCAACACACATCAGAGACCCAGAACTACTCCACCACAGACATTCTGTCGCAAACCGGATTCAGCGTTCCGCAGTCCGACACGCAGTGGTCAGAGGCTCCGCAAGTGCTGATCAATGGATTCATGTCGACCGGCGCAGGCAATCCCGGCACACAGCGCGGCCAGATTATTCAGGCGCTCGACAACGTTACCTGGTCACACAGCGGCCATACGTTCAAATTCGGTGTCGACCTCAAGCGGATTACCGACCACGACGACAACGTTTACGGCAACTATCGCTCGGGATGGTATGTCTTCGACAGCTCATCATCGGTCGGGACTACCATCGGCGACCCGTACGCGGCGTTCCTGCTTGGATACCCGGATTACACAGAAGTGAGCACGGTCAACACTCCGACCATGGACGGCCGTGGCTATTCTTTCGCGTGGTTCGCTCAAGACGATTGGAAGGTTACGCCGAATCTTACGCTCAACCTTGGTCTGCGCTATGAGTTGCACCCGACCGTGAGCGACATTCATCAAAACCAGGCAGCCTTCGATCCCGGCTATACAGGCTCTTCGTCTCTTGGGCCGGTGACCGGCGCAGTGGTTGTTCCGAATGCGCTGGCGGAGTCAACGGAGTCGCCGGATCTTGTTGCGGCCATCTCACCCACGCCCACATTGACGGCCTCACAGGCGGGAATTCCATCAGGGCTGCGCTTTACCAAACTCACTGACTTCGGTCCGCGGCTGGGATTCGCGTGGCGCCCATACGGCAACGACAAGACTGTTGTTCGCGGCGGCTGGGGCCGTTTTATTGAGACTCCGCTGGGCTTCTCGCTGGTGGCAGGGTGGGCTGTGGCGGCGAGCTATGTGGCCAACTACAACAACGACTACGCCGACGACGGTGTTACGCCGCTTGTCAGTTTCTCAAACCCATTTAACGCCGCGGCTGGAAGCTATACAGGAACGGCGGGCTTTTATTACGCGTTCCCCATTCACTACGTCGATCCTTACGTTCAGCAGTGGAATCTGACCGTGGAGCAGGACCTGAGCCACAGCATCGGCATGCGGCTTTCATACGCCGCAAGTCATGGCAGCGACCTTGAGGCGATGGAGGACCTGAACCAGGTGCCGGCCAATCCTTACGGCTATTACAACTCGACCCCGGCAGCACCCGCCGTGAATGCCTGCGTCACTGATGGTGGCACGTATGTTGACGATCAGCGGCCCTATCCTTGCTGGAGCATCATTCAAAGCGTGGAGAATGCCGACGTGAGCAACTACGGTAGCGGAACCGTAGAGGTGTCGCGGCACAGCGGCAAGTCAATCACCTTCGACGCCAGCTATACATTCACTCGCGATCTCTCCGACGCAGGTGGGGCAACTCCCAGCGCCTATGCAGTGGCAGGCGGCAGCTATCTGACCGATCGCTTTAATCCGCGACTCGATTACGGCAATGTGGTTTATGATCGCAAACACCGCCTGATGGTGACCTACGAATACAACCTGCCCTTTGGCCGCGGCCAGCAGTGGCTGAATGGCGGAGGCGTTCTGAATGCGCTCGTAGGAAACTGGCAACTAGCCGGCGTAACAATCATGCAGTCGGGCCCCTTCCTTACGCCTTATCAGCAATCGGTCGACCCGGCCAACACCGACATTCTGGTAACAGTGGGCCAGGCCCGCACCGATCAACTCAACACCGTCTCGCTCTACGCGCCGCAGCGCACCACTTCACAGTGGCTAAACCCCAATGCGTTTCCGTATCAAAACCTTGCTGTGGGATATGGAACCGCCAACCAGGTCGGCATTGGCCGCTTCGGCAATGCGCCGGTTGGTGGAGTGGTGGGTCCGGGAACCGACAACTTCTCTCTCTCACTCACCAAGAGCATTTTGATTCACGAGCAGACAGGATTTGTCTTCAGCGCCGAGGCCGCGAACGTGTTTAACCATCGCAACTACGAGCCGCCCAATATGCAGGTTGATTCAGGCGGCTTCGGCTCCATCACCGGCCTGCAAACCGCCGAAGGAGCGGGGCCGCGAAGTTTGGAGCTTACGGGTCGGTTTAACTTTTGAGGATGGAAGCCGACAGGGAAGCGAAAGGCCGAGAATAGGCCCCGGACTTTCCGCACTTGGTTCAAGCGGCATCCGCACTTCGCACGTTTCGTAGGTGAGGGCTGGGGCGCGTTCTGGTATTCTTCCGCCAGCAGATTCAGGAGGTTGTGGTGGTCTACATAGTTGCCTATGACCTCAAATCGCCGAACAATACAGAGGGCGACTACCAAAGGGTAAGAGGCGCAATAAAACAACTGGGCGCACATTGGTGTCACATCGAGAAGTCGGTATGGCTGATAACGAGCGACGATGCAGCGTCTGAAATTCGAGACGAGCTTAAGAAGTATCTGTCTTCGTCAGACATCCTCTTCGTGGCGAAGATGACGGGGAGCTGGGCGAGCGTTAATTTCGGGGCTCGGAGGGTTGATTGGCTCAAGAGTAAGGAATTCTGAGTTCCCATTCGGATTTGAGGGCGAGTTCACATGTCAACCAACGTACAACTTCCCACGGATGAGCCTGCTGATGGCAAGGTTGACCACGTGCAAGCCGCTGCGATTGAGCCAATTGATTCCCAATTTGATACTGATGAAGAGGTCACTTCCTCGCCACCTCTTGTTGCTTCGCAGGCGCCAGAGGCTTTTCTACGTTTGAAGGATCATTGCGGGAAACAGGGACTGAAATGTGTGATTGATCTTTCAGAGCCCTTCGAGCACGCCGAGATTGAATTCAAAAATGGTCGAGACCACCGAACGGTTTACGTGGGATCTGAGGAAGATGCCGATGCTTTACTGAGCTTTCCACTCGGAGACGTGAGATTTCTTGGCGACTATTCCGCAATTTGTTCATACAAAGACGGCTGGATAGAGGCCGCTGTGAGAGCTCATGGTGCGGCACGTAACGTAATCGCGAGAGGCCGGATTTTTGGATTGAAGGGAGGGGGCGACAGAGATTCAAGCGAGATTACGATTGCCGGTCCAGGAAGTCTGACACTCCGCCTGACTGAAAAGCGCGGCATACTTTCGCTCTTGGACTATGGAGCCCCAATCTATCTGAGAATTGAGGACGCCGGAATTACTGAGCACGACAAGACAGTGAATCTGCTTGAGGATTTGTCAAATTCACTCTTTATGCAGATTGACTTTCGATTTGATTCCCCGCTCACGCTGGGGAGGGATCGTTTTTCTCCGCGACGGTCTGCGAAGCCACGTGGGAAGCTCGACGAGGATAACCAGCTATCTCTCCCGCGGCACTCCTACGAGCGAAGTCCTTCTGCTCTGTATTGGTATGCGCGCAGTGCAACCTCGATGCCACTGCTACAATTTCTGGCTTTCTACCAGTGCATAGAGTATTTTTTCCCTCGGTTTTCGCGGCAGGAGGCGATTGCGAAAATCAAAAACGCCCTTAAAGATCCTGCATTCGATGGAAATAAGGACGCTTGCATTGACCGCATTTTGAATGTCACGTTAGATGATAGACGTGGCTCATTCCTTGAGGAGCGTAAGCAACTGGCCGCAACGCTCAAACACTGTGTGGACGCGACCGAGTTGCGAGACTTTCTTAACGAAACTGAAGACAGAAAGCAGTACTACGCAGGCGACTACAAGAAGATTAGTGACAAACGAATCAATATAGCTGATGAACACAGCTAGGTGGAGCAGACGTCCGAGCGGGTTTACGACATCCGATGCAAGGTCGTGCATACAAAGAACTCAGACGGTCGCGAGCGTGAGGAAATGATCCTACCCTTCACCAAAGAGGCGGATTTATTACTTGACGACGTAGAGCTCGTGAGATTTCTTGCGCGCAGAGTGCTAATCGCCTCAAGCGTTCCGCTCAGAATATAGAAGGATGCCAGACCGACCGATTTCGATCAGCGGTGGTCGCTGGACTACCCTCCCTTCATGGAAACAGTACCCGCGCTCAACCTATCGGCGGCTGGCTAACCAGGCGACGACTTCTTGGGCTATGAAGAGCTCAGCGTACACACTCACGCCTACAATGGCGAGTGCGATTACCGCTCGCAGGAATCCGGTAATTCCCGAATCGCGGCTCATGCGGCGATACAACACGTACGCGGCTGCGATTCCGAAAAGCGTGGCAAGCGCCACCAGCGAAATTGCGTTGTAGTCGTGAATGCCCACCGTATCGCAAGGGCAGAGCATCATCGTGCCGGTGGATGCAGAAATGAGACCGAAGATCAGCGCATAGCCAATCCAGCGCTTCTTCCGCGACAGAACTGGTTGAGGAGCTTCCTGGTCAAAGATCATCTTCTGCACAATCGCCCGCCCAACGCACTCGCCTGATCCCTGACCCCTGTTCCCTGATCCCTGCTTTTAGCTATGTTTGCCCTTCCACTCCGTGTAAGGTCCCTGGAAGTCTTCAACACCGGCGCCATCATCGTGGAAGACCCACAGCCGCGTTGCCACCTCGTCAATCAGGTCGTGGTCATGCGTCACCAGCAGCACCGTGCCCTCGTAGCGCTGCAGCGCGATGTTGAGCGCGTTAATGGCTTCAAGGTCGAGGTGGTTCGTCGGCTCGTCGAAGATAAGAATATTCGGCTTGGTCAGGATGAGCTTGCAGAACGCCAGCCGCGCCTGCTCGCCGCCGCTCAGGGCCTTGATAGGCTTGGCGCCCTCTTCGCCGCTGAACAGCATCTGGCCGAGAATGCCTCGAATGTCTTCAACGTGCGCGGCCGGGTTCCAGCGATGCAGCCACTCGGCTACGGTGATGTTGGGCTCGGCGGCAGCGTCGATGGTCGAACCTACATCTTGCGGGAAGTAGCCGATCTGCGCCTCGTGCCCCCAGAAGACCGATCCAGCATCAACCGTGAACCCAGGCTCGGCCAAGCCGGGATAGTTGGCCAGCAGGCTTTTCAGCAGCGTGGTTTTGCCCGCGCCGTTGCGGCCGATGAGGCAAATCTTGTCGCCGCGCAGTGCATTGGCCGTAAAACCGTCAAGCACCTTCAGGTCGCCGTAGAACTTCTGGATTCCTTTGATCTCGAGTACGTGCTTGCCGCTGGGCCGCACCTGGTCAAACTTGATGTATGGGCGCTGAATGTTTGAGCGCGCCAGTTCGTTGGTCTGCAGCCGCTCAACTTCTTTGCGGCGGCTGGTCACCTGGCTCGAACGCGTGCCCGCCGCGAAGCGTGCGATGAACTCGTTAAGCTGCGCAATCTTTTTATCGCGCTGTGCATTTTGCGATTCAAGCGTGGAACGAATCTGCGTCTTGGCCATCACCATGTCGTCGTAGCCGCCGGTGTAGGTGATGATCGTCTGGTAATCAATGTCGGCGGTGTGCGTGGTGACGCTGTTTAAAAAATGCCGGTCGTGCGAGATAGCGATCAGGGTTCCGTCATAGTTGGTCAGAAAGTCCTGCAGCCAATGGATGGAGTCGAGATCGAGATAGTTCGTAGGCTCGTCAAGCAGCAGCGCCTCGGGCTTTCCAAAGAGCGCCTGGGCCAGCAGTATGCGCACCTTTTGCCCGCCCTGCAATTCGCCCATCTTGCGTTCGTGCAGGTCTTCGTGAATATCGAGCCCGTCAAGCAGTACGGCCGCGTCGGCCTCGGCGGTGTAACCATCCTCGTCGCCGATCACGCCTTCAAGTTCGCCCAGCCGCATGCCGTCTTCGTCGGTCATCTCGGCCTTCTCGTAAATGCGGTCGCGCTCTTCAAGCGCCGCCCACAATGGCTTGTTGCCCATGATGGCCGTATCAATTACGCGATAGGAGTCGAACGCGAACTGATCCTGGCGCAGGACACCCATTTTGCGCGGACGAACCACAATGCCCTTCTGCGCTTCTAGTTCGCCGGTAAGAATCTTCATAAATGTGGACTTGCCGGAGCCATTCGGCCCGGTCAATCCGTAGCGGCGTCCGGGCGTAAAGGTGGTGGTCACATCTTCAAACAGCACCTTGGAGCCGTACCGCATGGTCACACTGCTAACGCTGATCATCTCTACTGGATTTCCTTTAATTCACTCGTATTTCCCGGCGTTCAACCGCCCACAGCGCCGCGTTTGCCGGCGAGGGCCCGCTCAAAATGGGAGTTGAAGCGGAATGCGGACCGCGAAAAACGCCTGCCCGCAGAGAACTGCTGCACTTCCAGTTTCTCACACAGCATTTGAGAGGTGCAGCCCGCACTAAATGTAAAACGGCCCGGTTTGTGTGTGTGCGCCACAAACCGAGCCGTGTCTTGCTATAGGGGAGGGTATAGAAAATACTTTATGACTAATTTAAAAGCTGTTATGGGGTTGGGGAAGCCGCGTTCTTGCCCGCCTTGACCCATAAATAGTCCTGGGATTGGTCCTCCTGCCCGTAGTCCTTGACTACATCGAGCACTACGGTGGTTGGTGCAAAGCACTGTCGATAAACCAATCCAATGCCGCCGCCGTGGTGCGGCAGGGGTACATTGACACCGAGCATGAAGTGATCTGGGGGAAGCCCCAGCTTCACCATGCCGTTGTGCACTCTGTTGGTGATCTCCACAACGTGGCCACCGGAGTATGTTGTGGTGCCATCATCGGCTACGCCCATGGTGTAGGCCGGCGGGGCATTGTCAGGGAAAACGGCAGTGTCGATTACTACCTGAATGTGCGAAATCGGAGCCATCGTCTTCGCGCTTACAACTCGCAGCACCACAGAACAGCTGTTCTTGGAGCCCGGTCCGGTATTGCCCACGTAATTGGCTGGATCGTCGCCGGTCTCATCAGCGATCAATTCGGCTGGAGTGGGCGGCGCTTTCACGCCGGCACAGGAGGGGGGAAGTGCCAAGAACGACGCGGGCGGCGGTGCGAACGAAACTTTGTTCACGTTGGCCAGCGTCATCGATTGGCCGCCCGGCATACTGGCCTCGGCGCGTATTATCAGGTCGTCTTTTTTGTCGAACCAGATTTTCTCCGTCGCTCCGCTGTCGCTGCCGGTGTAGATCTCGGTAGTGATGCCGTTGATAACTGCAGTTCCCGCGGATTTAAGTTTTCCTGCGGCGATCCCCTGCTGCAACTCGGTCGTCATACTGAACGGGTCGCCCCAGTCGCCCTGATATGTTCCCGCGCCGCACTGGATTGGTTTGTCTTCCGGGTTCCACGACCAGCTTTTGCCCGCGGCAATGTCGTACAAGCTGTAGGTCTTAAAGGCTGGGGTTGTGCCCTGGGCGGGCATCATCGAGATCATGAGCGCTTTCGAGCCATTGCGATAGACAATGGTTTGCCCCCCAGGTACCGCCCCGGCCTCGGTAATGGTGTAGATGGTGGGGGATGGAGCCTGCGCACCGGCAATAGTCGCGCAGATAACCAGGCCCAGATACATCGTGATTTTCGAATTTGACATCCGGGCATGCTCCGTTCGGGCAAAGCGTTGATAAATTGAGGCCGGGGAACGGCTCAAATCCAGACCTGAAGACTGAATGCAGGGCTATCTTAGGACCGTAATGGTGGCGGGTCAATCCGTGAAGGTCAATGTTTCAGGCCAATTCAGAAGAATTCAGGCAGGCGGGCAAACGCGCCCAGCTCAATCAGGTGCTGGCCCTCAGGTGCCGTAGACACGTCAGCGTGTTCCAGTACCCACGTATCTTTATGAAAAAGAAAAACCGCGTGCAGCCCAGCGGCGAGTGCGGGATTGATGTCGCTTTTGGGGCTATTGCCGATCATCCATGCAGTGTGGGGCGTCAACTCGTGCCTGGCGATTACAGCCCGGTAGGTTGCTGGATCCTTTTCAGCCACAATCTCGACCGCTGAGAATTGCTCTGCCAACCCCGATCGCGCCAGCTTGTCGGCCTGCTCGGCTTGGTTGCCCTTGGTCATCAGAATCAGTCGATGCCGCGTAGTCAGGTCAGCCAGCGTCTCCTTTACTCCCGGCAGCAGCTCGATCTCCTGTTCAGCAATGGTTCGGGCAAAGCCGCGAACGCGCTCGCGTTTCGCCTCGGTCACCGGCGCAGCGCTCAGCCGCTCGAAACAGTCCACCAGCGAGCGAGTGAAGCTTGAAAGACCGTAGCCATGGGCGAGAATATTGTCGCGTTCAACGCCATTGAGCGTTTGTCGCACGTCTGCAGGCGAGTACTCGCGGTGATCGAGAAAACCGATGAACGCGGCGATGGCGCGCTCAAAGTAGATGTTGTTTTCCCAAAGCGTGTCGTCGGCGTCGATGAGAAGCGTCTGTCCAGCAGGGAAGCGGGGCATGAGTTGAGAATACAAGCTGTCGGCTTCTCGTTTCTAGCCACCAGTCTCATCTTGCGGCTGCGAACCGCACCGTTGAGTAAGCAGAATCGGCATCACACCCCAAGCTCGTTCCGTATCGCCCCGGCAATCGCATCGGCGTGCCGCTTCATCGCCTCGCCGCTTTCGGCCTCAATCATCACCCGCGCCAGCGATTCCGTGCCCGAATACCGAATCACCACGCGCCCAGTATCCTTAAGCTCTTCTTCAGCCGCGCGAATCGCCGCCGCCACCGCCGGAATCTCCGCCAGCGGCTTCTTTTCTCTTACCTTCACATTCACAATTACCTGCGGAAAAACCTTTAAGTCAGCCGTTAACTCATCCACTGTCTTGCCCGTGCGCGAAACCAGCTCAAGAATCACCAGCGCCGTCAGCAGCCCGTCACCGGTGGTGGCCAGGTGGGGAAGCAGAATATGTCCAGACTGTTCGCCGCCAAGCGCTGCTTTCGACTTCAGCATCTCTTCAAGCACGTAGCGGTCGCCAACAGGCGCGCGCAGCATCCTTATGCCGCTGCGTTTGAGCGCTGCCTCAAGCCCCATGTTCGACATAGTCGTGGCAACCACAACGTCGCCCTTAAGCAGGCCGCGAGCCTTCAAATCTCGCCCAACCATCAGCAGAATTGCGTCGCCATTAATCACGTTGCCGCGCGAGCCAGCCAGCATGCAGCGATCGGCATCGCCGTCAAACGTCAGGCCGATGGTTGCGCCACGCTCTTTCACTTCTGCGGCCACAACATTCGGGTGTAGTGCGCCGCAGTTCGCGTTGATGTTGCGCCCATCGGGAGTCACGTTCAGCAGCGTTATCTTCGCGCGTCCGTCGCGATTCAGCCGCCTGAACAGCTCCGGTGTAACTGCCGCCGCCGCACCGTTCGCGCAATCCACAACCACCTTCATCGCGCCCAGCGAAAGGTTCGGAATTGTCGTGCGAAGAAACTGAATGTAATCACTCTGAAGCGATGGTTTGTCTTCAACCGGCGGCAGGCTCTTCACGTCAACAACTTTGCCCTTCGATGCGTGGAAGACAATCTCCTCTTCGATAGCGAGCTCTACCGCATCGGGCAATTTGAACCCGTCGCCGCCAAACAGCTTGATACCGTTATCCTGCCAGGGATTGTGCGAGGCCGAAATAACCACGCCCGCATTGAAACCGCGCACCCGGGCCAGGTAGGCAACGGCAGGCGTAGGAACCACTCCCGCGCTCTCAATCTTGGCGCCCGATTGGCGCAACGCCTCGGCCAGCGTTGCCGCTATCCACGGGCTCGATTCACGCGTGTCGCGTCCCAGCAGAACCCGCGGCCGTGGCTCCTTCTTCTTCAATGAGTGGCCCAGCGCCAGTCCAACTGCATAAACAGTTCCGGCATCTAGCGGGAATTCATCAGCCACCCCGCGAATTCCGTCAGTACCAAATAGCTTGCGCGTGCCTGCCGTCATCGTGCCTCATTTTCTTTAGATTTGTCCAGGGCAACATCTGTCACGCGGCTCGTAAAGCTGCCGTCTGAGAATCGTGTAGTGAGTCTGTCGCCTGCTTCAATCTGTGTCGCAGATCGTATGATGGCGCCATCAGTTCCGATTACCAGCGCATATCCGCGATCGAGAACGGCGAGCGGCGAAAGCGAATGCAGCCGCGCATCCAGTGAGCCCAACCGTGCCGACGCAGTTTGTACCTGCCGTTCCAGTAGGCGTGCGAGCCGTGCGCGAAAGTCATTCAGGTGTTCGCGCGCATGGGCTACCTGCTGGCGTGGATCATGGCGCAAAACTAGCGCAGCGAGATCTGCCACTTGATTTCGGCCCAATTGCACCTGCGCCGCCATCACGCCCTCAAGGCGGAAGCTCAACTCGTCGAGCATTTGCTCAGATCGGCGCAGCAGGGCGGCAATGCGCGTCTCAGCGCGTGTTGCCGGCATGCGATTCAATCGCTGATGGGCCTTTAATAGCTGGAACCGCGTTGCCCGCTCAAGCCGGTGCGATGTTTCGGCCAGGCGCTCGGCGATCTTATGTTGTGCCTCGGTAATCAGCTCAGCAGCAGCCGAAGGAGTGGGTGCGCGCAGATCGGCGGCAAAGTCCGCGATCGTAAAATCCGTTTCGTGACCGATGGCCGAAACCACGGGCAGCTCCGACGCCGCAATCGCGCGCGCCACGCGTTCTGAGTTGAAGGCCGCCAGATCTTCAAGCGAGCCGCCGCCGCGCGCAATCACAATCAGGTCCACCATGTCAGCGCGATTGAGCGTTTCAATCGCAGCCTCAATCTCAGCCGGCGCTGAGTCTCCCTGCACCGTCACCGGATAAAGGAAAATGCTTAAGCCCGCATGCCGGCGATTCACGATGTTCAGGAAATCGCGAATCACGGCGCCGGTCGGAGAAGTAACAATTCCCACGGCCCGCGGAAAGGAAGGCAATGGCTGTTTGTGCGCCGCATCGAACAGCCCCTCAGCCTTCAGCCGTTCCTTCAACTGCTCAAATGCAAGCTGCAGAGAGCCCGCGCCAACCGGCTCCATTGTTTCAGCTACCAGTTGCATCTGACCGCGCTGCTCGTAGACACTCACGCGTCCACGCACCAGCACATGCAGTCCGTCTTCAGGCCTGAAGCGCAGCAGCACAGCCTGCCTGCGAAACAGCACGATCGGCAACTGCGCATCGGCATCCTTGAGGGTGAAGTACATGTGTCCCGAAGGCGCCGGACGAAGATTTGAAATCTCGCCCTCCACCCAAACATCGCTGTATTCCTGCTCCACCAGCTCGCGAACCTGGGCAACCAACTCCCGCACCGGCCAAACGCGGCGGTGACTTCGAGGCTCTTCAAACGTCAGGCCGAGTTGCGGCGCAAATGGATCGTGAGAGAACATCCTTTGAAAGTTTAATTGGTTTGCTTACGCGTGTCGGTACGCTATAGGGAATTACTTTGTGGAACCCATTAACCCGCCGCCGGGCTTCGCCCTTCCACCATCTCCCGCAGTTCTTGCGCCAGCTGAGCGGCAACCTCTGGGCTAGGGCCATCGCCTCCGGCGTAAAGCTGCTCAAGCTCCCGCGCCACCACCGTGCCACGCGCCAGGCTGAAAGTACCCAGCGTGCCGGCCAGCTTATGCGCCGCGCTGATTGCGGATTCCCGTTGCGCGCCAGACAGTGATCCGCCAGCCACCGCAACCGCCGCAGCCTCAAGAATCTCCACCCGCGCACGGATCTCAGGCAGGAATCGAACCCACAGGCGTTCAAGCGCCGCCGCGATCTCAGGTGCATTATCGGAGGCCATACAGAGCCCCGCCTCAGCTCCAGCCCAGCGCAGTTTCAATCTGCGTGGAAAGAGTCATCGGGTCGAAGGGCTTAAAAAGCACCGCCTCAACGCCCAAATCGGCAAAGCGGCGCTGGTCAGTACTCTGCACCTTCGCAGTTAACAGCAGCACCGGGATTTTTGCTGTCAAAGGGTTCTTGCGAAGCTCCCTGAATGTAGTCGGGCCATCCATGCCGGGCATCATCACATCCAGCAGAATGGCGTCGGGCAACTGCTCGGCTGCGCGAGCCAGTCCCTGGGCGCCTGAACCGGCAGTAATTACTTCCCAGCCGGCAACACTCTCCAGGCTCAGCGCAGCTACTTCGCGTATGTCATCTTCATCGTCGATTATCAGGACCTTGCGTGTCACGGAAACTTCCTTCAGAGTTCATTGTCGGCGCTCTTGCGTTGGCTTGTCGATGGCGCGAAAGTTATGAGTTCGGTACTTTTGGCTCCGAAGCAACCGCTCCATCCATCATTCGCGTATGCCGCAGCATGGTCAGCACAAGCGCTTCAAGCTGCTGTGGCTGGACCCTTGCCTTAGCCAGAAAATGTGTGGGACCAAGCGTCAGCATCCGCCGCTCAGCAGGAGAAAGATCGCGCCCCGAATAAACCACCAGTGGCAGGTGAGAAAGATTCTCTCGCTTGCGCAGCCAGTCAACCACGTTGAAGCCGTTGCCATCCGGCAGTCCAATGTCGAGCACCATCAGGTGCGGTTCGAACTTCGAACAGCAATCCGTCGCTTCAAACAGGGAATGAGCCTGCCGCACCTCAATGCCATCACGTTTAAATATCTCGGCAATTACGCCGGCCAGGTCCACGTCATCTTCCACCACCAGGATTCGCGCTTTTTCTCCCGGGCCGCAAAGCACCCTGGCCAGTTCAGAAAGCAGGGAGTCTTCTTCAGCTGGCTCCGTCACGCGGCCTTCCGCGCCTTCAGGCAAGTCAGCGGCCCCCTGCAAACCGTCCACACACAGCAACACGACTGGCGTGTGCCCTTCGGGATCGACTTTGCGCAATTTGGGCAGAATCTCCCAGCCGTTCATTCCGTCCAGAGAAGTGTCGAGCAAAATCGCCTGCACCGGGTCATGAGCCGCCGCCAGCGTCTCTTCGATCGTGCATGCGGAAATCACCTTGAATCCGTGGCGCATCAACTGGCTCGCGATCCGCGTATGAGATTCGCCGGCCATGCCGGCCAGCAGCACGATTCCGCTTTCTGTTTCTTCAGCAGGCTCCGCCGGCGTACCCGGCCCTGGCTGCGCGGGCTGGTAGGGCAGAAACACCCTGAAAGTCGACCCGCGAACCGGGTTCCGCTCTGCCCAAATCCTGCCGGAATGCTGCAGCACAATAGTCCGGCAAATCGCAAGACCCAGTCCGCTGCCGCCTTTTTGCCGCGAATCGGATGCGTCAACCTGCTGGAATCTTCCAAAAATCGCCTCCAGCTTGTCAGCCGGTATACCGCGCCCCTGGTCGATTACTGACAGCGTAACTCCGGTGATTCCCGGCCGCATCATCACCGAGACAGTTGAATTCGGCGGCGAGAATTTCACCGCATTCGATAGCAGGTTGGTCAGCACCTGCAGCAGTCGATCGGGATCGGCTGCAAGCTCCACGTGAGTCGTATCGTGGATCAATTGCACGCCCGCGGCATCGGCCACCGGTTGCATGCCGTCGATAGCCTGCCTTGCCACTTCAGCAAGTTGGATGGTCCTGAACATCAAAGGCTCGCGGCCGCTCTGGATGCGCTCAAGATCCAGAATGTCGTTGATCAGGCGCACCAGCCGGTCTGAGTTGGTCAGCGCGATTCGCAGCAGGTTTGCCGCTTTGTCGTTCACATCTCCCAGAATTCCCGAAGACAGCAAACCAAGGGCGCCGCGAATTGAAGTGAGTGGCGTGCGTAGTTCATGACTCACGGTGGAAATAAACTCGTCTTTCAGCCGGTCGAGCGCATAGCGCTGGCTGATGTCGCGGAAGCTCAGCACCGAGCCTGCGAAGCGCCCCTGGTTGGCGATCGGAGTCAATACATACTCGGCAGGGAATGCGGTCCCATCCGATCTGAAGATCGTATCTTCGCCCGCTGAGGCACGCGCATGCACGGTATTCCGTTTCAGCAGGCAATCGTCGCCGCACTTTTTCCCCGGCTTTGCCGCTCCGTGCAGTACATCGTGAACGGGCGTGCCCTTCAGTCCTTCGGCCACTGAGCCCAGCATTCGCGCCGCAGCGGGATTCGCAAAGCTGATCAAGCCCCGGTTGTCCACGCCAAAAATTCCGTCCGCTACTGAGTCGAGCAGAATCTCCTGCTGTCGCGACAGTTCCTCGGCGCGTCCTCGCTCGTGCGTCCGTGCCAGCATTTGTCCCAGCGTCGATGCGGCCGTTTCAATCGCCGCCATCGCCTCACGGTCTTCTCGCAGATGGTAGTGGCTGAAGAACTCAAGAACCGCCAGCACCTTCTGTCCAAACCTCACCGGCACGGCCCAGCCTGAAGCCATCTGCTGTCCAATCGCCAGCCTGATCCGCGGTTTGGGCGGCAACGCGCTCAGGTCCTCCACCCATATGGGGCGCCCTTCTTTCCATGCCTGACCCGGAAGATCTTTGCCGAGTTCCTGCGTCAGCCCCATGCTTTCCTGAATCAGTGCTTCAGCCCGGCGTCCGGGAGCGCCCCATGCGGTCGAGAACTCCAGCCGGTTCCCCTTCGCATCAACCAGCCACTCGATTGCAACATCCCACTCCTGCGAAATGCACAAGGCCTCAAGAATCCGCATCGATGCCACTTCGGGAGACGAGTTTTCGCCCACGATCTGGCCCACCGCAATCTGCAGCGCCAACCGGTTCTCGCGCTGTTTCTGCTGCGTAACGTCGCGCAGCAGGCACCTCACCGCCAGCGGGTCGCCGGCCTTTTGCCGCTGACTCAGGCTAAGCTCAAACTCCAGCACCCTGCCGTCGGGCGTATGATGCCGCAACGGAGCGCGATCGATGATCTCGCCGGCCAGTGCGCGCTTGAAAAGTAACACCACTTCGCTGCGTCCCGACACGCTGAACAGATCTTCGAACGATGAAAGGTTCAACATGGCCGAATCGTCCAGGCCGAAACACCGTTTCCATGCCGGATTCACATAGAGAAAACGGCCTGAGGGGCTGATCGTCGCGATCATCTCGGTCGAGTTCTCAAACAAATCCCGGTACCGCTCTAACGATTCGCGCGAGGTCTCTTCCTGCCGCAGGGTCCCGGTCTTGTCCACAGCCACGGCCACCAGTCCGGTCACTATGCCGTTACCGTCACGAATTGCCGATATCTGCAGAGTGGCTGAGAACGACTCACCGCCCTTGCGCACAATCTGCGTATCGAAGCTTGGCACCATGCTGGGCGGAAGCGCGCGCACGCATTCAATAAACGCCGCCAATCTCTCTTCGGGGGTGTTCCGAATCTGCCGGTCCATCCCCGCCAGCTTTTCCATCTCGGCAACCAGGCGGGCTCCTTCGCCGGGTCCAAGAATCTCAGCAGTCTGCCATTGGTTCGCAAACTCAGATACGTCGTAGCCAAGCAGCCGCTCCGCCGCCGGGTTGGCATACAGCAGCCTTCCATCCATCCCAAGTCCCACCACGGCGGGGCCGGCTGAATCCAAAAGGTCCTTGCGCGTGTCAGATCCCGCCACTATAGGCAATGTCGCTGCCCGCGTCCTTGATGCAAGGCGCAACGCAAGAACAGTTGCGGCCACTGCGGCGGCGAATACCAGGATCGGGTCGTATCCCGAACCGCCCGTCTCGCGGAGCACTACCGAGAAGATGCAAAGAAGAAGTGAAAGTACCCCGAGGGTAGGCCAGAGAATCAGAGCGCCGACGCGTGCCGCAGCGGTTCCTGAAGTTCCCATTCTCGGTGTCTCCACCGGCTGGTTCGCCATTCCCTCCACCTTCATCCCTCCGCCAGGCTGCGTTCGTCGATCGAAGTTCAACAGGGAACTAAGGAACGTGTGTGCCCCTCAAGTGCTCTTTTGCGCCTGCTACTGCGGTTCCAGGATCGCCATACCTCGGAGCCGATACTCTCAAGTCGTCCCGACTCCCGGAAGGAACGACACTGGACAAAAGCTGAAATGGGTACAACTATCCTGGAACAGCTCTCGCATATGCGCCAACGCGGGCCTGATGGGGACGTGCCGAGGCATAGATCGCGATTATCTGAATCCATAGCGCGATTGGCTGTAAGTATATGCAATTGTGAACCGTCTCACTACATAAATTCGACCTTCAGTCTAATGCCGTGAAACAAGAGAGTTACGACTTTATTGGTTCGGCCCGCATAAACTGCACCGTGCCCCATCCATTTCGCAGGCTTTATCGCGAAATGGATGGGAGGCCGACACACTATTTACGGGCCGGATCAACAGTATCGAAACGGACGCTCGACGATGGCAGAGCGCCGGGCATACCGCCGGGTTCATTTCCTCCACAATTCCCACTTATACTGGCTGTCATGTTCATCCGCCGTCCCTTAATCTCCGCCCTCGGTTGCTCAGTTCTGATTCTTGCCGCCGCTGCCTTCACAGCCCTCCCGCTTTCAGCCTACGCCTGGGAGAATGAAGGCCACCGGATGATTAACCGGCTGGCAGCCTCCACTCTTCCAGACGATATTCCCGACTTTCTGCGTACTCCCGCCGCCATCAATGAAATTGAGTATCTCGGACCCGAGCCCGACCGCTGGCGTTTGCCGCCTGACTCGGAATTAAACGCGGCCCAGGCGTCTGAGCACTTTATCGATCTCGAACTGGCCGATGCTTTCGGCTCCCTTCCGCACAATCGGCTCGACTTTGAGGCCAAAGTGTTTGCCGCCGGCCAGCGCCCTGAGAAGATCGGCCTGCAACCCTGGGAAGCCGACGAAGTGTGGCAGCGCCTGAAGGCCGCGATGCGCCAGTACCGGGCGATGCACGCCAAAGGCGAAGACACTGCGCCAGTCGAGGCGGCCATCATCTTCTACTCGGGCTGGCTGGGGCACTATGTGGGCGATGCCTCTCAGCCGCTCCACGTTACCGTGCAATATAACGGCTGGACCGGCCCAAACCCCAACGGCTACACCACCGGCCATCAGATCCATCACGTCTTCGAGGGAGCGTTTGTGGCGGCCAATATCCATGCGCCTGATGTTCTGCCCCTCATGACGCCCGCCAAAGCCATCCCGGGCGACACGTTCGACGCCTACGTCGCCTACCTTCGAACCACAGCCACCTACGTCGAAAAAGTCTATCAACTCGAAAAGGCCGGAGGATTCGCCGGCGCAGGCACGCCCGAGTCGCGGGCATTCGCCGCATCTCGCCTCGCCGCCGGCGCCAGCATGCTCCGCGACATGATCTATTCAGCCTGGATCGACAGCGCCCAGCCAGTCCCCGACCCGTACGCGGGGAAGTGAACCGTACCTTCTCCCGATTCAGTTACGGACATACTAAACGAAGGTATAATCCGTCTCACCATGCCGTTAATCGCGGGCGCGAAACTT
>Ga0265338_10005182_pt1 | contig 17114 bp, 22 predicted proteins | sample 42126metaG_FD_193579 | JGI IMG/M metagenome (GOLD analysis project Ga0265338, IMG submission 193579) | Rhizosphere microbial communities from Carex aquatilis grown in University of Washington, Seatle, WA, United States - 4-21-26 metaG | ecosystem: Host-associated > Plants > Roots > Rhizosphere... | reverse complement strand
CGGATTACGAATCGTCCACCGACCGCTGCCACAGACCGGTAGCGTGGCTATCGCTGTCTTCGTCGGTACCGGTGGACGCTTTGAGGATTTCGATACCAATTACGGCGTGACGCACTTCCTCGAGCACTTGCTATTCAAGGGCACGCAGAAGCGACCAAATCCGAAGCAAATTCCTGAGGAGATCGACGGCCTCGGTGGCTACATCAACGCGTACACTTCAACAGATCGTACCTGTTTCTACGTCAAACTGCCGCGTCAGCACTGGGCGCAGGGTCTCGATATCCTGGCTGATATCGTGTTGCACCCACTCTTCAAGGAGCGAGAGATTGATCGCGAGCGTGGGGTGGTCATCGAGGAGATGAAGGTCGATATGGATGATCCGGCTAGTTATGTCTTCGATCTAGTAGGCGATTTACTCTGGCCGACAGATATGCTTCGGACAAATATCCTCGGAAATGAACAAATTATTAGCTCAATCAAGAAGAGCCAAATCCGCGACTATTACAAAAAACACTACACGATAAATAATATCGTCATTTCGGTGTCTGGTAATCTGGAAATGTGGGAGATTCTGAATCGAACAAACGAACTATTTAATAGTACAACCAGTCCTAAGACGATTTCACCGACGCCGACCAAAGGCACTATTTCGCGGACTCGTTCCAGTGTGCTCGAGCAAGACACCAACCAGAGTCACGTGGTGATTGCCGCGCGTGCACCGCAGATGGAGGCCGATGACGAGATGGCCATGCGTTTGCTCTCGGTGGCTCTCGGTGGCGGACTGAGCTCGCGGCTCAGTCTCAACGTCCGGGAGCGCAAGGGCTTGGCTTATACGATTTACTCGAGTTATTCCACCTATACTGATAGCGGTTCCTTCGAGATCTACGCTGGCATCAATAAGCTCAAGCTTGATCAGGCGCTGCGGGCTATCACTACCGAACTGGCTCGGATCCGCGATACAAACATACCCGAGCGCGAGCTGGCCAAGGTGAAGGAGATGATGAAAGGCCGCCTGATCATGGGCAACGAGGACAATAGCAACATCGCCGATCGGATGGGTAGCCAGCTGATCTTGACGGGAAAAGCCTGGCCAATCGAGGAGACTTTGGCTAAGATAGATAAGGTCACGGCCGCCGCGATTCGTCGCGCCGCTGCTCGCTATCTGTCGCCGACCAAGCTGCGCCTGGCGCTGATTGGCCCGCATGACCAGAAGCAAGTCCACAAATTCGAACAAATACTAGCCAGTTAGAGCGGAAAACTCCGCCGAAGGAGAAAATAAGCCACATGTTAGCCGACCCCAAGAAATTAGCCGCCATGCGCCGCGAGCGCAGTGTCGTCCTGATCAAACCAGATGCCGTCATCCGCAAGCTCACCGGCGAACTCATCCAGCGCTTCGAGCGCAAAGGGCTTAAGATCATAGCTATGAAGATGCTGGTGCCGACCAAGGCCATCGCTGAGCAGCATTATACTGACAGCGAGGAGTGGCTGCTTGGCAGCGGTACCAACACCTACAACAGCTACGTCGAGCAGGGCTTGGAGCCGATCATGTCAGCCCGCGAATTCGGTCTCAACACGCGTCGCAAGCTGATGGAGCATTTGACCGGCGGGCCGGTGGTGGCAATCGTGCTGGAAGGCGCTCACGCCATCGAGACGGTGCGGATTATGCGTGGCGCCACCAGTCCGCTGAAGGCCCAGCCTGGTACGATCGGCTTCGATTACAGCCTCGAGAGCTACGATCTGTCGGATGCCGGTGATTGGGCGATCAAGAACATCATCCATGCTTCAGACAGCGTCGCCAATGCCGAGCGCGAGATCAAGATCTGGTTCAAGCCAGCCGAGATTGTCGACTACAAATCCGCCGAAGAAGACATCCTCTATACCAAGGACTGGTACGGGCGCAAATAAAACTGATTTGCTTACCGTGTCGCGATCTTGATGCTCTTGAGCAAGGTCAAGACTTGGTCGAAGGCTTCCTGGGTCTGAGCGGAGACTTTGCCAGCTTTGAGACTGGTCTCGGCCGGCGTGATGAGCTTGAGAGCAGCGTCTTGATTGGCTGAGCTGTCATCTGCCTCGAGCTGAGCGATCTTGTTGGCAGTCGGGTCGCTGGCCCGCATGCTTCCTGTCAGGAAAGCCGATTCACCGCCGATGGTGCCACTTAGTTCAAACAAGACCGACGGGTCGTAACCCTCAGACTGACCGACGGTCGTGATAAACGCAACACCTTTCAGATTGCCATCAGCTGACTGCACGTAGGTAAGCTTTTGCGGCCCATCGACATAAGCAGCATCAGTAGCTAGATTTGGTAGCTTCGCGAAAATCGTCTTCAGATTGGTGGTCGCAGTAATCGATTGCATCGCCGCCCAAGCCGCTTGCTTGTCGGTGGCCTTGGTCAGACCAAATGGACTAAATGCGGTGCCGTCTTCATTTACCTTAAGCCAATCAGTCAGATCCCAGACATTCAATTCATTGGTGCTGACGAGGCTGGTGCCATCACCAAGTTTGTCGGCCGATATCAGGTTCAAGCACTTCTTCAGCTGGGTGTTTGCGCTGAAGCCAAGCTGTTCCCCGACTAAGCAACCAGCCGGCAAGCTGATCTGAGTCCTCAAGGCGGTCGGTGCCGTCAGCGAGATGGTGACCGGCACGGGCAAGTCGGTGCCGTCGGATTTGGTGGACTGGAGACTGAAGTCTTCCTTGATCTGCTCGGTAGTAGGCAAGGCGGTAGTCGTAGTGACTACGGCTGGCTTGCTCGAGCTGCCATACTTGGTGTTGTACCATCGGTAGCCGAATCCGCCACCAGCCAGACCGATGATCAAGACAAGTAAGACGATCAAGGTCATCTTGAGGCCTTTGCCAGAGCGGTGCTGCTTCATAGTATTGGTGGGGATGGTGACCTGGGGAGCGGTCGGGATTCGATCGGGACTATTGGTTGGTGGCATGGCGATAATACCTTTATACCTCTTATGGTATGCGTAGTGCCGAGGCTTGTCAATTCGAGACTAAATGACGCTTGATGACAGCTGTCGTTGGCGCTGATAGAGCCCGAGGGTAGCCCGCGCGTTGGGCTCGATATCGAGCTGGCGGAGAGCATCCGTCGGCCGCACCCAGACGAAATCCTCAGCCTCATGATTGAGAACCACCCGCTTCGTTGTAACATTCACAACATTATCGACGAAGATATGCTGCACACCAGATTGATAATAACCGGAGTTCTCGATCTGGTCGAAGGTACAAATGTGGGCGCCAATCTCACCGCGCAGCTGCGTCTCCTCACGGACTTCGCGCAATAGCGCATGGTCGAGCCGTTCGCGCCGCCGGACACCGCCACCGACGATGGAGAAACGGTCGCCCCACTTGTGAGTCCGTACCAGCAGGACTTCGTGCTCGGCATCTCGACGCTGACGCCGTGGCCGGTACTCAATAATCGCCCCGGTTGCCACCACCGATCCTGGTACCATTAGGTCTACCCAGAGCTGATGCATCTGCTTCTCATCTCGTCGCACCAATGGCCTCGGCAAAGTCTGCCGCGTCGCGATATGATCTGCTAACGCCTCGGCTGACCAGACGGAATTCTGATGCAGGTAGGCGGGATGATCATTCAGCTGATGGCTGAAGAAACAGCGCGTGTTGGTGAGCTGAGCGATACCGAGCTCATACGAGGCGCTGGTACCGATGTAGCCCTCGGGGCAGACGAAGTAGCTGAAACCGCGAGCGGGGTCGAGCTTCTTGAGATTGTGTAAGTACATCAGCTCGATCAGGCGCGGATCTTGGCCTTGCTCGCCCGCGAAGAGGGCAAAGCCATCCTCGAAGGCTGCGATCTCGGTTCCCTGTGGCGCCAACACCGTGATGCCGGCTGCGGTGAAGAGCTGATGAATTCGCTTGATCTCCTCGAAATGCTTCGAGAAACTGCCATGGATGAGACATTGGAATTGCGATTGCTCAGCCATGTCGCTCATCGTACCTTAGTGAATCGGCTTCTTCAGCTGCTCAGTGGCGGCATTGTAACTGATCTCGGCCAGGGTCTTGCTGTGGCTCACGATCTGGTCGACCATCTCAATCTCGCCGAGGATCCCTGGGATCAGGTCGTACTGCTTGGCCTGCTCGAAGCCGACCCAAGCGGCTTCGACATTCTCACCGTCATCGAGCCGGACTTCGCCGCCCACGTACTCGGCATAGTAGCTCAGCGTCACCACCGGCTCGTCGCCAGCCTCGTCGCGGAAGAAGCTGATCGACAGCAGGTAATTTGGCCGCTTGATGGTGACGCCGGTCTCCTCGAGCACCTCACGCACCAGACCGGCCTCGATCGACTCGTAGTGCTGGTCCTCGAAGGTGTCGGGCTGGTTGACCCAATCGCTGACCGCCAGCCCACCACCTGGCACCGTCCATAGGCTGGGGAACTTCTTCTTCGTAGCGGCGCGCTTGGTAATCAAGAATTTGCCGTCGGCATTGTGGATGATGGCTGTCAGCACCACGCGGTGGGCTTCGTTGGCCAGTTGCTCGGGGGTGAGTGGGCGGTTCATAGTTTGATTATATACCTAGTAGAGAAACTTTTGTATTTGTTAATCAATTAGCATATTGATGCATTAATGTAAATATGCTAATATGGATTTCAAGGAGTCTATTATGCGTACAACTATCACGATCAACGACAAAATCTATAAAACTCTAAAACTACGCGCCGTCGAAAGTGGCGAATCTGTGTCTGCCATGATCGAGGACGCGGTCAAATACCAAATCCTCGAAGATTTGGAGGACATTCAGGCTTTCGAAGAGCGAAAGGACGAACCAGCCCTGGATTTCAAAACCTTCGTCGCAGAACTCAAGGCCGATGGGCTCCTATAAAGTTGAGATCAAGAAGTCGGCGCAAAAGGAGATCCGCAAACTTCCTCAAAGCGTTCGAATGAAGATCATCCAAAAGATCAACAAATTGTATTCCGAGCCCATGCCAGTCGGCGCGGAAAAGATTAAAGGCTATGATAATCGATACCGCCTGAGACAAGGTGATTATCGAATTCTGTATAGTATTTTCAAAGATCGGCTAGTGATTATGATAGTTAGAGTTCAGCATCGCAAGGATGTCTACAAAGATCTATGAAATGGTACCCCGGGAGGGAATCGGACCCCCGACGCCTTCCTTAGGACGGAAGCGCTCTATCCACTGAGCTACCGGGGCAGGTGCAGACGTAATTGTGTCGGCGGACAGCATTCGGCCAAAACAGCCGTACTCATTATAGTATCTGTGCTAGAATAATCATATTATGGCCCGACCGAGCAAACGCGAGACTTCTGCGGCGCGCAAAGGCGATCACGACGATTCGTCGCGGCGCCAGCGCCAGGATGACCCGCGTCACAACCCCGATGAATTCGACAACGAAGACGTCATCAAGATGGCGCGGCAGTTTCCGATCGTGCTGCGTCGTCCGCTCATCTACGGCATGCTGATCATCGTGGTCGGTTTGCTGCCGTGGGCCTGGGCGGTCGGCCGCGGTTACTCCTGGGTGTCTTATGCGGCTTGGTGGATGCTCATCAGCGTCATCGTGCTGGCGGTCTACTGGTTGCTTTCCTGGGTGGGGTGGTACTTCAGCGTCTTCGTGCTGACCGACAAGCGCATCGTGGTGACCCGTCAGCGCGGCTTCTTCGACCGCACCGTCTCCGAGCTGGCGTTGAACAACATCCAGAACGTCACCTATCAGGTGAAGGGCATGCAGGCGGCGATCTTTCATTTCGGCGACATCTCGATCGCCACACTGTCCGGCAGCGGCGGCTTCGACATCCGCACCGTCCACCGTCCTGAGCGCTTCGCCCGCGCCGTCATCAAGGCCTGCGGTTTGTCCGAGTCCAATGATTCGAGTAATTCGCGCAGTTCGACAGAGAGCTGAGAAATGTGTAATATAGAAGCAATTATTAGCTCAAGGAGATTTTTTCGTGGCCAAAGACCCTGACATTCATAAACCGAAATCCGACACAGCTTCCGAAAGTTCAAAAGAAACTATCGCCGACAAGATCAAAGCCGCCAGCAAATCCGACAAGTCAGCGAAGTCGAAGCGTCCCAACAACTTCAAGAAACGCCTCGAGAAGCTCGGTATCCGCAAGCGCCCGAACCGCAAAGTCACGACGATCTTGATCGCTGGCGTAGTCGCCATCGTCATCATCTTCATCGCTATCTTTGGCGTGCTGATCTACAAATACAAGCAGGACAACCGCGCCGTCCGAGCCGTCGCCACGGTCATCCCGTATCCGGTGGTCAGCGTCAACGGCAGCGTGCTCTGGAACGACGCCACTTACAGTGATTATCTCTTCGAGCTGGCTTCGGTGGAGAAGTTCTACAAGTCGCAGCAGGAAGACCTAACCACGGCGGCAAACAAGTCCAAGCTGTCCGGCATCAAGACGCAGATTATCGGCGAGCTCCAGGACCGCATTTTGATTGCCCAACTAGCGCGCAAGTACAAGATCAAGATTAGTCAGAAGGACATCGACGACCAGTTCAACTCCCTCCAGACCAGTGCTGGCGGTCCGGCCAAGGTCAAGCAAACCCTCCAGACGCTCTACGGCTGGACGATCCCGCAGTTCAAGAAAGAGCTGAGCTACAAGCTGCTCGAGTCCAAGCTGGCCAACGCCGTCTCGACCGATCCGAAGTTGAACGCGGCCGCGCTGGCGCAGTCCAAAGACATCAAGCAGCAGATCGATGCCGGCGCTGATTTCGCCACCCTGGCGAAGAAGTACTCGGCCGATTCTAGTGCCGCCCAAGGTGGTGACCTCGGTTACTTCAAGAAGGGCGACAACGACGCAGCCTTCGACGCCGCGGCCTTCTCGCTCAAGGTCGGCCAAGTCAGCCAGCCGGTGCTGACCCAGTACGGCTACGACATCATCAAGGTCACCGACATCAAGGGTGACGGCACCATCCGCGCCAGCCACATCTTGATCAAGACCGTCGACCTCGACACCTGGCTGCAGCAGCAGCGCAACGCGGCCAAGATCCGCAAGTACCTCAAGCCCTAGAGCTTAAGCACGATCGACATAAGGTGGGTGAGAAAGTGAGTTCAAATGGCAAAAACAGCAAAATTTGAGCTGAAGTGGAATCTCGACGACATCGTGTCGCTGGCCGACTTCGACAAGCTCTATCGCCAGTGCGAGCGTGACCTAGTCGAGTTTGAGAAATGGTGGCCCAAGCTCAAGCCGACCATGTCTGCGGGCGAGTTCAAGAAATACTTGGAGTTCAATGTTGCCGTAACCGAACGATTTACTCGATTATACGACCGGCCAGAATTAGCTGAAGCTATTGATCAATCCGATGAAGTCGCTAAGTCACAGATTAGTCGGGTCAAAGATCTGTCGCAGCGCTTCAGCGAAAGTACCACCAAGATTAGTCTTTGGCTGCAAGGCAAGGAGATTGGTAAGAAACCAGTACTGGATAGCAAGAACGCCAAACGAATCTTCGCATGTTGGCCTGAACTCGAATACAGCCTCAATTACAATTATGAAGCCGCTCGTCATTCGCTGGGCGAGACTGAAGAAACTATTATCTCAGCCAAGGATCGAAATGGTAGTTCGGCCTTGATTGATGTCCGTAGTCAAATCAGTACTGACCAGCGTTTTGAGGTAAAGCTTCCTGGCAAGAAAATCCAAAGATTCGATACCGAAGAAGAAGCCAGCACTTTGAGTTTTTCACCCGATCCAAAGGTTCGAGAGGCTGGTTTTCGTGCTCGTTTTAATGTTTATGAGCAAAACGCTGCCAAATACTTCACAATCTATCAGGCGATCGTAAAAGACTGGGATTATGAAGCCAAACTTCGCGGTTATGCGTCACCAATTGCGATGCGCAATTTTGGTAATCGTATTCCAGACAAGGCCATCGAAGTATTGCTGGATGTCTGCAGCGCCAATACCAAGGTCTATCAAGATTATTTTCGTTTCAAGGCAGGCGAGCTTGGCATGAAGAAACTGCGTCGTTTTGATGTCTATGCGCCACTCACGACGACGAAACAAACGATGCCATTGGACAAAGCGATTGATGTAGTTCTTACAACATTTGCTGAATTCTCGCCTCGCTTTGCCGGCTATGCCAAGCAGATTATTGATGAGCAGCATGTCGATTCAGCGCCAGGACCACAGAAACGTGGTGGAGCTTTTTGTGCGACTATCACATCCGATATCACACCTTATGTAATGTTGAATTATACAAATATGGCACGCGATGTTTCGACTTTAGCTCACGAATTAGGTCATGGTGTTCACGATTTATATGCCGCACATCTCCCTTCGACGGTGCATTTCCCGCCGTTGCCGGTAGCCGAAACGGCCTCGACCTTCGGCGAGATGATTCTCTTCGAGAAACTCCTCGAGCAGACCAAAAGTCCAGCTGAGAAGAAAGCCATGTTGTCAGATAAAATGAGTGGCTCCTACGCTACCATCTGTCGCCAGAGTTTCATCGTCCGCGCCGAGATCGAGGCCCATCGCCGTATGAGCGAGGGCCTGACCGCCAGCCAGATGGGTGAGATTTGGCTCGACACGCTGCACGAGCAGTTCGGCAGCAGCGTCGACGTCGACCCGATGTTCGCCTACGAGTGGGCCTACATCCCGCACATCGTGCACACGCCATTCTATTGCTACGCCTACAACTTCGGTGAGCTGCTCAGCCTGGCGCTGTTTGCCCGCTACAAGGCCGAGGGCAAGTCTTTCGTGCCCAAGATCGAGCAAATCCTCTCCGCCGGTGGCAGTCGCGATCCGCAGCAAGTCCTGCGCGAAGTCGGCATCGACATGACCGACGCGGCCTTCTGGCAGGGGAGTTTCGCCATCGTCGAAGGCTGGATGAAGCAGCTGCGAGCTCTGTAAATCTTGCCGAGAGGGCGGTTTTCTGGTAGCATAGTGTGGTTCTCGACTGACTTCGCGGCCGTTTTCGCAAATGGTTCGCCGAGGGCTCGTGGTGTAGTCGGCCCAACACGCCTCCCTGTCACGGAGGAGATCGCCGGTTCGAATCCGGTCGAGCCCGCCAGAGACATGATGATCACCGCAAGTGGTCGACATGTCTCTGTTTTGGTCTTGAGTGAGTTTGAACCGGCATAGAGTGAGCGTCAGCGAACGGGCCGGTTAGCCCGGATATCATCTGAGCGCTATCCGGTCGAGCCCGCCAGCAATCATTCTAGGCTTGTTTAAGCCAAAGCTAGCAAAACTGCCGAGCGAACGGCGGCTTTTTCTTTCATAAACGTATGAGCCCCCGGAGAGGCCCGCACGCCGCCGAAGCGGAAAGCAGGTGTCACGGGGGCGGGGGTTGCCAGCGGAGCCGTATGTGGTGGTCTTCGTCTTCGAGCCGGTAGGCGATGGTTCGCAGAAGTTGCTCTTGTGAAACGCTCGAAGGTGAGGCAACGAGATGGAGTAGGTCCAGGTTGAGGCCGACAGGTCTCTCGTTGATGTCGATTTCGACAATGAGCTTCTTCATTTGGTACCCACAGTCGCCTGATCGACCGTGGTCCTGACGCCCACAAACTCGAGGAGTTCAGGAAGATCGACCAAGAGCTGGAAGAAGTTCGGTTCCGATGCTTCATCCGGCTTGAGCATCGTCCCGAGGCCCGGGGCATCGACACTACCTGCCATCTTCTGGAAGAGAGCCCATTCACCTTCCGCGGGATGGGCGAGATATTGCGCCCCGCTCCTGCTGGATTTGAGAACGGAGGGGAACAGGAGCGGCGCCAGTTCCGAAGCCACCGCGGCGGCGGCCTTGATGAACTGCTCGTGTGCTCTGGCGGTCTGAGCTGCGTGTTGATCTGGCGAGTAGTACTCTCCTGCCAGACTGAACTCGAGCCAACGGGGAATGGCTATTGCTTGGAGGGCCAGTACAAGTGAGTCCTGCATGATTGACACCTTTCGGGAGCGGAAGTGGGTACGATCGAGAGATCCGTCAAATTGTACAACATTTCAACAATCTTGAACAGCATAAGCAATTCGAAAATCGTCAACCAGCTCCCGCCAGCAATTATCTAACACCTTAGTTAAGCCAAAAAACACCGAAACCCCGACCGAATTACAGTTATTGTAATGCTTGATTATTTGGTCTTTAAGTAGCAAACTTATTACGTTCTAGTTCTTACCAAGACACCGAGACTGGGAGTCTTTATGACCAGACGTTTGCACTCAGCAGGGCAAAACCGTCCCAGCAATATCCTCGCGATACTGGACGATTTCTGGGCTTTTCGCACTTTCTTAGTGACTTCAGAGATGAGCCGCCATGGACTGTCGTGGCTGAGAACACCTTTGGGGTCACCAGAGCGCCAAGACTGGCTCAACCGAGCTTTCTTAGAAGTCTTCTCAGACGAAGCACTACAAGAAATACTGGGGCAGGCTGAGAAAATGCATGAGTCGGCGGCAGCAATGGCATTTGTAAACCCAAAACTAGCCAAAGGCCTACATGGTCTAGCGGACGAGCAGGAAGAGATCGTCAGGGCGTTGGTTTCAGACAACCCAGATCTTGACTTAGTTATACTGCGCGATGCCATTCGAGCCAAAATCGAGCCCGATGTCGTTGCTTGGATGAACACTGAGTATGCCTAATTCGAGCGGGGTTGTCCTAAAAGGAATGGATGCTGTGGCTCAGGTGCGTAAGCTCCTGGGCCACTTCTCTTTTATGAGCTGTAGAGCATTCGGAAGTCGTTAATAAGCTCCCGCCAGCAATTATTTCGCCAAGCTATTGACAAATCATACTTATTATGCTAGTATTATCAGGTTCGCAAACTGAACTTACTCCTGTAATTCGCAGTGAGTAATCTGATCCTTCCCAAGGAGTGTGACCCATGTTGCAAACCCTCAAAGAGCGGTATCGGCGGCGTCATGCCAAGCCCGAACCGCCCGTCCCGCCTGCACCCCGCAGTTACCGCAACACCGGCGAGATCGAGATCCTCACCAACCAGCGTGGCGAGAAGATCAAGATCGCCGAGCTGCTCAAGTGGCCGACCCGCGCCGAGTGCATCGCTGCACAAGGCACCAACACGCCCGTGATGTTCCAGGTGAACATCAACGGTGACGACGACACGGACTCCCTGTCTACGTCGAAGGCTGCTACCGGGCACCCAGTGGCTCGCTACACGTCAGCGGCGTGACCGGGCGCGGTCGCTACGGCATTGAGGTGGGCGTTGCCTACGACTTCGTCGACTTCGGTTGGGCTCAGGACATCGACCCCGACCAGCCCCGTCACATCATGTACAAGGTGGCCTAGCGCCACGCACACAAGAAGGATCGCTCCGGGGTGCGCAATGCACCCCGGTCGACCCCAAAGTTTACAAAGCAATTTGTAGATTGTGGGGTCGAAAGACCAAGCTCTTTACAAATATGTCACGCATCTTTTTGGAAGCCAACCTGCTCACTACAAAGCGGGTAGATTGGCTTCCAAAAGGTAAGCCTCCGCCACCCGGCGGACTAGAACTCACTTCCGCAACCGGCTAAAGCCGGGCGGGATCGGAGGCACACATCATGAAGACCGTCCGCGACTACGACGAACTTCGCCACATCAAAGGGGAGCTCGACGAGGCGGCCGCCAACGGCAGTCTCACGCCCGAGCTACTCGGCGAAGCGGTTGAGACCGAGGACAGCGCCGGCTACGAGACGATCCCGTGCTCTGTCGGTATGTCCTGGCTCTGGCACAATGCCGCAGTCTTCGCCGAGAACATCGACGATGCCCTTGGCTTCTTCCAGGCCCACATGGACAACCCGTACATCGGGGGCGTCCTCAGCCAAGCCGAGCTACTCCAGCTCATTCCGGAGACCGACCGCGAGGACTTCGTCCGCGAAGTGTTCGAACGCCACGGTGGTCGGATCGAAGGGATCATCGAGGCCGGCGTGCCCAGAGCAGTAGTCGCCGAGTTGATCTTGGCGCAGCTGCGTCGGACACCCGTCGATCCCTACTCAACCTCGGCCGACTTCGTCCGCCACGACTTCCTGAGCTGGGGGTTTCGGTTGGAGTACAACCGCGACACTGAGACCTGGCACTTCCGCGAGGACGAAGTGACGCTCTGGTCGATACTCGACGACGGGCAGTTGGTCGAGGCGGCGCACATCTGCATCGCCAAGGCCCCGCACATGCTCTTCTGGGGTACCGACGTCAACCGCCGGATTACTCTGGCTGACACCTTCGGGTTGCGGCTGGGTGCGGAGAAGGTGAACGAGCTCCTGCTCGAAGCCGCCTCGAACCTCCCGTCCATGCATGACGTCTCGATCCAAGTGATCGACCGGTTGGCAGTCAAGGATCAGCTCACACTGGCTCGTCGTCTCGACGGTGGCTCCCTCGACCTCGTTGTTCATCTGGCTCTCAAGCTGGGATACGACGGGGGCGGCAAGGAGCTCATCGAAGAATTCGACGCCCAGTTCCGGAGCGGCCACTCAGCTGCCAATTACCGGCGACTGTGGTCGAAGCTCAGGTCAGGCTGTGTTGACAACCAGGCCATGGCGGATACCATCGAGTATCGGCTGCGGCGCCAGCTCGACTACGACGGCTACCAGCTCGGTCAGGTGGTCGAAGGCAAGTACTTCGACCGTCGCGAGCAGCGCCAGAAGCGTCAAATGCGCGTCGATGGCGAGAACGTCACCTACGTGCAGGACCGCTACCAGCATCGCTACTTCGCCAAGGAGGGCGACTGGGTGTTGTTCAAGCCGAGTGAAGGCCGCCGGCTCACCCCCAAGGTGATCTCCGTGATCTTCATCCCGGCTCATTCCACCAAGGAATATGCGTGACAGTAGGGAGCAGCCTCGGTCCTTCGGGACCGGGGCCAACCCCCGAGTTTACAAGTCCAGCTTGCAGGCTCAGCGGTTGAAAGACCAAGTTCATCGACAATCCGACGAGTGAAGGGAAGCTACACATGCCCCAGACCCAGGAAGGCTACCGCCGTTCTGACGTCTACGACGCCATCTACACCGCAATGAAGGACTACTGCATCGAGGCCAGCAAGGTTCTCGATATCGCGGAGCGGATCACCGGCAAGAAGGCCAAAGACATAACCTTGCTCGACGTCGCCTGCGGCACCGGACTGCATCTCGAATACTTCGCGGCGTGGTTCAAGCGTGTCACCGGCACCGACGTCAGCCCCGAACAGCTCAAGGCAGCCCGCAAGCGATTGCCGGACGTCAACTTCGTCCGGTCCGACATGTTGACCCTCAACCTCGGCACGCCGGGGTTCTTGGGCCCGAACCCGGCCCTCTACGACGTCGTCACCTGCCTGTTCAGCGCCATCGGTCACATGCAGGATGTCGAGCAGTTGCAGACAGCCATCGACAACATGGTCAAGCATCTCCACCTCGGTGGGGTCTTGATCGTCGAGCCGTGGCTCACGCCTGACATCTGGCAACCGGGTCACATCAGCATGGAGACTGTCGACAAGGACGGCTTCAAGGTGGCACGGGTCTCGCGTTCAACCCGAGAAGGTCGCATCACGACCCTCGAAATGGAGCACCTCGTTGGTGCCCCCGAAGGTACCGAGCATTACGTCGAGGTCATGCCAGTCGCACTCTTCACTCAAGAGGAGTACGAGGAAGCATTCCGCCACGCCGGCCTCGAGGTCACTTTCGACCCCGATGGTCTATCTGACAACGGCCGCGGTATCTACATCGGGACATTCCCGACCGGCGACTAAGTCGCCATCACACCCTTTGGGTGCTTCGCTGAAATATGCGGAGCACTCAGAGGGTGTTTCGCATTTTAGCTCGAATAGATTATTCGAAAGTCGTCAATAAGCGCCCGCTAATGCACTTATTCTATCAAACTATTGACAAATCATTATACTTATGCTAATATGTCCAGGTTCGCGAAATGAACACACTCCTGTAATTCGCAGTGAGTGACGATCCTTCCCAAGGAGCTCACCATGACCACCGAACCAACTACTGATCAGAACGCCGAAGCAGAGGGTCGGGAGCTACTCCACCAACTGCAAGAGATCCGGCGCAGCCTGTCTGAACACGCCGAGAGACATCCTCGCAGTGTCGACTTCAGGTCGGCTCGCCGCGAGGTGGAGACGGCCATCGACATCGCGGTTCGGGCAGCTCCGCTGCCTTATACCGGCGACGGGATCAGAGCATGGCTCGGCTACATCGTCGACGACTATGCGCGGATCATCCGTGCCGACGCTGCCAAGCTGGCCCAAGATCTCTACGGCTAGCCGAGATCACCGCAAGTCACAACAACCACTAGGAGGCGAGAACCATGTGGGCATGGCACTTCCGCACTTGGATCGCAAACGGCGCCGTCCATAACAACTATCGGATCGGCCTCGGCTGGGGCATCGTAGCCCTTGCAACGGTCGTGGTCTTCTTCATCGGTGCGCGGATCGTAGATCGATAGAGAACCACAAAGCACCACCCATTAGCTCTCAAGCAGTAAGCGAAGGCTCGCCTGTTTGGGAGCTTTCGTTGTGTATCATGAAATAGTTCCTGATCTCGTCCGCCACGGCCCGCAATTGCAATTATTTCGTCTAAACCTTATCCAACTTCAGTGGTTTAGATATCTCCCATACTACCTCGTAGAGTGCTTGCGTCAGTTGATAATGTTCTTTGGATCGGACAAGTAGGGCATAGCCACTCCTCAGCGAGGAGATATAGAGCACATTGTCACGATACATGAAGACTGTGGTCTGAAACTTGTCGCCCAGGCTCGCTGGCATCATGCGGATTTCCGATTTGTTGTAATATTTCTTGATCTGGGACGGATCAATAGTAGTGCCCCAGAGATTTCTCGTCCGCACACCAATATCTTGACGTTTCTTGACGTATTGGGTGACGAAATCAGGTCCTAGTTGCCAGAAGAAATTCTCGGTCGGCACCAGGCTATCAATTTGTCTTCCCTTAGCATAAATTGTTTCCATAATTACATTGCGCACAGCCGATACACCTTCGTAGAAAGCTACCTGTGGTTTATGATCGCCTGCTTGTGGTTTGCGAAATTGAGCCACAAAATCATCAACCTCATTATGCAAGGATTCGATTTCAATTTGTTTGGCTTCGACCATAGTCTTAAGCCGACTCAATGGCTCTACTCGGAACCGCCGATCACCTTCAAGTCCGGTCTTGCTCAGTAAGCCTCGTCGATCGAGTGCACCGAGTCCGTAGTAGACAGTCGGACGACTACGGCCAGTGACCTGCACGATGTCACGAGCAGTCAGTGCACCACCAATCATCGCCAAGTAGACATCGATCTCGGCCTCACTTAAATCCAAACTAGCTAGAAATGTATGTGGGTTCAGCATAACAAAGTTGTATAACAGTTATTATACTCCATTTACACAAACTTACGCTAGCAGTACTATGAAAGTGCTCTTTGAAATCAGGTGCAACCTAGGAGGCGATTGTGGATCGTAAGCGACTAACACAATCTTGGGTAGATCTCTTCCCGGAAGCCGATCTCGACGCCATCATGTGGCGTTATCACTGGGTAATTGGGCACTATGAGGCTCCAGGTCGATTTTTTCACGACCTTAGTCACCCGGACAATTTGCTGCAGTTGGCCGCACGATTTTTCCCCGATGCTCCGCGGTCAGTTCTTCTGGCACTCTGGCTCCATGACCTGGTGTATGCACCAGGCAGTCCTTACAGCGAGGAAGATAGCGCGGCGGGTGCGGCCTTGATACTGCCTGATCTTGGTGTGGAACGGCTCGAGGTCGAAGCGGTTTGTGAGATCGTAGCTGACACCAAGCATCACTTGGCTGCCAACCCACTCGAGGAGATCGTGTTTGATCTTGACTTGTATAGTCTGGGAGATAGACCTGAACTCTACAGCGAAGGATCAGCGCTCATCCGCCGTGAGTATGGTGCATTTAGTGATGCCGAGTATGTATACGGCCGCAAAATCTTCGTCGACTCGATGTTACAACGTTCTCAGATCTACGTCACTACCTCCATCCGAGCTGCTCGAGAGGATCAGGCGCGTAGCAATCTCAAGAACGAATGGACCGAGTTGACCGCGGCCTAGGATGTGGGCGAGGTCGGAAGTAGTGAGCCCCTGGAGAACGGGCTACCAAAATAGTTCTCCATCAACCCAAGTCTTTAAGCCATTGAAGGTTTAGGTTGAGTAAATCATTCGAAAGTCGTTAACAAGCTCCCGCCATTGCACTTATTCTAGGCTTGTTTAAACCAAAGCTAGCAAAGCCGCCGAGCGAACGGCGGCTTTTCTTTCATAAACGTATGAGCCCCCGGAGAGGCCCGCACGCCGCCGAAGCGGAAGGCAAGTGTCACGGGGGCGGCGAACGCCCCCCTTGTGAGGGCTTTCGTCGTTTTCGGAGCAATAATCATTGCTATGCTTGCGCCCAGACCTGATCCATAGTATAAAGTGAAGGCACGTTTACATCGAGAATCGACTATGGAGGCAAGATGGCCCCCGAACATGGCTGGGTTGAATCAGTCACTACGGATGAAGTCCTACGAGCTATCAATGACATCGAAAGAATCCTCGTACGTGGTGGCGTCACCTTCGCGGAGTTGAGGAGGCTGATAGGAGACCTCAAGGAAGGTGGCGAGCAGGCCCGATGGCAAGCTGTACAAAGTGTCCGTGATTTACTCAAGAATTCGCCAGATCGATGAGGGACTACATCGACGAGTTGATCGAGCGTTTGCGTGATGCTGGCTGGGGGATCTGGCACCTGTACCTCGATTCGAACTTCAGACTTCATCTCAAGTGCTGCATCCCCGTTGTAATCCTGGCGCTTGCGTACCGCATCACCGATACCACCAACTTGGGGTTTCTGGCGATTGCAGTTGGTCTCGTCTTGATCGCGGAGGGCTTCAATACTGTCGTGGAATGTTTCTGTGATTGGACATTACACCAGGTCAAAGAGCCCGATGAATCACATTACGATGAGATAATCGGCGTCATCAAACGCATGTCAGCCGGTACCGTCTTGATCGCCGCCATACTCGCAGTTGTACTTGGCACGATCGTCTTCGCGCCGCACTTCGGCCACACCTTCAATCAGTTGACGGCGATTTGAGCACTCAGCTCAGGTCGCCGGTTTTTTGTTTTCGAGCTCAAATTCGCGTACTGCTTATCCCGAATTAAGTTCAAGACCTTTGCATCAGTTCAGCTGGTATTCTGCAATCAATCCCCATATGTAAACGTTGGTAATTGTAGTACTGCAGATATTCCTTGA
>Ga0265338_10005181_pt1 | contig 17114 bp, 8 predicted proteins | sample 42126metaG_FD_193579 | JGI IMG/M metagenome (GOLD analysis project Ga0265338, IMG submission 193579) | Rhizosphere microbial communities from Carex aquatilis grown in University of Washington, Seatle, WA, United States - 4-21-26 metaG | ecosystem: Host-associated > Plants > Roots > Rhizosphere >... | reverse complement strand
CGGCCCCATTCACAAGAACACCAGCTTTATCTTTTTTGGATGGCAAAGGACGATCATCCGAAGCCTCAATAATGCCAGCAATGCTATTGTTCCCACGGCTGACAACCTGAACGGAAATTTCTCTCTCACAAATCCGGGCGTAACCATCAATAATCCGTGGACGCATACTCCGTATGCCAGCGATACCAACGTAGGGCCATTCGATCCCGTGGCGGTGGCAATGACCAAGTTGCTGCCGATTCTTCCAGCCGGGTCCACCAACGGTTCAGTCACCTACGCGACGCCCATCCAGCAGAATTTCGACGAGTATGTCGCAAGATTCGATCAGGTCTTTCACGGTTCTGATCGGCTCTTTGGCCGCTTCTACCTCAACAAGTACCATCACGCCCCAACCTACGACGGCAAGGACCTGCTGACCGCTGGGCCGGGCTCTACAGTGCAAACCCAGAACTGGTCCATCGGCTACACAAAAGTCTTCTCGTCCAATCTGGTCAATAACCTGGTGCTTGATGCTCTGCGTTCCGCCTCAGATCGCGGCCAGCAGGGCGGACCCGGCGGCACGGTGCCGGATATGACAACTTTCGGCTCAAGCATCTGGCAGTTGCCCCAGGCCCAGAGCGGTATCCGCAGCTTCGCTGTCGCCGGCGACTTCACTCTCGGCAACTTCACTGATGCCAAGTTCGTTCGAAACACCGGCGATGTTCGCGAATCTCTCGATTGGACCAAAGGCAGGCACGAAATGACCTTTGGCTTCGATCTCGAGTTCGATCAATCCAACATCAACAACACCGACCTCGAGAACGGCAGCTTCAACTTCACAAACGACGTTACGGGCCTCGCGATGGCCAGCTTCCTGCTCGGCTATCAGCATACCTTCAGCCAGACCTCAGGCGATTACTCTGACTCGCGTGAGAACCCGATGGGCTTTTTTGCCAATGACCGATGGAAGGTATCTCCCCGCCTCACGCTCGACTACGGATTGCGCTATGAGCCGCAGCAGGTGATGAAGGAAATCTGGGGCCGTATCGAGCAGTTCCGGCCCGATGCCTGGGCAGCCGGCGTTCACTCTTCTATCGTTCCCAGCGCTCCGGCAGGCCTCTTCTTCATCGGCGACAAGTACAACGGAATCTCCGTCCCCGACCGCGGCGAAACAGGTGACATGAACAACTTCGCTCCGCGCGTCGGCATTGCCTGGGATCCGACCGGAACCGGAAAGATGTCTCTCCGCGCCGGCGGCGGTCTCTTCTATTACTCGCGGCTGCCCGGCCTGTTCCTCAACGATGCTGCAATCTCGTCGCCCTTCAGCCTGCGGATCGACCTGAACGACTCAACTACCGGCGCTTCGCAGATCGGCCCGCTCTCTAATCCAGAGGTCAATTACCCCAGCTTCACCAGCGGCTTTCCGCAGCGCTACATACTCTCCAACGTTCCCAAGGACGCAACGTTCGTGAAGAACCCAACCGTATTCGGCCTCCAGCCTGGCGTAAAGTGGGTCACGCCTGAAATCTACGACTGGAACATCACCTATCAATATCAACTGCGCCCCGATACCATCGCGTCGGTCTCTTACGTCGGCACGCGCGGAACCCATCTACGGCAGGACGTGAACCTGAACCCCGCGGTTTATACCCCGGGTGTATCCGAGCAGACCACACGGCCATACCAGCCCTTTAGCACTATCTACCAGAATCGGAACACCGGCGCCAACGGCTACAACGGTCTCCAGCTCGACCTCGAGAAGCGGGCCTCGGGCGGAGCCGGACTTCTCAGCCATATCACCCTGCTTGCCAATTACACCTACTCCAAGGCAATGGACTATGGATTGGCCGAAAACGGCGGCATCACCGATATTGGATCCAGCATCGGCTCCGGCATGTCGTTCTACAATCCGGGGCAGCACACATTTGAGACCGGACCGTCGACCTATGATCGCAGGAACCACGTTGTTACATCCTTCGTCTGGGATCTTCCTAAGATGGCTAGCTCCAACGCAATGACCCGGAACGCGGTCGGTGGATGGCAATGGACAGGCATCTACAACTTCTCATCAGGAGATCCGCTCACCATCCTGGCCGGGAAAGACATTTCCCAATCCGCGAACAACCTTGATCGTGCGGACTACATCGGCTCAGGTTCGAAGGGTTCGAATGGAACACCCACCGCATGCCCGGCAGCGAGTCCAGGTAAATTCTTCGCCTGCGTGCCATTCTTTGACATCAGCCAGTTCGCGTATCCGGCTGCTGGAACCTTTGGCAACGCTGGCAAAGGAACCTGGCGCGGTCCAAACATCTGGGATGTGGACACGGGCCTGCTCAAGAACTTTACGCCCATGCGCTCACATGAGAACGTCAACTTCCAATTCCGCGCAGAGTTCTTCAACCTGTTTAACCATCCGCAGTTTTCAGATCCCAACGTAACCGTTGCCAATAGCGCCTTTGGCACCATTCGCAATACTATTGGCGTGGCGGCGGGCAACGTGGCCGATACTGCGGACTCCCGCATTATCCAGCTCGCGCTAAAGATGAACTTCTAACTTTGACGGAATGCCGGAATAGCCGAGAGTGGATTACTCGGCTATTCCGCGTCTTTGTAATGAAGTGCGGAAAATGGTATCGCGTGGTGGTTCCTATTGCTCAGACTGAGGCCTCCTGCGCGGCTAGATTAAAGAACGTAAGGATAAATAAGTAACATCCGCCCTCCAGTTGAGGGACATTCAAGAACGCAATCAGAATCCTTATGGTGGCTGCTGCGGCCTGCGGTTTCGTACGGCTGCGGAGCATCCCACGCACTACAGGCAACCGCAGACACCTTAAGGGGGTCACATATGCGTTTACTCAAAACTCTACTCGGTACAACAGCATTGGCCGTAGGCTTGGCCATTGCGCCAGCGGCCAAGGCTCAGGTTGTGGTCAGCATCGGCATTCAACCAGTCTGTTCTTACGGCTACTACGGTTATGCGCCCTACGCGTGTGCTCCTTATGGCTATTACGGACCGGGATACTTTTACAATGGCATCTTCCTGGGTATGGGGCCGTGGGGCGGCTGGGGCTATAGCCACGGCTGGGGCGGCCATCGGTTCGTTAGCGAAGGCGGCGGACGCTACCACGGTGGACCTGGCCGAGTTTCCTATCATGAAAACGCGGGACAGGCGCGCGGCGGGCAAGTCCGCGGCGGCGCAACGGTTTCACACAGTAGCGCAAGACCAGGCGCCGGCCGGGCGACTGCTCGTCCCCAGGCTTCCCATGCCAGCTCGTCGCACGCGCCCGCTGCCCGAAACAGCGGTGGTGGACAACATGCCGCCGGCGGCGATTCACATGGCGAAAAACACTAACCGTTAGCTACTCACAAACGTGGCAGGTTAAGCGACAAGAGGCGGAGCATACCAGCTCCGCCGCTTTGTTTTATTGGGAATGTGCACGCAGCAGCGCTGCGTAAATTGATTCACCGGCCCAAACGAAATTATTTGGTTATAGCGGTTTACAACTTTTTATCGGCTGCCGGCTACTCCCCAAATTGTTTTCGCATCCAAAACATAGACTTCGTCTTTAAGGAAGCTTATGCGTTTGATGTCACGTCCAAAACCACGCCAGTTGCGAACTCTATCCATATCAGTGGCCGCATTACTTTCCTTTAGTGGATTGCTGTCCATCTCTCAAACTGCGACAGTATCCGGAATTCAAGCGCAAACTGCGGCACCCGGCACTCTGCCAAATCCCACTTTGCCTGAAGTCCAGCCGCGCCTGGACATCGATCGCGATCCCATTCCCTCACCCGATCCTGTTGTAATTCCGCATACGAGTACTGCATCGCAATCCACGACGGGAACGGAGAACGGACTTCAAAAAAGGCAAGACGGCACCTATGTACTGCACGCCGATGTGGATGAGGTTCTGTTGAACTGCACGGTTATCGACGAAAAGGGACAAACGGTCAGCGATCTTCGGCAGAGCGATGTCAGGGTCTGGGAAGATGGAGTGGAGCAGACCGTCAATTCGCTCCAACGTCAGGATCAACCGGTATCGATGGGGATTCTGGTCGATGATTCGGGATCGATGCTCGACAAGCGCGCGACGGTCAATAGCGCCGCGATGCACCTGCTGAGAACATCCAATCCCCAGGATTCTGTCTTCATAGTGAACTTCGCTGAAAAAGCCTATGTTGATCAGGGATTCACTTCCGACCTTATTGCGTTGAATCGGGGATTGAACCGCAACGACCCCCGGGGCATGACCGCCATGTATGATGCCGTGGCTGCTTCCGCCAATGAATTGTCGCGGCACGCAACGCGACGCAAGCAGGTGTTGCTGATCATCACGGACGGAGCAGACAACGCTTCAGAGCTCACTCTGGAACAGGCGATCCGCCGCGTGGCGAGTCTTGGGGGTCCGGTCGTCTACACTGTCGGACTGTTGTTCGACGCCAACCGGGAAGAGGCGCAGCGGACCAGGGCCGCTCTGGAGCGGTTGTCAGATGAAACTGGGGGCGTGGCTTACTTTCCAGCCTCGTTGGCGGACGTGAATACCGTCGCCGGGCAGGTGGCTTACGACATTCGTAACCAATATATTGTTGCCTATCACTCCAGCAGGCCGACAAATCTTGGTGGCTATCGTTCAGTTCGTGTCGAAGCCCGTTCTCCCAGACACGCCAGGCTGATTGTGAGAACCAAGCGCGGCTATTTTGCCACGCCTGCTGAGCCTTCGAATGCGGCTCAAGTTAGGTAATGAGTCCTCAGTCTGCTCGGGAGATTCGGCAGAAACTCGGGCCCGCTGCCTCTTCTAATCAAATAGAGCAAACATACAGCGACCATTTCTGGAACGGCTCCTGCGCCTACGCATGACGTGTTAGTAACCTCCGGCAAGGCCGGATCGGTGAGGCCGCAAAGAGGCCAGCTTAGGAATGCTCAATGCCGGCATCAGTTCGTCGCTCGCGCCGTAGGCGTTCGCCGCTGCGAATTAGACCCGCGCTTCAGCGTGGGGTTGGTGATAGCAAGAGATCATCCGGAATCCCGTAGGAACGGTGCTCCAGATACGAAAGCCGAAGCAGATCGCTTCGGCTTTTTCTGTTTAGAGTTGCTGCTGAGTCTCAGTGCAGGTGGAAGTCTACGTCGATGATCATCTGCACCGCCACCGCGTGCCCCTGGTACATTGCCGGCCGGAACTTGTATTGCTTCACAGCCGCAACAGCCTTATCGTCCAGTCCCATGCCACTGTGACGGACTACATGGACATTCTGCGGATTCCCCTGTGGATCCACGATGAGCTGAATAGAAACTGTTCCCTGATAGTTGGCGTTGCGAGCTTCCTCGGTAAATCCCGGATCGACGGAATGAATAACCACCGGCGCACTCACGCCGCCGCCAACACTCATTATTCCGCCGCCATATCCACCACCGCTTCCGGGACCCGCTCCAAGTCCGTGACCCATGCCAATGCCACCACCTGCGCCGTGGCCGAATCCCGATCCGCTGCCGCTGCCCTGCGAAGCCAAAACAACCTGCTGTGACTGCGGCACGCCAAAGTTTGGCGCATTTGAACTATCAGGGATTTTCACCTGCATGGTTGGCTCAACTGGAAGCACTGGGTGTTCGAGCCTTGCGATTTGCGGAGGAAGAGTTTGAACCCTCGCAATCTTGGGTAAATGCCCTTTGGTAGGCTCGATCAATTTATGCTCGCCGCCACCGCCACCACCGCCCTGAATTCTTGCCACCTGCATTACCGGCGGAGGAGGAGGATCGTATAGCGTGAAATTCAATGGCGTTACAGTCGTGTCATTAACGTGCACAACTGTTCGCTGCGATAATGCCACCAGAACCAAGACCGCTGTGATCGCGACTATGTGAAGAGTAACTGAGACGATTTTGGAGGACGGATCACTCTTGAACTCGAGTGGGCTGATGCCGCTCCACCAGACCAGGTCCTGACGCGCATTGCCTGCCAAAACCGGCCGGGGGCTGATCGGCGCCACAGTTCCCCATTTCATAGGAGCGGTTTCATGCATGTCGAATGCGAGCGAAGTACTGTTATAGAGCTCGTTGCTTTGGGGATCGCCGCTGCCGTTAAATGCTGACTGGCCGCTGTGCAAGACCAACTTCGGATTGATTGATTCAGGATTGCCCATATAATTTTGCCGCAACGTTCAGCTGTCCGGCGCTCCCCTCTGTGTATTTTTCTGAGAATTCGGCTTTCTTCACAATGAGTTGATCGTTCTTGTTGACGAACAGACGTCGTGAGATCGATCTACCAGATCCCTTTATCGCTTCCAGTGAGTTTTTGTCCGAGCGCTGCGGCTGTGGCAAGCCATGGCAACAAACCGAGCCTTGCACCATTGTGCAGTTCGCCTTTTTTTAATATGCCGGCCAATTGTGTCCCGTAAAGTCCGACAGACTGGGGCATGATCGGGACACGTAAGAAACTGTTCCCGTAGTAGACTTTTTCACCGCCAAATCGTGCCGCGATCTTTACAAACTGCGGAAGTTCCGGCCCCCACCCGCGATAGTTCTTGACGTAATCGGAGACGATCTTAAGGTAAGCCGCAACGCCTTCCCAGATTCCGGCCTGCGTTGCCTGCGCGCGCAGTTCGTTATAGTCCACCAGACCCGCGTCCATGATCTCCGCGCTGTCAATCACATCGCTCAGCCGGAAGAAGAAGTGCCGATACATGCGTTGCAGCGTCGAGATCATAAGACGGTCGGCAATCGATGTGACACGAAATGTCTGACCATCAATCTGTATCAGCCTCGATCGCTCAATTAATGAAGAGGCAATCGCGGCTTGTTCGCCAGTCTGCCCGAGACGGCCTATGTGTATCTCAATTGCTTCCGGCAGTCCCGGAATCTCGAAATTCCATTTGCAAGCCAGCCGGTCTCCCCAGCTGCGGGAACCAATCTTCGCACGTAAGCTCTCAGTCATGAAGTTGCAAATATCCCTGGGTTGCGAATCTGTGTACAGATCCAGATCGCTGCCCAGATCGGGCCAATGATCGAGCGATTTAATGACGACGATGCGATGACCCCGGCTCGCGAGTGACTGGCATACTTCATGCAGAAAGAGCGTGGCAGTTCGAACGCGCGACAATTCTGCGTCGAGCGCATCTTGCGCTTGCTTGACACAGGCATCAACGCCGTACTCTCCACTTTTTGAATCGAGAAGGATATTAAGACCGCGGACGATTACATGGTTTAGCTGAGCCAGTTCAAGGAAGGCACCGAACTCCTCATGACTCAAACCAAGCAGCCTTCGTCTCAACTCAAATCCCGAGCCCGGGTTCGCCTCGAGTAAGAGCTGCGAGAGAGAATCCATAGATTCACGCATCGATAATTGTTTGCTCTGATTTTCCATGAACCTATTGGGCCTCTCTAATTGGGAGCCTGCGGCGTCTCTTGAGGAGAAGGCTGTTGTTGCGCAGGCGCAGAATCATTTGTGGTTGTGCTGCCGCGGGGTGTTAGTTCTATCGGCGCTGTTTGCTGGTGGCGTTGTTCACTATATATTTCCAAGGCGCCATCCACCTTGCCATCGCTGTCTGCTGCCACAGAAACCAGCCGCCTGCCTTCAGCGGCACGGCTGGTCGCCAAACCTACTCGAGCATTCGAATTTGATGCTTTAGCAGCTTTCTCATAAAAGTACTGAGCTGTCTCCAGATCACCATCCATCTCTGCTACGTATCCCCGGTTGTTTAATGAGAAGGCACTGGACGGATCAGCGGCATAAGCCTGAAGGAAAGCTCTCTTTGCGGCCCCCCAATCGTTTTGATTCAACGCGGATACACCATTCCGGCTAAACCAGGCCGCGTCTGAGTAATTGGGGTTCCTGCTTGCTATCAGGCGTTCGAGCCGCTTGGCACTTGCTGCGGCCATGTTACTCACCGATTTTCCACTCCACACACGATCGTTCGTAACAATCACTGCCTCAGAAGAATCCTGACTTGCAACTTCGTTGTAGTACCGGAGCGCCCTTCGATAGTCCCCGACTGCCTCACTTGCAACTCCCAGGTTGTTTAAAGTGAACGGGCTTCGCGGGTCGATAACCAGCGCCTGCTTCAGCATTTCGAGGGCTTCCTCGCCACGACGTTGAGAGAGAAGCCGGATCGCTTCCAAATTCAAGTGATTGACCCGCATTGGGCTATCCTTGAGTCCGTCGATTGCAGCCGTCATGGGCTTACCTTTAAGCTCGTCCACGCTGCTTCGATCGATAACTGCATTGCAGCTTTGTTCCGAGGCCAACTCATAGAACCTATGTGCGCGATCCAATTGCCCCTGCAACTCTGCAATGTAACCCAGATTATTCAATGTAAACGGATCGCCGGGATCGTAGAGGTACGCTTTCAGGAAGAGAGCTTCGGCCTTGTCGAATTGACGCTTCTTAACCAGGTCCACGCCCTCTCGATTCAATCGCTGCACCAGGCTCAACCTGCCATGCAAAGGAATTGTGATGGCAATAGTACCCCGATCTCGCGCCAAGCCAACTTGGCCAGCTGCTGCAATTGCGGCTGCAACAACCAGTAGTCTTAGAATGCCGTTGTTGATCATGGACTCTCTTTTATACGCGTGGAACACGCTTAGACCGGTTGTCTAGCTGTATTTGTCTATCGATCGTGCACTACATAGAAATATGGCACGTTACTGGTTTAGATGCGCAATCCCGAGGAGTGTTGCTCTCGCGGTAAATACCTGCGTGCGCCGTGAGCGGTTTTCTATGCTGAACGGCGGTCCGAAGTTAAACATGGGCCGGAGGCTACCTGAAGCACCTTTTGCATCATCAAAACAATTGGCTGATTCCCGCCGGAGTTTTGATATGTCGAAATTTGTTCTCGCAATCATTCTGGGCGCTGTTACTTTTGGTCGAGTGCCCCTTCTTTCCTCGCAGTCTTCCTTTCGGGCAGCTATTGGCCCAGATGTTCGGCCCGCGGAACCAGGCGACATCCCTCGCCTGCCCGGGGGAAAGACGACCATTTTCGGCGGAGCGATTCGAAACTTCGATCCCGTGCGCGATCAATTTACATTAAGTGTCGTGGGGCAGCGATCGATGCGAATACTCTTCGACGAACGCACTCAGGTTTTTCGCGACGGGACAAAGATCCGGCTCCGTGATCTTGGCCCTCAGCAGCACGCCTCCATTGAGACAACACTCGACGGAGACAACGTTTTCGCCGTCAGCATCCACATACTGTCTGAATACGGCGATGGTCAATATGAAGGAAGAGTGGTGAGCTATAACCCATCTACTGGCGTCTTACTCATAGATGCGAATGCATCGCGTGAGCCTTTTAAGGTTATCATTTCAACTAACACACAGTTTTTGCGCACAGGTCAGCACGACTTCGCTTCCATCGCATCCGGGCCGAGTGATCTCGAACCAGGATCGCTTGTTTCTATCAAGTTCCAGGCACGCACACCCGGTCAGGCAGTCGCCAATACAATTACGGTACTGGCGATCCCCGGCAGTTCATTCTCTTTCAGCGGCAACATTGCTTCAATCGATCTCCATTCCGGGTCGATGACGCTAATTGATCCGCGCGACCAGAAGAACTACCAGATACTTTTCAATCCTGTCTTCTTTCCAGAGGGACGTGCCCTTCATCCTGGAAATCACGTCATAGTAACTGCGTCTTTTAACGGATCCGCCTTTGTGGCATCTGCAATTGCTTCAAACTGAGCACACCGGCGTCGGAGCGGGCCGGGGTCAATCTTAGAAACGCGCTTAGTGTGCGCGTTCGCTTTGAAGCTCATTGGGGAAGGGACCGATGATTGCAGCGCCTGCTACATTTCACCAATATCTGCAGTCTGTTGCGCGCCGCCGCGTTCTTGGCGGTCTCCTGTTTTACTCGCAACCGAATCTAGCGGCCAGGACATCTCTCTCAATTCCGTTCGGTGCAATTTTCGCTTGCATCTCTGAAGCATGAACCAGCGAAGGCAATTACCTACAACATTTCCGATCGTCATCTCAAGACCAGCTACGAAGTTCTGTTCAGCCATCTTGTATTCAAGCTCTTGTGACTGCAATATCGCTGTCAGTTGCTCAGCAAGGTCAATGGCATTGCCAGGTTGGTAGAAACGAACTGCCATATCCTCATCGTCGACCATTGCCCGAAAGTCAGGTAGATCTGCGCAGACAATCGGCACGCCAAACTCACAAGCTTGATGAGCCGGTCCGCTCGATCCGGTAGCTGAATCATACGGAATAGCGACTATCGATGTTGTCCCGAATAGCTCCGAAATCTCCTCTTCCGGGACATATCCACGAAACTCAATTGGCAAACCTGCAGGCTGAGCGTCACGTATGGATTCCCAATAACCTACCTTTGTATGATGATTGGCGCCGGCAACAATCAGCCGCGCATTCGGAACCTTCTCAAGTACCAGCGGAAACGCCTCCATCAATGTTTCCAGACGCTTGTACGTTCCCCAATGCCCAATAGCGAGAATGCGCCTGTCAGGATTGCCGCGCCTTGCAAAATCAGGCGGCGTGGGGCTGGATCCGAAAGTTCCATGCGTTGACAACAGGACGTTACGTGCATAATACTTCGTCCTCAGCGTACGATGGTAACCGGAAATAAACACCGAGAGTGAATTTGCCTTCAGTAGTGCTCTGGTTGAGAGGTTGGCGCCAATTCGAAACAACCGTTCGAACTTGACTCCCGCTGCGGAAAAGTCGACGTGCTCAAGAATGTGATGCAGCGTAATGTGCGTGTAGAATCCGGCGGCGCGTGTTAGCGCTGGTGCGGAGAGACCCGCAAACGCCGCAAATGGATTTTCAGGGGTGGCAAAGCTGGAATAGACAAGGTTGTACCACACAACATCGGGCTTTAGCCTGCGGATCGTCTGTAATAGACGAATCGGGGTGTCCACACTTCCAAACTTCCAGCAGCGAATCACGTCGAATCCCGCCAACTCCGGCTGTTGAGCCGCCGGCAGCGGATTACCATCCTTGTCGGTTGCGAAATCGTAGTTTGTCAACTCGTCCGCTAAGATGGTGAGCTGAACTTCGGGATTGCCCTGGAGTTCCCGTGCAATATAGTATGCATACTCGTTCAACTGTCGACCACTGGGGGGAAAAGTTGCCACTAAACAGATTTTCATTATGGCCTCTTTGTTTCAGAACACGCTGATCTCTATATACGGCCTGAATTGCTCACTGTGTGATGCACTGAAATTCATGAATGTCTCCTGCTGAATGCCGGCCGCAAATCGTATCGGATACTTAAGATCGACAGGGCCAGACTCACCGCTGAACTTACGTTGGTACGGCCTTGCGTAAGAGATCGCAACACTGTTCTGGATTGCGTCGTAGACGTGAAAGCCCCTGGTGCTTGAATAGGCGGACGACGCTTGTATTCCCCAGTTTCGTTTCGGCGTGAAATCGATTGATCCGGCTGGCCTTAGATTTTGTGCGATGCCTGAATTCGGGCCAACAGTTCGCCACGCGCGCAAATCTTCAGCAATAGCGCGAATATCGAGCCGATTTGCGAACTTGCGCTCAAGGCCGATATAGGATGCGGTGGTGTAATCCTCAAAACTTACTGGCGAAAACGTTTGATCGTTCATGCCCCATCCAGTAACCAGAGCGGTCTTTCCCCACGGACGCCCAATACGGAAGTCAAGCGCGCTCGTCAGTGCACGGGAATTGAGATTGCTCTCAGTAAATGGACCCGACTCATGGATAACATATCCGCTGAAAGACAGTGCATTGAAGAACGTACTCGAGGATACATAAGCAAACGCGCGGAAGAGATTCTGATTCATCTGGACGGGCGATTGACTGTCGCGGCGTAATGTGCCCTGGATGCCCGCATTGAAGACGAGAACGTTGCTTCCCAGATGTACCACGGGATTCACACCGGTGTTAAATACATAGTCTGTCGTATTGCGATTCACAATCGAATTAGTCGCGGGTACCGAAATCTCGCCCTGTGCGTTTCGAACCTGGAAAAATCCACCGATTGTTGGGAAACTCGCAAGATGCAAATGATAAGCCTCAGTCGATTGCGTTTGAATAGAAGAACGCGGCGGGGGCAGCAGCGAGGCGTTGGTTCCCTGAACCGGTTGAGCTGCGTCCAGCTTCGAGTCCAGAACATAAACGGTTGAGTCCTCAAAGATGCCTTGCATTGAGAAATCGGCCAGCACACTTACGTTCGGTGTAACTCTCAAACCTTCGTCAGCGCCCGCCTGGAGCATGCTTTGCTCAATTGTCTGATCATCGCCGGCGGCGTTCGATGCCTGCGCAAATTCATTTAGCGCCTGGGCATTCTGATGCTGCTGTCGATAAACATTGGCCTGGGCCAGCAGATACTGGTAATCCGAGGCATTGTTGTTTGCGGTTCTGGCAGCGGAGAGTTCGGCCGCGGCCCTTGCAGTATTACCCATCGCCAGATCGTTGTTCGCCAACCCTACGCGGACCTCCGAATCCGGCGCGCCGGCCAACTTCGCACGCTGAAGATAGTCCTGCGAAAGTTCATACTCATGAGCGGAGCGAAACACGTCTGCTGCGGCAATGAATTGGGTTCCCGTTGGCTGTTTGGCTTCACCCGCAGCTGCCTCCATCCAGGCAAGAGCAATCTGCCTTTGCGCATCGTCCGTGTGATTCTGTTGCGCCATCAACTGGCCGATTGCGAGGCGGACACCTACGCGTTCGTTACCCGCAGCGTCCAGCGCTTTCCGATACAGCTCCATGGCGGCTTTCTCGTCTCCGAGCAGGCTCAGCGCCTGTCCCGCCGAAACCAGAATTCCGCTTTGCTCGTCAGGCGGAAGCGATCGCATATGCTGCTCCGCCAACTCTACATTTTGCAGGGCGCGCTCTTTCTCATCCAGATTCGCGTAAGAACGTGCAAGCAACACATAAGTGTTGGCATTTTCAGGAACCAGCTTTTGCGCAATGTTCAGCTCGTCGATGGCGCTCCGATATTGCCGCTCAACCAGGAGCGCATTACCCAGACCAAGATGCAGATCACCGTCATCGGGAGTAAAGTTCAATGCCAATCGATACTCGACAACAGCCTTAACCATCATGTCTTGCCGGCTATAGGCGGTGGCGCGAATTACATGGACATCTCGCGAATCTCCCATTTCTTTCTCGGCCAGGCTGGCTTCTTGTATTGCGATGTGAGGCTCGCCAAGATCGAGGCTTGAATAGGCCAGTCCAAGGTGTGCCTCTCCGTTATCAGGCTCTCTTGCAATGGCGGCCTTGAAGTCTTCTGATGCCTTTTGCGGTTCATGAAGGTCGTTCAGCATGTATCCGCGATTGACGTAGGCAGTAACTACGTTCGGATCTCTCTTTAAAGCCTCTGAAAAGTCATCGCGTGCCTCTTCTTTCATGCCTTTGTGCTTGTGTACGTAGCCTTCCAGCAATGGAATGTCTGCCTCTTTCGGGAGAACATCGAGGTATTTGCTGGTAAGGTCGAGCAGTTGATCGTACTCTTCCAGGTGCAGCAAATCGTAGCCGAGATAAACCACAACATCGCGGTCGCTGGGAAGTACTTTAATCGCTTCTTCGCCCACAGCCGCAGATTCCTGATATTTGCCGTCGAAGCTCAAATACCTTTCTTTCTCACGTAGAATCTGGGGTTCGTTCAGCATTGGATCGCTAACACGCTTCATCCACTGCCCTGCGAGCGGGATGTTATGCGCTTCAATAGCAGCGTTAATTCCTCCTGCAACAATCAGCGCGTTCTGCGGGGCCAGAGAATATCCCTTGCTGTAAGCATCCTGCGCTGAACTGAAATCACGCTCAGTGGTGTACAAGTCGCCCAGGGCGAGATAGGGGATGTAAAGGGACGGGCTGGTCTGCGCCAAATGGTCAAAATACTTCTTGGCGTCATCGTTGTTTCCAGCAGCGCGCGACGCATAGCCGGCAGCAATGAGCGCAGATCTATTATTGGGATCGGCTGCGAGAACCGCCTTGAAAGCAGTGAGCGCATCCTGTATTCGTCCCAACTTCATCAGGATGTCTCCCCGCAGTTGCAAGTCGTCGGGGCTTGCAGCATTGATCGCGAGTGCGGCGTCTATGTCTGTGAGTGCACCGTCCGGGCTGCCGGCATTCAGCTTGATCAGGGCACGCAGGCGGAGAAATTGCTCTGCCTCGGGTCCCGATCCGTCGACCGCGTTGATTTCATTTTGCGCGGTTTCAAGTTCGCGTTTCGCGGCATTCTTATCCGAGGTCTGCTGATAGAGAGACATCAAGTCCATGTGCAACTGAATGCCGTAAAATGGCCCCTCGGGAGGATTCTGCGGCAATCGATTCAGCGCGGCATTGTATTCCTTGATGGCGTTCGAGTCGTCATCCTGCAATTGCGCGATTTCTGCGCGAATGGCATGTAGCCGGTAGTTCTCGGCATCAAGTCCTGCGGCACGCTTGAGAAATGGATCTGCGCCATCAACTGAACCGGCCGCGATTTGCGCCTGTGCCGCAGCAAGTTGCAGGCCGATATCTCCGTGCACCGTATTCGCAGCCTGTGCATAGAGGCGTGCCGAGTTTTTGAGGTCTCCATTGAGCTGGTAGGTGTACGCAAGCTCGGCCACCACATCCGGCCGGGGATTGCGGATAGATTTGAGTTCAGTGATCGCCTCGGCATAATGGCCCATTTCACGATACTGCCCCGCTAGGGTTCTTTGAACGTCGGGATCATTAGGAGCTCTTCGCTCAGCCAATTCGATATAGTGGCTTGCTTGATCCGGCTGCTTGGTCTGCTGATAGCAAAGAGACAGCAGTAGCTCGGCGCGCGCGTCGGGCCGGATTCTTTCCGCCCTGTCCAGCGAATCGATGGCATTCGCGTAGTCTTTCGAGCGAAGGTAAATATTGCCGAGCAGCACCAAGTCGTCTCTGCGCCCAGGATTAGATGAGGTCACCTGTTTTAGAATTCGCTCTGCATCCGCCGTGCGCCCCATAACAATCTCAGATTGTGCAAGACCCGATAGTCCTTCGAGTGAGCCGGGACTCAGCTTAAGTCCGCGGTTGTAAGCGTCAACTGACTGCTGATATTTCAAGTCGAGCCGCGCAGCGTAACCCAGCAGGAACCACAACTGAGGATCGTTTGGCGCCGCCTGTGCCGCGCGCTGCGCATAGTCGTATGCCTGGGTGTGATCACCATGCTGAATAGCTAGCTGCGCAGCTCGTGCCAGTCGCGCATTCTGAATATTCGATCCCCACCCAAGTTGCTGATCGGCCGGCTGTGTTTTACCGTTTTCGGGCTGAGGAGCCTTACTGTTGTCTTGACCGAGCTGATAGGTCTGCGCATGCGCGACGCACGCGAAGGCGCCGCACATAGACAACAACAGCAACTGCATCACTAGACGTACAGCTTTCAAAGGAGTTTCACCGGTTCGGAAAGTTCTAGCACTCTTTGAGATGCCCAAAACGCTGTTGATGTTGGCTATATCAAAACAATCAAACGGTTTGACGCAAAAGGCTTTGAGATCACTGGAAAGCAAGGAGCACAGGCAACCATAGGGCATTGTTTTTAATCGTAAGAAGCAGCTAGTTCATCTTTCTTCAACTTTGCTAGTGTCATTGGTTTCGTGCTGCGCAAGTGGGATGCTTTCTCGACTTTGACAACCCGGCCAATTGCTGGTACCAGCGGAATGAGCGTTTCGCTTATTGTCGTGCCGATTTGACAACATCAGAATCTGAGGTATTTTTGTGGGTCAATCAAGATCGTCCGAATCTTCGCCACAGCCCATACCTTTTGCTTATCTTCTACTGGCGGCAGTCGCAGTTCATTTACCTTTGCTGCTGATGAAATTGCCTCTAAAGTCTTACGACACGAACTTCCATATCTTTTTTGCCTCACATTACCTTCACCACTGGTTTGATCCGTGGAACGCAAAGTGGTACGCCGGCTTTTCGCAAATGACCTATCCTCCGCTTCCGCAACAGTTGACAGCGCTGCTTTCGCCTCTCTTTGGCTTGGATCTGGCATACATGGCGGTTCAACTCGTCGCCATTTTGCTGCTTGTCGTGGGAGTTTACCGGTTCTCACTCTTATGGGTGAGTCCCCGCGCCGCGTCGATTGCCGCACTGGCAGCAGTGTTTCTCGGTTCTGAGAGCTTTCTTGTTTACTCGGCAGGACAACTCGGCACTACCTTCGCTGCACCGCTTTATCTGAACGCACTTCCGTTCCTTTATGTCTGGGTCAGGCGCGGCAGTTGGCCCTCTTTCATCAAAGCGACTGCCCTGTTTACTGTCGCTGCGGCCGCCCATCATGCCACCCTGCTCTTCGGATCGATTTTCTTCGCTGTTCCCGTTCTGGCGCTTGCCTTTCTCGACCGTGAAGATGGCGAGCGGCCCTCACTGCCGGCCTTCAGTATCCGTACGATAACCATCTCGTTAATCGTCGGCGGAGCGATTGCAATCGTATTGCTTCCCTTCTGGATTGCGCTCATTCACTACCCTGTAACGCAGATGCCGATTCCACATGCCAGCCGCGCCAACTATATCCTCAGTCCGCAGGCGGGCCTCAATTACTTTGTAGTTCCGTATGGCGCACTAATTCTTGCACTTCCATTCATCTTCATTCGCGGCGCGATGAATGCCCGTCTCCGTCCCCTGCTCTTCGGATTCTGGATGGCATTCCTGATTGGTTTGGGCGGAACGACTCCCGTCGGCCATTTTCTCCTCGGGCGAGCTTTCGACGTTCTAACTATGGAGCGCTTCAGCTATTGGGCGACCCTGCTTGCCCTGCCATTTGTCGGGCTTCTTTCCGTGGAACTGATCGACAGATTTCATTCGCGCGCGGCAATCAGCGTTGCAATTCTGGCGGCGTTCAGTTGCGCGTCAGCCGTGGCCTGGTCGACTTATCGTCCCGCTGACGCCGAGGACTTCAAGATAGATTCGGTTGCCGCATGGCTCAACCGCGACGGTCACGATCAGTACAGATACGTCACTTTGGGTTTCGGCAACAAGATCTCGCGGCTCGCAGTATTGACAAATGCCGGTAGCGTTGATGGTGAATGGAATTCAGGACGCATGCTGCCGGAACTGACCCGATACGGCGGCGCCGACCTCACCAGTGCAAAGTATCTTGGCGCCGCCGGTCTTGATTCGCTTCGTGCAATGCTGGCAGATTCAGACCAATACGGATTGAAATGGGTATTTGTCAGGGATCGATATTACGACCCGTTGCTGTCG
>Ga0265338_10005180_pt1 | contig 17115 bp, 18 predicted proteins | sample 42126metaG_FD_193579 | JGI IMG/M metagenome (GOLD analysis project Ga0265338, IMG submission 193579) | Rhizosphere microbial communities from Carex aquatilis grown in University of Washington, Seatle, WA, United States - 4-21-26 metaG | ecosystem: Host-associated > Plants > Roots > Rhizosphere... | reverse complement strand
GGCCCGTCGACGCGACCATTGCTGTCAGGACGGAACTGAGCACCCGCTTTCGAAGCGTGGAATACCTGACTAACGTCGACACCGCGGGCAGCGAGCTCTTTACGTGCAGCTTCGAGGTCAGAGACGATCAAGTAGAGTCCCTGGGCCGAACCCGGTGCGGCCGTTGTGATCTTCGTGCCGAACTGCACGGAGCACCCCGACCCTGGCGGCGTAAACTGCACGACGCGGAAACCGTTATCGAATGCGAAGTCGGCGTCGAGCCGCCACCCAAGTTTGGTGTAGAAGGCCTTCGAGCGGTCAACATCCGTAACGGGGATGACGACCACCTCGAACTTCATCTCCACTTTCGCGGCACTCGCGGCACGGACTGGCTCATTGTTGATTGCACTTGAAGTCGCCATTTTCTTTCCTCCTGTTCTTACGTGAATTGAGGGTTTGCGTTACTTGGTTTCCAGAATCAGGGTGCGTAGTGGGTAAAGACAAGATCGGTGGCTTTGGTCTGCTCGTGGCAGGGGAAGCAGGTTTTCATCAACGCCTCATCGCCAGGTTTGTGGTCGCTTGCGTTGAAGTGACCGAATCCCCATCCACCCGTTGCGGCGTACTTTGTTGAGTCCTTGACCATGAACTGTATGTTTGTAGGTGCCCCCGGAACGAAAGACTGGGCGCGCCCGAAGACCTTGTTGTTTTCCTCCGATGGGACATGATGGTAGTGCAAAGCCGCGATGATTGTGCCGTCCGGATACGGAAGCTTTCCGTCACGGTACGCTTTGATCGCAGTATCGTTGCCCAAAACCGCACCAAGACTGTTGAGGTTGCCCTCTTCGTGGGCCACCGAGATGACCGTCCAGTCGCGGTATCCGGGAGGAATTTGGGTAACATAAATCGGTGCAGGTTCTCCAGCGGCGTGTCCAGATGCAGGGGAGAACAAAATGACAAAGCAAGCCGTCGCTATCGCTGCAATCAGCAAGAAAGCTGTCCTCTTCTTCATAAAACGCTGCTCCTTTTAGTGTGGTTCATTGCATCCGCTTCTTCGTCCGCTCCGATTACTCCCGTCAATACTGCTCGTACTGGCGTTTTCCAGCTAGGCGGCCACATACTGCTGGCCGCCGTCGATGTCGTAGGTAGCGCCCGTGAGCGCAGTATTTGCCATGATGTGAACGGCGAGCGCGGCCACGTCCGACGGCCCGATTACGCGTCCAATGGGAAGCGTGGCGCGAAGCTGCTGGCGACGCTTTTCGAGCTGATCGCCCAGGAGTTCCGCGGACAAAGGCGTATCCACAAAACCGGGAGCAATCAGATTGACTCGCACCGGCGCCACCTCGAGCGCGAGGTTGGCGGTGAGCGAGGGGAGCGCGGCGGTGACCGCGCCCGCGATGCACATACCCAAGGCGGGGCGGCGGCCACCCGTGCCACCTATGAAAATAAGTGTTCCTCCGGGTCTCACTCTGCGGGTAGCGCTGCGGGCCACGCAAAGAGCCTGGAGCAGGTGCTCACCAATTAGGTCGCGTATTTTTGCGAAGTCCATATCGGCGAGACGTCCGTAGTATGGCCGGCCGGCGGTCACCATCACATGGTCAATCATGGGCAGATCACGAAAGAACTGCTCGATCGCAATGGGGTCCGTGGCGTCGAAGGCTGCTGTGCTCTGCGCACCAAGTTCGCTCGCCGCCCGCTTGAGACCTTCGGGGTTCCGGGCGGTGAGAATCACCTTGGCCCCCTCCGCACGCGCACGGCGCGCCGTCTCGAAACCAATGCCGGCGCTCCCGCCGATCACGACAACGGTTTGCCCCAGCAGTTCCGGTTCCCGTTGGATGGTGGAGGGGACGATTGCTGTACTCATGCTTTCTCCGATCCGCTAAGACACGTAGCGACTAAAGACGAAATCGCGAGCGCAGGTTTTGGTGGCCGGGAAACAGGTCTTGAGCGTTGATCCCACTACTTCATCGCTACGACGTGTCGTGCCCCGGTGTGATTCATTCCGGGTTACAGGAATTAAGCCAGATGAGCCGCGGCGAGTCCATCAGACGAAAGTATCGACCGATACCAAAGTATCGGTTAGACAGGAAGGCAGAGCGAGCTGATTTCTCCTTTCGAATTGAAACTTGTATATAATCCGCCGATGCAAGGAATACGCTGGAGCACAATTACGATTGGATCGCTGCTGTTCATCGCGATCCGCTCAACCGGAGGACAGGAAGTGAAAGCTACGCAACCGGAAAAGTCAAAGCCGCCTGTCAAGACGGAGCAGCGCGGGCGCGTCATTGGAATCGGCGGCGTCTTCTTCAAATCAGCGAATCGCGATCAGATGCGCGAATGGTATGCAAAGCATCTTGGACTCGCGGACAAAGGCCAGGGCGTAATGCTTCCGTGGCGCGAGCACGACGACCCTCAGAAGGAACACGTTACAGTCTGGACTCTCTTCCCTGCCTCCAGCAAATACTTCGATCCCAGCCCGGCGCCGTTCATGATCAACTACATCGTGGACGATATGGACGCCTTGCTCGAACGCTTAAAGAAAGAGGGAGTCAAAATTGATCCTAACCGGATGGACGAATCCTACGGCCGCTTTGCCTGGATTTACGACTCGGATGGGAACAAGATTGAGCTCTGGCAGCCGTTGCCCGCGAAGCCCTAATTCAGGCAAGAGGCTGGTTCGTACATCGATCAAGTCAGTAACTGGCCGGCGAGCCAGTAATCGACACTGAACTTTCCCGGACCCGAGCAGAGCAGCCAGATAAAAAAGAGTACGTACAGGACTTCCGGAAGGTAGAGGACATCGTCGAGCCAGCTAAGGGGCGAGAGTCCTTTCGGCAAAGTGGAAAGGGCGACGGTCAGAGTGGCGACGATCATGTCGATCAACAAAGCCACGCCGGCCGGGCCCGATAGAAATCCCAGGGCCAGCAAAGATCCGCAAACGAACTCGACACCTGACACGAAATAAGCCGTCTGGCGGGGAAACGGAATTTTGGCCTTCACCAGCGTGTCATAGACAGGTTTCGTGCCGCCGGCGACAAACAACTTGTTTGCCCCGGAGATCGCGAAGAACAGCCCGATCGAAACCCGCACCAGAAGAATGGCGTACTGTTCCCAATCCCTGCTACCCAGCAGCGCAAACTGGATCAATCGTTTCCAATCCATCTCTTGCCCCTCCGACCGGGCCGAAAGCTAACCGTATGTGAGATCGGTGCTCTGTCCGACTTCGATAATGTAACCGTCAGGATCGCGGATGTAACAGCGTATCTCTCCGTACTTGGGGATCGGCTCGGTGATGAACTCGGCTCCTCGGCTTTTCCATAACTCGTAGCACGCTTGAATATCCGCCACGCGGAAATTCATAAAGCTGTTGATGTGATTCGGGTCGGGGACGCTGAGCGTGACCGTTGGCTTATCCGGAGTGGGGCCGCCCCCAACGTTCAGAATCATCCAGATATTCGCCAACTGAAGGTACGGAGGCGCATTGCCGTCACCCATGGTCAGAATGCGAGCGCCGAAGACCTTTTCGTAGTAGCGGGCTGATCGCTCGACGTCGGCGACGGTGAGAAAATGCGCGATGCTCATCCCGTCTCGCGGGGGCATCTCATAGCTCTTTTGCTCGATTTGTACGCTGCTCATTGATGACTCCATTCCGATAAACAGTGCTTATCCGTTGATTCTGATTCGTTCAGACTCTATCTACGAGTTTCTATTTCGCGGATCGTCTTTCGCGCTGAGATATTCCAGCCCAAGCGGCCCCATCGCGGTCACTTGTGTGATGTACTCGCTGGATTTTGCCCAGTGGAAATGGGGCGTGTTGCCGGGGAGAATGACCACGGCGCCAGGGGGATATGCTTCCAACTTACCCGCGTCAAACTCATTCCCCAGGCCGATATAAAAAATGCCGGAGATCACGGTATAGACTCGATCCTCTGGGTGCTGGTGTGGCATCAGTTTCTCGCCGCGTGGCACTTTGACCCTGATTGTGTAAGGGCCCGGCTCGGAGGGCTGGCCCACGACGACGGCCAGCCGGACCGAGGGCGGAAATGCCGGGAACGGTTTCCAATCGATGTCTTCGGACAAGATGGTTTTGAAAACCTCCTGCCCGGGTTGGTGAGGATGAACTCCGTCTTGCGGAGCGCGTTCTACGACATTGGCATTCTGCGACATACGACTCTCCTTCGTGCGGAAACAACAACACCCGCGACCGGCTTTCGAAAAATGTCCGACAACGACTGGATTCGAACGCCTCGCATCCTCCAACGGCCCTGAGCTAAAAACCGCGTCGGAGGTTAGGCTAGCGGGCGATTTGGCCCAGGTAATATCCGAGTCGATTTTCGACATCCCCGGGCTTGGGGCTCCACCGTATTGGTTAGCTCGGATACTGCGGTCATTGAGCCAGAACAATCGGGGGTTGCGCAATTGGACGATGGTATTGGGATTCGCTCGTAGTCCCTCTAGTTCGTCCTGAAGATCGATCAAAGTACTTTCCCTCGCACTTTGATACAAAGGTGTCGCCGATACTAAGGTCCAATTGCCTGGCTCCCCTCGCGTCTGGCTTAATGGCGGACGTTCGAGATGCACTGTTGATCTTGATTTCTAAACCTTTTTTGAGAGGGAGAGCACCCCATGTCTGACCTTGGGAAGGAAGCTGTGGCTCAGGGAAATAAAGAGCGGAAGATGGAGACGCGTACCGCTGCGGAACGTGTCGTCGCCTTCACCATCGTTGCGGCAGCAGTAGCAGTGCTCGCCGTTCTCGGCGTCGCTGCTCTTTCTGCGCAAGGCCAAAACAACGACAAGTATTCGCTGAAATCGCCGAGCGGGATCGAGTTTGCCGACTTCAGGGGATACGAAGACTGGTCGGTGGTTTCTTCGGCGCGGACCGAAGAAGTGCTGAAGGTGATTGTCGCTAATCCGACGATGATCCAAGCCTACAAGGCCGGCGTTCCGGGCAATGGCCAGCCTTTCCCGGATGGATCCAGGATCGTGAAGCTCCAGTGGAAGCCGAAGAAGAGCACGGAAGCCCAATTCGCGGTGGATGTACCCGACGTTTTTAGACAGGCCTTCGTCATGGAAAAGGACAGCAAGCGATTTCCGAAAAGCGGCGGGTGGGGATATGCAGTGTTCAACTACGACGCCGCATCCGACAAGTTCACGCCCGATCCCAAAAGTCTCTCCGACTGCGGAGTCGCATGCCACACGGCCGTGAAGGCGAAGGACTACATTTTCCACCCCTACCAAAAACGTTGAAGCGCCTGGACCCGATATTGTGGACCGTTCGTGCGACCCTCTATGGTCGACTCGGATATCGGTTGCATGCGAGACCGGCAGACAATGCCTCGCTCCTATGAGGTACGAGATAAGAAACGTACCCTGGACTGCGGAACGCAGAGACTCAGCGCCCGGCTTCGAAGCGGTAGCCGATTCCGCGCAAAGTCTTCAAGTATCGGGGATGACGCGGGTCGCTTTCGATTTTCTCCCGCGGGCGCCGAACAAAGACATCAATCGATCTCGGCGTCACGAAGGAGCTTACCTTCCAAACGGCTTCAAGAAGTTGATCGCGCGTGAATACTCTTCCACGGTGAAGGGCTAGATACTCGAGCAGATGAAACTCACGAACCGTGGTCGGGACGGTCCTCCCTTGGACCCGCACGGTCCGCAATGGCATGAAAGAACTCATCAGCGGCGTTGTGCTGGAAAAGCTGCCGTTCCTCCCGCAGATTTTGGCTCGCCCGCGCTGGTTCGCGAGCTATCTGCTCGATGGCGGCTTGCCGCCACTGCCAAATGTCGTCATCCCTGGCCGGGGCCCCATGCCTCTGCCGGATGTTGTCGCCGCCTTAGCGGAATCCACTGTGACTTGGGACGACTCGAAGTGGATTCGTGAGCTGAGGCGCGGCCCGGTCGTCGTCAACGCCAATCCGCTCTCTGAGCTAATTACCAGAGTCACCAGCCGTGCGGCCCCACCCTGGATCCAGACGGGATAATTTTAGCTAACGTCGGCTTCTTCACCGAGGATGTGTCCGGCCCACAAAATGCCGATCCACTATAGCGGCAAAAGGGCAGTCTCGTTGGATCACGGTCCTACGACACTGAATGCTTTGCTATTGACGGCCACGATTACGCAGACAACTTTGTTTCCACCAAGGGGCGCGCAACTTGGGTTGCCGACCGTTGTTTGTCCCAGCGGAGTAAAACCACTCCAACCTGTGCCGTTAAAAACATCCACCCACAGCCCGCTGTCAGAGACCCCAAAAACTCCACACGCGATTTGATTGGTGGTGATGACGGCGCAGCTGCCTTTCGCCCCCATCTGGCCTCCCAAAGAGCCCCATCCTAGCCAGTCCGTCGTCGACCATCCTTGTCCATTAAAACGGTTTCCATTGAAGCTGCTATCGGTACCCCGCGCGAAACAAACGATCTGCCCAGTCTCCAAAAGATTCGTGCAAATGGGCTCGCCGGTTGCGCGGCCGCCCAGGTTGAGGAAGCCATCCCATGCAGTTCCGTTGTAGCGGTTCACCACTACATTGCTCGAGGTGTCATTTGCGGCACAAACGACGCGCCCATTATCATCACTGCCACAGCCGGGAGCCGAAGTAAGTGTTGCCGATTGGTTGTCAAAGCCGCTCCAATTGGTGCCGTCGAACACGCTCGAGGTAAGTCCTCCCGATGCGCTGCGCGCAGCGCACAATACGCGTCCGCTTCCGAGCGTCGCGCAACTTGGTCCCGTCGCCAGCGATGCCTTTAATTTTGCTTCGGCGCCCCAGGTCGTGCCGTTGAAGACGCTCGCGACCATTCCGCCGTTCGAGGCGCGCGCGGCGCAGACCACGTGGCCAGTACCGGTGGTTGCGCAACTCGGCGCCGAGCTGATCCCTCCCGCCAGCTTTTTCCACCCGGTCCACGTAGAACCGTTGAGTGCATTTACGACCAAGGTATTGCTGAAGCCGCTGGCAGCACAGGCGGCTTGACCAGCCGCAACTTGCGCGCACGATATATCGGAGTTCACGGTCGTCGATCCCATGGGCACGAACGATCCCCAACTCGCCATCGCTGGAAAGGATGTGAGTAGCAAAATGATAGAAATAGCTAAACAGTTTTTCACTTTTGAATTCTCCTTATCGGGAACAGCTACTTTTTGAGAGACGTTCTTCGGACATCGGGCCAATTGCAGTCACAGATCTCGAATGGTCACCGGATCACGATCTTGCCGCTAACGGTGTGCACCTCAATTCGTTTGCCGCCTCCATTTACCTTTTGTTCGAACCGATGGACGTCGGGCAGCGGCTTTGCTATGTCGTCACGATCGATCTGAAACTCGCCCGCCGTCGTCGAGGCCTCGAGTTCCAGATTGGCAGCCGGGGGAAATTCCAAGAGCACATCTCCTGACGCGGAACTTAATTGCCAGTCGTCATGTGGAATCGCTTTGACGTGGAGATCTCCCTCAACAGTGGAGCCTCTGAAGCTTCCTCTGGCGCCACCTACCTCAATTCTTCCGCGACCTCCTTTTACTTGTGCGGTTGACGGGCCGACAACCATGAGAGTGATGTCGCCGCCTCCTGTTTCAGCGCTGACTCCCTCTGGAACGCGTGTGCAGGAAATGTTCCCGCTCCCGGTCTTGGCTTCCACATGCTCCCCGACAACCCGGATGTCCAGATTTCCGTTGTCCACCTCGGCCTGCAAGCCCTTCGCTATGTAGTCAGCCCTGATATCGCCCGAGCGAACTAACGCTCTCACTGGTCCCATAATCCCGCTGATCTTCTGGTGCCCGCGGTTCAGCCTCGAGATCACTTCTGTGCGATACGGCACATCGATCCGGTAAAGAACTTTGATCTTCGAGTCGTCATAGGCGGGATCGGGAACGTGTAGGACACTCAGATGGTTCTCTCTCTGGTCGATGGTAAGTGCCTTAAGAAAGAAGTCGTCGTCCAACAACGCGCCACCAGAAGCTTTGGCAACGGCAGAGATTGATACCTGGCCATCGCGGGCATAGAAAATGTCAATGTCCCCGCTGGAAACTTGGATCTCCAGCGTTAAAGGCTGTGTTGATGCAACTATGAGAGTTCGGTGGAATTCAGCCACCACCTGCGCGGCTGACCCCGGGATGTCGATCAACATCGCAAATACGACGAGCGCAAACCACGCGATGTAGCTCTTCGATCGAATTCTTTCACTCGGACGCGGACGCCAGGCTTGACTGCTGAGTGTGCTGATCATTTTGGCCTCCAGATCAAGCCCGCCGGTGCCTAGGCCACCGGCGGCCTCGACTGCTTGTTCCCTACAAGGAGCGAAGGAAGTCCAGAATCGCCTGCTGATCCGCGGGCGACAACTTGTTGAACTTATGAACAACTCGGTTGGCTTCGGAAGATGGATATACCGGAGAGGCCGGCGAGAAATGTGCCCGAATCGCCTCGAGCAGATCCGATGTCCTGCCATCGTGCATGAAGAAGATGCGCTGGCCTACACCCCACAGAGGCGTCGTGCGAAACTCGTCCCCACCCGCCTGCCCCTGCGAAATATCGTCTGCGAGTTTGTAGCCCATATGATGCACCATCAGGTCCGAATAATGGTTGACGGGACGGTTTTGCAGAACGGCGCTATTCATCACGGGCGCGGTCTGCATCTGCGGTGTGTGACACAAAGCGCAGCCTATGTCGGCAAAGATGGTTTTGCCCTTCTTTGCCCTCTCGCTCGGGTTGGGGTCCGGTGCGGGTCCATCCGTGAAACGCATCAGGAGTTGAAACTGCTGCCAATCCGCCATGATATGGAGAGGATTATCAAACCACTGGTTCTTGGAATCGCTGTCGTCGGTGCGCACGACATCATTTGGTTCTGGCTTCTCGGGTCCCTGACAGTCAGGATCTTCCTCGGTCGCGGTGGGAAAGGCCTCGTTGGTGATTCCCATCTCAACGTTGTAGGCTTCGCCCGCAAAAATGGTGATCGATTTGTTCTGCGCTTTCCATCCGAATCGCGTAATAGTGCCGTCGTTACCGCTTCGGTTGGGGCGCCCGGCGATGCCGAGTGGGGCTCGCAGGGCGGCGGTGGCATCGTGCTGCGCCAGAATCTCGCGATCCTGGATCGATTCGATCAGTCCTAGTCCCATCATCTGCAGGGGAATTCGGAAGGCGAGATTGCCCGCTTTTTCCTCTGCCGCAAAATCCGGTTGCGTCAGCGCGCAGTTGGGAATCGTGGGATCGTTATTGCTGCCGCGCACCGTCCACAGTTGATGAACTCCACCATCAGGAGTGCCGTCGGGTTTGCGCTTGAATCGCACCTCTCGGATGGGGCCGAACTGCTGCTCGAAGCTAGGGACAATATTCTGCCTGCCATAACGATGTGGCACTAAACCAAATTGGGGGTTCTCCGCCTGGTGTGGCTTCTTGCCGCCGGGATTGGGAACGAGGAAGCCGCCGGATCCGCCGAGCACGGGCTGCCCGTGGCAAGAAAAGCATTGATCGGCGTTATGACGCGCCCCCAGTCCATTGGAGTTGGTGTGGAACTGTGGGAACTCCGGATCGAGTTCTCCGAGGCCTACCACGGGCGAGCCGTCGGTGACATCGGCACACTCATCGCATGTGGACTCCAACTGGCCGGCGCGCAGGATTCCTTCGAGGAATGAAGCCAATTCATTGTCGTTGATCGTGGCGCCGGTGGTTGGGTTCGGGCTGATCACCGGTGGATGCGGAATTGGAATTCCCTGTTGTTGGAGGCCACCTCCGGTGTTGTGAAGCCCGCCCCGGACGCCGGGATCTTTTTGGCTGAACGCCGAGATGCTAAACACCAGAATCGAGCACGAAACGGCGAAGCTCCTGGCTAACTTTCGAGTTATTCTCATAACCTCTCCCCTGTTTCTGATTTTGAGTTGAAAATCGAGCCGGGCGGCGGATTCGCCCCTCACTACTAAGCTGCGGAAATGGAGGGGCAAATCGGCTCAAGATTTTTGTGGGGGCGCATGAAAAGCGGGAGCAAACGACCGAAATGGCCTTTTCATTGACTTGACTGGGCCGTGGAGATATCTTTGCGTCACCATTCTTTGTATTCGTAACTGACTGTGAATCAACGACATTCGGGCACGGTAAGCGAACTGCTCGTTCGCTGGAAGACGGGCGACCAGGAAGCGCTTGAAGCGCTGGTTCCGATGGTCTATAAGGAACTCCGCGAAATTGCGCGCCACCATCTTCAAAGAGAGCGCCCCGGGCATACCTTACAGAGCGCCGCGCTAGTGAATGAGGCCTACCTGAGGCTGCTAGATCAGCGCCCATTTGATACCGAAAATCGCGCTCATTTCCTGGCGGTGGCTTCACGCCTGATGCGTCAAATTCTGGTGGACCATGCGCGCACCCATGGCGCCGTCAAGCGAGGCGCGGACCGGATCGTGGAACTGGACGCATCGCTCATCCTGCCCCAGGAGAAAGCTACGGATGTTGTCGCGCTCGACGATGCCCTGCAACACCTGGCGAAACTGGACGAACAGCAGTGCCAAATTGTCGAGTTGAAGTTTTTCGGTGGCCTCGCCACCGAAGAGATCGCTGAGGTGCTAGGAATTTCTGCCTCCACGGTTAAGCGAGACTGGAACGTAGCAAAAGCCTGGCTGACCAGGGCTATGAAGAAGGGGAACCGTGGGAACCGAGGAGCAGTGGCCCAAGATTAAGGAAATCGTCGGAGGCGCGCTGGAACGGGCCCCGGACGAACGCGCTGCTTTTCTCGATGAAGCCTGCAAATACGATCGGGATCTGCGCCGTCGAAAATGACATCGACGTCAGGCAATGTTCAAGTGATCGATATTGTGGAGCTTGAGGTTGGTTGCGGGGGGATGCACTGGTCCGAACACAAACACAGTGTTTTCATTGAGTTACGGATACTGTTTCCCGCCATTGTGAGAAGGAAGGCTCAGGGCACTTCACTGAAGAGCACCTCCACTTAGAATGTTGCGCAATTGATCTGCGCCAATCGGTGGCATCGCTCCCGTTTGAGTCGCTACCCAGGACGCAAAGCGATTGGCAGACTCGGAGATTTCTCCAAGCGAATGCCCACGGAGGTAGTGATGTGCCATGCATGCTGTAAATGCATCCCCTGCACCAACCGCATCCGCGACCTTCACACGGAATCCGGTGTGCTCGACCGTTTGGTCGTTTGAAACCAGAATGCTGCCGCGGTCCCCGAGGGTTATACAAACAAGCCGCAAACCGTACTCCTCCAGCAAACGTTTGGCGAGCGCTTTTGCAGTTCCGGCACCTAAGTTGAGCAAAGACGAAATCTGAAGCAATTCCTGTTCATTGAGCTTGACGATGTGCGCGTGCTGGAATGACGTTCGCAGGACATCTTTGTTGTAGAACAACTGCCGTAGGTTCACGTCGAAGATGCGCAGCACGTTTGCCGGGGCATTTCGCAAGAAAGACTCAATCGCGAGAGCGGATGTCGGTGAACGCTGGGCCAGCGAACCGAAGCACACCACGTCCGCCCTGCTGGCCAGTTCTTTCCACTCGGTCGTCCATTGCAGGAAGTCCCACGCGACCTGTTCCCTGATCGTAAAATTCGGCTGGCCTGCAGCATCAATCGATACCACCGCAGTACCAGTAGGGTATTGATCATCCTGCTGCAAATACGACGTCGTCAGTCCTTGTCGCTGAATAACCGCGAACGCTTCGCGTCCCAACTCATCATCTCCGACCCGACTGGCTACGATTCCCTCGTCTCCAAGCACGTTGGTCATGTAAGCAAAGTTCGCAGGCGCCCCGCCCAATACCTTGCCGGAAGGCAAAATGTCCCACAATACCTCCCCCAACCCGATCATGAGCGCTGGCTCTTTCATAATTCCGCATCAATTGCGATTTTCACAAAACAGGAGCGGCACGTCACTGAAATAGCCGAGGAGCAAAGTCACTGAGATATTTGCGCCACACCGTCCACACGTGCGCGCCCGAACTCTCGACCCACACGTGTTTGATGCCCGCCTTTTCCAGGGCATCATGAGACTCTTTCACGGGTGCGAAGAGGAAATCGTCGGTGCCGATTCCAATCCATAACAACCGAAGTTGCTGGTTGAGCCTTGCCGGGTTCGCTAAGCCCCCGTCGTAGTCTTTCGTGGTATCGGTTATGTCAATCGCCGGGCTGAATGCCCCGATGTAGGCGAACTGATCCAAATGATGGAGCCCGATACGAAGTGCCTGCGCACCTCCCATGGACAGGCCCGCAATCGCGCGGTGCTCCCGGTCTGCGATCGTGCGATATTTCGCGTCAATGAACGAAATCAAGTCGCGGGAAACGACGCTGTCGAAAGTTTCGTACCGTTCATCCATGAAGTAGCGCGCCACCTGCCCTACCGGTGGTGGTTTCGAACCGTCACGAGGAGGCGAGGGTGGCTGAAAACTTGGCCCAGGCAATCCATTCTCATTCACGATGATCATGGGCCGGGCTTTGTGAGCAGCGATCAAATTATCCAGAATGAAGTTCTCGTGGCCCTGGTCACCCCAACCTGCATCGTCTTCTCCATACCCGTGCTGGAGGTAGAGAACTGGGTAGCGTAAGCCGCTCTGATCGTAGCCCGGAGGCGTATAAATAAAGATTCTTCTTGTCTCACCCGTGGTTTTCGAGACATACCACTCCGTACGCATCGTGCCGTGCGGCACGTCTTTGATGGCAAAGAAGTCGGACTCGGGGCCCGGGACTTCGAGGCCGCTGACTTCTTTCCGCGCAGCGAAGAACACTCTGCTTCCTGGATCGTTCGCCGGAAACCCGTCAATCGAAATGGCGTAGTAGTGGAAGCCCGACAATAGCGGCTTGGTGGTCACGCTCCAAAACCCATCTTCACCTTTGACCATGTCGAACGTAGACTGGCCAAACTCCATCAGGACCTGCACTTTGTTCGCCTGGGGAGCTTGTATGCGGAAGGTTGCACTCAGATCGCTGTTGATTCGAGGGTATTCCGCATCGGGGATGTTAGTAGCTGGCCGCACGTAGCCACCCTGTGCCAGGCACACACTACAGAGCAGAAGTACGAGCGCGATTTGCTTGATTTTCACTCTTCCCTGCCATCATTACTCATGCGATACAAGCCCGCGCTGAGAGACTATTTCTTTGTGCTCGAATTCGCCGCGCTCCTCAACATCGTGAGGTCGACCGCGTCTGCCATCGCCTTGTAGCCCATTGCGCTGGGGTGAAGATGGTCGCCCGAGTGATAACTTTCCCGAAACTGACTGGGATGGTTCGGATCCCGCACGGCGGCATCGAAGTCGAAAACACCATCGAAAGCTTTGCTCGTACGGATCCATTGATTGACGGCCTGGCGCGTCGCCTCGCCGTCGTCGGTGTAGTACTCGGCCCCCTCATAAGGCGTCAAAGTAGCGCCGAACACCTTGATCCCGTGCTGATGTGCACGTTCAATAATCTGCTGCATACCCACGATGAGATCTTGCTGGGTCACCGCTTCGGCCGCAAACGGCGGTTCCTTCATCGTGGTGCCATTGGGCAATTTTGGCCTCAGATGCGGCCAGCCGATGTCGTTGATTCCTTCAAGCAAAATCAAGTTCACCACGCCGGGCTGAGCCAGGACGTCGCGATCAAGACGTGCCAGCGCATTCGCGCCCGCACCGTCTCTCAGGATTCGATTTCCGCCAATGCCTTCGTTCACCACTGCGAGACCGGGGGCACCCTGCTCGCCAGCCAGTCGATTCGCCAGGAGGTCCGGCCAGTCGGTATAGTCGCCTTGAGACGCACCGACCCCATCGGTGATTGAATCGCCGAGAGTCAGGGTTGCCGCTGTTTGATCGGAAGCAAACATCTCCACATCAGCGAGCCAATACCATGAAGTGTTCGGCGTCGCATTTGGCATCTCCGCTTTGGCAGTGAAGTCTCCAGCCGCAGAAATGTAGGTCTTGCGCTGTCCCCAGAAATGAATGGTCGTTGAGGATGTCTTCTCCGGCAAGAAGAGGCTGACGGCAATCTCTGCGAAACGGGAGACCTTCATGTCGATGGCATCGCTTAAGACTGGCGCACCCGGTGGAATGATGACGGAAGCTGCCCCGCCAAACGTTAGGGCATGATCAGACTCGGAGACGATCTTCGCGTCCTGCGAGGAAAGTGCGATGTGGGCGGCGCCAATTTTCAGAGCCGTAGTTCCGAATGCATTGGAGAGCCTGATCCGTATGCGTTCACCGCCAATCGTTGGGCGCACCACCATCCGAACGGTCTGGTTTTCGAAGACGGGCGATGGTGGAATTCCTGGGAACGGCAGGGGCGCGTGCATCGCGGCGCTCCAAGCGCTTACCCAATGGCCAGGAACAGCGGGGGTTTCAGACAGGGCGTTTACGTTAAGAAGGAGGACAAAGGTAATAATGAAGACAGCAGCTAGTCTGGTTTTCGGCATTCTTTTTTCCCACATAAAAAATCTGCCTCGCCACTACGGCACGTCACTCTCGGCCGAGGTGCCCATCAAAAAACTTGACGATCACCTTCAGCGCATCCCGTGATTCAGGAACATCCACATTGTAGAAAAACCCGTGAAAGAGTCCTTCCCAAACATGCAGTTCAGCTTCCACCCCCAACTTAACTAGCTGCTCATGGGTATAAAGAGCGGAACTCAACTCAAAACCGCGTGTGCCTGTGATGATCAGGGTTGGAGGAAACTTGGCGAGAACTTCGGGCGAACTGATCGGGGAGACGAGCGGATCCTTGGGATCCGTGCCATCGAAATAGCCGAGGGGCGGTCGCGCTCCCGGAGCTATAGGAGGCGAGATACGCGCTTCGCCCAGGGGGACTGCGGTGTAAAGTGCATCGCCACCAAAGACACCACCCGCAGATGCGCAGAAGATTCCCACCGCTCCCGGAGTCGGCAGCGAATTCTTCTGAAACCACGCCAGCGACATCGCAGTCTGCATGCCTCCCGCGGAGCAACCGTATATACCGATGTCCTTCGGCTGGTGTGTCTTCAAAAGTTCCCGGTAGACGGCGGCAACATCCTCGCTTGCGGCGGGAAATTTGTTATCCGGGCCCTCGCGATAATCGACACTCACTACTTCAATCTCTCCCAAGGCTGAAACCGGAATGGATTCGAGTTCGGCGCAGCCCGGCCAACACCCAGAGAATCCGCCGCCATGAAGATTGATCAGGACTCTGTTCTTGTTCTTTGCCGAAACACCAGACTTCGGGGTGTAAACATACGCGTGCACGCCACCGACTTTCTCGTCTTTCTTCTCGACCGCAAATAGTTCACTGTCGCGCGCGATATAGCCCTTCATGAATCGCGGCACCCCGGCATCCTGTTTCAGGATTTCCGGATCCTGCATGTCTTTTAGGTGCTGCGTGACATATGCTTTGGCCTCCGCGCTGAGAAAGGGAGACATAGGCACGGTTTGCGCCGGGACCTCAACGGTGCCGTCCGCTTGCACCACCACCTTCGGTAGGGCCGGATGTTCCTGAGCAGAAACTATTGGGGAGGAGGGCAGGCCCAGCAAGGCTGAACACAACAAGAGAGGGATGAGACGCTGGTTCGACATAGTCGCGATCCTCTTACCATCGAAAATTGAGTGTGTTCGCGCTGATTAGAAAAGTGCGGGCGCCGGCCATTTCTGGCCGACGCCACAGAGAACGCGTTAGAACCCTACTCGCAGGCCAAATTGAATTGCGCGCGGCGGGTTCACTTGCGAAGTCACGATACCGAAGCTTGGGTTGCCAACCTGTTCGTTGGGCGTACCAAATCGCACGTGATTGAACGCATTAAAGAACTCAGCCGTGAATTGCAGGTATACACGCTCGGTTATGTTGTTGCGCTTGGCAATCGAAAAATCCCAGTTGTTCATGTGATCCATGCGAACCGTGTCAACGTTCCTCGGTTCGTTGCCGAAACGAACCTCCGAGGAGGTATCCACAGGCTGGAAACAGTTCTGGTTAAACCAACCGTTGGCTGCGCGGGACTCACGCGAGCCCGACACCTTCAGGTCGCATCCCGATACCAGATCCGGCCGCATCCAGAGCCCTTGAGCTCCGAAGTAGCCCTGACCACCGCCCAGGAAGCTGAGCGCTGATCCGGGGAAGAATTGATAGGCGCTGATCGGGACACCGCTCCGTATTGTGGTGATGCCATTGACGCGCCATCCGCCGACCACCGCGTTGAGTACTCCGCTTGCATCGCTGAGGAAGCGTTTGTTGCGGCCGACAGGCAAATCAACGCCATACCCAACGGCAAGATTGTGGGGAACATCGTAAGAACTGACCGAATACTCGTGATTTAGATGGTTGTTGTCCTGAGTCGACCCGCCGAAAATGAACCCTTCATCAAGAAAGGCACTTGAGCTGTCAGTGTTGGACATCAACCGCGACCATGTATAGGCCACGCTCAGGATTCCCTTGGAACCAAAACGCTTCATGAAGGACGTTTGCAATGACCGGTAATTGGATGTGCCCTGGTGTGGGTCCAGGAATAGAACTCGGCGATACTGCGGGAAAGGCAGCAAGAGCTGCCCGCGCGCTACGGTCGGTGCTGACAGCGGCGAGCCTGGAGTTGTGATGATGCCGAAGAATGGATTCGGAATCTGCTCCATCAATCCGCCGCTGCCCGGAGCAGCACTCGGGCCCAACGCAAAATACTGGTCGGGCAACTGATTCAGGTTGGTGTTAGAAACGGTCGCCCATCCTTGCAGAAGAAGGTGGGTGCCCCTCGATCCAGCGTAGGCCACCGTGAGCGAGGCATCCCGGCCGATCTGCCGTTCGACGGCCGCATTCCACTGCTGGACGTAGGCGACTCTATCGCCAGGCACGCGCATGGCAAAGATGGCCTGTCCGTAGAAGTCGCTGGGCTGAGCCGCTCGCCGAAGCGGCTGGTTGAGGCCGTTTGGAAATGGATCAGCCACCGTAGCGCTGCCGTCGGTGACCGTCGTCGGAGCCAGATTGACAGGAGATAGGTTGGGCCCGTCCTGGCTCAGCGTGCTGGGCGGGTACGAAATCCCATACGCGCCGCGCAGCACGGTCTTGTCAGTGAGGCGGTATGCCAGCCCCAGGCGCGGCGAAAACAACTTCCAGTGCAACTGGTTCTCCCGCTGGGAACGCCAATCCGGACTGTTAACAAGAGCCACATTCCCCACAAGTTGTTGGGTCTGCCCTGTGACAGGGTTCAAGAACGATCCCAAGGGGCTCGCCTGGTTGGGCAGAAAT
>Ga0265338_10005179_pt1 | contig 17117 bp, 51 predicted proteins | sample 42126metaG_FD_193579 | JGI IMG/M metagenome (GOLD analysis project Ga0265338, IMG submission 193579) | Rhizosphere microbial communities from Carex aquatilis grown in University of Washington, Seatle, WA, United States - 4-21-26 metaG | ecosystem: Host-associated > Plants > Roots > Rhizosphere... | reverse complement strand
AACTGTTTCTATTGGATTAGGTGCTTTGCTTTCTCGATATTTGCCGAAATGATTTCTGTATATCACCCTAATTGGATGGAAGTGCAAGTTGGGTCTGTATGGCGCAACAACACTGATGACATATTCAAGAAGCGTGGACCTGAGGGAACGTTAGTAGTTGTGATAGCTATTGGAGTTAGGAATTCCGATATTTTGATTCAGATAACTCCATTTGGGGAAGACAGGAAATATTCTGAGGTAAAAGTAGATACAAGTGTTGATTATTTCTTAAAGCATTATTTGCCTACAGGTAGACGAGGATGGGTAAATGGGGAAGAAACGTCAAAATTTTGAAATTTTTTAGCGGGAACTGGGATTCTTTGTCTTTTAAAATCTATAGTGGATGGCGGCGGGCGTGATTTGTATTCATAAGAAGGTGGATTAAATGAAAACTGGCGAAAGATACATGTTCAAGGAACCATCAATTATATTTTATCATCAGTTAGAATTGTTGAAATCTAAAGATGATTATAATTGGCATGTGCGTATTTGGCATATCAATGATATGGGATGGGCAGAAAAAGAATGGGAAATGATACAATCCACTAAACATATACATGAATTTTATATAAAAATAGATAAGTCCCAATATTGGTCTAAAGACAAATTTAATTCGATGAAAGAACCTCGCGGATAAAGAACTTATCTTTTAAAATCTATAACGGATGAGGGCATGATTCTAACGCATAAATATGATAAAGAGATAACTGTTGGAAGTAAGTGGATGTATAAATTGAACGATAATTATGCAGTGATTAGAGAATTTATGGCTCCAGGAGTAAGGATGGAAGTTGCGTGTGTAGAATATACAATTTATTATCTTAATGGTGTTTCAGCAATAGCAATGTCTCCGCTGGAATCATTCCTTAGAGATTATGATATACTATGATAGAAGTATTTATTCCCCTATATAGCCAAGTAGAAAGAGGGAATTTTTGGATAGACAAAGGTGGACATATTGTGAGGGTATGTGAATCCCAAGAATATGTTAGGTCTGGTGGAACTGAACGAGAATTTACTTGGTGGGAAATTGGATATAGATACATTAATACTAATGAATATGCAAGAAAAGAAGTGAGAGAGTTTTTAAAATCATTTTCCAGAATATAGGAAAGACAAATATGCTATACTCGCAAATTAATCCTATTTTCACAGCTTTCTGGACGACATGGAACTCATTATCTGATGATAATAAGGTTGGGATTGTTTGTGGGATAGCCTTATTAGAAGCAGTAACGGTAGTTCCTTTGTGCATATTGAATTTAGGAAAGACTGGTGGGGTGGTGGCAATGTTGATTATATTGGTTCCGTTTGCATTATTTATGGCTGGCGCAATAAGAAGACAAAGACGATGATTAGCATATATGACCCATCAACAGAATATTTAAAAATAGGTTCAGTATGGGAATATTTTGAGAAACATAGGGGAAGTAGTGTACAGATTATAGGTTTTACACTAAAGAACCAGAGAAAACATATTTTAGCGGTAGTTAATAGTAATAGCAATACAATAGAAATAGACATAATGGATTTTTTAAAGTCTTACAAATTTACAGGCATGATTATTCCAATACCAATGGATAAAGCAAATCGAATAAGGAAAGCTAACCTCTTCTCAAATGTGACTTATGGATAACAATACAAGTAACAGAGTAAATGGTCCGGACCAAATCATTAATGTAGTTTATCTATTGGATTTACCGAGCCGTAAAGAATATAATAAACTCCAGATAGTAGATACTTACATCAAAGATGCTTATTGGGATGGAAAATTATCTGTAGATATTATCTTTCAAACTACGGATACTTTTGAACACAAACAAAGGATAATGAGATTAGTTTCCAAGTCTGGATATACTGTTACACCCATAGTTGATAAGATGTTTTTCCAACCGTATATCACGGGGATGAATGTATCGTGGGAAAATGTGTTCAAGGCAAATGTCGTACAGGATTTCTTTTTAAAAGATAAGAAGATATAATGCAAGAGCTTGACGAATATGCCTGCAATAATTTTCTGAGAAGCGGGATGAATGCTGTTCTCAGTAAACATGCTGGTGAAAAAATAAGCCCACAATTTCTAGAAGCTGTTAGAATAGAGATTGTTAAGTTTTTGCAGTTATATGTTCCCGATGTTACGATGGATTATGTATTTGTAATTCAAGATAATTCCAATCCAAGCAATGTATATGTTGATATCAAGCGTGATATAATAGTAACACAGAAGGTCAAAGATAACATTAATGACCGTATAAGGTTCAATGAAGAACTGCAACGTGTTCGTCAATTCAGTGCTGGTAATAGGGTTATAGCTCCATCTAGACTGGATAATGTAGAATGATACAAGCTCACATTAGTAAGGGTTTACATTTCTCCCCACGTTGTATGTGGCAACGTAAAGGTTTTGATATTATATTCAAAGCCGAGATTGTTGAACTTAGAGATACTATGTACACAACGGTTGTTGATTTTATTTTTTATACTGGAAGCAATCAAAGCAGACCAGTATCTATGACAATAAAGGAATTTGTTGAAACCTTTGAACCTCTAGGAACTATGGCTAAACCACAACCAGTCATGCCAGTTGGAATATCAAGTGCTCGTTTTTATGAAGAAGACGAAGGTGCAGAGGGGGGATGAATGATACAGATATTTCAGCCCTTATCCAAAGATTTGCTTCAGGGGAATGTGTGGTCAAATGGACAAGAACAGGTGGAGATTATTGTTGTAGAAGAATATTTTATTGATACTGAAGTAATTGTTACTAGGCGTGATGGTGGACACTATACTAGAACAGAAAGAGTGTCTGACGGGAAACGTGTTCATTTTCAGTTGGTAACGTCTAGGGGTTCGGCATTTAGAGAGACAAGAACCATGAAGATTGGGGATTTCAGCAGAGCTTATCAGCCATTGGGTAGAAGAGTATGATTTCAATTTATGAATCTCTTCATCGTCAAGTTAGACAAGGTTCTATATGGACACAATTACATGAGGAAAGAGGAAGAATACTATCAGAACGTGTTGAGATTATATCTGTAGAAGAAAAATTTCAGGATGTCATGGAAGTTGGAGATACAACAAAGATGGTGAAACGTTCTTTGGGTATTCATGTTTCTTTCAAGAGTGCTGGAAATACATTAGCACACAATGTAAGAGAAATGAAATTGGATGGATTTTTATCTAGATATGGGGTATCGCAATAAAAACTGGAGAATTTTGGCGGGATAAAAAGAGTGATAAGGTGGCTAGACTTATAATTGTTGATGTCAAGGGAGATATAGTTTGGTATCAACGCGAGGGTGGAACTGGAGATATTTCTAAAGCTGACAGACAACGTATTATAAAATTCTATGAACGTGATTACTCAGGAGAACAAAATGAAGGAATTCTTTGAAGTAAGCAGATGTATAAACAAGATGCCGCCAATTCCCATGCGTGAAGATTGGTATAAATTGGGAATAGCTATGCACACATTAGAATTGGCGTTAAGGAAAAACGGTTCGATTGAAGAAGTTTGTATGGATTGTAAGAGTAATGGAACAAATGATGGATGTCCCCGTTGTGGGAGATATCATCAATGAAAGAATATAAATTTACTATAACGCTACCATCTCAACACAAAGATGTTCCGGATACAATTTGTATTTCTAATGTTCCATTGAATACAAATCTTGGTTCCTGGACTGATGCTTTAAGATGTTTCTTTGGTAAACGAGCTATCATTGAATTCGAAACAGTTGAGGCGGAATAATGAAGGGTCGTCCAAAAAATAAGATTGTATCATTTGAGGAAGCCAGAAAATTAGCTCGTTCTCTTCGTTTGCGTGGAACTATAGAGTGGCAAGCATGGGCCAAGACGGATGCAAGACCAAAAAATATTCCATCTAATCCCGCGCAAGCGTATAAAAGTAAATTCAAAGGATATAGGAATTTCTTAGGTACAACATACACGCGATACCAAGTCGCTAAATTTTATGCCACAGCTTCCAGTGTTATGGTTAAGAGACAATGGTCTAAAGTTGGTTTAAGAGAATTGGGTATAGAGAAGCCAGTAAATATACCACTGTCAGTTCAATATGTTTATGCCAATCAATATGATGGGGCCAAGTCGTTTTTAGGAACCAACGCGATGCCATATAATGAATTGAAACATTTAGTTATGTCATTGGGTATAAGAAGTTCGAGAGAATATATTGAACATTTTAGAGAACATCCGGTGAAGGGTGTTAAAATTTGTCCCAACCTTTATTACTCAAATTGGCCTGGGTGGAAAAAATTTGTGAGGGCAAGAAGATGAGTAACGAAAAGACAGAAGAATATTACAAACACAAATATGTTCTTAGCACTAAAGAAATTTTTGTTAAGACTATGATTCTACGTGTTATATCATCTATTACTACAGCGGCGATTGTTTTCTACTTCACTGGTTCTTGGACTGCCAGTTACAAGATTATGGGAGTGGACTTTGTAATAAAGACAATTCTTTATTATGTGTATGAATACGAATGGTTTAAACTCAGGAAACGCTGGAGTAAAAGATGAGAGTTGGTGAGATTTGGCAACAAAGAAAGAATGGCAAACGTGTTGAGATTACAAATTGGGATGACAAGAATATATATTTTATATTTATAGATTATATAGATGGAAGTTATAATAGTCCAAGACCTAATTTTTTTTATTGGTATAAAAAGGAATATGTTTATGAAAGCAGGTGAAATTTGGCATCATTATAGAAATATAAAAAACAGAGTACAGATTGTTGAAATCAAGAAGGAAACAGTTCGCTATCAGTATGAAGAAGATATTGGTAAAGATTTGATAATGGCTTTATCTAGAAGTTTTTTTACACGATGTTTTCAAAAGAGCTATGATGGAGAATTAAATGAGAGTTGGTGAAATTTGGAGTATTCGTTGGGGAATAGGCTGGGTTCAAATTACAGAACTCCATGTTGAGAACAATGTAGAAATGGTTGTGTATTGTTTTCCTCATGACAAAGGATGCGATTGTGGATTTTGTTTCGGAAAGTTTCCCACTTGGCCCGAACACGAGAAAATGACTAGAGAAAAATTTATATCTCAGTACTATAGAGACCATGAAAGAGAAAAGGAATTCAATGAAGGCGGGTGAAATCTGGAAATTAAAGCCAGCTAATGAAAAAGAATGATGGAAGTATGTGGTGAATTACGTATTCGACTACACTATTTATTGAATAGAGTTGAAATAATAAAGGTGTCATCAGAAAGCGTCGAGTTTCAATCTGCTACTGGTGATGGATTTACAAACACATTTGGGCGAAAACATTTTATTGCAATATACTACAAGGACTACGATGAAGATAGGTGAGATTTGGGAATATATAGGTGAATTCGAACCAGCGGAAGATGGAAAACGCTGGACGGATGACCCATTTGGTGAATGGATGATGGACAAAGTAAAGATAATAAATTTCAATCATACCATGCATGAAATGGATGGGGAGATGGTTGAATTTGAATCTTTAGGAGACGAACCCCGTCCTATGGAAGCTGTCTTTGCCATGCCAAAAGTTTTATTTTTAAAAGAATATAGGAAAGTTTATGATTAATACATTTGGGTTCAATAATGACATACAGGTTGGACAAAGGTGGCGTAATTTGAATTGGAATAATCCAGACCTTAGATATCGTAATCAATCTATAATAGAAGTTCTAGATATATATGATAATCATATTGTTTATAGACATGTTCAGAATGGTTTGGGTGAACCAGTAATTCGACAACGATATTCAAATGCTAGTTCTCAAAACATTACTAAGGAACTTTTCGTACAAGGTTGGGAAAAATTCAATGATTAATGTTTTTGAATTCGCTGAATACGTACATGGCGGACAGACGTGGAAGCATATTAACAATTCACAAAATCAAGAAATGAACCTTTCAGAAATTGTTATAATTTCTGCGAGTAACAATGACGTTACATATTCATTTGTAAAAGTCGCTACTGGGGATACGTATAATCCTTCTTCATATGTTGGTAATAATATTTATACTATCCCAAAATACGATTTTCTACTTGCTTGGGAGAGGATTAAATGAAACTTAGACCAGTAAGTTTGGAAGAATTTCGTAAAACTATTTTATCCTTTATGCTCATAGCATATTGTGCTTTCTGGGTCTGTATGTGTAGTGTTGCCATACATCCATTAGATATTTTTATGTTTGCTATTTGCTATACTTGTATTATGTGGTTTCTTTTCTTGGGTAAAAAATGAGAGTTGGTGAAATTTGGCGAACTAAGCGCGAAGTAGCTAAAATAGAAAACGAGTGGTATGCTGACCTTTCTGGTGAACGGCCACAAGAGGTTACTGATGAACAACTTGGTCACTATAAAATTCTTGAAATTAAAAACAACGATAGAGTTGTTTACATTTCAACAGATAATCGTGAAGTCGAAGAAGGAGAAGATTTTGAAGATGATAGAGAGAATTTCTTAAAAGACCACGAGAAGGTGTATGATGAGAATTGGTGAGATTTGGGCTCCGACTTCTATTAGAATAAAAGAATCCAGTGGATGGATGTCTGTTTCTAGTTCTATGCAAGAATCTACTCCCGAGAATTCTGTATGGAGAGAACCTGAAGGCAACATAATGATTCTAGAACTCATGGATGATTGGGTAGGTTTGCCCAATATGAAATATTTTGTTGCATTTGAATATCTGGATAAAGAAAAAGATGGTGAGGGAAGATATGTAACTCCGAGAGAAGATTTTTTAAGAGATTATTACAAGGTGTATAATGAGAATTGGGGATGAAGTAATTTCGAAGAACGGAATTGTCACTGGAGTTGTAGGTGCTATTTATAGTGACAGATTCATACTGGACCAAATGCAAGGAGAATTTTTGCCACAAGGGGCGCTTCCATTGTATGAGATTACTGATTTTTACGTGATATATAATTTAGAATCTTGGAGAATTATTGGAATGAGGGAAGAATGAAGATAGGTGAGGTTTGGATTCTTAGGGAACATGTCCAGGCTCCGGTTAATGACCAAATTAATATAAATTACACAGACCATCATCAACACTATTCACTTGTCCCAGCAATAGTCATAACAGAAATAAGAAAAAATGATTTTAAGAATATGGATAATGGATGGGATGGGGATTACATTATAATTTACGATATGGTTTTTGGTATCAGACAAAGAGAACCATATGTTGTTAAGTCAATGGGGTGCATGAGTTCTGGATGTTTGTTTAGGAACTATGAGAAATTTGCAGACAGACTCAGTGATATTGAGTTTTTGATAGCAATTCAAGTTTCCGTAGAATAGCTCTTGAAAAATTTGCTTCTAAGTGGTATAATCATCACATGCCCATAATACAGTTCAAATTCAAAGAAAAGCTTAAAGCCATAAAAATGGTGCAGTTGCCAGTTACAGATGAAAAAACTGGCGAGAAATTTATATGGCAAATAAGCGAAACTAGATACAAGATGCTAATGGATTCCATCCAGAATAATTGTTCCTTTAACAGTCAGGAGAAGTCATGAAAATCGGTGAAGTTTGGAAGAATCAGGAAGACCCGAGGATTAAGGTTGTCATCTCGGCTATCGAGATTGACAGAGTGACTAAGGGAAAGATGATTCACTTCAAATTGAATTCTAAAGGTGAGGACCATTTCTTGCCTGAACATTATTTCTTAGCTGGGTTTGTACAAGACTATACAAACGCAATGCTTGGATGATTGTTGGATTCCCATTTCCTCCACGGGCTAACATTCGTGTCGGTAACTTGTGGGGAAATAGGACAGATAGTAGATTGCCAACGGGCCATATTGTCGAAGTTGTAATTTACACTTCGGAACTTGACTCGTTTACTGGCAATTTAAACTATTATGTGATAGTCAAGGTCAGAGAATATCAACAAACTCGCATAGAAGCAGAAGACCTTGTTAAAAATTATGTTTTGGTGGGAAATATAAGTCATGAAGATAAATGAGATTTGGAAAAGTAAAAAGATATATGGTCCAATTGTGAGAGTTAAAATAGTTGGTCTTAAAGATGAAAGAATTAAGTATGATATGATACTTTCAGAAGAACCTAGTGTGAGTGGTGAGTGTTTTCGTTGGCAATTTTTATCGTTGTATGAAAAGGACTACAATGAAAGTCGGTGAAATTTGGATTCGTAAAGATAATGGTTTAGGATTTGGCGATGATAATATTCGCGGTGGAATAGTAAGAATTACAAGGGTTTATTATTTTGATTTGGATAATCAAGATTATGTTGAATATGATATAATAAATGAACATGTTTTATTTGCTGACAAATATAGTGTTATTGCCGCAGGAATAGAAAGAAACAAATTTTTACAAATATTTGAAAAGTCGCACGATAACATAGAAATGTTTGAAAGGTCACAGGATGAAAGCTGGAGAGATTTGGATACAAAAGAAAGCTGACCCTTTATTTGCTGATTGTATTCTCACATTTAAAATTCAAGAAATCCATCGAGACGAATTCACATACGATTATTTCATCCTTCCAATAATTGTTTTCCCCTCTTTCTTAGCCGGAATTAGTTGGGACGCGATAGAGAAAAACAAATTTTTAGCTGAGCATGACAGAATAGCGCAAACTGAAGAAGATTTTAAGGAAAGATTGAACAAGAGGATGAAAGATGAAGATAGGTGAAATTTGGGAATGTGTAAAACCGGATAAAGAAAGACAGGTTGAGCTTTGGGAAAAGGTAACGATAACTGCCTTGGAAGATGAACTAGTTTTTTGTCAAGCATCAATTCCACATGTAATAACTTTTTGGGATAGACAATATTTCATACAGATTTTTAAAAAAGTCTATCTGGAGGACTAGTGAAAGTTGGAGAAATTTGGGAATTAGTTAAAGACATAGCTATTGTGCAAATTGTGGGTGAGGGAAATGTTGAGTTTGGTGCTTCAGAACTTCCAAGTAAAGTAAGAATAACTGAAATGGGATTACAGGGAACAATAATTACGGAAGAACAAATCGTAAATATGGATTTGGTTTGTTTTGAATCATTAGATGAAGAAGATGAGGACGAGGAAATAGTCATGAAGATATCGGCTTTGCCTCAAGAAGTTTTCGTTAAGACCTATCGTAAGGTATATGATTATGAAACCAAAGATTAGGGTTGGTCAAATCTGGCGCGACAATCTAGTGCAGTATTTAAAGTTTAAAATTGTGGAAGGAATAACTAAAGACCATTACAGGCTCAAGATATGGAATGATAAAGAAAATGATTGGGCAGATATTGATTTACACACAGATGAAGACTGGTCTGAAGGAAAAACATCGGAATGGATTTATAATAATTTAGAATTGGAAGAAGATGTACCAGCACTATCAGAACTAGGGACACCCAGTAAACTTTCACTCATAGAGTAGGACATGGGAATTTGTATATTGCTAGGGGTTGTGTTGCTGTGTCTAGGAGCGATACTTTATATGTTCTCACAGAGAGACCATGAAAACTAAAACAATAACAAAATATTTGGTAGATGTAGAAGAGCACGATAGTTGGAGTGGACCTAAAATTCTTGAAACTATAGAGTTCACATCCAAAGCCAAGGCTGATAAATATGTAAGCAAAGTCAATGGAAGAAACACTGATGCTTCTGTTCCAGATTATTATGTCACGGCCAGAATTGTAAAAACATATGAAGCTAAGGTCAGATAATGATTACTGTTTTGTATGACAAAAAAGATGATGAATATATTGTTTACGAAAATGATAAACAAGTAATTAGAGCAACTGTATATGAGATATGGGGTAAGAAAACATGGCCTCGTGAGGGTCTTCCAAAAAAAGATTGGGTCTGTTCGTTAGTGGATAGAATAGAAAGATTTGGTGTTCCAGAAGTTAGGTGGCTTTTAACCGGAAACAAAAAAGAAAAACCCATTAAAGAAATAGATAATGAAGTTATAATAACAATACCTTGCGAATCTCGCTTACAGGAAGTAGAATGAAGGTCGGTGAAATATGGACTCTTAAACAACATCATGAAACCGCATTAACTAGATATGTAAAAAAGATTAAAGCTGACAAGATGTTATTTGTGACTGTGGAGATTACTGGTGTTGAATCTGAATTTATTATGTTTTACGATTTGGAACACGGTGGACTTGCTAAGTGGAAAAGACGTGATTTTGTAGATGCTTATCAGAAAGTGTATGGAGAATTATAGTTTAATCGATTAAGCAAATAAAAGCGTTGTAATGCCATCAGATTTCGGTCTGGTGGTATTTTGTTTTATGGCTTGACTTCTAAACAAATTTGTGGTATAATGATTTCAAGCTAATAGACCATTATGGTTAAAGGAGAAATCGTGGCTAAATTAATGATTCTGCATCACCATCACGGGCGTCTTTATTACGATGTTTCAACTGATGCCTTGTTGAATAGGGCTTATCTCCATGCTTTTAATTATATGCATGAGGGACAGTATTATTCCGATGCTGAAGAACATAGTGAATTGGCTGATTGGAAACAAGAACTTTCAGAGCTTAAGCTATTCCTTGAATCCAAGAAGGTTCCCAGGAGCCTTCATATGGATTTGAAACAAGTTGAGAAGCGAGTCGATATTCTTGAACATGATATTGAGGAAGCTGAGGATAATTCTTCTTTGTTCAAGAGGGCTAAGGCGGCTGACATTGGAGCTATTAAGGAATTCATGAATTATCGTTCCCAAAACGGTTACGATGATGAATGGATTGAATTTACCAAGACTGAGGAAAGCTAATGACACAAGAAGAGCAAAGCAAACGTGAGGGTTGGTTTGTTTACTGCATTGCCAAACTTCTGATGAATACCGCAATGATGGTGGTGTTGTGGTTTATCACCTATTTTGTATTCACGATAGCAGACCAAGCCGCTCATCCGACGATGTTGAGGGCTGTGTATGTATTTGTCAATATCCTCATGTTAGTTTCAATGGTCTATATTTCTAATGAAGTTAAAAAAGCCTATAGGGCTATGAAGGAAATGTGAACAAATTAAGGCAACAATACAATATTTGTGAATGGAAATTCCGGAAATTTTTCGGGATTAAGCAGGCTTATGAGAAACAGCGTGAGGCTGAATCGGAAGCTGAGGATATTGCTAACGGTAATCCCGACCCCAAGGTTTACCAAATGTATTATTGTTTTGAATACGACAATGAAAAACATACATTGAATCTATCTAGAGTTGGTATTAATCCAAGATTTTATAGGATTAATAAACGCGCTAAAGATATCGAAGAACAGAACCATCGCTGGGCCAAAGAATTTGTTAATCGTTTCGGATTCACATTTGAAGACCGTGACGATTATAACAAAAAAGATTGGTGGAAATCAAGTTATTTGTTTCTTCAAGAAGTTGTTGATGCGGAAGAGGCACAGAGGATTGTTGTTGAACTAGCTGATAGGATGTTTCCAGGTCACGGAGTTATAACTTTCACACCAATGGATGAAAGAAGTCCTGGTGGTGTTTGGATGTATTTCTATGCCAAAGCCACTCCATTGCGTGATAACAATCCTAGATTCGGGAGCAAATACAGCGAGTTTGCTGACAGAGAATTTGAAATAGGTATTAGACAAGATACGGAATATGCCAGATTGTATTTTTCACTAGCATATTGGGGATTCTATTGGCGCTATAGTGTTCCTCCAGTTAGATATAATAGTTATGATTATAAGATTGATTATTATACAGAAACTCGTGGACCAAAATATATTCCAAGGCTTCCTAACTATATTCCAGAGACTATAAAAAATCTTCCTTATGATGAATTTCAGTGGACAGTCGGGAAGACAGTCGTTAGAAAATTGAATGACGAAGAACGTAAAAACCGAGATTATGATGCTGTATGGGGCGTGTTTAATCTTCGCGGTGACGATGAATTTTATATGACCTACAAACACAGATTACAGGCTATTGAATTAATGCATACTTTTATGAGTGGAAGCAAATGAAATTTAAACATGTTTACATAATCGGAAACGGCGTTATGGGTAGATTACTTCTACGCAGGATTGATGATTTCTACCCAGCGACTACGACAGTTTATGATATTGATGATGAATTGAAGTTTGTTAAAGGAACACATGAAGAACCAGTGATGATTATCGTGGCTACACCCATTCATGCAATCCCAGGGATATTGAAGGCCATCAATGGTATGGACCTTCGTTTCACTTTTGTTTGCGAGATTGGGAGTGTGAAGGGAAAACTTGTTAAAGAATACGAAGATATCATGACAAATAAATCTGGTATCTGGTTCGAGTCGGTCCATCCTATGATTGGTCCTTTGGCTACGGATTGGTCTACATTCAATTGGAGTCCGAAGACCTGTTTAATCATCCAGCAGGATGTGTCTCAAATCCCCGAGACTAATTGGATTGCGAATTTTTGGAAAGATTTGGGATTCAAAACCCATCGTGTTGACCCATTTTATCATGATAGAGTAATTGGAACGCTTTCACATCTTAGCCATTTTATGATTTTGACTTATGTTGATTATGTGGAAAAAACTTTGAAACCTCACGAGATTGCTCTTGCTGGTCCTAGTTTCGAAAAGTTTAAGACTCTGGCTCAGGGTGCGAGACGGCTTGAGGATATCTATATAAACAACGAGGAACTCCCGAAATTGATTGCTGAATACTCTGACCACATGGATTCTATAATTTCCAGAATTCAAGGACTTGAACACAAGGGAGAATTTTATTAATTTGTCCAACATCCAATTCGAAGGAGTGGTCATGAGTGAATTGACTCCGGAACAAGCGACACAAAAAGATGAAGTAATATCTCACGTTCAAGCCATTCGTCTTCATTTCATTAAAAGAGCTAGACAGCGTTTCAGAATGAGGATGAATGAACATGATTACAAGATTCTGAATGATAAAATTAAGAACAATCAGTGTGTTTTTGAGAAATACAAGAATGAATCTAGAGTTGTGAGACTTGTCTACAAGAACAAAGACATTCGCTGTGTATTTAGCACAAGATATGGTTGTCTTGTAACTGCTATCCCTGCGAAAAGAATCACATTCGAAAAAGAAGTGGCTCGAATGATTGATTTGGTCAGTCACGACGAGCGAGAATATGTCTATAGAATAGATATGAGAGAAGTTAGAATTTCTAAACGTCTAAATTATGTTAAAATTCTAAAAAAGAAAAAATTTTATGATGAGTTTATTCCAATAGTGCAATGGGGTTATCCCGATAATTTAAAGAAGATTGATGAAATCCTAACATATTTTCGCAGAAATTTTGAAGATAAACGACCTAGTGTAATTATTAATGTAAAAGGTGTGTGATGTCTATAAAAATTTATAATGGTGCAGTGTTTCCCGTCATGTCTATGGCTGAATTACTTGTCTTTTGCCAACACTTGCAGAAGAAACTAATCGTCGCCAAAAAAGAAGGTATGGCGGAATATTGGGCAGAAATATCCACTCGTTTAATTGACCATGAATCGGTGAAACTTAAGAATCCCGATACTGAAAAATTGAAAATGAAGGCTTGGACTAATATATTAGATGAAATTAGAGAACACGAGACAAGACACGAAAGACATCCTTCATCTGATTATGAAACTTCGGTTGTATTCTTTCCTATGAAAGATAAATTCTTAGCCATTTTTTATGGCGATAACAAAAACACTCTAAAAATTTGGGAAGACAATACAAAAGACTATCATTTTCAAGACCAATCTGACCAGCCCAAAGAAATCACGAAGAAAGAATTTAGAATTCGTGGTAAAGATTGGGAAACCGTTTTGGAATCCGATGGCAAAGACGGAATTCCGTCTCATAATGGATTTACATTTCAGTTCACAAACAATGATATGTATTTCGCCCCTAAGTGGGAGGAAGCCAAACCCTTCATTCCATCTTTAAAAAATAGAGTGGATGAATTGTTGTTAGAAAGAGCTATGAGCCATGTTAGAGGGGATAATAAAGATATCCCTTGGAGTGAGGCAATGCAACTCCTCGGTGAAGCAAAAACGTTCATAGCCAATAAAGACAATAAAAGTATTATTTCCAAATGGCGACAGTTGATTGAATCAAGATTGATTCAACTTTAATAGAGAATTAAATGTTTAAATCTATGGATGTATTTAGACCTATAAATAGATTTGGAAATTCTCGCGGAAAGCACAATATAATTATCCAAGGCCCAAGTCGCCTTTTTAGGTCCAAGTTCGTGTGGCAACAATATGATGGATTTTGGATACGTTATCAAACGCCACAGTGTTATGATTATGGAGAGCTTCCATACGATGGTGAAAAAGGTCATCCTTGGGTTTTAGTTATAAAAGAATCAGAACTTTTAAGCCAATATGAATTTATAGGGAATTTGCATAATGCTATTAGGGAAAGTAAGAGCATTTGTCCAAAAGATTGATGTTGATTCTAAATATAGAAACGTAGAAGTTCTATATATGGAAACTTTTGAACTAGGATTCATATCCGATTTCAAAAAGGACCAAGGTTATCATTCGTGGATGGATGCATGTTTACAAGAAGGTGATTTGATTCAAGAAACGTTTCAAAATTCAGAATTCTATGATAATGCCAGCATGAAAGATATATTTGAAATCATTGGGGACTATGATGGATATGGTTCATATTCATGGGAAGGCGACTATGACTATGAAGAGGAATTAAAGAATGTTAAGATTAGAAAGTTAGAAGAACATCAGAAATTAGAAATGTCAGATTACTTTTTTGGAAAAACAAAACTTCTAGATTCTTTGGATGATTGATGAAGGTTATATTTTACATTAAAAAAGCTAACGGAAGAGAAAAATGTGAATTTGTCAATGCCACATGGAATCGATATCGCCAGATGTATGTCAATTTTGCTGGGGAACCTTTAAATGAAAACTTCGAAGGGTGGAAAAGACTCGAAATCCAAGATGATATTGGTATCGCCCTTGCTCCAGAAAAAAACAAAATTGTCGAAAGTGGTATCGAATACTTCACGAAAGAGAAACCTTGTGTCATTAAGTGGGTTTACAAAGCAAAACAACAGAAAGAATTCTCTAGATGGTGGAAAGCTTGCTCTAGGTATATGGATAGGGAAACCGCTGTAAAGACATTGTTAGAAAAAGAAGCGGAAGAACATTTTATGTTAGATTGTAAATATAAAATAGTAGAGTATAAAAGATGATATTTTCATATCATGAACACTAATAGAATTTGAGTTGGAGTAAATATGGGAAACTGGGAAGAAAACGTTAGGATTACTGATTGGTCCCGCGAATATGAGAGTAATGATAAGTGGAGCATAGAAGCTAAAATAGATAATCCTGATGAAAATAATGCTGGCATGTTTCCGATAGCAGAGATAACTGTTCAACTTTTCCTCCCAGAGTTTAGTGGAAAATATAGAAACAACCATTTTATATTCGAGACAAAAAGAACGAATAGGCTAGAACTTCAAAAAATATGCGATGAGTTTTATGAAAAAAATCTTAAAGGCAAAGAATTAACGGTTGAATATCTAAATACACTATCTAGAGAAATAGAGGAGAGGTCATGAAAGCCATTGTTTTATATACGGAACTCCACAATCAATATCCAGAGATTGTTGATAAACTGATTGCCAAGATTAGGAAGGGAAAAAACAAATTAAAGAATTCAGACCCTAGCAATTGGGAATGGGGATTTGATTGGGCTGTGCAGATAAATGTCGGTGAAGGTGTATTTACTACTCAACATTTGTTTGACGGAACAATGCATAGGGCGGCTGAAGCGAGAAGACTTGAGCAGGAACGCGAAGCCAATATGACATTTGAGGAATATTGGGAACATCGCAGGACTGGAGATTTTAGCAATACTTTCATGTGTATCTATTCAAAACTAGGGAATGGTATTGTTCGTTCAGAAGAAAGAATCACTTCTTATCCAGAGTTGCTTAAGGAATATACAAGAGTGTTTTACGAACATATGCAGGAAGAAAAGAAAGAACGTGAGCGTTTTCAAAGTCTCGCTCCAGAACAGCAACATGAAGAAACGGAAGCTTTGTTGGCTAGACTTCGCCGTGGTTCTGGATTCATGGAATTTTGATGAAAATAGAATTTATTAAACATTGGAGGTACGGTAAAATCCACAAGAAATTGTCGGACAGTATCTCTAAAAGAATAATTGTTGAATTCAAACCTGATGAAAATCAGAAGTTTGACCATCAAAGAGAATTTGGAATAGTTTTTAGATTTGAATGGATTGGATGGAGACAACATCATCCTGTCAAAAGATTAAGAAAACTAAGATTTCCAGCCATAGTTAGGTTTAGAATAGATAAAAGATGGGTCTATCTTAAAGAAAACGGTAAATGGGAACCGTCATTGTGGCTTGGATTTGTTGTTCATGAATCAGTTGGGATAGTTTCAATGAATCCAAATGGTGTTAGAAGTTTTATTACTGACACTCAGAGGTAAATATGGGACTGTATGTAAGGGCGTTTTTTAGAGTAATCTGGAATGGATTAGTTAATTTCTTCAATAATTTCTTTGAAGAACCAGTCAAGATGTGTGGATTAACTGTGATTGTTGCACAATTTGTGTATTGGGTTTTTATTTTTAGACAAATACCTATAAAAACGGATGATGATAGAGTTGGTGCTTATTTTGGCTATCCAGTTTTAATATTCGGATTGTGTGCTATTATTCTTGGAATTATTTTTTGGGCATTGGGGTTGTTAGTGAGGAAATTCTTTAAGTTTTTTAGGGAAGAATTTTCTAGACAACTTATTTTGGAAAGACAAGTTAATCCACACGTACCAGCCATCGAAGAAACTCCAGCATTTAGAAATAGAATTATTCGTGGTGTAAGAGAAATAAGAGATAGAAGTCCAGAAGTAAATCAACGTTTAGACTCGGTGGAATAGCATGATATACATTAAGGCTTTATTCTCGTTGTTTTGGGAAGCTGTTTGTAGTATTTGTTCGTGGATTAAAGAATATTTCTTGGATGATTTTTTCGATAATCCAGGTAAACCTATAGTTACATCATATGTGGTTTGGCTTTTGTTGTATTACACAATATTAGTCAACACTCAATTGTTCATTGGG
>Ga0265338_10005178_pt1 | contig 17119 bp, 18 predicted proteins | sample 42126metaG_FD_193579 | JGI IMG/M metagenome (GOLD analysis project Ga0265338, IMG submission 193579) | Rhizosphere microbial communities from Carex aquatilis grown in University of Washington, Seatle, WA, United States - 4-21-26 metaG | ecosystem: Host-associated > Plants > Roots > Rhizosphere... | reverse complement strand
TGTCCGTCGTCATTCCGAATCTCGCCGACGACGTCGACACGCTCGACGACCTGCGACGGCTCGGTGCCCGTTCCGGGCCGCGGACGCGCGCCTGCCTCGCGGACGGGGTCCCGGCGTGAAGGTGGTCGTCCTCTCGGGCGGCGTCGGCGGCGCGCGCTTCGTTCAGGGCGTCGTCGATGCGGCTGACCCGCGCGACGTCACCGTCGTCGGCAACGTCGGCGACGACGTCGAGGTGCTCGGGCTCCACGTCTCGCCCGATCTCGACTCGGTGCTCTACGCGCTCGCGGGGCTGAACGACGAGGAGCGCGGCTGGGGGCGCGCCGGCGAGTCGTGGCAGGCGCTCGAGACGGTGCGCGCGCTCGGCGGAGAAGGGTGGTTCGCGCTCGGTGACCGCGATCTCGGGCTCCATCTCGTACGGACGGCCGCGCTCCGCTCCGGTGAGCCGCTCTCCGTCGTGACCGCGAGGCTCGCCGGGGCGTTCGGCGTCGAGGCGCAGCTGCTTCCCGCGACCGACGGGCGGCTGCGCACGTGGATCGACACCGCCGCGGGCTCGTTCCCGTTTCAGGAGTGGTTCGTCGCGCGCGGGCACCGGGACGAGGTGGACGGCGTGCGGTTCGAGGGCGCGGACGCGGCGGCTCCGGCCGCCGGTGTGCTCGAGGCGATCGACGCGGCCGACGCGCTGCTGATCGCGCCGAGCAACCCGTACGTCTCGATCGCGCCGATCCTCGCCGTCGCCGCGGTGCGTGAGGCGATGGAGCGCCGACGGGTCCCGTGCGTCGCCGTCAGCCCGCTCATCGGCGGACGCGCGGTGAAGGGCCCGGCCGACCGGATGCTGACGCGGCTCGCCGGCGGAACGGCTCCGCGTCATGTCGCAGCGTGTTACACGGGATTGATCGACGCGATCGTCGTCGACGAGGCCGACGCCGACGACCTCGCGGGGCTGGACGGCGTGCAGGCGATCGTCACGCGGACGCTGATGGTCGACGCCGACGCGCGCCGCCGGCTTGCCGAAGCCGCGCTGGGTGGGGTTCCGGCGTGAAGGTCGCGGTCGTCGGCGGCACGGGGGACTTCGGGCTCGCGCTCGCGCGGCAACTCGTCGAGGCCGGCGAGGACGTCGTGATCGGCTCGCGCGACGCCGGGCGCGCCCGTGAGAAGGCAGCCGAGGTGGGAGCGGCCGGAGCGTCGAACGAGGACGCCGTTCGCGGCGTCGACCTCGTCGTGCTCGCGACGAAGGCGGAGGCCGCACTTGCGACCGCTGAATATCTCGCGGACGCGATCGGCGACACGCCGGTGCTGAGCGTGGCGAGCGAGCTCACGTTCACGAAGCAGGGTGTCTTTCCCACCGAGGAGGCGCAGTCGGTTGCCGAGCGGCTGGCCGCGCTGCTGCGCGCGCCGGTATCGGCGGGGCTGCACTCGCTGGCCGCGTCGTCTCTCGCCGACGGTCCCGCCGACGGCGACGCACTCGTCTGCGGCGACGATCCCGCGGCAAAGGAGCTCGCGCTCGCTATCGCAGGCAAGGTCGTCACCGGACGCGCGCTCGACGCCGGCCCGCTCGCGAGCGCCCGGGCGCTCGAGGGGATGACGGCCGTGATCGTCAACCTCAACCGGCGCTACAAGGGCCACGCCGGCGTGCGCGTCGTCGGCCTCCCGTGAGCGGATTCACCGCCTTCGCGGTCGAAGGCATCCCGGAGCTGCGCGAGGGCGACGACCTCGCCGCGCTGATCGTGGACCGGATCGACCTCGAGGACGGGGACGTCGTCGTCGTCGCGCAGAAGGCGATCTCGAAGGTCGAGGGCCGCGTCGTGCGGCTCGACGACTACCAGCCGTCGGAACAGGCGCGCGAGATCGCAGCAGCCGACCCGGAGAACGAGGCTGACCCGCGCCGGATAGAGGCGATCCTGCAGGAGGCCGCGCGCGTCGTCCGGGTACGGCCGCCGCTCGTCATCTGCGAGACGCGCCACGGATTCATCTGCGCGTCGGCCGGCGTCGACGCGTCGAACACGCCGGAGCGCGGCACGCTGGTGCTGCTGCCGCTCGATCCCGACGCGTCCGCCGGCCTGCTGCGCGAGGCGCTGCGCGCGCACACCGGCTGCGACGTCGGCGTGATCGTCGCCGACTCCTTCGGCCGTCCCTGGCGCCGCGGCACCACCGACGTCGCGCTCGGCACCGCCGGCGTCGCCGTCGTCCGCGAGCACATCGGCGAACGCGATCCGACGGGCTACGAGCTCCACGCGACGGTGATCGCGATCGCGGACGAGATCGCCGGCGCCGCGCAGCTCGTCATGGGCAAGCTCGACCGCGTTCCGGTCGCCGTTCTCCGCGGCCTCGACGTCGGTGGATCCGGCAGCGCGCTTGAGCTCGTCATCCCGGAAGCGGAGGATCTCTTCCGGTGAGCGATTCGATCGAAGCCGCAAACCGGCTGCTGCGCGAGAAGGGCTACGCCGAGCGGGATCTCGCCGTGCACGGCGGCCCGCGTGGAAAAGCGCTGCTGAAGGGGAACAAGATCATCAGCCCGCTCAGCGACGAGGCCGACGTCGTGCTCCGCGTCGTGCGGGAACTCGTGCCGAGCGACGCCGAGCTCGGCGGGAAGACCCTCCGCCCGGCGGATCTGCGCGCGCGCCTCGGGTCGTAGCCCGCGTCAGCGCCGCGTGGCGAAGCGGTCGAGCGCGCGGACCATCGCACCGGTGAGATCCACGTTTGCGTGATGTCCGGCGTCCTCGACGATCACGAGCTCGGCGCGGGGCCACGCGCGATGGAGCGTCCACGCGTTCGCGATCGGCGCCTGAAAGTCGAAGCGTCCGTTCACGAGGATGCCGGGGATGTCCGCGAGCGCGCCTGCGCCGCGCAGGAGCGCGCCGTCCTCGAGCCAGGCGTACGAGCCGGCGTAGTGGACGACGATGCGCGCGAACGCCGTCGCGTACGCGAGGTCGGTGAAGCGCTCGTCCATCTCCGGCGTCGGCGGCCACCCCGGCGTCGCCGACTCCCACAGGCACCAGGCCCCGACGGCGCGCTCGCGCACGGCCGGGTCGGAGTCGTTCAGCAGACGGTCGAACGCGTCGAGAATGTCCCCGTCCCGATGCTCGGCCGGCACCGACGACAGCAGCCGCTCCCATTGCTCCGGGAACAGCCGGGCGACCCCGCCACGGAACACCCAGTCGAACTCCTCGTGCCGTCCCGTGGTGACGCCCGCGAGCATCATCTCCGTCACTCGATCCGGATGCGCCTCCGCGTAGGCGAGGGCCAGCGTGCTGCCCCAGGACGCGCCCCAGACGAGCCACCTGTCGATGCCGAGATGTGCGCGCAGCAGCTCGATGTCGGCGACGAGGTGCCCGGTGGTGTTGTCGCGCAGGTCGGTGGTGGGGTCGCTCGCATGCGGCGTGCTCCGACCGCTGTTGCGCTGGTCGAACTGCACGATGCGGTACGCATCCGGATCGAACAGGCTGCGCGTTCGGGGCGAGCTTCCGGAGCCGGGGCCGCCGTGCAGCACGACCGCCGGCTTTCCGCTCGGATTGCCGGAGGTCTCCCAGTGAACGGCATTCCCGTCGCCGACGTCGAGCATCCCCTCGTCGTACGGCTCGATCGCCGGGTAGCGCTCCGTCACGTCTCGACGTTCTCCGCGGCCGCGGCGATTCCCGCTCAGGCTTCTCGGAGCCGTAGGAACGTCGCGGCCACGAGCAGCGCGAGCAGCACATCGCTCGTGATGCACCACTGGCAGACCGCGCCGATCACGCCGATCTGCACGTAGATGAGGTACACGGCGAACACGAATCCCGCGAGGGCGGCGGCGGCGCCGGCCGTGCGAGCGAGATCGGAGCGAAAGCCGGCGCTGGCCGCGAGCAGGACGTAGCCCGCCAGCCCGATCGCTGCGACGGGGATCCCGAACAGCTCCGAGTACCTCGAGTTCTGCACCGTCTCGCAGCCTCCGGTCACGCACGCCACCGACGTGTGCGTGAGATGCGCGACCGTCAGATACGCGGCGATTCCGGCGCCGACGATGGAGAGGACGGCGATCGCCGTCCGCAGCCGCGACTCGCTCATTCCTTCAGAGCCGCGTCGATCGCGGGCTCGAGACCCGTCGCCCCGAGGGACGACACGTGCACGATCCGCAGCGTCGATCCGGTCCTGCCGACCGCGAAGGTCGGCGTCGAGTTGACGCCCGCCTGTTGCGCGAGCGCGTCCGCCGCCGCCAGCAGCTGCTCGACCGCCGCCGAGTTGCGACCGTCCAGCATCTTCTGCGCGCTCAGGCCGGGAACGGCGCCGCCGATCGAGCGGAGCAGCGAGTCGGTGACCCAGCCGGTGTTCTCGGTGCCCTGGTTCTCGTACAGCAGCTCGAGCACGTTCCAGAAGCGGCCCTGCGCCGCCGCCGATAGCGCGGTGCGCAGTGCCGTCTCGGATTCCGGACCGACGAAGTGCATCCCGCTGTAGACGATCTGCACCTTGCCCGCCCGCACGTAGTCGCGGACGAGCACCGGCAGCGCCACCCGCGCCCAGTCGGCACAGTACGGGCACTGCGGATCGGCGAACTCGACGAGTGTCACCGGCGCCTTCCGTGAGCCGAGCACCGTGCCCTCCTGCGGGATGCCGCGGAGCATCGCCGCGACATGTTCCGACCCGACCGGAGCCGCTGTCTTCGAGGATCCGCCCGTCGTCAGCACCATGGCGCCGACGAGCACGCCGCCGGCGGCCACGCCGGCGGCTGCAGCCACGATCAGCAGGAGACGCCTGCGGCTCACCCTCTCACCGTAGGCACGGCTCGTTTCCAGGGCATCGGGCCTTCGCCACACCGGCGTGCGGGCTTCCCCGGATACTCTGGCACGTGCCTTCGAGTCGAGACCGGACGCGAGCTCTCGTCGAAGCCGGGATCGCCCTCAGCTCGGAGCTCTCGCTCGACGCGGTGCTCCAGAAGCTCGTGGAGACGGCCGCCACCCTCACGGACGCCCGCTACGCGGCGCTCGGCGTCCTCGATCCGAGTGGACAGCGACTCGAGCGCTTCCTCACGACCGGTGTCGACGAGGCGCAGCGCGCGGCGATCGGCGACGTGCCGACGGGCCGAGGGATCCTCGGCGTGCTCATCCGCGACGCGGCGCCGCTCCGTCTCCACGATCTCTCGGACGATCCCCGCTCCGTCGGCTTTCCCGTCGGCCACCCGCCGATGAAGTCGTTCCTCGGCGTGCCGATCGCGCTCCGCGGCGTTGCCTACGGCAACCTCTATCTCACCGAGAAGGCCGGCGGCGCCGACTTCACCGATGACGACGAGGAGGGCGTCGTCATGCTCGGCTCACAGGCGGCCGTTGCGATCGAGAACGCACGCCTGTACGAGTCGGCGACCCGCTGGTCGGCTCAGCTCGAGTCGCTGAACGAGGTGATGAACGTCCTCGTCACGGAGTTCGACCTGAACCGGCTGCTGCAGCTGGTCGCCACGCGGCTGCGCGACCTGCTGGATGCGCGCGCGGTGACGATCGCGCTGCCGCACGGCTCGTCCGCGCGGGTCGAGGCGGCGGCAGGAGACGACGGGGAGTCGTACGTCGGCCTCCAGCTCGCACCGCGCTCGAAGACGATGCGTGTCCTCGAGCGGCGGCGGAGCGAGCGCGTCGACTCGATGCTCGACGATCCGGAGGTCGACCACGAGTCGGCGCGCCGGCTCGGCGCCCGCGCGTCGCTCTACGTGCCGCTTGTCGTTCGCGACGTCGCCATGGGCGTGATCGCCGCCCACGACAGGCAGGGGCCCGATCCGCGCTTCACCGACGACGACGTGCGTATCGCAGAGATCTTCGCGGGCCGCGCCGCCGTCGCCGTCGAGCTGTCGCAACGTGTCGCCCGCGACGCCCTCCAGCGCGTCGTCACCGCGCAGGAGCTCGAGCGGCGGCGCCTCGCGCGCGAGCTGCACGACGAGACGGGGCAGGCGCTCACGTCGATCCTCCTCTCGCTCCGCACCGTCGAGGAGGCGGGTGACGAGAATGAGCTTCGCGCCGCCGTCGGGGAGGTGCGCGAGCTCGTGCGCTCGACGCTCCAGGACGTCCGCCAGCTCGCGGTCGAGCTCCGCCCGAAGGTGCTCGACGACTTCGGCCTCGTCGCGGCGCTCGAGCGGCTGACCCAGAGCTTCGGCGAGCAGACGGGGATGTCGGTGCATTTCCAGCAGAACTGGCCCACCTCGGACCGGCTCCCGGCCGAGATCGAAACGGCCCTCTACCGGATCGTCCAGGAATCGCTGACGAACATCGTCAAGCATGCGCGGGCCACGAGCGTGAGCGTCGTCCTGACCCGCAAGGATGATTCGGTGTCTGTAGTGGTCGAGGACGACGGAGTCGGTTTCGAGCCCCATCGCGCGCGGGAGGACGGCATCGGCCTGGTCGGGATGCGGGAGCGTGTGGCGCTGCTCGGAGGCCGACTGGCGATAGAGTCGCGGCCGGGAGCAGGTACGACTTTCGTGGCGGAGGTGCCACTGACGTGATCCGAGTCTTGATCGTCGATGACCACGCGCTCGTCCGCTCGGGGCTGCATCTGCTGCTCGAGGCCGAGGAGGACATCTCCGTTGAGGACGAGGCCGGCAACGCCGAGGACGCGATCCGGAAGGCGCGGCTGCACAAGCCGGACGTCGTGCTGCTCGACGTCGTCATGCCGGGGCGGAGCGGGCTCGAGGCGGCGCCGGATATCAAGCAGGCTGCGCCGAAGACGCAGATCCTCGTCCTGTCCATGCAGGACGACCCGAGCTACGTGCGCGAGGCGTTCGCGTCCGGGGCCAGCGGCTACCTCCTGAAGGAGGCGGCGGACGCCGAGCTCGTGGCCGCCGTGCGCGAGGTCGCGGCGGGCCGACGCTACGTGCATCCCACCCTCGGTGCGCGGCTCGCGGCCGCGGAGGCCGAGGCCGAGGCGCGCGCCGCGGCCGACCCGCTGTCGGAGCGGGAGCGCGAGGTGCTCCGGCTGCTCGCGCTCGGCCACACGAACCAGGAGATCGCGAAGATGCTCTACATCTCCGTCCGCACGGCGGAGACGCACCGCGCGCACATCATGCAGAAGCTCCGCCTTTCGACCCGCGCCGAGCTCGTCCGCTACGCCCTCCAGCAGGGGCTGCTGGAGGAAGGCGAAGGCGAGTAGCCGTTTCGGCGGCTCCCCACGGTACTTTCCCGAACGGGTTTTCAGAAGGGCCACCGATGCCGCGGTGCGGCGCGGCGACGACCATCAACCCATGGAGAGCTACGCCGTTCTGTGGAGCGATCAGAGCGAGCCGGTCGAGGCCGGCAAGCTCGAGCTGGAACCGGGTGGGTTCCGTTTCGAGGGCTCCGCATGCAGCCGCCGGGCGCCGCACGTCCGCCGCGTGTCCTTCGAGGAGATCGAGGCCGTGCATGTCGGCCGCGGCAGCCCGGAGCGCCTCGGAGGCCGGCCGGCGCTCGTCATCGACCTCGTCTCGGGCGGCCCGCTGCGGATCGGCAGCTTCAACGGCGTCGGGCTCCTGAGCGAGCTGGCAGAGCGTCTCGGGTCCCTGCGTGCGGCCGGGGTCGGCGTATGAGCCGGGTCGCCGTCGTCGTCCCGATCAAGCCTGGAATGTACGAGGCGGCGAAGTCGCTCGTCGAGAGCGGGCCCCCGTTCCGGCTGGAGGACACGCCGCTCGAGGGCCACTGCGTCTACCTCACGGAGCACGAGGCCGTGTTCGTGTTCGAGGGGCCCGACGCCCGCGCGGCCGTCGAGCGTCTCGTCGGCGACGCGGAGGTCTGGCAGGCGGCGACCGCCTGGCGCGAGTGCCTCGCGGGGAAGCCGCGGGTCGCCGACATCGCCTTCGCGTGGCACAAGGGCGGGCCCGACCCGCTTCACGTTCCCGGTCTGTAGACGCTGCAGTCACCGCCTCGACACACGGTTGAGCTGCAGACTGTCGGTCACGTGCGCGTTCTCGTCGTCAACGCCGGCTCGAGCAGCCTGAAGCTGTCGGTGCTCGACGACGACGCGCTGGTGACGTCGGAGAGTCTGCCGGTGCCGGGCGGCCGCGCCGAGGCGGATGCGGTGCGCGAGGCGGTGGAACGGTGCGGGCCGGTCGACGCGGTCGGCCACCGTGTCGTGCACGGCGGAGACGAGTTCGTCCGGCCGGTACGGGTCGACGACGGAGTCCTGCGACGGCTGAACGCCCTCACCGACCTTGCGCCGCTCCACCAGCCGAAGTCGCTTCGCGCGCTCGAGCTGGTCAGCGCGGTCCTGCCGGACGTCCCCGCCGTCGCCTGCTTCGACACCGCGTTCCACGCACGCATTCCCGCCGCCGCGGCCACGTATGCGCTGCCGGCCGAGTGGCGGAAGCGGTGGAACCTGCGCCGCTACGGCTTCCACGGGCTCTCGCACGCGTATGTCGCGCATCGCGTCGCGGAGCTCGCCGGGCGTGGCGTCGAGGAGCTTCGCACCGTCAGCTGCCACCTCGGCGCGGGGGCGTCGCTCGCGGCCGTCGACCGCGGCGTGTCCGTCGACACGACGATGGGCTTCACGCCGCTCGAGGGGCTGGTGATGGCCACCCGCTCGGGGTCGGTCGATCCCGGCCTCGTCATCTGGCTCGAGGAGCACGTCGGCATGCCTCCGTCGGAGCTCGCCTCCACGCTGGAGCACCGCTCGGGTCTGCTCGGCCTCGCCGGCGTCGCCGACATGCGCGCCGTGCTCGAAGCGGAGAAGGCGAGCGACCCCGACGCGCAGCTCGCCGTCGAGGTCTACCTCCACCGCCTGCGCCGCGAGATCGCTGGCATGGCCGCCGCGATGGACGGCCTCGACGCGATCGCATTCACGGGCGGCGTCGGCGAGCGCTCGCCGGAGATCCGTGCGCGGGCCGCGGAGGGTCTCTCGTTCCTCGGCGTCGCGCTCGACGACGGCGTGAACGCCGCGGCGGCGCCCGATGCCGAGATCGGCCGCGACGGAGCGCCCGTGCGCGCGTTCGTGGTCGAGGCGCGCGAGGATCTCCAGATCGCCCGCGAGGTGCGCTCCCTGCTCGAACAACCAGACTCCGGAGGAACGCGATGAACGCATTGAGCGACGGCGAGCTCGGCCTGATGGACCGGTACTGGCGCGCGGCGAACTACGTCTCGATCGGCCAGATCTACCTCCTCCAGAACCCGCTGCTGCGAGAGCGGCTGCAGCCCGAGCACGTCAAGCCGCGTCTCCTCGGCCACTGGGGGACGACTCCGGGACTGAACTTCGTCTACGTGCACATGAACCGCGTGATCCGGAACTGGGACCTCGACGCGATCTACGTGATGGGTCCCGGGCACGGCGGCCCGGCGGCGGTTGCGAACGCCTACCTCGAAGGCACGTACACCGAGATCTATCCGGAGATCACGCAGGACGAGGAGGGGCTGCGGCGGCTGTTCCGGCAGTTCTCGTTCCCGGGCGGCATCCCGTCACACGTGGCGCCGGAGACTCCCGGCTCGATCCACGAGGGCGGCGAGCTCGGCTACTCGCTCTCGCACGCCTACGGCGCCGCGTTCGACAACCCCGATCTGCTCGTCTGCTGCATCGTCGGCGACGGCGAGGCGGAGACCGGCCCGCTCGCCACCGGTTGGCACTCGAACAAGTTCCTCGACCCGGCTCGCGACGGCGCGGTGCTGCCGATCCTGCACCTGAACGGATACAAGATCGCGAACCCGACGGTGCTCGCGCGGATCGGCGACGACGAGCTGACGTCGCTCCTGGAGGGTTACGGCCACACGGTCCACTGGGTCGACGGCCACGAGCCGGAGGCGATGCACCGGCGGATGGCCGAGGTGCTCGACTCCGTCGTGGAGGAGATAGCCGCTATCCAGCGCGCCGCCCGCGTCGAGGGCCGTACGGAGCGGCCGCGCTGGCCGATGATCGTGCTGCGAACGCCGAAGGGCTGGACGGGGCCGAAGACGGTGGACGGGCTCCCGGTCGAGGGGACGTGGCGCGCGCACCAGGTACCGCTCTCGGAGGTGCGCACGAATCCGGAGCATCTGGTGCAGCTCGAGTCGTGGCTCGAGAGCTACCGGCCGGAGGAGCTGTTCGACGAGCACGGCACCCTCGCGTCCGAGCTCGCGGAGCTTCCGCCGAAGACCTACCGGCGGATGAGCGCCAACCCGCACGCGAACGGCGGCCTGCTGCTCCAGGCGCTGGCGCTGCCGGACTTCCGCGACTACGCGGTCGAGGTGGCGCGACCGGGGACGACGTTCGGTGAGGCGACGCGGGTGCTCGGCAGCTTCCTCCGCGACGTCGTCCGGATGAACGAGAGCCGCTTCCGCCTGTTCGGCCCGGACGAGACCGAATCGAACCGGCTCGGCGCGGTCCTCGAGGCGACCGGCAAGGCGTGGAACGCCGAGACGCTGCCGACCGACGAGCATCTCGCTCTCGACGGCCGCGTGCTGGAAGTGCTCTCCGAGCACCAGTGCCAGGGCTGGCTCGAGGGCTACCTCCTCACCGGGAGGCACGGCCTCTTCAACTGCTACGAGGCCTTCATCCACATCGTCGACTCGATGTTCAACCAGCACGCGAAGTGGCTGAAGGTGACGCGCGACATCCCGTGGCGCCGCCCGATCGCGTCGCTGAACTACCTGCTCAGCTCGCACGTCTGGCGCCAGGACCACAACGGCCTCTCGCATCAGGATCCGGGTTTCATCGACCACGTGGTGAACAAGAAGGCGGAGATCATCCGCGTCTACCTGCCGCCGGACGTGAACTGCCTCCTCTCGGTCGCCGATCACTGCCTGCGCAGCCGCCACTACGTGAACGTCATCGTCGCCGGCAAGCAGCCCGCGCTCCAGTTCCTGCCGATGGAGGACGCGATCGCCCACTGCACCCGCGGAATCGGCATTTGGGACTGGGCGTCGAACGACGACGACGAGGAGCCGGACGTCGTGATGGCGTGCTGCGGCGACGTTCCGACGCTCGAGACGCTCGCCGCGACGGCGATCCTGCGTGAGCGGCTCCCGGAGCTGAAGGTGCGCGTCGTCAACGTCGTCGACCTGATGCGCCTCCAGCCCGCGACCGAGCATCCGCACGGTCTCTCCGACGCGGAGTTCGACTCGCTGTTCACGACGAATCGGCCGATCGTCTTCGCGTATCACGGCTACCCGTGGCTCATCCACCGGCTCACGTACCGCCGTGCGAACCACGAGAACCTTCACGTGCGCGGCTACAAGGAGGAGGGCACGACCACGACGCCGTTCGACATGGTCATGCTCAACGACCTCGACCGCTTCCATCTCGTCATCGACGCGATCGACCGGCTCCCGGAGATCGAGGGCCAGGCGGCGCACCTGCGACAGGAGATGCAGGACGAGCGGCTGCGCGCACGCGCGTACGCCCACGAGTACGGCGAGGACTCGCCGGAGGTGGCGGGCTTCACCTGGCCCGCGTGACCGCAGCGAGGTACGCGGCGACGGCCTTCGCGTCGGCTGCGTTCGCGACGAGATCGGTCGGCATGTTCTGCGGCGGGACTGCGAGCGTGCGCAGGACGAGCGCGTAGCTCGGGCTCGTCACGTCGAGGTTCTTGCCGACGGTGCCCCCGGTGCCGGCGTCGCTCAGCTTGTGGCAGGAGCCGCAGCTCTGGACGAACACGGTCTTGCCGTGCTGCTCCTGCGCCGTCAGCGGCGGGCTCGTGCCGCCGCCGGCCGGAGACCCGCCACCGCCGCAGCCGGCGGCGAATACAGCGAGGCCCGCGGCGGCTGAACACGCAATCGCGCGTCGCGCCGTCACGGCTTAGCGGCTGCCCGAGCCCCGCTCGAAGATCACGAGCACGGCGAGCTGCTCGTACGCGCTGAAGCGGTGGTCGGCGCCGGCCTCGACGAAGACGGCGTCGCCCTCCTTCACCGGGACGTCCACGCCGTCGACCTGGAGGATGCCGCCGCCCTCGAGCACGACGTAGATCTCGTCGTCCGCGTGCGGCTGCTGCTTGTCGGCCTCCGGCGCGACGAGCACGTAGACGCCTAGCTCGACGCCCGGCGACTCGTGGACGATCTCGTAGCCGCCGCCCGAAGCACGGAGCTTCTCGACGACCGACGCGACGCCGAACGCATGCACGACGAGGACGCTATCCGAACCGGCTAGACGTGCGCCGTCTCGCGCACCTCGACCGAGACGACGCCGGGGACGAGGCCGACCCGCCGGATCAGCAGCTCGCGCTCGTCCTCATTCGGCAGATGCCCGGCGACGGTCACCTCGCCGCGCTCCACAGTCAGCTGGAAGTCGTCGGGGCGCAGCCAGAGCTCGCGCAGCAGCACCTCTTCGCGGATCTCTGTCGTGATCTCCGCGTCCGTGTGGACGAAGGCCCGCACCAGGTCGGCGCGCGTGACGATGCCGACAAGGATGTCGTGCGCGTCCACGACCGGCAGACGGTTCACCTGCTTGTCGAGCATCAGCGCAGCCGCGAAGTCGACGCGGCGCGATCCGGTCACCGTGACTGCCGGCGAGGTCATCGCCTCACCCGCGGTCCGAGCGGCGCGCTTCGCAGCGTTGCCGTTCGTGCGGTGGAGGATGCGGTGCAGCCTGTCCGGCTGCTTCGCACGGCTCTCCTTCAGGATGATGTCCGCCTCGCTGACGACGCCGAGGACGTGCTTGTTCTCGTCGACGACCGGCGCGCCCGAGATCCCGCGTGCGCTGAGGATCTCCGCGACCTGCTTGATCGAGGTGTCCGGTCTGACGGTCAGGACCTCGGTCGTCATGATCTCCGCGACTCTCATCTCAATTCATCTCCTTGGCCGTTGTTTCGATCGTCGCCCCGCCGGCCCGCGGGTGCATCGGTGCCGCCGCTGCCGACATCGCGGAAAACCCGCAAAGGCGATCCGGAGCCGCGCCGATGCTGCTCCGAGGCCTGCGGGGGAGGCTTGGGGCACGGTGGGGCTTTGTTTCGACGGCGCTTCACGCGCCGTCCCGCTTGCTCCCATCACATATCCGGGCTTCTCGAAGCTCCGGCGCATCCACCACCAGACGACGCCCGGGAAACCGGGCGTCGTCGTTCCGCGCAGGAACCGTTGGTTCCTGCGCGGGCGTAGGCGCTCCTGGCGGTTCGTCGTGGGCGCTTCGCCGGGAGCGGGGTCCCGGCTGCGCGCGTCCGCGCGCGGTCGACCCAAAGCGTTCTTGGCCAGACGCACTCCCGTGCGGCCGGTGGTGGCCTACGGCCATCCCCGACCGCAGCAGTCCGCCTCCGGCTAACGCGCCTGCGGCCGCGCTAGCCTCCGGCCCTTACCGCTCGAGCTTCGTGCCGCCAAGGCCGGAGGCTAGAGCGGGCGAAGCCGCTCTAGACGGAGGCGAACCAGCGGCCCGGGATGCTTCGGCACCACGGGCCGCGCGGCACCGGCAACCCGCCGACACCGCTCTGGGTGCAGCGCGCTCGCACGCGCGCAGGCGCGACCGCGCTCGCGCCGGAGCGCACACAACGAAACCGCCACTCAGCGCCGAAGGAGGAGGCCCCGTGGGGGAACCACGGGTTCCCCCACGGCTTTACCAGGTCTTCGTGCGGGTCTGCTTCGGCGGCCTGGCGACCTTGACTCTTGCGTCCACCGAGATGCAGCGGTCCGACAGGGCCAGCACCGGGTTGAGGTCGAGCTCGACCACCTCCGGGATCTCCTCGGCGAGCTTCGACAGGCGGAGCAGCAGATCGACGAGGGCGTCCTCGTCGGCCGGGGGCTTGCCCCGGAAGCCGGCGACGAGGCGGCCGGCCTTGTCGGCCCGGACCAGCTCCTTCGCGTCGAGATCGGTGAGCGGGGCAAGGCGGAACTGCGCCTGCCCGATCAGCTCCGCGAGGACGCCGCCGGGCCCGAACGCGACGAGCGGGCCGAAGACCGGATCCTGGACGGCGCCGGCGAGCAGCTCCGCACCGCCGGAGACCATCGGCTGGACGACCACTGGGGCTCCGATCCGGGCGACCGCCGCCCGCACCTCGGTCTCATCGACGAGGTTGAGCGCGACGCCGCCGGACTCCGTCTTGTGGGCGCCTGCGGCCGCGCTCTTCACGACCACCGGGAAGCCCAGGTCCGTCGCGGCGGCGGCAGCGGCGTCGGCCGAGTCGACGACGCGCTCCGGTACGACCGGGAGGCCGTAGGCCTCGAGCAGCCGCCGGGCCTGCGCCGGCTCGAGCCACGCCTCGTCGCCGGCGCCGAGAGCCTCGGCGACGACGGTCTCGGCAGCGTCGCGGTCGACGGCGAGATCCGGGATCGTCCCGGCCGGGCGGCGCAGCCAGGCGCCGCGCTCGGCCGCGCGCGCGAGCGCACGGACGGCCGCCTCCGGGTAGGAGAACGACGGGACGGGCGAGACGCTCCGCAGCGACGGAGGCGCGCCCTTCGCGCTCATGAACGCGCAGAGAACGGTCTTGTCGCCCGCGTCGGCCGCGGCTGCGCTGATCGCGGCGCCGACCTCGTCCTCGTCGACTCCCACTGTCGGCACGAACAGCACGATCACGGCGTCGATCCCGGGGTCGGCGAGCACGATCGGCAGCACTGCGCGGAAGCTCTTCGCGTTCGCCGAGCCGAGCATGTCGACGGGGTTCGCCGTGCTGCCCTCGGGCGGCATCACCTCGGCGAGCGCCGACCGCGTCGCCTCGCTCGGCGTCGGAAGCTCGAGGCCCGCGGCCTCGGCTGCGTCGGCCGCGAGGATGCCCAGCCCGCCGGCGTTCGTCAGGAGCGCCACGCGGCCGCCGCGCGGCACGGGCTGCGCGGCGAGGAGCGACGCGACCTCGATCAGCTCGTCGAGCGTCCGGGTCCGGATCACGCCGGCCTGGCGGAAGAGAGCGTCCACGGCGGTGTCGGAACCGGCGAGCGCGGCGGTGTGGGAGCTTGCCGCCTTGATCCCGGCGCGCGTCGTCCCGCCCTTCACCGCGAGGATCGGCTTCGTGCGCGCGACGCGGCGCGCGATGCGCGCGAAGGCGCGAGGGTTGCCGAACGACTCGAGATAGAGCATGACGATCTCCGTCGAGGGATCGTCCTCCCACCACTCGAGCAGGTCGTTCGAGGAGACGTCGGCCTTGTTCCCGATGGAGATGAACGACGACAGGCCGAGGCCGCTCGCCTCGGCTCGCTCGAGCACGGCCAGCCCGAGGGCGCCGCTCTGGGACGAGAAGCCGATGTTCCCGGCCGGGAACGCGCGCGGCGCGAAGGTGGCGTTCAGCCGCACGTTCGCGGACGCGATCCCGAGGCAGTTCGGCCCGACGAGGCGCGCGCCGTGCTCGCGCACCAGCGCGATCAGCTGCTCCTGCCGGATCCGGCCCTCGGCGCCGATCTCCGCGAAGCCCGCAGAGATGACGCAGATCGCGCGCACGCCTGCTTCGAGCGCCTCCTGCACCGCGGCGATCACGTGCTCGCCCGGGAGACAGACGACGGCCAACTCGACCTGGTCGGGGATGTCCCCGACCTTCGTGTAGCCGTGCACGCCGGCGACCGGGTCGCCGCCCCGGTTGACCGGGTACGCGGAGCCGGTGAAGTCGGCGGCGAGGACGTTGCGGAACAGCTCGCCGCCGATCGAGCCGCGGCGCGGCGAGGCGCCGATGACTGCGACCGCCGCAGGCTCGAAGAAGCCCTTGAGGGAGGCGGTGACGGCGACGTGGTTCCGCGCGGCCACCTGCTCGCGATAGTGCTCGGTCGGCGCGATCGGGAAACGGATCTCCAGCTCGCCGCCGTCCAGCTCGCGCAGGATGTCGAAGCCCGCGTCACGGAAGACGACGAGCATGTTGCGGTTCTCCGGCAGCACCTCGGCGACGAACTCCTCGATCCCGACCTCCGCGGCCATCGCGGCGAGCCGCTCGAGCAGGCGCGTGGCGATACCGCGGCCCTGGAAGTCGTCCTCGACGGTGAACGCGACCTCGGCCCGGTGGCGGTCGCGCAGGCGCGCGTAGTTCGCGAGAGCGACGATGCGGCCCTCGAAGCAGCCGATCAGCGCGCCGCGCTCGTCCCAGTCCGGGTCGACGAACGGCGCCACGAGCTTCGGGGCGAGCTGCGGGAAGCCATGGAAGCGCAGGTAGCGGCTCCGATCGGACAACCGCGTCATGAAGTCGAGCAGCGCGTCGGCATCGGAGGCGAGCGGCGATCGCAGCCGCAGCGTCGTGCCGTCGCGGAGAATGACGTCTTCGGGCTCGTGTGCGATTGCGCTCATCGTGTCCTCCACCAGTTAATCGCGTCGTCGTCGGTCGGGGTGTGCCGCACCCCCGGGAGGCGGAGGGAGCCACCTCCCGGGACGGAGCGGAGCGTCCTCGGGCCGGAGGGGGAATCCGGCTCGCAGCCGGCGCGAGCCCAAAAAGGTTCGGCGCGAATCTGCGGCTCCTTCCCGTTCTTGTGGTGCAGCACTTGGGATGGTGGTCGAGCGGCCGAACAGGAGCATCGTGGCTGCCCCGGAAGGGTCGCGCGGCTTTCCCGCAGAGGCCTGCGACTACGCTTTCCGTCGTGAACGAGCGCGAGCGGCCGCTGCGACGGGGCGACCTCGACCCGGATCCGCTCGCCCAGTTCGAGCGCTGGTTCGAGGAGGCGCGGGCGGTCGTGCGCGCGCCCGAGGCAATGGCCCTCGCGACTGCCTCGGCCGGCGGGGCGCCGTCGGTGCGGATGGTGCTGCTGAAGCGGTTCGACGCGTCCGGGCTCGTCTTCCACACGCACTTCACGAGCCGCAAGGGCCGGGAGCTCGAGGCGAACCCGCAGGCGGCGCTGCTCTTCTCCTGGGACCCGCTCGGCCGCCAGGTGCGCGTCGAGGGCACTGCGGCCAGGGTCGCGCCCGGGGAGTCGGACGCGTACTTCGCCACGCGGCCGCGCGGTGCGCAGATCGGCGCACACGCCTCGGAGCAGAGCGCGGTCGTCGCCGGCCGCGACGAGCTGGAGCAGCGAGTCGACGAGCTCGAACGGCAGTACGAGGGAACCGACCCGCCACGCCCGGAGTGGTGGGGCGGGTACCGCGTCGTCCCGGAGACGTGGGAGTTCTGGCAGCACCGCGACAGCCGTCTCCACGACCGCTTCCGCTACCGCCGTGACGGCGGCGGCTGGCTGATCGAGCGGCTCGCGCCCTAGCGCCGGCGTTGCTCGAGGCTGCGCTGGAGCGCGCCGAGCCGCTCGTCCCACCGGCCGCCGACCTTGACCATCCACGCCACCGCGTCGTCGAGCGGCTCCGGCGTGACCTCGTACCGCGTCTCGCGGCCGGCACGCGTCGCGCGCAGCAGCCCCGCGTCTGC
>Ga0265338_10005177_pt1 | contig 17124 bp, 12 predicted proteins | sample 42126metaG_FD_193579 | JGI IMG/M metagenome (GOLD analysis project Ga0265338, IMG submission 193579) | Rhizosphere microbial communities from Carex aquatilis grown in University of Washington, Seatle, WA, United States - 4-21-26 metaG | ecosystem: Host-associated > Plants > Roots > Rhizosphere... | reverse complement strand
GATGGGCGATGCGGAACGTGATGACGCGGGTCTTGCCGGTGCCGGCGCCGGCCAGGATCAGGACCGGGCCGTTCGAGGTTTCGACGGCCTGGCGCTGCTGGGGGTTGAGTGAATTCAGGTTCAACACGCGCGCGGAGTTTAGTTTCCGTTCCGCCCAATGCAATGTTGATGATGGAATTTTTGAAGTCTTCAGCTGAACTTAACTCTTGAAAACCTCAGGTGTTGCGCCCATTTTTTATCATGCGATTGATAGCGTTGATTCTCTCCCTCCTGGTGGCGTCGATTTCCCACGTTGCAGCCCAAGGCAAGGGTGCGATTCCCGAGATTCAGGTCGGCACGAACATCTATCGGAACGTCACGATTCAGCAGCGCGTTGGGAACAAACTCGTGATTTCGCACAGCGCCGGCCTGAGCGCGATTGACATCGCCGGTATGAATGAAGAAACGCGCGCCCGCTTTGGGGTTTCCGGTCCGCTGGTGCCAACCCAACCCATCACCGGATTGATCCTGACCAATCAGGGTGGCACCCGCATTGCCAAGGGACACAGCTTGTTTCTCACCTCTTCAAACAGCATCTGCCACCTTAACTTTCAAGGTCATGCCGTCATTCTTCGGTTTGAACATGCTGACGGTGACGTGGAACTTTGGTTCAACGGCCCGGACAATGCATATCTTCATCCCGGGAATTATGAAAACACCCGCAGTCGCGGCAGCGGCCCAATCCCCACGCTGGGGATCTCATCGGATGGTTTGAGTCAGGAGGGAACGGGGAATTTTAATGTCAAGGAAGCGACGTTCATCGGCGATAGAGTGGCGGTTTTTCGTGCCACATTCGACTTCACGCCGGAGAATGCGGTTGGACAGGTCAAAGGCGAAGTTTATTTCAACACCAAGGCATTTTATCCGACCGGAGCCTTGGGGCGTGTCCCGGCAGCGGTACCAGGCAGGCCGCGCTACACCGCCCTGGTCGTCAGCGGGGGCGCCAATGGCGCCAAGGGAGGCGAAACCATTTTCTGCGTTGCCCCGGATGCGATGGTGAAAGCCAGGAAGGACCAAGGTGGAGGATACCAGTTCAGCTTTGCCTCCTCACAAGGCACGCGGGAGGTTTCCTTCTCTCCGCCCGGCAATGGCAGTTTGCACCCGGGAACGTTCACAGGCGCCAGGTTCTCCGCCGCCAGCGGATTGAGCCCCCAATTCAGACTTTCAGGAGACCCGGACTTTTCCACCGCCGGCACGTATAGTTTTGTAATCAAACACTTGGAGCAGGACGAATTAGGCAATGCCACCGCATTTTACGCCACTTTTTCCCGGGATGACCGGAGCGGCTACGCGGGCGAGATTTGCTACAACTCCCCGATCATGTATTCCACGAACCAGTATCTGGCTGCTGCCAAAAATTTTTCCGATATGCTTAAGAGCCATGCGCCGGAGGCGCCATCCCATCCCCGAAAAAGCGGCACGGGGTTCTTTATCAGCGACGACGGCTTTCTGGTAACCAACGAGCATGTGGTCAATAACGCCAGTAATATACGCCTGGTCACCAGCGAGGGAACGATTGACGCCAAAGTGGTCCAAGCGGATGCAGACAATGATCTGGCTTTGCTGAAAGCAACCGGGAAATTTTCCCCCTTGCCGATTGCGACGAGCCGCGCGGTGCGTTTGGGCGGCACGGTGGCCACCGTTGGTTTTCCCGACCCAACCTTGCAGGGGTTTGCGCCCAAGCTGGCCAAAGGGGAAATCGCGTCGTTGTCTGGCGCAGGTGACAGTCCACGTTATTTCCAGATCAGTGTGCCGGTGCAGCCGGGCAATTCGGGCGGGGCGCTGGTGGATGAGCGTGGCAATGTGGTGGGCGTGGTGTCGGCCAAACTGGATGCCTCCGTGGCGCTGGCGATAAGCGGAGCGTTGCCGGAAAATGTGAATTACGCGGTCAAGAGCAGTTTTCTGTTGAGCTTCCTCGAATCCGTGCCGGCAGTCTCGGCCAAACTCAAAGCGCCGCTGACATCTGACCGGAGGTTTGAAGATGTGGTCAAATCCGCGCAGGACGCCGCGGTGCTCGTCCTCGTTTATTGAGACGCCAGGGCGGCTCGCCCGTAGCCTCGCCCCATCAAACGTACCACTGCCAATAAAAAGCCCCTTGCTGTGGAAAGCGAGGGGTGTTCGAAAAGCAAACGGTTTACTTGCCGGCGGTGCCGGTTAGCCCGGCTTTCTGCAGCGCATCAAAGGCTTCCTTGTCGTTGAAGTCGCCGGTGACGGTGAACGACTTGGCGCCCTTGGTGGCGGTGTTGGCCGTCACGCCCGAAACCGAGCTGAGCGCGGTGTTGACCGACTTGACGCATTTGCCGCAGCACAGGTGTACCCCGTCAACCTCGAGCGACTGCACCTTCTGGTTCTTGGCGCCGGTGTCGGCATTGACCTTGATGTCGGGATTGCTGCTCTTGCCGAAGTAACCGGCGGCAGTCAGCGCATCCACCGCCTTCTGCACCGTGGCCGTGTCCGGTCCGGTCAGGTCGACCGTGCCGTCGTCCATGTCGGCTTTGGCGGTCACACCATGGACCGGGCTGACCGCCTTTTCCACGCCCTTGACGCAGCTCGAGCAGCAGAGGTGAACATCGGTGAGTTTGACCGAAACGTCGGCGGCCTGGGCCGAGAAGGCCAGGGCCAGCCCCAGTAATGCGGAAGCAAAAATATTTTTCATAGTTTAGATTAGATGGTTAAAGGCTGAATTTGTTCCAGAGTTGATTGCTGGTCAACTAAGAACAGATCGGGTCGGCAGTAAGAAACTGTTTCGCAGGTGTATTTTCAAAACAGGGAAATTTGGACTACGGCGGCAAGCGGAGCGCGACGCCGCTTTGGCACTGACTGACTTTTTGCATTGTTTCCCGGTAAAAAGCGCTGTCGCCGCTGCGCTCTGCCAGCGCAGTCCAAGAAGTTTGCAGCGATATCATCACTGGTTTCGCCAATGAATTAATTTTGAAAACACATCTTGGAATGGAGCCTTCTGACGTCGGCTGCCACGCCGTCAAAAAATCCCAAAATAATAGTTGACTATTTAGTCTACTTTGGTAGATTTGGTTTGTGATTCAGCGGTGCTGGGTCAAATCTGAAGAAAGAGAGAAGATTATGGGCCGTGTGAGTGATGCCAAGAAGAGATTGATGGATGCCGTATCGGAGCTGATCTGGAGTGGTTCCTACGGCAGCACGACCATTGACCACATCTGCGAGAGGGCGGGGGTCAAGAAGGGGAGTTTTTATTATTTTTTCGATTCCAAGTCCGAACTGGCGGCTGAGGCCATGGAGAGCAACTGGCAGGTCCGGCGGGTGGAGCTGGACGCGATTTTTTCACCGATGATTCCGCCGTTGGACCGTCTGCGTAAATATTGCCAGTTTAGCTATGAATTTCAGCGTGAAATCAAAGCCAAACATGGCCATGTGTTGGGTTGCCCGCTCTTCGCCCTGGGCGCCGAGGTTTGCACTCAGGAGGACGCGTTGCGGAAGAAGATCGAGGAGATTTTGAGCTACAAACACAAATACATCGAATCGGCCATTCAGGATGCCCATGCGGCAGGAGAAATTGAAGCGCCGGATCCGGGAGCCAAAGCGTCAATGATTCTGGCGTATTACGAAGGCTTGCTGACTCAGGCGCGCATTCAGAACGACGTCAGTGTTTTACGCGACACCATCCATGGAATCTTCGCGATCCTGGGTGTGAAAGAAGGCAAAGCCGTGGCAGCTTAAATTTTTTTGATCATTTATTTGACTAAACAGACAACTACTCAAAAGGAGAAAATATGAAGATGAATCAAGGAGTAAATGAAGCGGGTGCCGTCAGAACCATGGCGAATGCGTGTGTCGCATCCTGCCAGAAATTGGTGGCACAGATCGAACGGACCAAACAGAATTTGCTGGCTGAATTGCAGGAGAGCTTCCAGGTGCCGGAACAATTATTTCGGCAAGCCCTGGGTGAGGCCGAGGCGTTGGCGTGGCAGACGGGTTATCCGCAGCTCGTGTTCCCGACGCTGGGCATGGAGAAGGTCCAGGCTGTGGCAGCGTGGCAACGCCGGCAACAGTCGCTGGTTCCCGGCCGGCGTGCAAACAGGCTGGCCGCCTGAGCCGGGCATTTCGACCATCAACATCAAAAGAGGAGGAGAACAAGCATATGAAACCAGGGAGATTTTTTCGTCTGATCGTACTGACATTTCTAACCGGTGCCGGGCTCGCCCTGTTTGCGGGTTGCAGCCGGAGCGCAGCGAAGCAGCAACCTCCGCCGACCACGGTGACCGTGGCGCCGGTGGAGCAGAAGGAAATTGTCGAGTGGAGCGAGTTCACCGGCCGGGTCGAACCCGTGGAATCGGTGGAGGTGCGTCCGCGGATTTCCGGTTACATCCAGGAGGTGCGTTTTCAGTCGGGACAACTGGTGAAGAAGGGCGACGTATTGTTCGTCATTGATCCGCGCTGGAACCAGGCGACGGTGGACCAGCGTCAGGCCGAATATGAGCAGGCGCGGCGGGAGCAGGAGCGGATGGCGCAATTGCTGGCGAACAAGGCGATCTCGGCCGAGGAGGCGGATGGCCGGAAGGCCCGCTACGACGGGGCCAAGGCGGCGTTGGAATCGGCCCGGCTCGACCTCGAATACACGCAGGTATGTGCGCCCATTGACGGACGGGTGAGCCGCGCGCTCCTGACCCAGGGCAATTACGTGAGCGGCGTCGCCGGCTCGGCGTCGTTGCTCACCACCCTCGTTTCAGTGGACCCGGTTTATGTGCATGCAGACATTGACGAGGATGCGTACCTGAAATTCAGCCAGCTGGTCCGTGACAAAAAGCTGGGCGGCGACGATGGCGGCAAGATTCCGGTGGAGCTGGAACTGGCCGATGAACAGGGCTTTCCGCACCTGGGCCACATCGAGTCGTTCGACAACCAATTGAACCCCGACACCGGCAGCATCCTGCTGCGCGCGGTCTTTTCGAACAACGACGGCCGGATCGTGCCCGGCTTGTTTGCGCGGATCCGGATTCCCCTGAGCGAGCGGCATTCCGCGCTGCTCGTGGATGAGCGCGCCATCGGCACCGACCAGTCGCAAAAATTTGTGCTGTCCCTGACGCCGACCAACACCGTGGCGTATCAGCCGGTGCAACTGGGGCCGCTGGCTGACAGCAAACGCATCGTCCGTTCCGGCCTGCAGGCGGGCCAGGAAATCGTCGTCAACGGGCTGGAACGGGTCCGTCCCGGCATGCCCGTGACCGCGGAGAAAGAAACCGTGAACGCCTCCAGTGGCGGACAGCAGACAGCCAAACGCTGAGCTGGTCTTCAAACGACAACCCGAATCAACGGTCATGAACTTTTCCCATTTCTTCATCCGGCGCCCGATTTTTGCCGGCGTGTTATCCATCGCGGTGTTCATCATGGGTTTGATCGCGATGTTCAAACTGCCCATCAGCGAGTATCCCGAGGTGGTGCCGCCGACGATTGTCGTGCGCGCGACGTATCCGGGAGCGACACCCAAAACCATTGCCGAAACGGTGGCCTCGCCGCTGGAGCAGGCCGTCAACGGCGTGGAAGGTTCGCTCTACATGTTTTCGCAGGCGACCGCCGACGGGGTGATGACGCTGACGGTGACCTTCAATCTGGGCACCGACGTGGACAAGGCGCAGGTCCAGGTGCAGAACCGCGTTTCCCAGGCACTGCCCAAACTGCCGGAGGAAGTCCGCAACCTGGGCGTTACCACCACCAAGCAATCGCCCGACCTGACCATGGTGGTGCACTTGTTTTCGCCCAACAGCCGTTATGACGAGGTGTATGTCCGCAACTTCGCGACGTTGCAGGTGAAGGACGCCCTGGCGCGCATTCCCGGCGCCGGCGACGTGGAGGTATTCGGGTCGGGTGATTACGCCATGCGCTTGTGGCTCAACCCGGACAAACTCGCCGCCCGGAATCTGACCGCCAGCGATGTCGTCGCCGCCATCCGCGAACAGAACGTGCAGGTCGCCGGTGGCATCATCGGCCAGCCGCCCGTCAGCCATCCGGTGAATTTTGAAATGCAGGTCAACGTGAAGGGCCGGCTGGTTTCCGAGGAGGAATTCGGCCAGGTCATTGTGAAAACCGGTCCGAACGGAGAAAAGACCCTGCTCAAGGACGTGGCCCGCATTGAGCTGGGCGCCGGCAGCTACTCGCTCCGTTCGCTGCTGGACAACAAGACGGCGGTGGCACTGCCCATCTTCCAGACCCCCGGCGCCAACGCGCTGCAGCTTTCCAAGGACGTCCGGCGAAAAATGGAGGAGCTTAAGAAGAACTTCCCTGAAGGGATCGACTACTCGGTCGTTTATGACCCGACGGTGTTCGTGCGGCATTCGATTGAAGCGGTGGTGCACACCCTGGGCGAGGCCATCCTGCTGGTGGTGATTGTGGTCATCATCTTCCTGCAAACGTGGCGCGCGGCTATCATTCCGCTGGCCGCCGTCCCGGTGTCGCTCGTCGGCACCTTTACCGTCATGCTCATGCTCGGCTTCAGCATCAACGCGCTATCGCTGTTCGGGCTGGTGCTGGCCATCGGCATCGTGGTGGACGACGCCATCGTCGTGGTGGAAAACGTCGAGCGCAACATCGCGAACGGGCTGTCAGCCTTTGCCGCCGCCAAGCGCGCGATGGAGGAAGTCACCGGGCCCATTGTGGCCACGGCGCTCGTGCTGTGCGCGGTGTTCATTCCCACGGCCTTCATCAGCGGCCTGACCGGCCAGTTCTACAAGCAGTTCGCGATCACCATCGCGATTTCCACGGTCATTTCCGCGTTCAATTCGTTGACGCTGTCGCCGGCCCTGTGCGCGGTATTGCTGAAGGATCACCAATCGCCGAAAGACTGGTTATGGCGTGGGATGGACCGGACGTTCGGCTGGTTTTTCAAGCCATTCAACCGGGCTTTCGCGTGGTCCGGGGCCAAATACGGCGTCGGCGTCAGTTCCGTGCTCCGCAAGAGCGTCATCGCGCTGGTGGTTTATGGCGGGCTGGTATTGCTGACCGCCTGGGGATTTGACAAGGTCCCGACCGGTTTTGTGCCGACGCAGGACAAGCAATATCTCGTTGCGTTTGCGCAACTGCCCGACGGTGCGTCGCTGGATCGTACCGAGGCGGTCATCCGGCGCATGTCGGATCTCGGTTTAAAACAGCCCGGGGTGGAGGCGGCGGTGGCATTTCCCGGGTTGAGCATCAACGGGTTCAGCGTGGCCCCGAATTCCGGCATTGTGTTCTTCACGTTGAAACCATTTGAGGAACGCGCGACGGCGGCCCAGAGCGGCCTGGCGATTGCGGGCGCGTTGAATCAGAAGTTCGGCGCGATCCAGGATGCGTACGTGCTCACCGTGCCGCCGCCCGCCGTGATGGGACTGGGCCAGATTGGCGGCTTCAAGCTCTACCTTGAAGACCGGGCCGACCTTGGCTACGACGCGCTGTATCAAAATTTGCAGGGCATCGTCGGCAAAGGCTACCAGACGCCGGAACTGGCCGGTTTGTTCTCCACCTTCACCGTCAACGTTCCGCAACTGGATGCGGACATCAACCGGGTGCAGGCCAAGACCCAGGGTGTGCCGTTGCAAAATCTGTTCGAGACGCTGCAGATTTACCTGGGCTCGCTCTATGTGAACGACTTCAACCGGTTCGGGCGCACCTACGAGGTCATCGCCCAGGCCGACTCGCAATTCCGCGAACATCCGGAGGACATTACCCGGCTCAAGACGCGCAATGACAAGGGCGAGATGGTGCCGCTGGGCGCGGTGGTAAAGGTGACGGAGACGCACGGTCCGGACCGGGTGATGCGTTACAACGGCTATCCGGCGGCGGAAGTCAACGGTGCCCCGGCCCCGGGCTACAGCTCCGGGCAGGCGGAAGCCGCCATGTCCAAAATCGCCGCCGAAAATCTGCCGCGCGGCATGGAGTACGAATGGACCGACCTGACCTATCAGCGGATCCTGGCAGGCAACACGGTCGTTTACGTGGGGCCGCTCTGCATCCTGCTCGTGTTCCTGGTACTGGCGGCGTTGTACGAAAGTTTCCGCCTGCCGCTGGCCATCATTCTCATCGTGCCGATGTGTTTGCTGTTTGCCATCACGGGCGTCTGGCTCAAGGGCAGCGACAACAACATCTTCACGCAAATCGGGTTGATCGTGCTGGTCGGGCTCGCGTGCAAGAACGCCATCTTGATCGTTGAATTTGCCAAGCGCAAACAGGACGAGGGGTTTTCGCCGGTTGAGGCCGCCATCGAGGCGTGCCGCCTGCGGTTGCGGCCGATCCTGATGACCTCCATCGCCTTCATCGCGGGCGTGTTCCCGCTGGTGCTTTCCCGCGGGGCCGGCGCCGAAATGCGCCAGGCCATGGGCATTGCCGTGTTCTCCGGGATGATCGGCGTGACCCTGTTCGGATTGTTCCTGACTCCGGTGTTTTATGTCACGCTGATGAAACTCGGTTTGAAGAAAAAGCCGGCACCGGAGGCGAAAGGACTCGGCCTTGGTTCCGCCGGAGCGGCGGCGGGAATTGCAACCCTGTTGTTGCTGTTGGCAGTGCCATCCGCCCGGGCCGGGTGGCTGACGGTCGGGCCTGACTACCGGTCGCTGACGAATGCCGTCCCGGCGGAATACAAGGCGGTTGAACTGGGGGAATGGAAGGAAGGCCGGCCGCTGGACACGGTGCCGAAGGGGAACTGGTGGGAAATTTTCGGCGACACCAACCTGGACACGCTGGAAACGCAGGCATTGCAGGCCAACCAGGGACTCAAAGCCGCGGTCGCGCGCGTGGACCAGTCGCGGGCCGCAGCGCGCGTTGCCCGTAGTGAGTTGATGCCCAGCCTCAATCTCGACCCGAGCTTCACCCGGCAGCGTTATTCGCCAAATGCCGACCCGAGTTTTGGCAACATCACGGCCAACACCTTCAACGTGCCGCTGGATTTGAGTTATGAAGTGGATCTTTGGGGCCGGGTGCGGCGCGGCTTTCAAAGCGCGCGGGCGGACGCCCAGGCGTCGCTCGCGGAATTTTACAATGTCCTGCTCACGCTGCAATCCGACGTGGCGCAAAATTATTTTGCCCTGCGCTCGCTGGACGCCGAAATCGCCACGGTCACGAGCACGGTGGCCTTGCGGCACGAACAGGTGCGCCTGGTGCAGAGCCGTTTTGACGGCGGCATCGGCAGCGACCTGGAGGTGGCCCAGGCCCAAACCGAGCTGGCCACTACCGAAGCGGACGCCGCCCAACTGGCCCGTCGCCGGGCCGCGCTCGAGAATGCCATCGCCATTCTGGTCGGCAACAATCCGTCGGCGTTTCATCTGGCCGCCGCTGACGCGCCCGATTGGAACCCGCCGCCGCCGGTGATTCCGGCGGGTTTGCCGGCTGACCTGCTGGAACGGCGTCCGGACGTCGCCACCGCGGAACGCCAGCTCGCATCGGCCAACGCAAAAATTGGCGTCGCCAAGGCCGCTTTTTTCCCGGTGCTCACGCTGACGGGATCGGGCGGTTACCTGAGCGGCGATGTTGATAACCTGTTCAACTGGGGGAGCCGGACCTGGTCATTCGGGCCGAGTCTTTCGCTGCCCATTTTTGCCGGCGGCCGCAACCGGGCGAACTACAGCCGTTCGCAGGCTGCCTTTGCCGAAGCCGCCGCGGTTTACCGACAGCAGGTGCTCGTTGCTTTTGGCGATGTCGAGAACAGCCTTTCCGGCATCCGCTACCTGGCCGACCAGGCGGCAGCGCAGGAACGGGCCGTGGTCAATGCGCGCCGGGCCGCCGACCTGGCCACTGACCGCTATCGTTCCGGCATCGTGAGCTACATCGAAGTGGTGAACGCCGACCGCGACGCGCTTTCCGCTGAACGCGCCAATGCGCAACTGGCCGGCCAGCGCCTGATTGCCGCCGTGCAACTGATCAAGGCCCTGGGCGGCGGTTGGAGCGCCCGGCCATTGGTGGCCCCGGGATCCTTGGCCTCCAATTTTCAACCAGCCAACGAGAGAAAAAAATGAACATCACCGCCTGAGAACCGAATCGGGATCACGTTGGGTGTCCATCCTTCCGGATGCCGGATTACCACAGCACGCTGAAGCGTGGACACCAAACGGCTGGAATCATCCGAACGTGTCGTTGTTCCAACCCCAGTTGCCGGCGGGGACGTCGGTGAAATTGAGATAAACCCGGTCCGGCGGCACATCGAGGGATTCCTTCAATAAAGTGCCGATCTCCAGCGCGAGTTGCCGGTTCACATCGGCGTTCAGGCCGCCGATGCTGCGGACATCCACAAAGGCGGCGTCGCCGGGTTTGCCGGACATGAGGATGGCAGCGGGGCTGACGACCACCATGACATATTGTTCCGGTTTGCCGATAGTGCCGGCTACGATTTTGGAAAGGGCCGCGAGCAACGTTTTCTTTTTGTCATCGGTAAGGGTGACGGTGGTTTCAAGTTTCAACAGGGGCATAAGATTTCCTTTGGTTCGACGTTGGTATTCAGTCTAAGCCCGCGAAAGCCTTTTGTTAATAAGAAACGCTGGACACGATTTTAAAACCGGCGTATGACACCGGCAGCGGGGAGATTTGAGCATCAAATTATATTCAACCTTCAACCTCTTTGACCTATGTGCCTGCAAATTTCGGCGGTGAAATCGTGGGATGAATGGAACTGGACCGGTGATGAGATTATTCATCTGCCCATTGTCCCGGCTTCCCGGCCCATCCCGGGCTACAAAGCCAGGAAACGTTATCCCATCGATGTCCGGGAATATCTCACCACCACTAACAATGCCGTCGTGGGTGAAAAGCTCGGTGCCATCATCAAGAAATTGTCGCCTGGCGATCAGGCGAGGATTCGGTCCCACGGCGCGGGCAGCTTTGATTTTCGCGCCGACACAATTCTCGAATCGTTCAAGGACCTGCGGTATCTGCCCAAGGCCAATATCACCGACCGTTGCCCTGATGCCTGGTTGTATCCGGACGAGACGCTGGCGCAGGGTGGGGGAGATTGCGAGGACCTCGCGTTCCTGATGGCGGCCTTGCTGATGGCGTCGGGAATCAGCGGCTACTGCGTCCGCGTCGCGCTCGGCGCGCTGCACATCACCCTGCCGGATGGGAAAAAGGAGAGACACGATCATTGCTGGGTCATGTACCAGAACGAAGGCGCGGCCTGGGAAATCCTGGAACCCATGACCCGGGTCGGCAGCCGCTTCGCCAAATTACGTTTGGGCCGCGCCAGGCAGCCCGCGCAACAGGTGGAATATGTCCCGCACTACGTGTTTAACGTGGATCATCTCTGGCAGATTCATTCCCGAGACATCAGCAAGAGCGTGCAATTTGAGGATTACTGCCAATCGCGGCGGTTCTGGAACAAATTCGATCCCAGCTTTGCTTCCGGCGTCCACAATTCCATCTACGACCTGGCCCTGGGCGGTAAAATTCCCGCTGCCGCCCTCAGCGTCATCAAGCGCAAGAGCCTGATGCTGGACGCGAACATCTTCACCTACGACCCGCGCGACCATTTCGATAACGGCTACATCCCCGACAGTTGGGCCCGGGTGAACTCGCGTTTGGCTGCCTTCGCCAAAAACAACAACGACTGGGACAGCTTCGGCGCCGCCGCGCATTCCATTGGCGATTTCTATGCGCACTCCTCCTACGTCCATTTTGCCGTGCTGCAAAACGCAGCATCGCCGCAGGGTCAGGCCCTGGTTTACAGCCCCGGCGGAAACCTGGTCGCCCCGCCGGAATATAACGCCACTCCTGCCGACCCGTCGTTGCCGCCGTTTGACCTCACGTCCAATGCCTTCTCGATGAACACGAATTTGTGGAAAGGAACGAAAGAACAAGCCGCGGCGCAATGGGCGGGCAAAATCATCTCCGGCCGGTACGCGCAAAAGACCGATCCCTGGGCCGGCTTTTTTGAGAACTTCACCAGCCTGCCGTTGGCGCTGGTGCAGGCGGCGGATTACAACACGCGCGGCGCTTTACCGCATCACAATGAAATCGCCGTGGACGACTCCGGTATCAGCTCCGGCCACAAGCTCTATCGCGGAACAGCCGCCGGCCCGGCCGACCGCCAGGCCTTCGCCAACCAATTCCGTTGGCGCAAGAACACGGCGGTTGCCCATATCCAGCAGGTCCTGGCCGCCAATTATCATCCTTAGCCAAACGGACAATCAGTCGGCGCTCGTACTCTCAACCCTCGATCGGTGTGTCCGCGCGATCCCCGCGCTACGGATTACGCAACCGGAAGAACAGGTTGCCGGCTGGTGGCGTGACGGTGATGCTGTTCGTGCCGTTGCTGGTCGTGATGATATAGCCGCTGGTTCCCCAGCTGCCGCCGGCCAGGCTGGCATTCTGCTGCAAGGTGTAACTGCCAATGTCCGGCCAGGAGACCTTGACACTGTTTGGCCCGACGAAAGTGATGATCAGGTTCGGGGTCCCGGGTGTCTGGACGACAGAAATCAATGCCCAAAACCCGCCGGTGAGCGAGTAGCCGGCGCCCGTCATCGGCCCGCCGGCATCCGGCTGGCCGACGGTGCCGCTGACCCGATACGTGCCTGCCGTGCTCGTGCCGCCGCCGCCGGCGATTTTATACCAGTCAATCGTGTAGCTTTGTGCCTTGGCCGTCTGGCTTAAGGCGAGCAGGCCGGCCAGCGTGAGAAGAATGGTTGTTTTCATAACGTCACGGTTTGATGACGAGCACATTGAAGGCGCGGCCCAGCGCCATGGCGGCCGCCGATTCATTGAAGATTGCCCAATGTCCCGAGTTGTAAAAGACGCCCACCGGTTCGGAAGTGTACTTGGTCACGGAATTGGTGTCGGCCGTCCAGTTGTGCGTCACGACGACAATGGCATTGGGGTCATTGTCGGTGAGCGGGTTGATGAGGGTGGTGACATTTCCGGAGGTATTGGTTGCGACCGCCCGATGGGTGAAGGCAAACGTGCCCGTGTTGATGCCGGCGCCCGGCGCGCGCAGGGCATCCGCGGTGATGGTGCCGCTGACGTGCAACGCCGACTGCGGGTTGTTGGTGCCGATACCGACGCCGCCGGAAGCGCGGATGAGGAACTGGTTGGTGCCGGTGGACGTGAAATCAAGAATCGACGTATCGGACCAGACGAAGGTACCGCTATGGACGGCCTTGGCGTGGGTTCCGGCGGCAAATGCCTGGTTCGTAGCGGTGTTAAACCAGCCGCCAGGGATGGTGGCATAATCGGCATTGGCCAGGATGGTGTTTTGTACGCCGCCGCCGATCGTCGCATAATCGGAGTTGGTGCGAATCTGGTTGATATAGCCGCCGGCGATGGTCGCCCCGTTCACAAATGGTCCAATCACGCAGCTGTTTCCTCCGCCAATCGTCGAGTCGTTTACGTTGGTGAATAGATGATTGAAAATACCGCCGCCAATGACTCCCCCGCTGACGAAGCCCGAGGTATTATCCAGGATCGAGTTGTAATAGCCGCCGCTGATGGTCGCGTTGTTGTTGCTGGTGCCGATGAAATTGCCGGCGCCCCCGGCGATGACCGAAAAAGTGGCAGCGTTGCCGATGGTATTGTTGAGGCCGCCGTTCAGGACTGCGTACAGGGTGTTGGTTTGAATCTGGTTGGCCTCGCCGCCGCCAATAAACGAACCTTGGGCGCCGGGTTGGATCCAGTTTTCTTGTCCGCCCGCGATGGTCGCATGGTCGGCGGCCGGATCAATCTCGTTCACGAGGCCGCCACCGATCACCCCGAAATTGGCCGCCACCGAGTTCGAAGCCGGTCCCCCGTAACTTCCCGCCCCGCCGCCGGCGATGGTCGCTCCCGATACGCCCGGGGCCACGCCGTTGACGGAAGCGCCGCCCACGACGTTCACGCTGCTGAAATTCGCCGGCTCCAGCCGCAACGCCCGCTGGCCATTGACCTTGATTTCCACCGGCTGGTTGTCCGCGGTGCCCAGGAAATTGGCCCCCGGAGTCGTACCGGCATTGCCGTTCAAAAGCCAGACCTGATTCGTCCGCGCCAGGTTCCCCGCCAGCCGCGCGTCCGGCACTGTGCCGCTCGCCAGTTGCGAGGCGTTCAAATTAAACACCCCGCCGCCGTCGCCGAAGAAATTGCCGTTGAAGCTCCCGCCAAAGAAACTGCTGCCGAAGAACTGGCCGACAAAAGTCCCGTTGAAACTGTCCGCCCCGTTGTTGAAGCTCACCGCGTTGCCGTAAGACCCGGAAAGGTTTGCTGACGGGATTGTCCCGCTCAATTGCGCGGCGGGGAGCGTGCCCAGCAGGTTGCTCGCGCTGCTGGCCATGATGGCGTAAGGCGACGGCGTCAGCGGCTGTCGCGGGTCCAGCGTGGCGAAGGTGGAGCCGCCGTTGGTCCGCACGCCGATTTCGAGCCAGCGTGACGGCCCGGTGAAAACCCCGGCGCCGAAATCCAGCGTGACGGCAAACAGGCCGTTGCTGAGCGCCGTGGCCGAATTGGTCAGCGGCCCGGCGATCACGACGCCGGGCAGGTTGGTGGAATCGTAAACGGTGAATCGTAAATCGTAGGCGCCGGCGGCCGGATTGGCGCCGTCGTTGAGCCGGCCCTGGTAGGTGAACGCCGTGCCTTGAGCCAGGACCGGCTTGGCTGCGCAGAACAGACCCATGGCCGCAATGACAACAATGATATTGTGGTTTTTCATAAACACTCCGTGCAGTTTGACTTCAAATGGTTGAAAAGGCCTCCCGGGACACTTTTCGTTCCGGGGGTGTTGAGCAACTTTCAAACCGTGCCACTAATCCTCAAAATTAGGCGATTTTAATGAGAAAACCGGTGGGAAGACGAGTCTCCCGCCGGGCGGGAAAAGGGATGGTGCGTAATGAATCGGGACACCGGGTTAAAACCGCGAAATATACGACACCGAAAGGCAGGTCGATTCGATGTTGAGTGTTCCCTTGTTTTTCTGGCCCCAATTCTCAACCGCTCACCGTGCCGCCTTTGCAGTTTTTGCCTTCCTTCAGCCTTCCTTGAGCCTGGACTGGTTATTGATGAGATGGTTCCGGAGCAACGGGAGTACCGGCTTCTTCGTCGTTGGACGAGAACGCTCCGATGTCAATCGGTATGGGAATGTATCTTATTATTGTGCTGCTGCTGCCGGCACCAATAATTACTGCACCACCGGATGAAGACATTCCCGGATCAATGGGCTGGGCAGGAAGTATTATTATTGGGGGTTGCGGATGACCTCCACCTCCCTGGCCACCGGGGGGCTGTCCTGGCACACCCCCGAAGCCTCGCAATGTTTCTTTGCCGCTCAAGGAGCCTTTGATGACCATGTTCTGGCCGTTGCAGGTTCCGGAACCAAAAGCCTGGCAGGAATACGAATGTGACATGAACGGATAGCTGCGGCCGAACTGACTATGGAAAACAGCCTTTCCGTAACAGTTCAAAGTGAAAGCGGTTGAGCAGCCATTGTAAGTGAGGACGGCAATGGACGTTATGGTTATGGTGGTTGCGAAAATGTCGGGCGTTTGCGTCAGCGTCGATTCCAGAACATTCGTGACGTAAGTCAGGCTGAGAAGTTCCCGGTCCACGTTGGTAAAGACGGTATTGTCCTGGTTGAGAACCAAAAAAGTATCGTCCAACAACTTCAATTTTGCCTTGGCCGGAAGGGTGAAGCCCTGGTCGGCGGCGATCATTGCCAGCAACGACCGGGTGTTGATCGTCAGCTTCGTGGTCTTCTGGGTTTGGAACATGACGCCGCTCCGGGGTGCGCTCGGGATCGCCTCCTGTTGCACCTGGCCGACCAGGGCGACATTCATCGCGTTGTTGACCGGCAGGTAGAGTTGGACGGTTTGGGTTGACTCGATTTGCGCTTTGGCGGCCAGAGCCAACAGTCCAAAGACCGCCAGGGCGCCGAGCGATTTGATTTTCTTCATGGTAGACCTCAATTTGCTCACGATTTCGAAACCCGGTCAATCCACCTTTTTGGTTCTCGCCTGGACAATTGCGGTGGTTGCAATGCTCGACCCGCTCAACCCGGTTTATAAAGTGCCCGGGGAATTATAGTGGATTTGCCCCCGCTCATCGCCGAAGCTGGTCCCGACCGCAAGCTGCAGTGGATTGCAACTCAAACGCGAAAGTTCCTTATGATCAAACTGGTGGACGTGAGTCATCATTACGGACTGAACCCGGTGTTGAGCCACATTAACCTGCACGTGCCGGCGGGAGAATTGGCTGCCGTGATGGGGCCAAACGGGGTGGGCAAGAGCACGCTGCTCGGCATTATTGCCGGCCTCATGGCGCCCGCCAGGGGCCATGTCGAGATCAACGGGCTCCGCCGTCGCGGGACTGAGGAAACGGAATTGCAGATCCGGAAACAAATGGTGTTTCTGCCGGATCACCCGTGGTTGCCGGAGTTCATGACCGGCCGCGAATGGTTGCTGGCCGTCGGCCAATTATATGACGTTGATGCGGACCGTTTGATGGATCACATCCGCCGGCTGCTGGAGCTGTTTCAACTGGCGGACAAGGGCGATTCCCCCATTCGTACCTTTTCCAACGGCCAGAAGAAGAAGATTGCCATCTGCGGTGCGTTGGTGCCGGAAACACCGATTCTGGTCCTGGACGAACCATTCACCGGCGGCCTGGATCCGTCGGCCATCCTGGCATTGCGCCGGGTGCTGAAACACATGGCTGACCGTACGGATGTCACCGTGGTGATGGCCTCGCAGATTCCGGAGGTGGTCGAGCAGGTGGCCGAACGGATCCTCGTCCTGAAGGGCGCGCACATCATTGCCTACGACACGCTGGATGGACTGCGTGCGCAATCAGGCTGCTCCGGTTCGTTGCCGGAGGTGTTTGAGAAACTCGTCAACCCGCAGACGCTGGAGCAGATCGAAAGCTATTTCAACCGTCCCAAAGCATGAAACGCCCGCTCCCATTCCACTCGAATGCTGTCTGGCCGCCGCCGTGGGTGATGGTGACCTTTGTCATCAGTTGCGGACTGATCAGCGCGGTCATTTGGCTGATTGCGGCGGTTGCAAGGATGGATCCGCAAACAGTCTTCGCGATGCAGGAAATTGTGATTGTGTGGAAGGTCCTGCTCGGAGCGGCGGCCGGTTTTTACGCCGTGTATCGACTCGGTCGTTTTCACCCGGCCTGCAACCGCGGATACCGGGAATGGCT
>Ga0265338_10005175_pt1 | contig 17130 bp, 19 predicted proteins | sample 42126metaG_FD_193579 | JGI IMG/M metagenome (GOLD analysis project Ga0265338, IMG submission 193579) | Rhizosphere microbial communities from Carex aquatilis grown in University of Washington, Seatle, WA, United States - 4-21-26 metaG | ecosystem: Host-associated > Plants > Roots > Rhizosphere... | reverse complement strand
AGCTGCTGCGTGCCCTGCCAGTCGATGTCGAACAGCACGTCGCCGCCGCCGCGGAGCTTCTCCAGCACCGGCGCCGCCGGCGTGCCGTAGCGGTGGTCGAAGACATGGGCGTGCTCCAGGAAGGCGTTCGCCTTCGCCATGTCCTCGAAGAGCTCCGGCGTGACGAAGAAATAATCGTGGCCCTCGCGCTCGTTCGGCCGCATCGCGCGCGTCGTCGCAGACACCGACATCAGGATGTTCGGATCGCTGGCCAGCAGCCGGCGCGCCAGCGTCGTCTTGCCGGCGCCCGAGGGCGACGACAGGACCAGCATCAGGCCGCGGCGGGCGATCTCGCTCGTCATTCCACGTTCTGCGCCTGTTCGCGGAACTGATCGATCACCGCCTTGAGCGCCAGTCCCGTGCGCGTCAGCGCGATGTCCGAGGATTTCGAGCACAGGGTGTTGGCTTCGCGGTTGAATTCCTGCGCCAGGAAATCGAGCTTGCGGCCCACCGCCTCGCCGGACGCCATCAGCCTTCGCGCCTCCTGCACATGCGCGTTCAGCCGGTCCAGCTCCTCGCGCACATCCGCCTTGACCGCGAGCAGCGCCACTTCCTGCGCCAGCCGGTCGTCGGGAAGATTTCCGCCGCCGGCCAGCATGTCCTTGATCTGCGCCGCGAGCTTGTCGCGCAGCGCCGCCGGCTGCGCCGCGGCGAGCCCCGCGGCCTCTGCCGTCAATTTCGCGATCTCGTCGATCTGGGCGGCCAGCACGGTGCCCAGCTTGTGGCCCTCATTGGCGCGGGCGCGGGTGAGCGCGTCGAAGGCCGTAGCGAGCGTTTCGAGGATCTGCGCATCGCGCGCACCGCGTTCGCGCTCGTCGGCGGGGATCACGTCGTCCTGCACGATCACGCCCTTTAGCGCGAGCAGCCCGTCGATGCGCGCCGGCGCGAGCCCGGTCTCCGCCGCGACCTCGCGCGCGATGCGGATGGCCGAGGCCAAGGCCGCCGGATCGACGCGCAAGCCGCGGGCGCTTTCACCGATCTCGAAGGTGAGCGCCGCCTGGAACGAGCCGCGCTTGAAGCGCTCGGTCGCCAGCGTGCGGGCGGCGGCTTCCAGCCCGTCGAAACCCTGCGGCGTGCGCAGCCGCACGTCGAGGCCGCGGCCGTTGACGCTCTTGACCTCCCAGCGCCAGCGCGTGCCGTCGCGGCTGCCATGCGCCTCGGCGAATCCGGTCATGCTGACGATGGTCATGGCGACTCCAATCCGCCGCAAAGATAGACCCGCGGCGCGAGTGCCGCAAAGCTCTACTGTCATCCCCGGCCGGCATCGCGAAGCGATGCGAGGGGAAGGGGACCCAGGCGGCTCAACCTCCGCGATGCCAGACGGTCATTCGGTGAATCGATTGCAACGCTCGTGAGGTTGCACCGCCTGGGTCCCCTTCCCTCGCCGCGCCATGCGCGGCTCGCCGGGGATGACAGTCGGTCAAAGATGCGGAACCGTCGCTTCCGGCATGGCGGGCTTCATCTTCTCGATCCGCTCGCGGGCGCGCAGCGCGGCGACGGCGCGATTCTGGTCGGCGATGGTGGCGGAGAAGACGTGGCCGCCGGTGCCGCTCGCCACGAAATAGAGGTCGTTCGTCGTGCCCGGATTGAGCACGGCGGCGATCGCATCCTTGCCCGGATTGCAGATCGGCGTCGGCGTCAGCCCCGCCACCGCATAGGTGTTGTAGGGCGTCACGCGGTTGAGCTCGCTGAGGCGGATGCCGCGGCCGAGCGGATAGCCGCCGGTGATCGAATAGATGATGGTCGGATCGGATTGCAGCTTCATGCCGGTGCGCAGCCGGTTGACGAAGATCGCCGCGATGTGCCGCCGCTCGGCCGGCAGCGAGGTCTCCTTCTCCACGATGGAGGCAAGGATGATCGCCTCATGCACCGTCTTGTAGGGCAGGTCCGCGTCGCGCCTGGGCCATAGTCTGGCGATCAGCTTCTTCTGCGCCGCCGCCATGCGTTCGAGGATCTCGGCGCGCGTGGCGCCGCGCAGGAAGAGATAGGTCTCGGGCAGCAACGTGCCTTCCGCCGGCGCGGCGACGGGATCGCCCGTCAGCTCCGCATCGGCGTTGATCAGCTTGGCGATCATGTCGCTGGTGAGGCCCTCGGCGGCGGTGATCTTGTGCTGGATGGATTTGCCGGCGATCAGGATGTCCAGGATGTCGTTCATGCTCGCCCGCGAGGGGATCGCGTATTCGCCCGCCTTGATCAGCGCGGTGGTGCGGCGCAGGCGCACGCCCCACAGGAACAGGTCCGGATTGTCGACCACGCCCGCATCGTGCAGCGCCGCCGAGATGCCGCGCAGCCCGATGCCGGGCTTGATCACGACGTCGGTTTCCGCCGCGCCGTTCGCCGCCGACGGCCCGGGTGCCTCGAAGTTGAATTTTTCCCAGGCGAAGGCGCCGCCGACGATGACGGCGAGCACGATGAGGAGGACGAGGAGGCGGCCGAGGACGCGCACGTCAGTCCGCGCGGGTCAGGATCAGGGTGGCGTTGGTGCCGCCGAACCCGAAGGAGTTCGACATGGCGACGTTCACCTCGCGCTTCTTGGGCGTGTTCGGCACGAGGTCGAGCTCGGTCTTGCCGTCGGGATTGTCGAGATTGATCGTCGCCGGGACGATGCCGTCGCGCATAGCGAGCAGGCAGAAGATCGCCTCCACCGCGCCGGCGGCGCCGAGCAGATGGCCGATCGAGGATTTGGTCGACGACATCGAGACCTTGGCGGCGGCATTGCCGAGGAAACGCTCCACCGCGCCGGCCTCGATATAGTCCGCCATGGTCGAGGTGCCGTGGGCGTTGACATAGTCGATGTCCGACGGCGACAGGCCCGATTTCTTCAGCGCCATCTGCATGGCGCGGAAGCCGCCATCGCCGTCTTCCGACGGGGCGGTGATGTGGAAGGCGTCGCCGGAAAGGCCATAGCCCTTCACCTCGCCATAGATCTTCGCGCCGCGCGCCTTGGCGTGCTCGTATTCCTCGAGCATCACGGCGCCGGCGCCCTCGCCCATCACGAAGCCGGCGCGGTCCTTGTCGTAAGGGCGCGAGGCCTTTTGCGGCGCGTCGTTGAAATCGGTGCAGAGGGCGCGGCAGGCATTGAAGCCCGCAATGCCGAGCCGGCTGATCGCCGCCTCGGCGCCGCCCGCCAGCATCACATCGGCATCGTCGAAGGCGATGAGCCTTGCGGCGTCCCCGATCGCATGCGCGCCGGTGGCACAGGCCGTCACCACGGAATGGTTCGGGCCCTTGTAGCCGTGCTCGATCGAGGCATAGCCGGAAACCAGGTTGATCAGCCGGCCCGGAATGAAGAACGGCGACAGCCGGCGCGGTCCCTTGGATTCGACAAGAAGCGCGCCTTCCTCGATGCCGGGCAGGCCGCCGATGCCGGAGCCGATGAGCACGCCGGTGCGGCAGCGCTCCTCCTCCGTCTTCGGCACATAGCCGGAATCGGCCACCGCCTGTTTCGCGGCGGCCAGGCCGAAGATGATGAAATCATCCATCCGGCGCTGTTCTTTGGGATCGACCCACTGGTCGGCGTTGAACGAGCCGTCCGCCCCGTCGCCGCGCGGCACCTGGGCCGCGAAGCGGGTCGCGAGATCGTCGGTCCGGAATTTCGTGATCGGCCGCGCGCCGGACTTGCCGGCGAGCAGGCGCGACCACGTTTCCTCGACGCCGCAAGCGAGCGGCGTGACGAGGCCAAGTCCGGTGACGACGACTCTACGCATGACGGTGGGTGTGGAGCGGCGGCGTCAGGCGGCCGCCGCGGTGTCGATGTACTTCACGGCATCGCCGACGGTGACGATGGATTCCGCCGCGTCGTCCGGGATTTCGATGCCGAATTCCTCCTCGAACGCCATGACCAGCTCGACGGTGTCGAGACTGTCTGCGCCGAGGTCCTCGATGAAGGACGCGCTGTCGGTGACCTTGTCGGCCTCGACGTTGAGGTGCTCGACGACGATCTTCTTAACGCGTTCCGCCGTATCGCTCATGGTATTGTAAGCCTCTCCTTGAATAGCCTGCCGGGGGTTAGGGGGTGGCCCGCAGGTTGGGCCCTCACTGATAAAGCATGTGGGGTTGTCGGGTTTCGTAACACAAAGGCCGCTCGCCCGCTACAACAGGGTTAAGCCTTTGGTTTCATTGTCAGATCATGGCCATTCCGCCATTGACCTGGATCGTCTCGCCGGTCACATAGGCCGCTTCGCCGGATGCCAGATAGACCACCGCGGCGGCGATCTCCGCCGGAGTTCCCATTCGGCCGGCCGGGATGCGGGTGGCGATCGCCTCCTTCTGGGCGTCCGTCAGGGCGTCGGTCATCGCGGTCGCGATGAAGCCCGGCGCCACGGCGTTGACGGTGATGTTGCGCGACGCGACCTCGGCGGCCAGCGACTTGGTCATGCCGACCAGGCCCGCCTTGGCGGCGGCGTAATTGCCCTGCCCCGGATTGCCGGTGGCGCCGACCACCGAGGTGATCGAGATGATCCGGCCCCAGCGCTTCTTCATCATGCCGCGCAGCACGGCGCGGGAGAGGCGGAAGGCGGCGGTGAGGTTCACCGCGATGACCTGGTCCCACTCCTCGTCCTTCATGCGCATGAAGAGGTTGTCGCGGGTGATGCCGGCGTTGTTGACGAGGATGTCGATGGGCGCGCCGGCGGCGGCTTCCGCCGTCTTCACCAGCGCCTCGACCGATTCCTTGTTGCCCAGATCGCAGGTCGCAACGAAGGCGCGCCCGCCGAGCTCGGCCTTGACCGCTTCGAGCGCTTCGGCCCGCGTGCCGGAGAGGACGACGCTTGCGCCCTGGGCGTGCAGCGCTTTGGCGATGGCCCCGCCGAGGCCGCCGGAAGCGCCTGTCACAAGCGCCGTTTTCCCTGTCAGGTCGAACATCTAGAGCGCCTTCACGAAAGCTTCGATATCCGCCGGCGAGTCGAGCGTGACGGTCGCCAGATCCTTGTCGATGCGCTTGACCATGCCGGTGAGCACCTTGCCGCCGCCGAACTCGACCGTCGCCGTGACGCCATAGCCGCGGAACGCGAGCACGCTTTCGCGCCAGCGCACGCGGCCGGTCACCTGTTCAACGAGCAGGCGGCGGATTGTTTCCGGCTCGGCGGTCTCGGCCGCCGTCACATTGGCGACGACGGGCACCGCGAGGGGACGGATCGTCACCGCCGCCAGCGCGTCGCGCATCTTGTCGGCGGCGGGCTGCATCAGCGGGCAGTGGAACGGCGCGGACACGTTCAGCGCCATGGCGCGCTTGATGCCCAGGGCCTTGGCGATCTCGGGCGCCTTGTCGATCGCGGCCTTGCTGCCGGAGACGACGACCTGGCCCGGCGCGTTGTCGTTGGCGACGACGCAGACGCCGCCTGCCGCCGCGGCGCATTGCCTGGCGAGTTCTTCGGCCTGTTCGATCTCGGCGCCGAGCAGCGCGGACATGCCGCCTTCGCCGACCGGCACGGCGGACTGCATCGCCTGGCCGCGCGCTTTCAGGAGCCGCGCCGCATCGGCGAGGCTGAACGCGCCGGCGGCGCACAGCGCAGTGTATTCGCCCAGCGAATGGCCGGCGACGAGGCGGGCGTGTTTGGCGAGGTCGAGCCCGGCATCCTTCTGCAGGGTGCGGATGATGGCCATCGAGGCGGCCATGATCGCGGGCTGCGCATTCTCGGTGAGGACGAGGTCGCTTTCGGGCCCTTCCCACATCAGGCGGGAGAGCTTCTGGTTCAGCGCGTCGTCGACTTCCTGGAAGACCTCGCGGGCGGGCGGGAACGCCTCGGCGAGGGCCTTGCCCATGCCGACCGCCTGGGAGCCCTGCCCCGGAAAGATGAACGCGCGTGTCATGGCGCGGCGGTTTATAGCGGCGGGGATGAGGATGCAAGAAGGCACGCCTTTCAACCCGCCGGCCGGGTATAGACTGGACCGATGACGACAACGCCTTCCAAGACCGCCCTCCTCGCCCTGGCCGCGAAGGCGAAAGACAATCCCCGCGCCCTGCTCCGGATCGCGCAGACTTTGCGCCGAAGCGGCCACGCGGCGGAGGCGCTGTCGCTGGTCGACCAGATCCCGCCGCGCACCGGGCGAGACCCGGAATTCGACGCGCTGCTGCGCGAGTTCACGAGCACCGGCGTGCCGAAATGGCATCTCTCCATCGTGCGCGACGCCGTCCGCAACGCGGCCTATGACGCCGCCCTGCGCCGCGCGGTCAAGCCCGGCATGCGTGTCCTGGAAATCGGAACCGGCTCGGCCATCCTGGCGATGATGGCCGCGCGCGCGGGCGCAGGCGAAGTGATCACCTGCGAGATGAATCCGACCGTCGCGCAGACCGCGCGGGCGATCGTCGCCCGGAACGGCTTCTCGGATCGCATCCGCGTGATTCCCAAGCACTCCGATGCGCTCGATGTCGACGCGGATCTGGGCGGAAGGCTGGACCTGCTCGTGTCGGAGATCGTGAGCAACGATCTTCTGGCGGAGCATGTGCTGCCGGCGCACGAACGTGCGGTGCGCGATTTGCTCAAGCCTGGCGCGCCGGTGATTCCGGCCTCGGGCCGCATCCGTGTTGCGCTGGCCGACATGTCCAGGAAACTGAAGCCGGCCATTGCCGAGGTGGACGGCTTCGACCTCTCCCTGATCGAGACGTGGCGCAGTCCAGTGAGGACCTTCCGCTCGGACGATCCCGACCTGGTGCTGCGCAGCGCGCCTTCGGATCTCTTCGAATTCGACTTCGGCTCCGCCGTCCCCAGCGCAGAAGAGACCCGCTCGCTCGTTCTCGAATCCACGGGCGGCCGCATCGACGGCATCGTGCAGTGGATCGATCTCGCCATGGATGCCGTCGGCCGTTACGAGAACGCACCTGCGCCGGGCGCGCGGTCCTGCTGGGACCTTCGATTCTACGCCTTCGCGCAGCCGGTCGAGACCGCGCCGGGACAGCGACTGCGCGTCGCCGGGCAGCATGATCGCAGGCGTGTTCTCGTCTGGCGCGACGGCGGCCCCTAGCGTTCTGCGGCCTAGTTCAGCGCCACGCCTTTGACCGTGATGCGGTGCATCAGGCGCTCCTCGCCGTGATAGTCGTTGAGCGCGAAGTGCCAGGTGGCGCGGTTGTCCCAGAACGCCACCGAACCCGGCCGCCATTGGAAGCGGCAGTGGAATCGCGGCTTCATCGCGTGCGCGAACAGCCTGTGCAGCAGGGCGGTGCCCTCCTCCCGCGACTTGCCGACGATCCCGACCGTGAATCCCGGATTGACGTAGAGCGCCTTTCGCCCCGACAGCGGATGGGTGATCACCACCGGATGCACCGCCTTGCCGACGGCCTCGTCGTTGGCGAAGTGCTTGCGCTCCGGATTGTCGTAGTAGGACTTCGAGCCGAAGACATGCGCGTTGGAATGCACCGCGCGCAGATCCGCGATCTCGCGTTTCGTTTCGTCGTCGAGCGCGTCATAGGCCGCAACCAGGTCGGCGAACAGCGTGTCGCCGCCCGCCGGGGGCAGCACGCGCGCCACCAGGATCGAGCCCATGGCCGGGATCTGGTCGTAGGAATGATCGGTGTGCCAGCCGCCGCCGATATTGGTCTTCTGCTCGCGCTCCTTCTTCACCTCGGCGATCTCGCGATAGCCGTCGATGTGCGGGAAGAATTTGTTGATGTCGATCTCGCCCCAGCGCTTCGCGAAGGCGATGTGATCGTCCTCGGTCAGGCTCTGGTCGCGGAAGAAGATCACGCCATTGTCGGCATAGGCGCGCCGCACCGCCGCTATGTCGGCTTGCGAGAGATCACGAAGGTCGATGCCCAGCACTTCGGCGCCGCAGCCGCCCGGATGGCGCCGCACTTCAATATGACGGTTGACGATCTTGTCCATGGGCCTGCCCTCAAGCGTCGGCGCGAAGCGTAGCACTCGGTGCGGGCGAGCCCAATGTCAGGCCTTCAGCCGCGCGCCACGCACACTCAGGGAGACGTCGCCCGCCCGCCGCCAAGGTCCTCAACAATGGCGTCATCCACGTCGGTTTTAATCCCAGGAAATACTTCTTCACTGCCACCATACTCGTATCGGGAGGTGGGAAAGCGCTCCAGCTGTCTGATCTCGCAGTGCATCTCGCTGCGGAAGAAATCGAGAAGCCGATCCTCCGAATCGGAATCGCGGCGTTCCGGCGCCGGAATCCACATCGCGAGACCATAGAATTTGGAACCGCGATATTCTCCGTCTGGTCCATCAACCGAAATGCTCGCATGTTTCGCCGTGTAACCGCCGACATTCAGTCGCAGCCCTTGCCACTTCGGCAGCACGGACAGATCGGCCGCGTGAAATCCCTGCAGACGAAGAAAATGCACGATCGCTTCCGGTCGCAAGGCAACGTGGCAAAGCAGATCGGCCTCGAGATTCGCATGCGTCGTGACAGGGGACACAGCAAGGCCGGTCACTGGCCACAGGCACGCCGACAGCACGAACAACAGGCTGCGGACTGTCATGCGTTGAGCCGCGTGTAGCGCTCCAGCGCCGCGGCGCGGCCGGCAAAGGTGATGGTGCGGCCGATGAACACCACCAGCACCGCCGCCAACAGCATGCCGAGCGACAGGGCGCCGAGGCCGGCGGTGAAGCTTCCGGTCTCCTGCTTCAGCCAGCCCATGATGTTGGGCCCGAAAAAGCCACCCAGATTTCCCATCGAATTGATGAGCGCGATGCCCGCCGCCGCCGCGGTGCCGCCGAGGAAGGCCGGCGGCATCGTCCAGAACACCGCCGCCGCGGCATAGGCGCCGATCAGCGCCAGCGTCAGCGCGGTCAGCACCAGCAGCGGCGCATGCAGCAGCGCCGCGCCGATCAGGCCGGCCGCGCCGGCCAGCGCGGCGATGGCGATGTGCCAGACCCGCTCGCGGCGCGCGTCGCTGCTGCGGCTCCAGAGCACCATTGCGAACATGGTCACCAGATAGGGCGCCGCCGCGACGAACGTCGTCTCGAGGATCGTGAACCCCATCTCGCGCACGATCATCGGCAGCCAGAAATTGATCCCGTACTGCGCGACCACCAGGCCGAAATAGATACCGGACAATATCCAGACGCGCGCGTCCCGAAACATCGGCAGCATCTCGGTGTGGTGCTGCTCCGGCTCCTCCGCCAGCGCGTCGGCGATCGCGGCGCGCTCTTCCTCGTTCAGCCATTTCGCCTCGGCCGGGCCTTTCGGCAGCCATTTCAGCACGACCAGGCCCAGGATCAGCGACGGCAACCCCTCGATCAGGAACAGCCATTGCCAGCCATGCAGGTGATGGAAGCCTTCCATCTGCAGGATGAGGCCCGAGATCGGCGTACCGATCACATTGGTCAGCGGCACCGCGGCCAGGAACAGCGCGACAAGCCGCGCGCGCACGGCCGAGGGAAACCAGGTTGTGAGATAGAACACCATGCCGGGAAAGAACCCGGCCTCCGCCAGGCCCAGCAGGAAGCGAACGACGTAGAATCCATGCGGGCCGGTCACGAAGGCGTTCGCCATCGAAACCACGCCCCAGGTCAGCATGATCCGGCTGATCCAAAGATGCGCGCCCACCTTCTCCAGGATAATGTTGGACGGTATCTCGAACAGGAAATAGCCGAGGAAGAAGATGCCCGCGCCGAACCCGAAAAGCTCCGGCGTCAGGCCGATATCCTTGTTCATCGTCAGCGCGGCGGCGCTGACATTCACGCGATCGAGATAGGCGACGACATAGAGCAGCGCCATGAACGGCATCAGCCGCCATGTGACCTTCGCAAACACGCGGTCTTCCATCCGTAACCCCCTGCTCCGGCCGGACTATGACGGGCCGGGCCATGATCGCAAAACAGGCGTCTCATAAGTGACGCACCCGTCATTCATGCTGCGTTCAGGCGCAATGTCGAAACATGACACTGTGAGGGGTCGGGAACTTGGGGTACACATTTGCGTTAATCGTGACTCAGTTCCGGACGATCATTTTTTTTTGCAGGGAGACTTCATGAAAGCACTACTCGCAGCCGCGGCGCTCGCCGTCGGCCTTCTGGGTGTCACCGTGACCGCGGCCGACGCCTATCCGCATCACCACGGCCACCGCCACTGCACGACGTGGGGCTGGCATCACCATCACCACGACCGCTATTGCCGCGGCTGGGGCTGGTAGTAATCCGTTCGACTCCAAAGGGGGATAAATCCTTGAAGAACATCATCGCTTCCGTTTTCGCGCTGGGTCTGTTGGCCGTTACGGCCGTTCCGGCTTCCGCGCTCACCATCCATATCGGCGGCCATCAGCATCGGCATTGCTCGAGCTGGGGTTGGCATCATCATCATCACGACCGGTACTGCCGTCACTGGTAGGCCCGGTTTGACCGGAAACGAGGCGCGGAACGGCAAGACCGTCCCGCGCCTCGTTGCTTTTTACAGCTTCGGTGTGATGCCCATCCGGTCGAACAGGAAGGTCAGCATGTCCGTCCGCTCGGCGATGCGCTCGTCCAGCGAGCTGCCGATGCCATGTCCCGAATTCGCCGAGGTCCGAAGCAGGACCGGCAGCCCGGAATTCGACGCCGCCTGAAGCGCCGCCGCGAATTTGCGCGAATGCATCGGATTGACCCGACCGTCCGTCGCCCCCGTCATCAGCAGCACCGCCGGATAGGCCGTCCCGCTCACGACATGGTGGTAGGGCGAATAGGCGAACAGCGTCTTGAACTGCACCGGATCGCGCGGCGAGCCGAACTCGGTCTCGTTGAAGACGCCATTCGCATTGCCCCAGCGCAGCATGTCGTAGATGCCGACCGCCGAGATCACGGTGCGCGCGAGCTGCGGGTGCTGTGTGATCTCAGCCCCCATCAACAAGCCGCCATTCGATCCGCCCATCAGCGCCAGGCGCTGGTGCGAGGTGTAGCCCTGGTCGATCAGGTATTGCGCGACGGCCGCGAAATCGTCGAACACGTTCTGCTTCTTCAGCAGCATGCCCTCCTTGTGCCAGCGCTCGCCATATTCCGAGCCGCCGCGGATATTGGCGTCGGCATAGACGCCGCCGGCATCGAGCCATAGACGCCAGGTCGGACCCAGGAAGAACGGTGTCTCGCTGATGCCGTAGCCGCCATAGCCGTAAAGCAGCGTCGGATTGGTACCGTCGAGCTTGACGCCCTTGCGCGAGATGATGCTGACGGGGACTTTCGTGCCGTCCTTGGAGATCGCGAAGCCCCGCGTCACCTGCGCGTCCGCATAAGAGACCGGCGACGTAACCTTCAGCGCGGTCTCTTCGGTCTGGCCCGTCGCCGGATGCCAGAGCGCGTAATAGACGGGGCGCAGATAGGTCGAGACGTTGAACAGAACGTCGCCGCTCGCGAGCGGCACGATCTCGGTGTTGGACGCGATATCGGGCAGCGGCAGCTTGCCCATCGGCTTGCCGTCCAGATCGAACACCCGCACCTGGTTGGGACCGCCGACGATGTCGCGCACGAACAGCCTGTCATGGCTGAGCGTCAGATCGAGCTGATGCTCCTCCGCGCCGCCCGACAGGATCGCGATATCGCCTTGCGGCACGATGACCGGCGCCTTGGCCAGCGCGCCGGGCGCGAAGGGCGGCTTCAGCTTGACGATCTTGCCGTTCGGCGCGTCCTTGCGGCTGATCGCATAGACGGCGCCGTCCGGCCCCAGCGTCGCGAAGACGAGCTGGTCGTCATAGGTCGCGATCTGCACCGGCGCGCCGGTCTTGGGCAGGACGTAGAACGCCCATTGATTGCCGTCGCCGCGCTGCACGCGCACGAAGCCCTCGTCGCGGCCATAGAACGTGTCGAGGAAGATTTCCGAGACGCGCTCCAGCCCGTTCTTCGGGCCGAGCACCAGCGGATCCTTCGCGGCGTCGCCGCCGAGCTTATGGAAATAGACGGCCTGGAAGAAATTGCGGTCGGCCTCCGGCGTGCCGGGGCCGGGATAGCGCGTGTACCAGAAGCCGGTCGCGTCTTTGGTCCAGGCGGCGCTGCCGCCGGCGGTGGGGAATTGCACATCGGCGATCGGCTTGTCGATCTCCTTGCCCGTCGCCGCGTCGTAGACGTGGAGCGTGCCGTCCTCGCTGCCGTTCTGGGACAGCGACACGGCGACCTTGCTGCCGTCGGGCGACGGCACGAACCAGTCGATCGCGGTGTGGCCCTTGGCGTCGATCGTGTTGGGATCGACCAGCGGCTTGCGGCTGGCCGGATTGGCGGCGGCGTTCAGCGTCACCAGCATGGGCTGCTGGAATTGGGGATCGGAATAAAGCGCGAAGACGCGGGCGCCATGCGCCTCGAGCTCGAAATAGGCCGGCGAGGCCGCCTTGATCAGCTTGCCCAGCTTCGCGGCGAGCGCGCCGCGATAGGGCGGCGCATCCAGATAGGCCCGGGCGCGGACATTCTGGGCATCGCTCCACGCCTTGACCTTCGGGTCGTCCCAGTTCTCCAGCCAGCGATAGGGATCGAGCACCTTCGCGCCGTGGAGCACGTCCACCGTGCTGTCCCGGGGGGTGGGCGGCGGCGGGGGGATGGTGGCGGCGACGGCGGCCGTGGCGGCCAGGGACAGGACGAGCAGGACGCGGGAGGCAGCGTTCATGGCAATTCCCCTCGAAAACAGGCCCCTCGGCCTATAGAACAAAGACCCGGCGCCCGGAAGGCACCGTCTTGCCTCGCCCGGGCCCTTCGCCTATAAGCCCCGCCTTCATAGCGGCTGCGGTCGCCGGAACCTGCCCATCTTCCAATGGAATGTGCGGCGGGTGTGCGCATGGTGCGTATTCCGGGCGATCCGAGGCAGTGACGGGTGTCCGCCCCGATCTGTTCCGCAGCCCAGGAAAGGACGGACATGGCTCTCTACGAGCATCTCCTGATCGCGCGCCAGGACATCAGCGCGCAGCAGGTGGACGCGCTGGCGACCCACCTCAAGACCATCGTCGAAGGCCAGGACGGCAAGGTCGAGAAGCAGGAATATTGGGGCCTGCGCGGTCTCGCTTACCGCATCAAGAAGAATCGCAAGGGGCATTATGTGCTCCTCAACATCAACGCGCCGTCCAAGGCCGTCGTCGAGCTCGAGCGCCAGCTCAAGATCAACGAAGACGTGCTGCGCTACATCACGGTGAAGGTCGATGCGTTCGAGGTCTCCTCGAACAAGAACCGCCGCGACGACCGCCCCGAGGGCGAGCGCAAGCCGGAAGGCACCGAAACGCAGGAGGCCGCATAAATGTCTTACGGTGGAGATCGTGCCGGCGGCGCCGGCCGTGAGGGTGGTGGACGCGAAGGCGGACGTGGCGGCGAAGGCGGACGCGAGGGCGGCCAGCGCCGTCCCTTCTTCCGTCGCAAGAAGACCTGCCCGTTCAGCGGCGCCAACGCGCCCAAGATCGACTACAAGGACGTGAAGCTGCTCCAGCGCTTCATCTCCGAACGCGGCAAGATCGTGCCCTCGCGCATCACCGCGGTCAGCAACAAGAAGCAGCGCATCCTCGCGAACGCCATCAAGCGCGCGCGGTTCATGGCGCTGCTTCCCTACGTCATCAGCTAGGTGCGGCCATGCAAGTGATCCTGCTCGAACGCGTCGAGAAGCTCGGCCAGATGGGCGACGAGGTGCGAGTCAAAGACGGCTTCGCCCGCAACTATCTGCTGCCGAAGAAGAAGGCGCTGCGCGCCAACAAGACCAACCGCGAATTCTTCCAGGGCCAGAAGGCGCAGCTCGAAGCGCGCAATCTGGAGCAGAAGAAGGAAGCCGAGGCCGTCGGCAAGAAGCTCGACGGCAAGACCTTCGTGCTGATCCGCCAGGCCGGCGACCGCGGCCAGCTCTACGGCTCGGTCAGCCCGCGCGACATCGCGATGGCGATCAGCGAGGGCGGCGTCACGGTCTCGCGCACCCAGGTGCCGCTCGACACCGCGATCAAGACGATCGGCCTGTTCAAGGTCGGCGTGCGGCTGCATCCGGAAGTCCGCGTCGGCGTGACGATCAACGTCGCGCGCAGCGAGGACGAGGCCGAGCGCCAGGCCCGCGGCGAAGACGTGCTCGCCGAGCGCACCGAGGCCGAAGAGGCCAAGGTCGCAGCCGAGGAACTCTTCGAAGAAGGCGCCGGCCCGAAGGCCGAAGCCGGCGAAGAGGCCGCGGAGGCCGAATAAGCTTCCCGCGTTCTTATGCATTTCTGGGAATGGCCGGTCGCGAGACCGGCCATTCTCGTTTTGGGACATCGCCGGACAACCTGGACGCCCTCGACAGGCGCGATCCGCGGCACTACGCACTGTCCCTCAATTGCCGCTTGAGTGATTCGCGGATCAACTCGCGAAGATGAGCGGCCCAGAAGTGATGACCAGAATGGCGACCGGGCACGACAGCGGCGCATCTTCCAGTTCCACGCAGCAGACGCAGACGGCTATTCGCGAGCCCTGGAGCAAGCCGGGCTTCCGGATATTCCCTGTCGCGGATGCCGAGTTTGGCTCGGCCTCGAATCCCGACGGCAACAACGACGCGAGCTGACGGCGCGGCTATTGCGCCAGGATCTCGGCAAGCAGATCGCGATAACCCCGCGCGGCCATTTCGGTCAGGCAGTCATGCCGGGCGTGGAAGCGAATGGGGTGCAGGGCGACGTTCGGCAAACCCGCGAGATTGCCCGCATGCAGGATGTCGCGCCGGTTCGCGGCGCTGTAGTAGAGCGCGACGCGCAGGGGCGACTTATGCGCCTGCAACAGCGGACGCAGGCTCACCATCATCGCAAGCGCTTCCTGCTTCAGCCGGGCCTGGATGTGTCCGCTGCGCGTCACGGCCGGGCTCGCCCAGGGCGGCATGATCGTCAGCGGCGAAAATGCCAGCGCGCCGTCCGCGTTCAGATCCATGGCGGCACGGATCGCGGTGTAGCCCGTCGTCGAGCCGCCGACCGTGACGAGCCTGTGCGTTCCCAGTTCGCCGGCGAGCGCCCTTATGCCGTCGATCATGGCGCGATAGCCGGGGCCGAACCGTCCCGAGCCTGCCAGGTGATAGACCTGACGGCTGTCATAGAGATAAAGCGCGTTCACGCCCCGGGACGACAACATCGCGTGCAGGGCGTTCATCGAAAGCCCCAACGCGCCTTCGGGTCCCGCAAATCCCACGACCAGCGTGTCGGACGAAGGCTCGCGGATCAGCACCGAGTCCTGCGCCGCCGAGACCCAGCCCGGGACGTCGGCAAATCCTTGCGACCGGCGCTGCGCCAGCAGATCGACCGCGGCCAACTGGCCTTGCGCCAGAGGCCCGTAATTGGGATCGCCGAGCGCACGCGTAAATCCGGCGCGCGCGCCTTCCAGCCGGTTATGGGCCGCGAGATAGAGCGCCGAGTGAAAGAGCTTGGCGGCCGATGCGGCGGGGTCGGCGATCAACGTCTCGGCGTCGTCGATGGCGGCATTCGAGCGCCGGCACAGCCGCCCATAGCGCAAGAGGCCCAGATCGATCCGCTCGCCACTGAGGCCGCGGTCGCGTGCCTCGAGCAAAATCCGCTCCGCGCCCGCCAGATCGCCGCGCTCTTTCGCGACCTGGGCCATGTGCGCCGGCCAGTCCGCGTTGCGCGGTTGCGACTGCACGAGCTTTTCCCAATGCTTTGTCGCGCCGACGCCATCGCCGCGCCGCCAGGCCGCATCCGCCAGACGCTCTTCGCGCTTGTCGCCGGAGGAAACCGCGAGAAGAAGGCGCCGCCAGGCCGCGGCCAGCGGAATGGTCGTCTTGGTGCGCAGATAGAGCAGGCCGAACATCGCGGCGAAAAGCGGACGCGAAGCCATCGATGGAATGTCCAAAAGCGGTCGGGAGTATCCTCGCCGCGTCCGGGCCTGTCCAATGGCGCGAAGGCTAAGGCGCCCTGCTCTGCAGCAGGTCCCACAGATTGCCGTAGAGATCTTCGAACACCGCGACCGTGCCGTAAGCCTCGGTCTTGGGCTCGCGCACGAATTTCACACCGCGCGCGGCGAAGGCCGCGTGGTCGCGCGCGAAATCCTCGGTCTCCAGGAACAGGAAAACGCGGCCGCCGCCCTGATTGCCGATGACCGCCGCCTGCTCCGGCGTCGCCGCCCGGGCCAGAAGCAGCGCCGCGCCGCCGCCCTTAGGCGCGACGCGGACCCAGCGCTTGGCGGCGCCCAGATAGGTGTCTTCGACGAGCGCGAAATCGAGCTTGCCCGTGAACCAGGCGATCGCCTCGTCATAGTCGCGGACGAGAAAGGCGAAATGCGCGATGCGCGGCATCGTCTCGCGGACGCGCTACTTGATCGCGGTGGCGATCAGGCTGGTGCGCTGGTTCCACTGGAACTGGCTCTGCACCAGCTGCAGGCCGATCAGCGCCGTGGCGCCCAATTTCTCGCCCTTTTCCTTCAGCTCGTGCAGCGCTTCGTCGTAGGATTTCTCGTTCACGCCCTCGACGCTGGCATAAACGACACCGAGCTCCGCATCGCCCGGATTCCTGTGCTGCAAAGTGCTGACCCGCATCGCTCGCCCCTAATTTCCGCCGTCGACGGCTTTGTATACCGATAAGGAATGTTCGAATGGCCCCGGTTCCAGCGCAAGGGCGCCCTGGAACGGTTTGCTCAATATGATCGTGATGAACAGCAGCATGCCGATCATAAGCGCGAGCACGCCCGACATCACGACATGCGGCCACCAGGTGTCCATATAGAGCACGCAGCTCATCGCCACGACGATCGTCGCGCCGCCGATGAGGCCAAACCACAGTACCCAGGGCACGTCCTCGCCCGCCTGGAGCGTGCGCTTGTTGCGCGCCGCGGTCACCAGCGAGAACTGCGAGAGGAATTCGCGGTTGATCGAGGAGTTCGCGATGTCCGCCGGCATATGAGAATATTCGCGGTAGATGTTGGCGATCTCGCGCCGCGCCTCGGGCGCCGCGCCGCCGGTCTTGGCCTGGATTTCCCATTCCTTGGATACGACGGCCTCGGTGTAGGCGCGGATATGCTCGCGCATCGCCTTGATCTCCTCGGCCTGCATGCCGTTGGTCTGGCGGTACATGGTGGTGAGCGTCGAGGCCTCGAGCGCGACGTTTTCCTTCGCATCGCCATAGGCCTCCCACACCACGACCACGAGGAAACCGAGCATCACCGCGTAGATCGTGCCTGCCGTCAGGAACAGGGGGACCAGGACGTCATTGTGCCCCTCGCGGACCCGCTCGTGCATGAACCGGCGCGCCAGGAGCAC
>Ga0265338_10005174_pt1 | contig 17131 bp, 16 predicted proteins | sample 42126metaG_FD_193579 | JGI IMG/M metagenome (GOLD analysis project Ga0265338, IMG submission 193579) | Rhizosphere microbial communities from Carex aquatilis grown in University of Washington, Seatle, WA, United States - 4-21-26 metaG | ecosystem: Host-associated > Plants > Roots > Rhizosphere... | reverse complement strand
ACCGTGTTCGCGGGCGTCCATAAATATCCGGCCCGTGTGAAGTGCGCGATTCTGTCGTGGCACGCCGTCATGGCGGCCTTGAAAGGCGATGCCCAGCCAGTGACGACGGAAAACGAACAGACCTGATTGATTTCACCCGTGTTTGCGGCGATGATGTCTGAAGTAAACCAAACTTAAGTGTTCTATGAATTCTGAACCGAAAACTTTGACCCGTGACGTCGAGGCCGCCGTGGTGCCCGTCGGCACCAAGGTCACGTTGCAAAAGGGCGAGCAGGCCCACATCACGCAGTCGCTCGGTGGCAGTTACACCGTCATTGTCAACGGCAACATGTTCCGCATCGCGGACAAGGACGCCGACGCGCTCGGCCTTGAAGTGCAGGCCGCGCCGGCCGCCGCGCCGGCCGGCGGCCCGGTCACCCAGGAACTGCTCGAAAAACAGGTCTGGGAGGCGCTCAAGACATGTTACGATCCGGAGATTCCCGTCAACATCGTTGACCTCGGCCTGATTTATGATTGTCACCTCACGCCCGCCGGCGAAAACAATTTCAAGGCCGACGTGAAAATGACGCTGACCGCGCCCGGCTGCGGCATGGGCCCGACCCTCGCGCAGGACGTGCAAAACAAATTGTTGAACCTCGAACCGATTGACGAGGCGAACGTGGAACTCGTCTGGGACCCGCCGTGGAACCAGGGCATGATGACCGAGGCGGCCAAGCTGCAACTGGGCTTGATGTAACCCGCAGATTTCGCTGATTAACGCAGAAGGATTTCTGTTTTTAATCTGCGGCTGTCTGCGTAATCTGCGGACAACTTTCGATGGAAACTAAAATCATTGATTGGACTGCGCGGCGGAAGGATTTCCCCATCCTTGACCAGCAGGTCCACGGCCGGCCGCTGATTTATTTCGACAACGCCGCCACGTCGCAAAAGCCGCGCGCGGTGATTGACGCGTTGGTGCATTATTACGAGCACGACAACGCCAACGTCCATCGCGGCATCCACGAATTGAGCAACCGCGCCACCGCCGGTTTTGAAGCCGCCCGGACGCGCTCGGCGAAGTTCATCAACGCCCGAAGCGCCGAGGAAATCATATTCACCCGGGGCACGACTGAAGGCATCAACCTGGTTGCCAGTTCCTGGGGTTCGAAGAATCTTAAAGCGGGCGACGTGATTCTGCTCACGGAGATGGAGCATCACAGCAACCTTGTGCCGTGGCAAATGCTGGCGCAACACACCGGTGCCAGGCTCGTCTATGTGCCCGTCACCGGCGACGAAGGCCTGCTCGATCTGTCCAAGCTTGATTCGCTGCTGACGAAGCAGGTGAAGCTGTTCGCGATGGTTCACATCTCGAATTCACTCGGTACCGTAAATCCTGTCGCCGATCTTTGCGCCCGCGCGCGCAAGCTCGGCATCACGACGCTGGTGGACGGTGCGCAAAGCGCCGGGCACATGCCCGTGGACGTGCAGGCCATCGGTTGCGATTTCTTTGTGTTCTCCGGCCACAAGATTTGCGGGCCGACCGGCATCGGCGTGCTGTGGGGCCGGCAGGAACTGCTCGACGCCATGCCGCCGTATCAAGGCGGCGGCGAAATGATTTTATCGGTGGAATACCAGAAAACCGAATTCAAGAAGGCGCCGCACCGGTTCGAGGCTGGCACACCGGACATCTCCGGTCCGATCGGATTGCATGCCGCGATGGATTATCTCGATGCCATCGGCCGTGAAAATATCTGGAAACACGACCTGGAACTGGCGAATTATGCTTACGAAAAGCTGGCCGGGTTGAAGAACATCCGCTTGTTTGGCCCAAAGCCGGTAGTAGCACAGGCGTCTCGCCTGTTCGATTCAAATTTGCAACTCGCAGGCGGGACGCCCGCGCTACAACGCGCCGGGCTGGTGAGTTTTCTGCTGAATGATGTTCATGCGCACGATGTGGTGACGCTGGCGGACCAGGCGGGCGTGGCCTTGCGCGGCGGCCATCACTGCACGCAGCCGCTCATGCACCGGCTCGGCGTCGAATCCACCGCCCGCGCGAGCTTTTATTTTTACAACACCAAAGCCGAAGTGGACCGGTTTGTGGAAGTGGTTAAGGAAATTCAGAAATTCTTTGGGCAATGAATTTGCGCAACCGAAACGCATATCAAAAGCGGACGGCGATGCCAATGTTCGCTCGGAAGTTTTAACAGCGAAGCCGAATAAGGCAAATGGCAGCAAAAAATGAATATCTTACTTTTGGCTAATCAGGGAATTTCCGATTTTGGTAAATCCCATTGTAAAAGACGTAAATAATGCCATCTTGCAAAATTACTTTGGGACATGGATATGCTCCGGCTACATTTTCGGAATTCGCGATTTTCGTAGGCCTCGACCAACTTTGTCCATTGTCTTTGCTGGTGGCGTAATAAATCGCGGCGCGGGTGTAGAGTGTTTCTATGTTATGCCATGCAACGACGATTCTTTTGCCTTCGACAGACATTGATGGGTTTTCACAATGCGAAAGATTTCCCGACAGCTTTCTTTCTCTACTCCATTTGCTTTTGCAATAATGACGGTAAAAAACCTGGTTGTTTGCACGCCCAATGTCCCAATCGCCGTATATGAAGAATCCCAGTCCCTGCTTTAATCGCATGTCCATCCAGCATAAATGCAACGTATCATCTTCCGCTTCGGTCAGGAATTGGCCGGAGCGGACAGTATCGATTAACAGTTTTGGTTTTGACCAGTTCGAAGCATCAAACAATTGGGTAAAAAACCAAACTTTCACATAATCGGTTCTCAACAGATGAATCTGGTCGCTGGTTGCAACGATGATATTAAAGCCTCCATTCGTAAATATTGGGAGGTTGCTCCTTTGCCAAGACAATCCCGCATCAGCGCTGTAAAAGAAACCGTATTCAGTCGGCCTAATCGTGTTTACGTCCCGGCGCGGCCCCCTGCGGGTATTGATCATAGTGATTTCTTCGTCTTCGGCCGAGTAGGGAACGTATAACCGGGAACCCTGTATCGCCCCTTCGTTACAATACAAGGCTGTCTCCCGCGTGAATCCTTGACCCGATCGAGGTGCTTTGAACAAGTCTCGGATATAATCCTGAATGGAAATTTGCGCGACCGTTATATTCTCCGGTTGGGTCATCGCGGCTTTGATAAAGGACGTGATGGTTCCCGCCTTGTTTGCTGTAAATTTTATGTCGCAAAAAATGGCTGTCGGGCCATACGCATCAACAATGACTGGATAGCAACTTTCGTTTTTCTCAGTTTCAAATCCCAGGACGGTTTTTTCAGTCCATTGCCCATTCTTATTAAGAATGTGAAAAATGCCACCGCGTCCCATGGCCACCGCAATTCCGTTCCAGTGACAAAGGAAATTTATATTACCCATTGGAATCGGACTTGACCATTTTGTGTCAATTGCGGGCGGGATCAAAGACGGCAACTTAATTGGAATAACGCGTTCGATTAACCAAAACAAACTAATCAGTCCGATTATTAGAAAAATAAGCCTAATGGGCGTCAGGCGAATCTGAATTCCAGAAGAGCTTTCACTCATTTAACTTGGATAATGTCTCAGAGCTCAACTGCCACAAGGAATTTCTATTACAAACATGCCATAAACATTTTCACCGCTCTGCTCGGCACGAAGATTTGACTTCGACAGTTAAAGCTTGTTGAGATAATTTCTTGACGATGAACATTAGTCCTCAATCACCGATGGGCGTGGTGCTGGAGGTTTTTCCCGGTGCGCAGCGGGCGTTGTTTCGGCGGTATCACATCGGCGGGTGCAGCAGTTGCGGGTTTCAACCGGAAGAAACCCTGGCGCAGGTATGCGCGCGGAACGGCAATCTGGACGTGGCCGAAGTGCTGGCGCACATCCAATCCAGCCACGAGCAGGACGTGAAAGTTTTGATTTCACCCAAGGAACTCGCTGAACTTTTGCAGCAGGACAAATCGCTGAAACTGGTGGACGTGCGGTCGCGCGAGGAATTCGAGGCGGTGCATATCGCAGGTTCGGTCTTGCTGTCGCAGGATGTGATGCGGGAACTTATGGCCAGCGGCTCGAATACGAACCCGATGGTTGTGATTGATCACGCGGGCAAGAACGGCCTGGATGCGGCGGCGTATTTCATGGGGCACGGTTTGCAGAACGTGCGTTGTCTGCGTGGCGGCATTGATGCCTGGGCGCAGGAAGTGGATTCGAAGCTGCGGCGGTATAAACTGGGATAAATTTTTCGGAGGGACGAGCTATGCGAGTCCCTGATTTGGAATTGAAAGTTTGGGACTCGCATAGCTCGTCCCTCCGAAAAATTCAAACGTTAAACTTGAATAACATTACGTCGCCGTCTTGCACGACGTATTCCTTGCCTTCCATCCGGTAAAGCCCTTTTTCGCGCGCGACGGCGATGGAGCCGCATTTCACCAAATCGTCATAGGCGACGGTCTCGGCCTTGATAAAACCACGTTCGAAATCGGAGTGGATGACGCCCGCCGCTTTCGGGGCGGTGTCGCCAACGTGAATGGTCCAGGCGCGGACCTCTTTTTCACCGGCAGTCAGGTAAGTGCGCAGGCCGAGGAGATGATACGTGGCGCGGATGAGCGCACCGACGCCGGATTCCTCCACGCCGAGTTCCTTGAGAAATTGTTTCGCCTCATCCGGTGACAAATCAATCAAGTCACTTTCAATTTGCGCGCTGATGACGACGGCTTCGCAGGCGAGGTGCGTTTTCACATACTCGCGCACCTTTTGAACAAACGGATTTTGGTCGGCGGCCGCCAAATCGCCTTCCTTCACGTTGCAGGCGAAGATGGTGGGCTTGTCGGTGAGCAGGAAAAAGTTCCGGGCAACCACCTTTTCCTCGGGCGTGAGTTTCACGGACAAAGCGAGCTTGCCGGCGTTCAGCACGGGTTCAAATTTGGCCAGCACGGCGTCCTCGGCGGCGGCGGCTTTGTCACCGCGCTTCACGTCCTTGGACAATTTGTCCCGCCGTTTTTTCACGTTGTCCAGATCGGCGATGGCGAGTTCGGTGTTGATGATTTCAATGTCGCGCACGGGATCAATCGAGCCGGTGACGTGGTGGATGTCCGCGTCCTCGAAGCAGCGCACGACCTGGACGACGGCGTCCACTTCGCGGATATGGCTGAGGAATTTGTTGCCGAGGCCTTCCCCGGCGCTGGCGCCCTTGACGAGGCCGGCGATGTCCACGAATTCAACCGCCGCCGGGATGATGACGGTGGTTTTGGCGATTTGGGCGAGCGGTGCGAGCCGCGCGTCGGGCACAGTGACGACGCCGACGTTCGGGTCGATGGTGCAAAAGGGATAATTCGCCGCCTCGGCCTTGCGGGTGCGCGTGACGGCATTGAACAGGGTGGACTTGCCGACGTTGGGCAATCCGACAATTCCGGCTTTAAGCATATGAAATTTTCACCACAAAGGGGGAAGAATTAACCACGAAAACGCCGGTGAACAAAGCATTTTGTTCGCTTAAATTCTGTGCTGCGCCAGTTGCCACACGATGTGGCCACCGTCAAAAAGTCCGACCGCGATCAGGCAAATGCCGGAAATGTGCTGCATGCGCACCAGGGTATTTTCGCTGAACCGGCCGTGCCCGCGCGACACGCCGTAACTCAAGGTGCAAAACCACAGGTTAGTGCCCAGCGCCACGCCGACAATGCAGGCGGTTTTGGCGATGAAGGTGTCCGCGACCCAGTTGTGCGACATGAAATTGGCCGCAAGCACAATCCAGAACAGCAGCACGCCGAAATTGCCCAGCACACGGGAGAACCCGGTCATAAAAGCCGAGTGGGGATGCAGTTTTTCGCCGACGCGGGCTTCGATTCGTCCAGCGGCGGCGCCAAGCTGAGTGGGCGCGGTGACGGTTTTGGCCATGAGAAATTTCGCGCCGAGAAAGAGGAGGAAGGCGAAACTGAACACTTCCATCGAAGCCTTGACCATGCGGTCCTCGAAGAAGGACGAAAAGCCCGTGAATGCAATGGTGCAATAAATCAATTCCATCACCGACGCGCCCAGCCCCACGAGCATTCCCCGCATGAAACCGCGCCGCGCGCCTTCATTGATGATGGTGAGATTGACCGGCCCAAGCGGCATGGAGAGCAGCAATCCGCTGATCGAACCCGTGAGGCCGGCGAGGAGAATGGTTGACGGTTGCAGCATCGTTCAGTGCGCCTCCGGTTCGTCTTCCTCTTCCTCTTCGATTTCCCGGCGCCAGGCGCGTGAGAGGCTTGGCCGCACGAAGCCATAGACAAGATAGAGGGTGAAGAATGCCGGCAGCACGTAATAAAGGACCCGTTCCCGCAGCACCAGCAGGCAGCCCAGGAACAGCGCCGCGCCGATGGCCTTGGTAAAGGTGCTCTTCGAGCGCAGCCCCAGCGATTTGAAGCTGGGATACTTCACCGTGCTCACCATCATCGCCGACAAAAACACCAGCACCACCGCCAGCAAATAGTTCCATTTGCCGAGAGTTTTTTCGTTTTGGTTGAAATGGATGATGAGCAGGGTGAGCGACGCCACCAGACCCGCCGCCGAGGGAATGGGAAAACCCAGAAAATCCTTGCCGCCCCCGCCCGCCGCCGCGCTCAGGCAATTAAAGCGCGCCAGCCGGAACGCGCCGCAGAGCAGATAAATGGACGCGATGAACCAGCTGATTTGCCGGTACGGGCCGAACACATCGGCCAGCACAACGCGTTGCACCAGGAACGCCGGCGCCACGCCGAATGAAATCAAATCCGCCAGCGAATCGAATTCGCGCCCGAACGGGCTGTCCGCGCCGCCCAGCCGCGCCACGCGGCCGTCCAGCAGATCGAAAATGCACGCCAGCAGAATGTACGCGAGCGCCAGTTTGATCTGGCCGAAATACTCCGGGCTCATCGGGTCGGCCTCGACAATCTTGGTCAGCGCCACGAAGCCGCAAAACAGGTTGCCTGCCGTCAGCAGATTCGGCAGGAAATAAATTTTCAACTGGCCGTTGTCCGGATGTTCCGCCGGCGGGAGGGGAGAATTGGGCGCAGTCATAAATTTAATTCAATCAAAGGTGGCAATCACCGTTTCGCCGCCAATCACCCGGTCGCCGAGCTTCACCTTGATCCGGGCACGGGTCGGCAGATAGACATCCACACGCGAGCCGAATTGAATCAGGCTGATGCGCTCGCCGCGCTGGACGGCGTCGTTTTCCTTGAGCCACGGCACGATGCGGCGCGCGATCAGGCCGGCAATGAGGCGGACGCCGATTTTTTCGCCACGTGGTTCGGCGACGTCGAGGCCGATGAGCAGGTTTTCATTGAACTGCGCTGATTCGGTCTTGAGCGCGCTGAGAAACTGGCCGGCCGTGTATTTGCAAAGCGCGACGCGACCGGTCACCGGCGCGCATTGCACGTGGACGTCAATCACGGACAGAAAGATGGAGATGCGCCGGCATTCACCGCCGAGATGGTCCGGCTCGGTCGTGGTGTCAATCACATCCACCTTGCCGTGTCCGGGGGAGACAACCAGGTTCGGACCGGCCGGCACGAGCGGGTTGGGGTCGCGGAAAAAATAGAACGTGAACCCGACGAAAAGCGCCCACAGCGCAATCAAAACCCACGTCAAATAATTCAGCGCGAGGGTGCCAATGATTTTGCCCAGAAACGCGACGTCAAGGACAGGGGGGGTGACGCCGGCGAGTCGGGGCACCACAAAGGCGCCAATGAGAAAACCGATGGCCAGCAATACCAGCACCGCCGCGCCCGCCAAACCAATGAGTCGCAACGCGGCCAGTGAGGCTTTGCCAGAGTGTTTCACGCAACCATGGTAAAAATTTCACCCGTCACTTGCAATTCGGCATTTTCGCTGCAACTTGAGCGCACGTGGCAAAATCCGGCACGGGGCCGGAGGCGCGACGGGACCGAAAACCAAAATTCAAAACGATTATGTCATTGAACACACCTGATTTGACGAAGTTTCCGCCGCGCAGTCCGCGCGTGCGGCTGGGCGGATACGTGATTTTGCCGCGCATGCTGGACAAAGGCCGGGCGACTGTTGCCGGCAACAATGGCGAATATCATTACGCCTGCCCGCTCGACCAGCGGTTTTTGGAATTTGTGGGCATTGATCCCGAGGCGCTGAAAAAACAGCTCGGCAAAGGCGACGGCGAAATCCTGGAATGGATTGAAAAGAACGCGAAATACAAACGTTCGCCGGTGGAAATCGCCGCGTGGTCAATGGTTGCCGAACAGCGCGTCCCCATGGACCCGGAATCGCGCGACTTTTTCAACGGTTTGCACAAGCAAGCCGCGCCCCAGCGCGAGGACATTGCCACGTGGTTTGACCTGCTTGATCTGGACGATTACGTGAGTTTCGGCGGCAAAGCCTGAAGAATTTCGCGATTGACCCTGTTGCCGATTGACCCCGGCAGCGCGTCAATCGCCAATCGTAAATCAAAAACGGTTCCTAAGCCCGCGCCTGGGTTTCAACCGCCGGGGCGGGCGGTGCGGCGGGGATTTCCATTTTCCACGAATCGATTTTTTCGATGCGATGCCGGTGGATCGCGCCGTTAAACTCGAATTCCACCTCGTCACCGACCTTGTGGTTCAGCAACGATTGCGCCACCGGCGAAAGATAGCTGATGACACCCTTGTCCGGCTCGGAATCCCAGGCGCCCAGGATGGTGAAAGCCTCCGACTGGTTCGCGCCCAGGTCGATGGCCTGGACGATGGTGCCGATGCCGACGACCTCGGTCTTGGCATTGGAAAAATCCGTGCCGCGGGCGCGCGCGAGTTGCGCTTCCAGTTCCTCTTTGCGGCGCATGAGAATCTTCTGCATTTCCTTGGCCGCCTTGTATTCGTGGTTTTCGCTGAGGTCGCCATAGCTGCGGGCGATGGCGATTTCCTTTGAGTTGGCGGGGATTTTCTTTTGCACGAGTTCCTGATATTCGCCGCGGCGACGTTCGAGGCTTTCCCACGAAACCAGAAGCGAGCTGTCCTGCCGGGTCTGCTCGCCGCTGACGAGCGATTGCACGGCGGGATGGGCCTTGACGAGCCGCGCCAGGAGCGAACGTTTGTCCATGTCATCAAACACGGGCGAAAATTGCAGCGCACGGGTCAGGTCCTTGACGACTTCGATGTCGGCGGACGCGGTCAGTTCGGCAATCAATTCGTGGTCGTCCAGGATGGCTTCGCGCAGGCGGTTGGAGCGTTTCTCGTTGAATTGGTCGCGTTCCATCGCCGTGAGCATGGCGCGAAACACCTCCGGCCCCAGGATGTCGGCAAAAGCATCGCTGCGGTCGCGGGCCAGCCAGAGCAGCAGGTCGCTGCTGGCCGTGTGCTGATTGATGAGGCGCGCGAGGGTTTCCTTGAGCAAATCCATTTTGCCCTCCTGCATCAGCAGATTGGCGAACTCGCGGCACAACTTCGCGGAGACGATGTTCAGCGAGCCGCGCAAAATTTCATGCCAGCGCTCGGGGTTTGCCCTCTTGTACGATTCCAGCGCGCGATGATGCTTGGCCGCGGGAATCAATTCCAGCACCGGACCGAATTTGACGTTGTCCTGGGCCCAGATTTGCGTGTCGGTGATTTCATCGGCAACGGGCGGCGCGCCGGTGGCGGCGCGCAGTTCGTCCCGCGCAAAAATCGCTTCAAGCGCCACGGCCGGCTGCGTGCGTTGATGGGAGACGATGTCCGTGTTCAGCGCCGGAATGATTTCGTTTGCCGCCGCCGATTTATCCGACAAATCCGCAATGCTCTTGAGGAATTCGCCGACCACGCCCACGCGCGCCTTCAAGCCCTTCGCCGCGCGAAAATCAGCCAGCAACCGGTCTTGCAGCGACGTTTCCTGCTCCTGGAAGACGACCGGCTCGGTTTTTTTAAGCGGCACGACAAAGTGACCGTCCTTTTTCATTTCGCGCCGGGCGGTTTCCCACCATTTCCGCCAATCGTCGCGAATGACATCGGGCACAAGCGCCTGCTGGATTTGATCCGCGGTCGCCTTGCCGCCGTAGCTGTTCAACACCAGCTTGATCAGGTCCAGGTGCCGGGCCGCCATCTGGTGCAAGCCCTCGATATCCATGGCCTTGCGCGCGAGAATGTGATCCTTGGAAATCGGCTTCAGTGATTCGGCGGCGAACGCCAGATCCATCGTGTGCCCCGGTTTGCCCGGAAAATCAATGGTGAACCGCGCAAACACCGTGTCCACCGTCTTGATGCGCCCGAAGCCCCAACTGCGGTGCATGCAAAAACCGCCGGTGGCCAGCAGCGTGAGCGGCTCGACGTGGCGACCTTCGATTTTGCCGGCGGCGGCTAATTTTTCAAATTCCTCTCTCATAAAAGCATCGTTTTTCTCGCGTCATGAAGACACACTATCTCCATTAAAAATCGTGAGCGGACAAAAACCAAGACAAATCGCGGCGGAAATTTTACAGCAACGGCGTGCCGGCGGCGACTTTACGGAGAATTTATTGGAGCGCGCGCTGGCCCAGGCCGGCCTTGCCACCGTTGATCGCGCCCTGTGCCAGGAACTCGTTTATGGCGTCGTCCGCTGGCAGGTCGCGCTCGACTGGCTCATCGGCCGGAAGACCGGTGGCCGTGAGCAAAAACCCGGCCTCCAAAACCTGTTGCGGCTCGGTCTCTACCAGATTTTCTGGCTCGACCGGATTCCCGACCATGCCGCCGTGCATGAAACCGTGGAACTCGCCAAACACAACGGTTTTGGTTCCCAGGCCGGTTTTGTGAACGCCGTTCTGCGGGGCTTTCTGCGCGAACACGACGCCACTCAACAGCTTCTGGCCGGGTTGAAAACGACCCAGCCGGCGCTCGGCTGGTCGCATCCCGAATGGCTGGTCGCACGCTGGCAAAAAAACTGGGGCGCGGAACGGACCGCGCAGTTACTGGAATGGAACAACACGCCGCCCAGGACGTTTGCCCGCGTCAATGCTTTGAAAATTGGGGAGGGACGCCGTGCCGGCGTCCCAAATCAAATCGAACAATCAGGGACACCGACACGCCGTCCCTCCCCGGATGAATTCGCCGCCGCGCTTCTTGCCCGCTGGCGCGAAGAGGGCGTCGAATACGATTTTGTCCGCCGTGACTGGCTGGATGAAAACCTGGTTTTTGAGCTGAAATCACATCCGCCGCTATTGTCGCTCGAAAGTTTCCGGCAGGGCTGGTTTTACCTTCAAGACCCCGGCACGCTGCTCGCGGCCTGCCAGCTGGGGGCGCAGCCTGGCGAAACGATTCTGGACCTGTGCGCCGCGCCTGGCGGCAAGACGACCTTCATTGCGCAACGGATGAACAATCAGGGCCGCATCGTCGCGCAGGATGTTTCGGAGGAGCGATTGAAATTAGTCCGGGAAAACTGTGCCCGGCTCGGCGTGACCTGCGTTGAACCCGTTTTATCTTCAGCCTTCAGCCTTCAGTCTTCAGCCTTTGACCGGATTTTGGCGGATGTTCCCTGCTCCAACACCGGCGTGATGCGACGGCGCGTGGATTTGCGCTGGCGAATTCAACCGGAAGAAATCGAACGCCTCCACACGCTGCAACTCGATTTGCTCAAACGGGCTGCGTTGAAATTGAAGCCCGGCGGCGTTCTGGTTTACAGCACGTGCAGCCTGGAACCGGAGGAAAATCAGGAGGTCGTGCAGGCATTTCTGCGCAAACACAAAAATTTCAAACTGGAATCCGAGCGGCAGTTGCTGCCGTTTGCGGACCACGTGGATGGCGCGTTTGTTGCGCGACTGGAGCGCCTGCCGTAAATTCGCAACCTGTATGGAACTCGACCTGGAAAAACAATTTGCCGACCGCGCGTACCCGATTCTTGCCAGTCTGGTCACGCCACGTCCCATTGCGCTGGTGACCAGCATCAGTCCTGAGGGCAAGGTCAATGCCGCCCCATTCAGCTTCTTCAACGTCATGGGCGCGACTCCACCCATCTGCGCGTTCGCGCCCGGCGACCGCGACGACGGCACGCCCAAGGACACCGCGCGGAACATCCGCACCACGCACGAATTCGTCGTGAACCTCGTGGACGAGGCCATGGCCGAAGCCATGAATCAATGCGCCGCGTCGCTGCCTTACGGGGAAAATGAATTGACCCGGGCCGACTTGACCGCGGCGCCGTCGTCCATCGTGAAACCGCCGCGCATCGCCGAGTCACCGGCGAGCCTGGAATGTGTCGAGTGGGGCACGCTGCAAATCGGCGGCAATCGCATGGTGATTGGTCTGATCAAACGCCTCCATTTGCGCGATGAATTGTTTGATGCGGGGAAAAAACGAATCCACACGGACAAACTTTTTCTCATTGGCCGCATGTCCTCACCGCACTGGTATTGCCGCACGCGCGACCGGTTTGAGATGATCCGGCCGGCGTGAATAAAATTGTGGCGTGCTTGTCAAAGCGCGGTTCTCCGCGTCCTCATTCTGCCGCCGGGATGGCTACATCCCCATGATCTGGTAGCCGCAGTCCACGTAAATCACCTGGCCGGTGATGGCGGCCGCGCCGTCGCTGGCGAGGAAGGTGCCGGTCGCACCCAGTTCATCGGGAAGCACGTTGCGTTTGAGCGGCGACCGGGTTTCGTAATGCTTGAGCATTTCGTTGAAACCGCTGATGCCGCGCGCGGCCAGGGTGTTCACCGGTCCGGCGCTGATGCAGTTGACGCGGATTTTTTTCGGGCCGAGATCGTAGGCGAGATAGCGCGTGCTGGCTTCGAGCGCGGCTTTGGCCACGCCCATGACGTTGTAGTGCGGCACGACTTTTTCCGCGCCGTAATAACTCATGCCGATGATGCTGCCGCCGTCGGGCATCAATGGCGCGGCGGCGCGGGCCAGCGCCACGAGCGAATAGGCGCTCACATCGAGGGCGACGCGGAAGGCGTCGCGGCTCGTATTGATGAATTCGCCTTCCAGCGCGGCCTTCGGCGCGAATGCGACCGAATGCAGGAGCAAATGCAGTTTGCCAAATTTTTCACCGACCAGCTTGAAGACAGCGGCGATTTCCTCGTCCTTCGTCACGTCGCACGGCAGGATGAGCGTGTCCGCGCCGAAGGCGCCGGCGAGTTCCGCCACGTTTTCCTTGACGCGATCGCCCTGGTAGGTAAAGGCGAGTTTCGCGCCTTCCCGGGCCCACGCCTGGGCGATGGCCCAGGCAATGGAACGCTGGTTGGCGACGCCGAAAACCAGTCCGATTTTTCCGTCAAGCAATGGCATAGATTCGTTAAGGCGTCGGAGCGTAGGGAAAACGCCTCCCCGGTTCAACCCTTAATCGCTTCACCAGTCAATGCTTGAAATACAACTCCTCGGCGTTCCAGGTGACGCGGTAGGAAGTTAACGACGTGGGCCGCACGTTGCCGATGTCTGAGCGGATGGCGGAGTAATGCATGGGCGTGACCGTGAAAATCATGGGTACCTGTTCAGCGAGAATTTCCTGAACTTCGTCGTAATCTTTTTTGCGCCCGGCATAATCCAGGGTCTGCATTTGTGCGTCCATCAAACGATCCATGCGCGCCTCCCAAGCGGTCGAGGGCGCTTTTTCGCGCGGAAACCATTGATGCGTAAAGCCGTCCGACTTGAGGACGTTCATGCTGTCGGAAGGATCACCGCCCGTGCCGATGCCGGGTTGAAGTCCCAGAAGGATGCAATCGTAATCGCAGGTGTCGTTAATTTTTGAAATGAGGGTGTTGAATTCAATCGGCTGGAAGGTGACTTTCATTCCGATTTTCTGCAGATCCGAGGCGATCAGCACCGCCGTTTTTTGGGCGGCGTCACTCCCGGTGGCGGTATTGAATACAAATTCAATCCGGTTGCCGTCGGCGTCGGATAAAAAGTCACCGCCACTGCGCTTTTCGATTCCGATCCCCTTTAAGAGCGCGAGTGCTTTGGCCGGATCGTACGGGTATTGCTGGATGTTCGGGTTGAACCACTTTTTGTTGCCCGGCGTTTCAAAGCCATAACTGGGAATGCCCCGGCCGGAATAAATGGATTTGATGATGGCCCCGCGGTCAATCGCATACGAAACCGCCTGCCGGAATTCGGCACTGCGAAACCATTTCAATTTGACCGGGTCCACGTAGGGTTTCCCGTTCTTGTCCACGCTCGTGTTTTCATTGAACCACAGAAAATTCATTTCCAAACCGATGCCCGGTTCGAGCAGATCAAATTTCCCTTTCGCCGACTCGGCTTTGAACCGGTCGTACTCGGATGGCTGAACGCCAACCTCGTCGCTCTCGCCGCTTAAAAAACGCAGGTACGACGCTTCCACACTCGGCACGACCGTGAAAATAATGTTGTCAAAATACGGCAGACGCTGGCCGTTGCTGTCCACCTCAAAAAAATATGGATTGCGTTCCAGTATCGTATATTGCCCTGCTTTGTATTCCTTGAGACGAAAGGGTCCGTTGCCGACGATGTCCTCCGGCCGCGAATTGACATCGTAAGCCGAAGTGAATGTTCCGTCCGCGACTTTTTTTTCCAAAACATGTTTGGGCATGACCGGCGTGCCCGCTCCAAATGCCGCCAGGAACGGGGCGTAAACCTTCGGCGTGGTGACTTGAATCGTCAACTCATCCAGCTTCGTCACCGTAAATTTTTTCCCGTCCAGGATGAACGGATCGCGCATGACGGTATTGATGTTGGTATTGTAGATGACGTCGTTCCACGTAAAAATGACATCGTCCGCCGTGAGTGGCTGGCCGTCGCTCCAACGCAGGTTTTTCCGCAATTTTAACGTCCAGGTCTTGCCATCTGCTGAGTTCGTCCAGGACTCCGCCAAAGCCGGTTTGACTTCCTGGGCCGGCACATCAAAGTTCAACAATCCCCAAAACATAAACCGGCCTATGTCAATGGACGACGATTCGTTCGCCATGATATAGTTGAACGTCTTTGGATCACCGATGGCGCTGACGACAAATCGTCCACCCGGAATGCCCGGCGGGCAGGTCGCCACGACCGGCGGGTCGGGCATGGGATAACCCGCAGCGGCCTTTTCTGAAATGGCGGTCTCTGATTTGTTGCCGCAGCCGGACAAACCGATCGCCGCCGCGACCGCAACGACAGCGGTGGGGATAAAATAATTTTTCATGCGTTTCTCTTTGACCTTTGAAAGCATTCCGCTTTGGTTGCTCAAAGTCGAGTTTTTCATCGCGCGCGACAACAAATTTTGCCACGTTGCCGGCCGTTATTGCGATGTGGTCCTATCTTTTCAAGCGGTTGCTGCACATGGTCCCGCTCCTGCTGGGCGTTTCGTTGCTCACCTTTCTGCTCATGTCGCTCGCGCCCGGCAATTACTTCACCGCGCTCCTGCAAAACCCGCAAATCTCGCACGAGACCATCCTAAAGCTGCAGGCGCAGTTCCATCTGGATCGGCCGTGGTACGTTCAATACTTCTACTGGCTTGAAAATGTGCTGCGCGGCAACTTCGGTTATTCCATGGCCTACCACATTCCCGCTACCGCGCTCATCTTCCAGCGGTTGTGGAACACGTTCCTGCTCTCGTTTTTTGCATTAATCATCGCCTGGGGAGTTGCCGTCCCGCTCGGCATCTGGGCGGCGGTCAAAAAGGACACGTGGGTTGACCGCGGCTGCTCGCTGTTCGCGTTTGTGGGCTTGTCCGTGCCCGACGTGTTGTTGTCGCTGCTGGCCTTGTGGTTCGCGGCAGCCACCGGCTGGTTTCCCGTCGGCGGCGCGCAAAGCCCGCTCTGCAATTTCCTGCCGCCGTTGCAACAATTTTGGGATCGCGCGCATCATCTCATCCTGCCGGCGGTCGTGCTCGCCGCGTCCGATCTCGCGGGCATCATGCGCCGGATGCGCTCCTGCCTGCTCGACACGCTGCGCGCCGAATACGTCACCGCCGCCCGCGCGCGCGGCCTCGGCGAAGGCTGGGTGGTTTACAAACACGCGCTCCGCAACGCCATCAATCCGCTGCTGACCATTTTCGGCTATTCGCTCGCCGCGCTGTTGAGCGGCGCGTTCATCGTGGAAAACATCATGGCCTGGCCCGGCCTCGGCCGGCTGACCATGGAAGCGTTTTTCGCCAAGGATTCCTATCTGGTCGTGGACTGCGTGGTCATGGCCACCGGGTTGCTGGTGATGGGAAATTTTGTCGCGGACCTGCTGCTCGCCTGGAGCGACCCGCGCATCCGGCTGAAATAGATGAACCAAACTGCGCCCATTCAAAATCCGGCCGCGGGGCAACCGCTGTCGCCATGGCAATTGTTCTGGCGGCGATTGAAACAGCGGCGCATTGCGATGGTGGGCGGTGTGGTTCTGGTTTTGCTTTATCTGGTGGCGTTGTTTGCCGGTTTCGTCGCGCCTTACAGCTATGATCGGCAGGATCGTGACCGCTTCTTCCATCCGCCAACGTGGCCGCGGCTTTCCGGTTTTCATCCGGTGGTGCCACGTTATGAACAACTGCCGGGCGATTTCAATTATCGCGCCGTCCCGAACGACTTGCGGCCGGTTCATTTTTTTGTGCGCGGCGATGAATACAAATTGTTCGGCCTGATTCCGGCGACGATTCATCTGTTCGGCACCGGCGACGAAAATCATCCGGTTTACCTGTTCGGCACCGACCAGTTCGGGCGTGATGTTCTGTCGCGATTGCTCTACGGCTCGCAGATTTCCCTTTCCATCGGCATTATTGGCATTTTGCTGTCGTTCACGCTCGGCATGATCATCGGCGGGATTTCCGGCTATTTCAGCGGCTGGACGGACATCCTCATCATGCGGTTGTGCGAATTGATCATGTCCATCCCCGCGCTGTATCTCATCATTTCTTTGCGGGCCACGTTTCCGCCCAGCATGAGCTCGGCCCAGCTCTATGCGATGATCATCATTATTTTGAGCTTCATCGGCTGGGCCAGCATGGCGCGGGTGATTCGCGGGATGACCCTGTCGTTGCGCGAACAACAATTCGTCCTCGCCGCCCGCGCCCTCGGTCAGACACATCTCAAAGTGATTGTGCGCCACATTCTGCCGAACACATTTTCCTACGTCATCGTCGCCGCGACGTTGAGTGTGCCATACTACATTCTGGGCGAGGTGGTGCTGAGCTTTCTGGGCGTGGGCATTCAGGAGCCGAACGCGAGCTGGGGCAACATGCTGACCGCCGCGCAAAACACCGAGTATCTGCGTAATTATCCGTAGTTGCTGGCGCCGGGCG
>Ga0265338_10005173_pt1 | contig 17135 bp, 14 predicted proteins | sample 42126metaG_FD_193579 | JGI IMG/M metagenome (GOLD analysis project Ga0265338, IMG submission 193579) | Rhizosphere microbial communities from Carex aquatilis grown in University of Washington, Seatle, WA, United States - 4-21-26 metaG | ecosystem: Host-associated > Plants > Roots > Rhizosphere... | reverse complement strand
TTCCAGCTCATTTTGATTTTTCCAGTGTCACCCGATCCTCGCCGCCGTCTTCCCGCAGGCCGACGACCACCTTTTCGCCCGCCGCGGTGGGCAGGTTTTTGCCCACGAAATCCGCCTTGATGGGTAGTTCTCGATGGCCCCGGTCAATCAGCACCGCCAGTTGAATGTTTTTAGGCCGGCCGAAATCGTTGAGCGCGTCCAGGGCGGCGCGGGTCGTGCGACCGCTGAACAATACGTCGTCCACCAGCACGACCGTCTTGCCGGTGACATCGAAGGGGATGACGGTCGGATAAACCCTGGGGGCCGCCCGCTGGTCGAGGTCATCCCGGTGCATCGAAACATCGAGCGTGCCGACCGGGACCGGATGATTCCAGATGCCGGCGAGGATGGCGCTGAGCCGTTGCGAGAGCGGCACTCCGCCCTTGGGAATGCCTACCAGGACAACGTCCGCGCTGACCGCGTTGCGCTCGGCGATTTCATGGGCGATACGGGTCAGGGCGCGCTGGATGGCCAGCGCATCAAGGATGACGGCGGCTTCAGGCATAAAAGAAAATTGCGAACCTGCTCCGCCGCAGGGAGCCGGTTCGCGTGGCTGTTTTCGCGTTCATAATTTCCTTTGCCGCCTCGCCGGGCTGCGTTAAAGGAACAAATTCCGTCAGTCTTAGCTCAGTTGGTGCTTGCGGCCTGGCGGGCCTTCCGCCAGCTGGATCGATGCTTGATGATCCATTCCGTCAACGCCCGCTCAAAGCCGATATCGTGACCTGCTTTTTCCGATTCAATCCACTTGTGCTTAAGAATTTCCTCCCGTTCTGCCTGAAATTCACGGTAAAGTGATGAGTTCTTTAGCAAATCGCTCGCCGGTGAAGATTCTTTTACAGCGTTCGACATATTTGAAATAATATTGTTACCTTCACGTTAAAACTTTGTCGCCCCGCTTGCAACTGAAATAAAGCATTTTACATCAACGACTTACAACTTATTCAAAGCATATTGCAAAATATTCACGCCAGCCCCTTTCTTAACGTCTCGGCAATCTGTATAAATGCCCGCCCGGCCGGCTTGTCAGGGGCCGCCACCACGATAGGTACTCCCCGGTCGCCCGCTTCCCGGATTTCCGTGAAAATCGGCACTTCGCCCAAAAAGGGAATGTTCTGCCGCACCGCCTCCGTCCGGCCACCGCCATGGCCGAAAATTTCCACCCGCTCACCGCCGGGTGCGGTGAAATAACTCATGTTCTCAATAATGCCCAGCAACGGCACGTTGACCTTCCTGAACATCGAGATGCCCTTGCGCACCACTCCGAGCGATGCCTCCTGCGGTGTGGTCACAATCACCCCGCCGTCGAGCGGCACGGTCTGGCACAACGACAGTTGCGCGTCGCCCGTGCCCGGCGGCAAATCGACCAGCAGATAATCCAGATCGCCCCAGTCCACGGCGAACAAAAATTGCTGGATCGTTTTGGCGATCATCGGCCCGCGCCAGATCACCGGCTGGTCGTTCTCCAGCAACAGCCCGATGCTCATCACCTTTACACTGTAATTGGACGGTGGGACCAGCCGTTCGCCGGCGCCGATCGTGGGGCGCTCATGAATTCCCATCATGAGCGGAATGCTCGGCCCGTAAATGTCGCAATCCAGCAAACCGACCCTCGCGCCCAGATATTTCAACGCGCAGGACAAATTCACCGAACAGGTGGATTTGCCGACGCCGCCCTTGCCACTGGCGACGGCGATCACCCGCTTCACCCCCGGTATCCGGTTTTGCCCGGCTAGCGCGCCGGCCGGCGTGCCCTGTCCGGCGGCAGGCTGTTTGACCTCGACCTGCACGAGTTTCACGCCGGGCAATGCCTGCAGCACGCGCTCGCTCTCTTCCTTGATCTGGTGCGCGGCATCCGGGTTGGCCGTGGTCAGTTGCATCGAAACACTGACCGCGCCGTTGGCGGCGGAAATTTCCTTGATCAGCCCGAAGGAAACAATGTCGCGCGAATAGCCGGGATATTTGACCGCTTTCAACGCGTTCTTGATGTCATCTTGCGTCAGCACGACAGCAGGTTAGCACACCTGACCTGATGCGCCAGCGTTTGCAATCCTGGCTTCAGCCGGTCTTATCCTGGGAGCGCCGGCGTCCCGCCGGCTCGTTGCCTGATGTTGGATCAATCCGTCCGCCGGCGCTCCCGGATCCGCGCTCCGGGCTTGCGCCGCAACGCGAGGCATGGGAGATTGACGCTCTAATAATTAAAATTGGGTGGTTAAATTATGACACAAAAGACGTCCAAACCGGATATTGCGCCGTTCCTCGAACATTTCAGCCGTTTTGAGTCGCCGCTGCAGCCGTCGTGGCTGCTGCCCCTGCGTAAAACCGGCATCACACATTTCATGGATCTGGGCTTCCCGACGTTGCAGCACGAGGACTGGCGTTTTACCAATCTGGCGCCCTTGGCCAGGTTGCCGCTCCATCCGGCCGTCGAAGGATCCAACGTGGCTGCCGCCAAAGCCGCTCTGGAAAAGCATATCTTCACCGTGTTGCCCGGTCCCCGGCTCGTTTTTATCAATGGCCGGTTTTCTCCGGCCCTCTCCTCCGTGCAGGGATTGCCGGCGGGCGTCCGGGTGTCGAATCTGGTCGCGGCGCTGGTGGCGGATTCGGAATCCATCAAGAATCAGCTCGGGGTTTACGCGCTGACGGAGGACAATGCCTTTGCCGCGTTGAACCAGGCTTTCTTCAGTGATGGCGGATTCGTGCAGGTGCCGGCCGGGGTTTCCGTGCCTGAACCCATCCAGTTCATCTTCATTTCCGATGTCAAACAGGGCGGCGAAACCATCCAGCCGCGCAACCTCATTATTATTGGCGCGAACAGCCGGGCCACCGTCATTGAAAATTATATTTCCACGGGTCCCGCCGCCTATTTTACCAACGTCGTCACCGAGATCATCGCCGGCGAAAACGCAGCGCTGGAGCACGTGAAATTCCAGGACGAAGCCGCCGAGGCTTTTCATCTGGCGACTATTGCCGCCCATCTCGGCCGCGCCAGCAACGTGAGCGTCCATTCCTTTGCCCTCGGCGCGAAACTCTCGCGCACCAATATCCGCACCAAACTCGCGGGCGAAGGACTGGAATGCATCCTCAACGGACTTTACCTGACCCGCGGCGAACAGCTCGCCGACCATCACATGGTTGTCGAGCACGCGCAGCCCCACTGCGCCAGCCACGAGTATTTCAATGGCATCCTCGACGACAAATCGCGGGGCGTCTTCCACGGAAGGATATTGGTGCGGGAAATCGCGCAGAAGACCGACGCCAAACAGACGAACAAAAATCTGCTGCTCTCCGACGACGCGACCGCCGACACCAAGCCGCAACTGGAAATCTATGCCGACGACGTGAAATGCACGCACGGCGCGACCATCGGGCAGTTGAACCCCGAATCCATTTTCTACCTGCGGGCCCGCGGCATTGGCGCGGACAATGCGCGGCGGATGCTGATTCACGCCTTTGCCGGCGAAATCATCGCGCGCGTGAAGCACGACTCTGTGCGCGGGGAGCTGGACAAGCTGGTGTGGGACCGGCTGGAAGCGAACCACCATCTGGCTCAGAAAAATTGATGAAAACGATGCGCGAACCACGATGTGGGATGCCAGATGATTGTCGTCCCACGCATTCCCATCACGTTTCACGCATCACGTTTCACGCACCGCATCCATGTTCGACGACGTAAACGATCTCTACCAGCAGGTCATTCTCGACCACTGCAAGAAACCGCGAAATTTCCATGAGATGCCGCAGGCCAGTTGCTCGGCGCAGGGCCGGAACCCGCTCTGCGGCGACCAGCTCCAGCTTTTCCTGGCCTTGGACGGCGACACCATCAAGGACATCAGCTTTGTCGGGTCGGGCTGTTGCATTTCCAAGGCTTCGGCGTCGCTGCTCACGGAATTTGCCAAGGGCAAAACCCGAGCGGACGTGGAAAAAATGTTCGGCCAGGTGCACGAAATGGTCACCACCGGTAACGTCCAGGGCGACGTGGGCAAGCTGGCGGTGTTCGCTGGCGTTCATAAATTTCCCGCCCGGGTGAAGTGCGCCATCCTGTCCTGGCACGCCGTCATGGCTGCGCTCAAGGGCGACGCCAAGCCGGTCAGCACGGAAAACGAACAGACCTGATTGATTTCACCCGCAATTGCGGCGAAGATACTGGCAGTGATTGATTTAAGAGGTGTTTTATGAATTCCAATGAAGCAAAAGTTTTGACCCGCGACGTGGAGGCCTCCGTGGTGCCCGTCGGAACCAAGGTCACGCTCAAGCAGGGCGAGTCGGCCTACATCACGCAATCGCTCGGCGGCAGTTATACCATCGTCGTTAATGGCAACATGTTCCGCATCGCCGACAAGGATGCCGACGCGCTGGGCGTGGAAGTGCAGACCCGGTCGGTTACCGCGTCCACCAGCGGCCCGATGACACTGGAACAACTGGAAAAGCACGTCTGGGAGGCGCTCAAGACTTGTTACGATCCGGAAATCCCCGTCAACATCGTGGACCTCGGCCTGATTTACGACTGCCATCTGACGACCGTGGGTGACAACAGCTACAAGGCCGACGTGAAGATGACGTTGACCGCGCCGGGTTGCGGCATGGGCCCGACACTGGCGCAGGATGTGCAGAACAAATTGCTGAACCTCGATCCGATTGATGAGGCAAACGTGGAGCTGGTCTGGGACCCGCCCTGGAACCAAAGCATGATGACCGAGGCGGCCAAGCTGCAACTCGGATTGATGTAATCCGCAGATTTCGCAGATTCACGCAGATGAATTATTGTTTTAATCTGCGCCCGTCTGCGTAATCTGCGGATAACTTTTCGATGAGCATTTCAAATAAAATCGACTGGACTGCCCTGCGGAAGGATTTCCCCATCCTGGACCAACAGGTCCATGGCAAGCCGCTGATTTATTTCGACAACGCCGCCACGTCGCAAAAACCACGTGTGGTGATTGACGCATTGGTGCATTATTACGAATACGATAATGCCAACGTCCACCGCGGCATCCATGAATTGAGCAATCGCGCCACTGCCGGGTACGAGGCCGCCCGGGTGCGCGCAGCGAAATTCATCAATGCCCGCAGCACCGAGGAAATCGTGTTCACCCGCGGCACGACCGAAGGCATCAACCTGGTCGCCAGTTCGTGGGGCGCGAAAAATCTCAAGGCCGGCGACGTGATTCTGCTCACGGAAATGGAGCATCACAGCAATCTGGTACCGTGGCAGTTGCTCGCCCAGCGCACCGGCGCGAAGCTCGCCTATGTGCCGGTCACCGGCGATGAAGGGCTGCTCGACCTGGGCAAACTCGACTCATTGCTGACCAAGCAGGTGAAGTTGTTCTCGATGGTCCACATCTCGAATTCGATGGGCACGGTGAATCCAGTGGCCGACCTTTGCGTCCGCGCGCGCCAGTTCGGCATCACCACGCTCGTGGACGCCGCGCAAAGTGCCGGGCATTGCCCTGTAGATGTGCAGGCCATCGGCTGCGATTTTCTCGCCTTCTCCGGCCACAAGATTTGCGGGCCGACGGGCATCGGCGTGTTGTGGGGCCGCCAGGAACTGCTCGACGCCATGCCGCCATACCAGGGTGGCGGAGAAATGATTCTGTCCGTCGAATACCAAAAAACCGAGTTCAAGCACGCGCCACATCGGTTCGAGGCCGGCACGCCGGACATCTCCGGTCCGATCGGCCTGCACGCGGCGATGGATTATCTCGACGCCATCGGCCGGGAAAACATCTGGAAACACGACCAGGATCTGGCCAACTACGCTTATGAGAAACTGGCGGCGCTGAAGAACATTCGTCTGTTTGGTCCAAAAACCGGCCGCGCCGGGCTGGTCAGTTTTCTATTGAAGGACGTCCATGCGCACGACGTGGTGACGCTGGCCGACCAGGCGGGCGTGGCGTTGCGCGGCGGACATCATTGCACCCAGCCGCTCATGCACAAGCTCGGGGTGGAATCCACCGCCCGCGCCAGCTTCTATTTCTACAATACCCGGGCCGAAGTGGACCGGTTTGTGGAGGTGATGCAGGAGATCCAGAAGTTTTTCGGCGGATGATCAACCCCGAAAAGCCCGAACGACACGAAAGGCGGGGCGGGGCGGCCGACGGGTAGTTTCATCACCTGAAGACTGAACACTGGAAACTGAAAACCTGCCAACCTTCGGGTTTCTGGATTCTTTCCTTATCACGTGTCACGCGCCACGCCTTCAGTGATTTCAGGAGTGGGCGAACCGGGTGATCGCCGTCCGCAGGGCATCAACTTCAAAAGGTTTGCAGATGAAGGAATCAACACCGCCGAGGGGAGTGTTCGAACATGTCAGTTTTTCTGGAAAGGCGGTGATCATCACGATGGCCTGCTTGGGTGAAACTCTTTTGATCGCCGCGGCCAGTTGGTCGCCTCGCATGTCTGGCATGCAATAGTCCGTGAAAACCATGTCGAACTTGCCGGGCTCAAACATGGCCAACGCCTGGGGGCCGCTTTCGGCCTCCTCGACGATATAGCCGTCATCCTCCAGCAACATATGGACGGTGGAGCGGACGAGCGGTTCGTCGTCCACTACCAGAATGTGTCTTTGCCGTGCAATATGTTCGTTCATCAACGTGATTAGTGGCATATTCCGTGCCAGCCTGTCATTTATAACCACTTGCAAATCAAGCGGATTTACACGGCTTTTTCAGCCTTTGACCTTGCTGCCGGCTTTGGCCTGCAGCTTGGCTGAAAATGCGGCTGCGCGCTGGTTGCCGTCAACAACTTCCGCCCGGGTCATGTTGAGGGTCAGGGTGGCGTAGGCTGTTTCTGAACCCTGGTAGCCTTGGGCGGCGGCGAGGCGATACCATTTGTAAGCTTCGATCCTCGATTCGGCGGCTTCCGCCGGTGCCTGGCTGAAGCTGCCATGGTGGTAACTGTTCCCCAGATTAAACTGGGCTCCGGCGTCTCCCTGCTGCGCGGCCTTGTGATACCACAGGCGTGATTGGGCGGCATCCCGGCGAACCCCTTGTCCATGGGCATACATCATACCGAGATTAAATTGCGCCAGGGAATGGTTTTGCTCCGCCGCCTTGCGATACCATTCTACCGCCTGCGCGTAATCAGGCGCCGTTCCGCCGCCGCCGGCAAACTTCAATCCCAGGTGATATTGCGTCTCCGCATCAACGCAAGTCGTGTTGGCTGGGGTCGCTGCCGCGGTGGGTTTTCCCGGGTGTAAAAGCGTTTTGTGCTGGAAGGATTCATCCATGGTTACCATTAACCCTGTTTTGGGCCGGTACTACAAGCCTTTCAGCACACTTTCGGAGGGGAGATGCCGCTACGCCGGGAAACCCCGACGTTTTAGCCGCCAAAAAGCACCCGCCCTTCACAGTCCTGCTACGGAGAGCAGTCAAAAGCCGCAAAACTTTAACCACAGGTGAACCCGGAGCATCCGATGTTCGCTACTACGGGTTTTACCCCATACACTTTCATTTCAGCAAATACTAGAGTGACTTAGCCCTAATACAACATACCAATCCCGCCGGTTAACCCTCCCCGGGTTATGTTTTCTGGCGGTTTCTTTTTTTTGCCGGCCAGCCACCATCCGGCAGCACAATCCAACACCCGCCGAATCCGCCGCACGAGCCTGTCCGATTTTTCCACCGCGTGAGGCTGAAAGCCTTTTACGGGGCAATCTGACTCCTGACTCCTGAATTCCGGGTTCCAGTCTCGTCACCCGCCAGCTCGTCCCCTTGACTTCGTCCCCATTCCGGCGTAGCTGGATTCAGCATGCACAAGGAAACTGTTTCCCGTGGTTCCGCCCGGCCAGGTTCCGGATTCCGATCGCATCCATGCCGATGGGTGGTTGTCCCCGCGATCGTTCTGGTTCATTTGGCTTGTTCATCGGCCACCGAAGCTGTGGCGCGGACCTACACCACCCATTTTCCATTCGCTGAGAACCCTATTTCCGAGGGTGGCAACTGGATCAACGGTCGGACGACCGGCCTGGACTGGGCGGATGTGGCCACGACGAACGGACTGGCCATCGGATTGGAATCGGGATTCACCGGCTACGACGATGCCACAGCGCTATTGACCGGGATCTGGGGCTCGAACCAGATGGCCACGGCAACTGTTTTTACCACGAACCGGATGTCCGGCAACGTCTATGAGGAAGTCGAAATCCGGCTGCGTAGTTCGCTTTCAGCTCATCACTGCAGCGGATATGAAGTGTTGTTTTCGCTCAAACCGGATTCCGGTTGTTACGTCCAGATTGTGCGTTGGAACGGACCGTTGGGCAGTTTCGACTATGTCAACGCCACCGGCGGCTCGCAATTCATCCTGCACACCGGCGACACGGTGAGCGGCTCCATTTCCAACAGCACCATCACGGCCTGCGTCAATGGCACGCCGGTCCTGCAGGGCACGGACACCAATTATCCGTCCGGCAATCCCGGCATCGGCATTTTCATTCAGGGAGCAACCGGGGTGAACGGCGATTATGGGTATACAAGTTACACGGCCACTGATGAAAAGACCACTCCATCATTGCCCAACCTGACCGTCCTTGGCCCGGGCTCCAACGGAACCTTCATCTTCCAGTTCAAAGGTGTCCCCGGAATGACCTATGGATTCCAGTCCACGACCAATCTCAATTCTGCGACCTGGCAGTCGTCGGGCAGCAGCACAGCGGACAGCTCCGGCCTGGTCCGGCTTACGAACGCCCCGCCGTTGGGCGTGCCACGGCAATTCTATCGTTCCACGTGGCCCTGATTTCACCTCCCGACGAGCCAAGGCATCGACTTAAGACTGAACACTTGAAACTGGGAACTTGCCAAGTTTATGACGCCTCAATTCTCACACTCGCCACTCAACTGCCTGACAGGTAGCTTTTGTCCGGCATGACGGGCTACATCGTCGATATTTTTGTGGGCTTGTTGCTGGCCGTGGCGGTTCTGGCGCTGCTGGCCCGCCGGCTGCACATTCCGTATCCGATCTTTTTCGTGATCGGCGGCTTGTTGATTGGTTTGATCCCCGGGCTGCCCAAGGTCCGGCTCGACCCCGAACTGGTCTTTCTTTTCTTTCTGCCGCCGCTCCTGTTCCCGGCGGCGCTGTTCACCTCGTGGCGTGATTTCCGCGCCAACCTCCGTCCCATCTCGCTGCTCGCCATCGGTCTCGTCCTCTTCACCACGGGTGCGGTCGCCTGGCTGGCGCTCTATTTCTTCAAACTGCCGCTCCCGGTCGGGTTCGTCCTGGGCGCCATCATCTCCCCGCCCGACGCCATCGCCGCCACGGCCATTGCCGAACGGCTCAGCGTTCCTCGTCGCATTGTCACCGTCCTGGAAGGCGAAAGCCTGGTCAACGATGCGACCGCCCTGATCGCCTATCGCTTCGCGGTGGTGGCGGTGGCCACCGGCTCGTTTTCCCTGGCCCGGGCCGGTGAACAATTCCTGGTCGTCAGCATCGGGGGAGTGCTGGTCGGTCTGGCGGTGGGCCGGCTGGCGGCGGTGTTTCACCGGCGCGTGGATGATGCGCCGGTGGAAATCACCGTTTCGCTGCTGACCCCGTTTGTGGCGTATCTGTCGGCCGAACGGCTGGGTGTTTCCGGTGTGCTCGCCGTCGTGACTGCCGGCCTGTACCTCGGCTGGCGCATCCCCGAACTCCTCAGTTCGCGGACGCGGCTCCAGGCCGGGCCGGTCTGGGAAATGGTGGAATTTCTCCTGAACGGCTTCGTCTTCATCCTTATCGGGTTGCAACTGCCCGAGGTGTTGCATGTTTTGTCCGACCGGGCGGAACATTCCATCGGCCAGCTCGTGTGGTATGCGCTGGTCATCAGCCTGGCGGTGATTCTCATCCGTATTCTCTGGGTGTTCCCCGCGTCCTATCTGCCGCGTCTGCTGTTCAAGCGCATCCGCGACAAAGACCCGTATCCCTCCTGGCGCCACGTCACCATTGTGGCCTGGACGGGCATGCGCGGGGTGGTCTCGCTGGCGGCGGCCCTGGCCCTGCCGTTCACCATGGGAAACGGCGCGCCTTTTCCGGACCGCGATTTGATCCTGTTTCTCACCTTCATTGTGATCCTGGCGACGCTGGTGTTGCAGGGATTAAGCCTGCCCTGGTTGATCCGCTGGCTGGGCATCAAGGATGACGGTTCCACCGAACGGGAGGAACGCGCCGCCCGGCTCAAAGCCAATCAGGCGGCCCTCACCCGGCTCAAGGAAATTCCCGAACACAATCCGGCCAAGGCGGACGCGAAACGGCGGTTGAGCATTGAATACGAGGACCGCATCCGCCAGTTGGCAGACACCGACCCGGCAAATGCCGACACCCCGCGCCACCTGTTTTCCGCCGAATACGAACATTTGTCCTACGAAACCCTGATGGAGGAGCGGAAGACCATCCTGCAACTGCGTAACCGGGGGATCATCAATGATGAAGTCCTGCGCCGCATCCAGCGGGACATTGACCTGGCCGAAGCGCGGTTGCGTCATGGAAAAGCGGAAGCCGGAGAATGATTAGCCACAGATGGACACGTAATGGGAATAAGACATAAACTCAAGCTGTTCCCATGGCTGACCCATTCCTGGTGGATTGGAAAGTTGAGTGGACCATCCGACAATGCATGGCTGGAGTTTTCCAATCGTTCCGGCCGAAAAACCTGAAAACCAATGATGAAACTGAATACCTGGCCGCCGCTCACCTTTCTGCTCCTGGTTTCTTCAACCATGTCCCAAGTCGGCAGCCTGCTGGCGGCCGGGAACAGCACCCCCATTGACCGGCAGGCGCTGGTAACGCGACACAACGTCGTATTGACGTCGGCGGATGTGCATTCGCCGTTGTCCGTGGGCAATGGCGAATTTGCTTTCACCGCCGACGTGACGGGACTGCAGACCTTCGAGGGGGACTATCACAATGACATTCCGCTTTCGACCATGGCGCAATGGGGATTTCATACGATGCCCAATCCCAAGGGATTCTCACTGGACAAGTTTCCCCTGAAAATCATAGACACCGGCGGGCGACCGGTCGGTTACTTGTATCAGGAAAACGGTGTCAGTCCGGCGGAATGGCAGCCGGCAGCAGATTACCTTTACGCCAATCCCGGCCGGTTGAATCTCGGACGGCTCGCGCTCGTCTTGAAAACGGCGGATGGGCACGAAGCCCATTTGACGGACTTGCAAGGGATCCATCAGGAACTGGATCTCTGGACCGGGGAGCTGCGCAGCCATTTTAGTTTTGAAGGCGAACCGGTGGATGTCTCGACATGCTGCCATCCGGATCGTGAACTGGTGGCGGTTCAAATTCGTTCCACCCTGATCGCAAAAGGTGGCTTGTCGGTGCTGCTGGCATTTCCTTATGGTTCAGCCGGCTTCGCCGGCAATGGGGCAGACTGGAACCGGCCCACGGCGCATCAGACGGTCATGACGCTCCAGGGCGACCGGCGGGCGGACTTTGTTCGAACACTTGATAACGACCGCTACCATGTGGCTTTGGCGTGGTCGAAGGAAAACCATCTCGCTCCCGACGGCCCCCATCGATATCTGTTGACGGGCAATACCAACGCACAAACGATTGAATTTGTTGCCGCCTTCTCGCAATCGGTTCTCCCGGCGAAGCTGCCAAAAGCGTCCGCCACCCGGGTTGCCGCCGCCGCCATGTGGAAAAAATTCTGGAGCACCGGCGGAGCGATCGATCTTTCACAAAGCAAGGATCCCCGCTGGGAGGAACTGGAACGCCGCATCGTCCTCTCGCAGTATCTCACGCGGATTCAATGCTGTGGTTCGTTGCCGCCGCAGGAGACAGGACTGACCTGCAACAGCTGGTTCGGCAAGTTTCATCTGGAGATGCACTGGTGGCATGCCGCTCACTTTCCGTTGTGGGGTCACAGCGAATTATTGGAGCGCAGCCTTCCCTTTTACCAACGCATCCTGCCCAAGGCCGAAGCGCAGGCGAAAAGCCAGGGCTACGAAGGTGCGCGCTGGCCCAAGTGCGTTGGACCTTCCGGTGATCCCGGGCCGACCTATCTGGAATGCTTCCTGATCTGGCAGCAGCCGCATCCGATTTTCTATGCGGAGCTGTGTTACCGTGACCATCCCAACCGGAAAACGCTCAAACAGTATCAGGAACTCGTATTTGAAACGGCAAAGTTCATGGCCTCCTTTGCCGTCTGGGATACGAATCGCAACCAATACCGCATCGGGCCGCCATTTGCGGATGCGGCGGAGGTTTATTTCGCGGATCATGAACATCAATGGAATCCAACCTTTGAGATCGCTTACTGGCGCTGGGGTTTGGAAGCCGCCCAACGCTGGCGCGAGCGGCTGGGGCTCCCGCGTGAGCAGAAATGGGACGATGTCATTGCCCATCTGCCGCCGTTGGCAACCCGCGATGGTCTCTATGTCGCCGGGGAAACTGCGTCGGATACCTTCACCACACCGGGGCGGAACACGTCTCATCCTTGCATGCTGGCTCCGCTGGGCATGCTCGACGGCACCATGGTGGACCGCGAAACCATGCGGCGCACGTTGCATAAAATGATGGCCGACTGGGATTGGAACAACACCTGGGGTTGGGATTATCCCCTGATCGCCATGACTGCGGCGCGACTGGGTGAAGGCGAAATGGCCATCCAGGCCCTCTTGATGGACCGGAGCAAGAACCATTATCTCGTTAATGGGCACAACCCGCAAGGCGGTCCGACTCTGCCGTTGTATCTGCCCGGCAACGGCGGCCTGTTGTATGCCACGGCATTGATGGCGGCTGGCTGGGACGGGGCACCTGCGGACAAACACGCGCCCGGTTTTCCCGATGACGGCAACTGGGTGGTGAAGTGGGAAGGATTGATGAGAGCACCTTGAGAACGGCGCCAACGGTTAATCCCCTCGGTCTCCAGCTTTCTCAAAGGCGGCAACCCGCTGGTTGCCGGCGGTCACGTCCGCCCGGGTCATGTTGAGGGTCAGGCTGACATGGGCCATTTCCGAACCCTGGTAACCTTGTGCGGCGGCGAGTCGAAACCACTTATAGGCTTCGATCCTTGATTCAGCAGCTTTCGCCGGCACCTGGCTGAAGCTCGCATGGTGGCAACTGTTCCCCAAATTAAACTGGGCACCGGCGTCTCCCTGCTGTGCGGCCTTGACATACCACGCGCGGGATTGGACGGCATCCCGGCGGACTCCCTGTCCGTGGGCATACAGCTCCCCGAGATTGAATTGTGCCCCGGAATGGTTTTGTTCCGCCGCCTTGCGATACCATTCCGCCGCCTGCACGTAATCCGGCATCGTTCCGCCGCTGCCGGCAAATTTCAGCCCCAGGTGGAATTGTACCTCCGCATTCACGCCATCGGCGGCCGATGGGGCTGCTGCCGCAACAGGCTTGTCCGGAGGTGCAAACGTATCGTGGTCAATGGATTTGTCCATGGTTACCCCTAGCACCGTTTGAGGTCAGGCACCACGGACATTTCAATATACTTTCGGGTGTGGGTCCCTCAGTACGGAAAACAGCCCGATTATAGTAGTAAAACTCCTAAAACCTGTAAAAAAGGCGGGCCGATGACCGCAGATTCAGGCGCTGAAAACTGAACACTTGAAACTGAAAACTCACCAAGTTTCTGGCTTCTGACTCCTGAATTCCGTTTTGTCTGCACCATTGGCCAACTTTTTGCGGAAGATGAGCAATCCTCCCAGACCGATGATCAGCAGGCTGCCAGGATGTGGTTCCGGAACGACCTCCAGACCTTGCAACTGAATCATCGCTTCGTCTGTATCTGAGGCCGAACCCGCACCCGTAATCATCGTCAACAGGTACGTGTGAGACGACAGAAAGGCTGTTTCCGGGTCCAATTCAGCCGTTGTGCTCCCAATGCCGCCGGTAGAGATCCAGGGAACCGTTCCATGGCTGCCATTCCAGCCGTAGTTCCATAGGTCGGCATTCGCCGTCACGTCAAACAAATCGACCGAACCGTTGCAATAATAGTATCTCCAGTCAGAGGAAAACAATAGCGACAGCGTTTGGGTTTGATCCGTCAGGGGAGAAAAAGAAATCTGATTCGTTGCCACAGCAGACCCGTGACCGTTAAATACGGCACTGTAAGCCTCCACGCTAATTAAACTGGAACTGGCTCTGGATTCACCCCCTCCATCGTACTGGGCCGGGCCGAGCACGCTCAAGTCGTCGCTGGTCGGCGACGGGGAGATTGTGGGTCTCGACACCGTCGTAAACCAACCGTTGCTAATGTAGGTGGCACTGACGAATGTGCTGAACTGCGCGCTGGACAATTCGACCTGCATGATCGAGGCGCGCGCCGATTCCGCATTCATCAGGGTGAGCACGAGCGCCGTGCAGCACCAGGTGAAAAACGGAGCGACACGCCGGCGGTTGAACAAGGCGGCCACGAAAGGCCGTACTCGACGCTTCATAGGGTATTCCTTTCAATACGCATTCTACCCGGCGACAGCCTTGATCCATTACACCTTCACTTCGTCAACAACCCTCAGGACTATCGCTGTCAAACGGCTTCTGATTATTGCCGGTATAACGCTATGTCGTTCCATAAGCAACTCAAATCCTTCCGAACGCGAGCCGTTTCATTTTTCCGGCCCATTTGCTTTGGGAAAACAAGTTGCATTGCCACGAAAAAGGCACCCGTCCTTCGCAATCCTGATACGGAGGGCAGGCAAAAGACGCAAAAATGTTTAACCACGGATGAACACAGATGAACACGGATTCAAACCAGCGCCTGCTTAATCCTCCGCACGACTTTGTCCGGTCCGGACTTTAGCCTTTGAACTTTAGCGTTCAGCCTTGCCGAAGTTCCATGACTCGAATCAGAATGAGGCTGTGACCACGACCCCATTCGATCTTAAAGCCCGGGCGCACCAGGCCATGCTGGAGGAAAAATTCCAGCCGGATTTTCCGCCTGCAGTTGCCCGTGAAGTACAGGCCCTCAATCAACGGGCGCCCATCAATCCCGGACCCGCGACGCGTGACCTCCGTTCGCTGCTTTGGTCGTCCATCGACAACGACAGCTCCCGGGATCTGGACCAGGTCGAATTTGTTGACCGGCTTGCGGATGGCACCGTGCGCCTGCTGGTGGGGATTGCCGATGTGGACGCCTCCGTCCCCAAAGAGTCCGCCACGGACCAGCACGCCGCAGCGGAGTCCACCTCGGTTTACACCGGCGTGGCGACTTTCCCCATGTTGCCACCCGAACTTTCCACGGACCGGACTTCATTGCTGGACGCGCAGGACCGTGTTTCCATCGTCATCGAGCTGCATATCCTCGATTCGGGTGACGTGCAGGCCCGTGACGTCTATCCGGCCTGGCTGCGCAACCGTGCGAAACTGGCTTACAGCTCGACCGGCGCCTGGCTGGAAGGGCGCGGGCCAATCCCGCCGGCGGTTGCCACCGTGCCAGGCATGGAAGCGCAACTTCGCCTGCAACAGGAGACATCCGAAAAGTTGCTGGGCATCCGCAAACTGCACGGGGCGCTCACGTTCGAGTCGGTCGAAACCACGCCGGTGCTGCAAAATGGCGAAGTAAAAGAGCTGGCCGTCAGCCATCGCACAGCGGCCGACGACATCATCGAAAGCTTCATGGTGGCCGCCAATGTAGCCATGGCGCAGTATCTCAAAGCCAAAGGTTCTCTCTCCATCCGCCGGGTGGTGCGGACGCCGAAACGTTGGGACCGCATCCAGGCCATCGCTGCACAATTCGGCGTCCAGCTTCCGGCCACGCCCGACCCGCGCGCGTTGTCCACGTTCCTCGACCAGCGCAAGGCTGCCGATCCCGGGCATTTTCAGGACCTTTCACTCTCCGTGGTGAAACTGCTCGGGCCGGGCGAATACATCGTGGAACCGCCCGGCGGCGAACACGAAGGTCACTTCGGACTGGCCGAGAACGATTACACCCATTCCACCGCGCCCAATCGCCGCTACGCCGACCTGGTCACGCAACGATTGCTCAAGGCCACCCTCGCCGGCGGCCCGGCTCCCTATCCGGAATCCGACTTGCGGGCCATCGCCGCTCATTGCACCGAACGTGAGGATGCCGCCCGGAAAGTGGAGCGCCTGATGCGCAAAGTGGCCGCCGCCTGCCTGTTGTGCCGGCGTATCGGAGAAATGTTCGACGGCGTCATCACGGGTGCGTCGCCCAAAGGCACTTACGTTCGGCTGCTGAAATTTCCCGCCGAAGGCATGGTGGTCAGGGGCGCGCACGGACTCGACGTCGGCGACACCGTGCGGGTCCGGCTGACATCGGTGGACGTGGCCAAAGGCTTCATTGATTTCGAAAAAACATAAGCCCCCAGTCTGCTCTGTCCCCATTCAGCATTTGGCCTTTAGCGTTTAGCCTTGGTAAAGCGTGTTCCCACACGCGCACCACCTTCCATCCGGCGCGGCGCAGGGTGCGAGTTACCAGCCGGTCGCGGGTTTTGTTGCCAGCCAGTTTCTTTTTCCAGAATGCGGCATTATTCCGCGGCTTGGTCGCGTGTTTGGGACATCCATGCCAGAAGCAGCCGTCCACGAACAGTGCGAGCCGCACCTGCCTGAAAACAAAATCGGGTTTGACGCGAAAGGTAGGGCGCGTCACTCCGTGCGCGCCGCTTCTCCGCAATCCACATTCCGCAATCCTGTAGCGTCCCGCCAAACATATCGTCTTATAATTGGACAAATTAGTTCGCTTCAGCTATAACCCTGATGAGGGCCGAAGAAAATTGGGGTTTCCACCGGCGCCGGGGGTTGTGGCGGTGGTGATTCTGCCGGCTGCTGGATTGGGCGGATCGGCACGGCAGGAGGATCAGTTCAGAACGAGGAACCTTTCATGAATGACGCATATAACAGGCTGCGACGCCTTTCGCCGGAACGCGCCTGTTCCCGCCTGGCCAATTCAAAAGGAAATCCTGTTGCCCGACAGACGGTGCCAGCGTGGATGCGGCCAGCGGGCTTGCTGCTGGCTTTGTTGGTATGCACCTGTGCCGGACGGGTGAACGCGCAATTTCTCTACACGACGAATGCAGGTTCGCTCACGCTGACGGAATACACCGGCATCGGCGGAGTGGTGGTGGTTCCCGCGCAAGTGAACGGGTTGCCGGTAACGGCGATTGGAACGGGCGCATTCGCCGGGGCCGACGGACTGATGAGCG
>Ga0265338_10005172_pt1 | contig 17141 bp, 13 predicted proteins | sample 42126metaG_FD_193579 | JGI IMG/M metagenome (GOLD analysis project Ga0265338, IMG submission 193579) | Rhizosphere microbial communities from Carex aquatilis grown in University of Washington, Seatle, WA, United States - 4-21-26 metaG | ecosystem: Host-associated > Plants > Roots > Rhizosphere... | reverse complement strand
CCCGGTTGCGGCGCACGGTCTCCTTCAGCACCACCTCGAGGGAGGCGCGGCCCATCGGGCGCTCGATCTGCAGCTCACCGAGACTGCGCTCCAGGCGCTCGAAGTGGCCGGCGCCATCGCCGAGCTCGCCGCCCAGCACGGCCCAGACCTCATAGACCCCGTCAGCGAACTGGTAGCCGCGATCCTCGATATGCACCGCCGCCTCGCCGTGCGGGACGAAGCGGCCGTTGACGTAGGCGATGCGGCTCATAGGGCGTCGACCTCATCCAGGGCCCGGGCGCCGCCGAAGCCGAGGGACTTCAATTTGCGGTGCAGGGCCGAGCGCTCCATGCCGATGAAGGCGGCGGTGCGCGAGATGTTGCCGCCGAAGCGCATGATCTGCGCCCCCAGGTATTCCCGCTCGAACAGCTCCCGCGCCTCGCGCAGCGGCAGGGCGATGATCCGCTCGGCGCCCAGGCCGCCGGTAGGCGTCTGAGTCGAGGTGTCGATGGGCAGCAAGTCGGCGGTCACAGGCTCGCTGGGATCGCCGGGCGTCAGGATCAGGATGCGCTCGATGACGTTGCGCAGCTGGCGGACGTTGCCGGGCCAGGACTGCACCTGCATGGTGGCGATGGCGTCGTCGGCGAATACCCGGCGCGGCAGGCCCGAGGCGGCGCCGATGCGTTCGACGCAGTCGCGGATCAGGTCGGGGATGTCCTCGCGGCGCTCCTCCAGCCCAGGAACACGCAGTGGCACCACGTTTAGCCGGTGGAACAGGTCCTCGCGGAAGCGGCCGGCGGCGATTTCCTCGCGCAGATCCCGCGACGACGACGAGATCACCCGCACGTCCACCTGCACATCGGTATCGCCGCCCACGCGACGGAAGCGCTGGTCCACCAGCACGCGCAGGATGCGGCCCTGGCTCTCGCGCGGCATGTCGGCCACCTCGTCGAGGTAAAGCGTGCCGCCGTGGGCGCGTTCGAACACGCCGATCTTGCGTGGTCGGCCGCCCTCCCCTTCCTCGCCGAACAGCTCCAGGTCCATGCGCTCGGGGGTCATGCCGGCGGCGCTGACCGCGACGAATTCGGCCTTGGCCCGGGGACTGGCGTCGTGGATCAGCCGCGCCGAGGTCTCTTTGCCGGCGCCGGCGGGCCCGGCGATGAGAATGCGGCTGTTGGCCTGGGCCACCTTGGCGATCATCTGGCGCAGATGCTGGGCGGCCGCGGAGGCGCCGGGGAAGCCGTCCGGCGAAGCGGTCAGGGTCTTTAGACGGCGGTTCTCGCGGCGCAGGCTGGCGGCTTCCAGCGCCCGCTCCACCACCAACAGCAAACGGTCGGACTTGAACGGCTTCTCCAGAAACTCGTAGGCGCCGCGCTTGATGGCGCTGACAGCCGTCTCGATGTTGCCGTGGCCGGAGATCATGATGACCGGCATGTCGCGGTCCAGACCCTTGACCAGGTCGAGCAGCTCCAGCCCGTCCATGCCGCCGCCCTGCATCCAGATATCCAGGATCAGCAGTGACGGCTGACGCGCGCCGATGGCGGCCAGAGCCTCCTCGGAATCGCCGGCGGTGCGCACGGCGTAGCCTTCGTCGGACAGGATGCCGGCCACCTGCTCTCGGATGTCGGCTTCGTCGTCCACAATCAAAACATCGGCGGCCATGACGGTCAGGCGTCCTTCAATGCAGGCGCGGCCGCGGGGGCTGCGGCGGTTACGGGCGGTGGGGTGAGCGGCAGGCGCAGACAGATGCGCGCGCCGGGGAGTTGGCGGGCGTCGGCGAGGGTCAGTTCCCCGCCGTGCTCCTCCATGATGCGTTCGACGATAGCGAGGCCGAGGCCGGTGCCCTTCTCGCGGGTGGTGACGTAAGGCTCGGTGAGGCGGCCGCGATCCTTGGCGGGCAGACCGATCCCGTTGTCCTCGATCTCGAACGCCACGCTGTCGCGCTCGACAATCAGCCGAGCGGTGATGTGACCGGGCTCGGGCGAGCGCTTGCGGCGGGTGGCGATGGCCTCGCCGGCGTTCTTCAGGAGATTGGTCAGCGCCTGTCCGACCATGCGCTCGTCGCAGACCACGCTGACCGGCGCATCCGGCTCGACCAGCTCGATCTGCACGTCCGGATCGGCGACGCGCTGGGCGAACACGGCCTGGCGCAGCAGCTCGGCGGCATCGTTGGTGGCGAAGCGCGGCGCGGGCATGCGGGCGAAGGCGGAGAACTCGTCGACCATACGGCCGATGTCGCCCACCTGGCGGATAATGGTCTCGGTGCAGCGGTCGAAGGTCTCCACGTCCTCCGTCACCTCCTTGCGGAACTTGCGCCGCAGGCGTTCGGCGGAGAGCTGGATCGGGGTCAGCGGGTTCTTGATCTCGTGGGCGATGCGCCGGGCGACGTCCTTCCAGGCGGCGTTGCGCTGGGCGGTGACCAGGCGGGTGATGTCGTCGAAGGTCAGCACCAAGCCGTCGGTGTTGTGGCCGATGCGCAGGCGCAGGCGGCGGGTCTCGCCGCCACGAGAAATGTCGACATCTTCCTCGACCTCGAGGCCGGTGCGCCCGACGCGCTCGACGATATCCTGGAACTCCGGCACAAGGTCGCGGAGCGGCCGGCCGAGCCGGGCTTCGGGCAGCTCCAGCAGGGATGCGGCCTGACGATTGGCGACCGAGACACGGCCGGCGGTATCGACGCCGATCACCCCGGCGCTGACCCCGAACAAAACCGTCTCGACGAACTGGCGGCCGGACTCCGCGTCCTTGTGGGCGGTGACCAGCTGGCGTTGCTGAGCTTCCAGGTCGCTGGTCATGCGGTTGAAGGCGCGCGACAGCACGGCGATCTCCTCGGGGTCGGACAGGGTGTCGACCCGCACCGAGAGGTCGCCGGAGGAGACCCGTCCGGCCGCCTGCACCAGCCGCGCCACCGGAGCGGCGATGCTGCTGGCCGCCGACATGCCCACCGAGACCGCCGCCAGCAGCACCCACAGCACCACGTCGAAGTAGCTGAGGAAGAAGCCAAAGCGGATGCGGTCGCGGGCGGCGCGCGCCTCGCGATAGGCGCCGATTGCGGCGCTGGCCTCGCGCAGGTGGTTGAACACGCCCGGTTCCACCGGCCAGACCACATACAGGTAGGTGTCGCGGAACGACTTCAACCGGTAGAGGCCGCGGAACAGGTCGGCCTGTTCGAACTGCTGCGCCTCGATGTCCCCTTCGTTGGCCACCTGGAAGGCGTGGGCCGAGGGCATCAGGAAGGCCGGCCCGTCGTTGGAGAGCGTGCTGGCCAGCACCCGGCCGCGGCTGTCGATCACGTAGGCGGCGACGAAGCCGTTGTCGTCGGCCTGCTGGCGCAGGTACTGCGAAAAGACGACCGGGGAGTTGGCCAGCTCCGAGGCGCCGACGCTCTCCACGTCGCGGGCCAAGAGCGCGGTGTGGTCGCCGATATTGGCGCGCTGCTCGCCGATGTAGGAGAGCGCCACTTTGCCGGACGTCGCCACCATGGTCTCGACGTTGGCCTTGAACCAACTCTCGACACCGCGCGTGACCAGGACGCCGAAGAACAGAGCCACGATCAGCGCCGGCACGACGGCGGCGGCGGCGAACAGGGTGACGAAGCGCAGGTGCAGCCGCGCGCCGGGGTCTTCCGGCTGGCCGGCCACGAGCCTCATGGTGCGCCAGACGATCAGCGCGCCCAGGCCCAGCATCAGAGCCAGGTCGATCCACAGCAGGGTCAGCACCAGCTGGCTGGCGGGGCCGAGCGGGCCGGAGAGACTTGGCGAGGAGCCCAGGCCCACCGCCGCAGCGGTGAGCGCGCCCGAGACCGCGTAGCCGGTTCCGATCACCAGCCGCGAGTCCAGCTTCGCCAGCCAACCGCGGGCGAAGCCCAGGCTCGGCGGGTAAAGCAACGCGCGGTCTGACTCCATGGGTGAACCTAAGGCGGACTGTGCCCCAATTTCAACACCCTATGTGGCCGGAATACGTCAGCGTCGTCCGCGGGCCATGGAAACCCCAAGCTCCTGGATCTTCTTGCGCAGGGTATTGCGGTTCAAACCCAGCACCTCGGCGGCCCGCACCTGATTGCCGCGCGTCGCCGCCAGGGTGAGCTGAATCAGCGGACGCTCGATGTCTTCCAGCACCCGATCATAGAGGCCCACCGGCGGCACGCCGTCCGGCTGGTCGGCGAAATAGGACGCCAAGTGGCGTTCGACGAGAGCCGAGAGAGTCAGCGGCCCCTCCTCGCCGACGACGGAAGTGGTCTGCTCCGAGAGCTCGCGCTCGATGATCCGCGCGGTGATCATCTCCTCGGCGTAGAGGGCGCAGATGCGGCGGATCAGGTTTTCCAGCTCGCGGACGTTGCCGGGCCATGGGTGCGCCTTCAGCCGCTCCAGGGCGCTGCTGTCGATGGTCTTGGCCGGCAGGCCCTCGCGGTTGGCGCGCAGCAGGAAGGCGCGGGCGAGGTCCGGGATGTCTTCGGTGCGTTCGCGCAGCGGCGGCAGGCGCACCGGCGCGACGTTGAGACGGAAATAGAGGTCCTCGCGGAACAGTCCCTCGCGGATCAGGCCGCGCAGGTCGCGGTTGGCGGCAGCGATGACCCGGACGTTGGGCTTGCGGCCGGTGCGCGGATTGATCGCCGGCTCGGCGCCGTCGAAGACGCGCAGCAGCCGGGTCTGCGCGTCGAGGGGCATGTCGCCGATCTCGTCGAGGAATAGAGTGCCGCCATCGGCCTCCACCAGCTTGCCGAAGTCGCCGTCACCCTTGCCGAACAACTCGGTTTCCACCCGTTCGCGCGGCACCGCGGCCAAGTTGATGACCACGAACTTGCCGTCGCGGCGGCGGCCGAGATCGTGGAGGGCGCGGGCGACCAGCTCCTTGCCGGCGCCGGATTCGCCCAGGATCAGCACGGTCAGGTCCGCGCCCACCAGGCGCGCGATGGTGCGATACACCTCCTGCATCGGCGCCGAGCGGCCGATCAGCGGCAGACGCTCGTCGCGCATCGCCCGCGCCTGCGCCCGAGCCGCCTCGCTGTCGGCCGGCTTCGCCAGGGCGCGACGCGCGGTCATGGTCATGTCGTCGAGGTCGAACGGCTTGGGGATGTAGTCGAAAGCGCCGACGTCGGCGGCGTTGACGGCGGTGAGTAGGGTGTTCTGCGCGCTCATCACGATCACCGGCAGCTTCGGGCGCTGCTTGCGGATGCGGGGCAACACGTCGAAGACGGTCTCGTCGGGCATCACCACGTCGGTGATGACCAGATCACCCTCCCCGTCCGACACCCATTTCAGCAGGGTGGTGGCGTTGCCGGTGGCCCGGACCTGGTAGCCCAGCCGGGTGAAGGCCTGGCTGAGCACGAGCCGTATGGAGCTGTCGTCGTCGGCGATCAGGATCTTCTGCGGCTGCGCGCTCATCAACTCACCAACAAATCGCCGGGCGCGGGCGCCGCCGGCAAAAGGACGCGGAACATCGTCCGCCCGGGCTCGGATTCGAAGTCGATCAGTCCGCCGTGGCCGGCGACCAGCTTGGCCACCAGCGCCAGGCCCAGGCCGACGCCGTTGGCCTTGGAGGAGACGAAGGGCTCGAACAGGTGGTCGCGCAGGTGGGGCGGTACGCCCGGGCCATTGTCCTGAACCCGCACTTCCAGCGGCGCGCCCTGGGCCGCCTTGCCGCCCTCGGCCTTGACCCGGACGCCGTGACGATAGGCGGTGGTGATCAGAACCTCGCCGCGCCCGTCGCGCCGGGCATGGGCGGCCTCGGCGGCGTTTTTCACCAAGTTGAGGAAGATCTGGATCAGCTGATCCTCTTCGCCCCAGACCAGCGGCAGGGAGGGATCGTAACTCTCGCGCAGCAGCAGTCCCTCGGCGACGCCATTGGCGGCCAGAGCGCGCACCCGGTCCATGACCTGGTGGATGTTGACCCCCGACCGTTCCGGCGGCGCGTCGTCGGAGAAAGCTTCCATGCGATCCACCAGGCGGCGGATGCGATCGGTCTCGTCGACGATCAACTGCGCCAGCGGCACGTCCTGGGCCGCGGCGCCGCCCTTCAGCAATTGCGCCGCGCCCCGGATCCCGGCCAGTGGGTTCTTGATCTCGTGGGCCAGCATGCGGCCGAGCCCCACCACGGAGCGCAGGCCCGCGACGTCGCCCGAACGATCGACCCCAGGCGCGCCGCTCTTCACGTGCAAGGTCAGCAGCACCGCACCGTCCCCCAGCGGCGCCGCGGCGCCGTCGGCTTCGAAGGCCGGATGGCCGAAGAGCGCGATGTCGATGCCGCGCTCGCGAACGGCGCCGTCTTCAGCGATGGCGCGGTTGATTAAGGTTACGAGCGCGGAGTCCGCCGGCAAGGCGGCCTTGAAGCGCCCGCGGGCCAGCAACGCCAGCCCTTGGCCGAACAGCGCCTCGGCCGCCTCATTGGCGGCCACGAGAGCGCCTTCGCTATCGACGACCATCGCGGGCTCTGGAATCAGCTCGAAGGCCAGCGCCTTCAGGCTGTCCATCACCCGTCGGTCGGCATGCGACCTGACACGAGTTTCTGTCATACCCCCGTCAACGCTTGTGCGTTGCTCATTTTATAAACACCCCACTAGCCACGTTTTTAGGCATATTGTGCGGCGCCGTAAAGCCTGGACTTGCGAGGCTTGCCGCTCCAGACAGCGGCCATGCGATTCCGAAGCGTGATCGTGGCCGCCGGCGTGGGCGCCAGAGCCGGCCCTGGCGAGGCCAAGCAGTGGCGTATGCTCGCCGGCAAACCCGTCGCCCGCTGGTCGGCCGAGGCGTTGCTGGCGGCCGGGACGGACGGGCTGGTGGTGGTGATCGGCGCCGGCCAGGCCGAAATCGCGCGGGCGGCGTTCGCGGGCTTGGATGTGCGGTTCGTCGAGGGCGGCGCGGCGCGATCGGACTCGGTGAAGGCCGGGCTGGCGGCGCTGGGCGGTGGCGACGATGCGGTCGTGCTGATCCACGACGCCGCGCGGCCGCTGCTGAAGGCCGAGCACCTACAGCGCCTGCTGACCGCGCTGGAGACATCGCCTGCCGCCATCCTCGCCCTGCCCCTCGCCGACACGCTGAAGCGCGAGGATGGGGCTGGGCGTATCGTCGAGACCCCGTCCCGGGCCAACCTCTGGCGGGCGCAGACGCCGCAAGGCTTCCGGCTCGGCGCGATCAAGGCCGCGTACGCCGCGTGGGCGGATACGGGCGAGCCAACCGACGAAGCCATGGTCATCGAGCGCGCTGGCGGCGAGGTCGCTCTGGTCCCCGGCGATCCGGGCCTCGCCAAGCTGACCTATCCGGAGGACTTCGCCATGGCCGAGCAACTGGCCGGCGCCACGCGGAGCATCCGTGTGGGCCAGGGCCTCGACGCCCATCGCTTCGGTCCGGGAGACACCGTCTGGCTCTGCGGGATCGCCATTCCCCATACCCACGCGCTCGTCGGCCATTCTGACGCGGATGCGGGCCTGCACGCGCTCACCGACGCTATCCTGGGCGCGATCGGCGAAGGCGATATCGGCGACCATTTTCCGCCCACGGATCCGAAATGGCGCGGCGCCTCGTCCGACCAGTTCCTCACCCACGCCGTGTCGCTGGTGACCGGCCGTGGCGGCCGGGTGGTCAATGTCGATGTGACACTGGTGTGCGAGCGGCCGAAGATCAAACCGCACCGCGAGGCCATGCGGGCGCGGCTCGCCGAGCTGCTCGCCCTGCCCCTCTCCGCCGTCAGCGTGAAGGCGACGACCATGGAAGGCATGGGCTTCACCGGGCGCGAAGAGGGCCTGGCCGCGCAGGCGGTGGCGACGGTGGAGCTACCAGCGTAGTAAGGCCCTCCCCTATCCGTCTGGAGCCCGCGATGTTTTCCCTCGAGATCGAGACCCTGGCCCGGCTGGTGATCGACGACGCCCGCGAGCGCAACCTGCGCATCGTCACCGCCGAAAGCTGCACCGGCGGGCTGGTGGCCGGGGCGCTTTGCGCGGTGGCCGGGGCCTCAGACGTGTTCGAGCGCGGCTATGTCTCCTATTCCAACCGCGCCAAGCAGGAGCAGCTGGGCGTCTCCGGCGACATGATCGCCGACCTGGGGGCGGTGTCGGAGCCGGTGGCGCGGATGATGGCCGAGGGCGCGCTAGAGAACAGCCACGCCCACGTCTCCGTCGCCATCACCGGCGTCGCCGGGCCCGGTGGCGGCACGCCGCTGAAGCCGGTGGGCACGGTGCATTTCGCCACCGCCCGCGCCAACCAGTCGGTCTATCACCGGCACGAGTTCTTCGAGCTCGATGGGCGCGAGGAGATCCAGCTGGCCTCGGTGCAGATCGCGCTGGAGATGCTGCGCGAGCGGTTGCGCTGACCGCTCAGACCCAGCGGTCCGGCCCGGTGGCGAAACTGTGCTGGAGCACCGCGTTCGGATCGCCCTTCAACACTTCGAAACGCGTCGCCGGGCCGTCGCGACGGAAGCTGAGGTCGAAGATCTGGCTGCCCACGCGCAGGTCGCGGACCGTCAGGTCGGGCAGCCAGTCCGGCAGCGCCGGATCGAGGTAGAGTTTGCCGGCCGCCGCGTCGGGCTGGAAGCCCACCAGCATCTGCAGAATGGCGAAGCAGGAGCCGGCAGCCCAGCCCTGCGGGGTGTTGGCGCCGAGGTACTGCACCGGGAAGTTGCTCGCGTCGCGCGCCAGGCCTGAATAGAGTTCCGGCATCTGGTGACCGGCGAAGAAGGCCGCGGCCTCGCTGATATCTCGGGCGATGCGGTTGGCCTCATCCGCAAAGCCGTAGCGGCGGAAGCCGATGGAAATCATCGCATTGTCGTGCGGCCAGACCGAGCCGGTCTGGTAGGCAAAGGGGTTGTAGGCCGGGTGGTCGGAGGACAGGGTGCGGATGCCCCAGCCGCTCCACATGTCAGGCGCGGTCAGGCGTTTCACCACGCGTCCCGCACGTTCCTGCGGCACGATGCCGGACCACAGACACAGCCCCGGGTTGGAGGCGACGCTCATCACCCGCTTCTTCTCCCCGTCGAGACAGAAGGCGTAGAAACCCTCCTTCTCGTCCCAGAAGGCGTCGTTGAAACGTTCGAAAAGGGCCTTTGCCTTGCGCCGCAGCGTGCGAGCGCGGGCGTCCTTGCCCAGGGCCTCGAACACCTGCGCCATGCGCAGCCAGGCGTCGTAGACATAGCCCTGCAGCTCCACCAGCGCCTTCGGACCCTTCACCAGCGAGCCGTCGGGATAGACCAGAGCCTCGCCGGCGTCCTTCCAGCCCTGGTTCTCGTAGCCGGCGCTGGAGCGCGTGGCGTATTCCTGGAAGCCGTCGCCGTCGCGATCGCCGTAGTGGTCGATCCAGGCCAGGCACTTCTCCGCCGCGGGCAAGAAGCGCCTCACCAGATCGAGGTCGCCCGTGCATCGCCAGGCGCTGTGCAAGACGATCAGGTAGAGGATCGTGGCGTCGGCGGTGCCGTAGTAGGGCGTGTGCGGAATGAGCTTGAGGTGGGCCAGTTCACCGCGCCGCAGCTCGTGCATGATCTTGCCCGGTTCGGCGTCGCGATAGTCGTCGCGCTTCTTGGCCTGGTAGCGCGCCAGCACCTCCAGCGCCCCCACGGCGAAGTCCGGATAGACCATGGCGTTCTGCAGCGACACGATCAGGCTGTCGCGGCCAAAGAGCGCCACGAACCAGGGCACGCCGCCGGCCGGCACGAACTGCAGATGATCGGTGCCCTCGATAGGCAGCCGCAGTGAGGCCATGTCGTCGCGCGACTGGGCGTAGAAGCTCCAGAAGTGCTCGTTGCTGGTCTGAATCTTCAGGGCCGCGTCGCGCCAGTCGCCGAGCCGCAGCTGGGCGCTGGCCTTGCCGGCGCTGGCGATGCAGTGATCGGGCGCTTCATCAACGCTCCGACCGTCGCCGATCGAGTACAGCAGGCAGCAATGCCAGCCTTCACCCGGTTCCAGCGCGATCTGGAAGCTGATCCGCCCGTTGGCATAGACCGGCTTGGAGCCGGCTCTGCGCATGCTCACCGTGAGGGTGCGGACGAAGTCCTTGTTGCGATAGCTCGTCTTGAGGCGTGCGTCTTTCTGCGACCAGGTGGTGGTGATGCGGCCGCGCCGGACGATGGCGCCCGACTTCACCTCGAACAGGTCCGCGAAGTCGCTGCGCACCACCAGTTCGAGATTGAACTGCACCTTGGTCATGCCGTGGTTGAACAGGTCGAGGTCCTCATGCAGGCCGCCGCCGATGGAACGGCCGACTTCCAGGCCGAGGGTCCCCGCCGGCACGGTCCCGATCTCGGTGTTGAGCTTGCGGTTGGTGAGGAAGATGCGGGCGGCATAGTGGGCGACGGCGCCGCTGTTGAGCAGGTTCCACGGCTCGCCGTTGGCGAATATCTGCCAGACCGAGACCACGCGGGTGTCGGAGTGGTAGAACCCTTTGTCGGTGGGCCAGCCGATGCCGCCGTCCTGCTCGGTGATGAGAATCCCGTAGCCCTGGTTGATCGCCAGCCTCGGCGGTCCGACGGTGATCTCAAGCGGCATTGGCGGACTCGCGAACGGAATCGATCGTCGCGGCCGGCTGGGCGACGCTGAAGCTAGCTAACGCAGAAGATGCGCATAGGTTCGCGCGCGGAACCGTAGAGGCCATCGCCCGTTGCGCGGAGGAAGTCGCGCTGTCAGACGACGCGCCAAGCCGAGGGCGCGCGATGTCCACTCAAGGGGCGGAAGAGCCAAACGCCACGGGCGGGGCTGCGCGGCGGCCGGCCTCCCCGATCGCACCGGCGGACCCTTGCGCCCTGGTGATCTTCGGCGCCGGCGGCGACCTGACCCAGCGCCTGGTGGTTCCGGCTCTGTACAATCTCTCCAGCACCGGTGTGCTACCCGAACATTTCGCGCTTGTCGGCGTCGACCTAGCCGAGGGAACCGCCGAGAGTTGGCGCGATCACCTGCACGCCTCGTTGCAGAGCTTCGTTGGGGCGACGGGAGCCGAGTTCAGCATCGATGCCATTGATGAGGCGGCCTGGGCGCGTCTGTCGGGCGCGATGTCCTACGTACAGGGCGACCTCACCCAGCCCGGCCTCTACGCCAAGATCGGCGAGGCGCTGGCCAAGGCCGAGACCGCGCATGGGACCAAGGGCAACGTCATCTTCTATCTCGCGGTAGCAGACCGGTTCTTCGGCACGGTGGTGGACGAACTCGCCGCGGCGAAGCTCACCGACCAGCAGCCGGATGCCGACGGCAAGCCGGCCTTCTGGCGCCGCGTGGTGATCGAGAAGCCGTTCGGCCACGACCTGGCGTCGGCCAAGGCGCTGAACGCCCGCATCCTGCGGACGCTGGGCGAGGATCAGATCTTCCGGATCGACCACTTCCTGGGCAAGGACACCGTCCAGAACATCATGGCGCTGCGCTTCGCCAACGGCCTGTTCGAACCGATCTGGAACCGCGAACGCATCGACCATGTGCAGATCACCGTCGCCGAGACGGTGGGGGTCGAGGGACGCGGGAAGTTCTATGAGCCCACCGGCGCGCTGCGCGACATGGTGCCGAACCACGTGTTCAGCCTGGTGGCGCTCCTGGCCATGGAGCCGCCGACCGGCTTTGACGCCGCCGCGATCCGCTCGAAGAAGGCCGAGGTGTTCCAGGCCATGCCGGCTGCCAAACCGGAGGCGGCGGTTCGGGGCCAATACGGGGCGGGGTCGGTCTTGGGAAAGCCCGCGAAAGCCTACCGGGACGAGCCGAACGTGGCGGCGGACTCGCGCACCGAGACCTATGTCGCCTTGCAGCTCGCCATCGACAACTGGCGCTGGGCCGGGGTGCCGTTCTACCTGCGCACCGGCAAGCATCTGTCGCAGCGGTGGACCGAGATCGCGGTGTGCTTCAAGCAGGCCCCGGCCGCGCCGTTCAGGGACACGCCCGTCACCGCGCTCACGCCCAACTGGCTGGTGCTGCGCCTGGCGCCCGACGAGGGCATCTCGCTACAGTTCGAGGCCAAGCGGCCGGGGCTGGCGATGGACCTTGCCCCGGTGAAGATGGACTTTCGCTACGACGACTGGTTCGCGCCGGCCTCCAACGTGGGCTACGAGACGCTGCTTTATGACGTGATGATCGGCGATCCGACGTTGTTCATGCGCGCTGACATGGTCGAGGACGCCTGGCGCATCGTGCAGCCCGTGCTGGACGCGTGGGCGGCCCAGACACCTGACTTCCCCAACTACGCCTCGGGCTCGGACGGTCCCGCTGACGCCGACGCCTTGATCGGTCGCGACGGACATCGCGCCTGGCGGCCCATCGGCGCCGACCCTGTCGTTAAGCCCTCGTGAGCGCCCGGCCCGACATCCGGCTGCTGCTGGCCGATGTGGATGGCACGCTGGTGACCCACGATCATGTGCTGACCCCGGCGGCGAAGGCCGCGGTCGCCGATCTGGGCGAGGCCGGCATCGCCTTCGCCATCACCAGCGGTCGCCCGCCGCGCGGGATGGGCATGCTGATCGAGCCGCTGGCGATCACCCAGCCCATCGCCGGCTTCAACGGCGGGGTTTTCGTGCATCCCGATCTCTCGGTGATCGAGACCCATCTGCTCGACCCCGCTGCCGCGAAAAAGACGCTGGATCTCATCCTCGGCCAGGGCCTGGACGCTTGGGTCTACACCGAGACTGAGTGGCTGATCCGCGATCCCAACGCCCCCCACGTGGCCCGCGAGGCCGGGACCGTGCAGTTCGACGCCAGGGTGGTGCCAGCCTTCACCGATGAGCATCTCGCGCACGCGGTAAAGATCGTCGGCATTTCCGACGACCTGGAGAAGGTCGCTGCCTGCGAGACAGCGGCGCAGAAGGCGCTGGGCGACACCGCCAGCGCCGCCCGCTCCCAGCCCTACTACCTCGACGTCACCAACCCGCGGGCCAACAAGGGCGGCGTCGTCACCACGCTGTCGAAGATGCTCAGCATCCCGCCGGCCCAGATCGCCACCATCGGCGACATGCCCAATGACGTGCTGATGTTCAAAAAGAGCGGCGTCTCCATCGCCATGGGTAACGCCAGCGATCAGGTGAAGGCGCAGGCGACCGCGGTCACCGACAGCAACGAGGCTGACGGCTTCGCCAAGGCGGTGCGCCGGTTCGTGCTGGGAACGGGCGCCGGATGATCGCGGTGGTGATGGGCGTCTCGGCTTCCGGCAAGACCACCATCGGCGAACTGGCGGCCGCCAAGCTGGGCTGTGAGTTCCAGGAGGGCGACGATCTGCATCCGCCCGCCAATGTCGCCAAGATGCGCGCCGGCGAGCCGCTGACCGACGCCGACCGGGCGCCCTGGCTGGCGCGGATCGCGGCGAAGATCGATGACTGGCGCGCCCGCGACGTGTGCGGCGTCGTCGCCTGCTCGGCCTTGAAGCGCAGCTACCGCGACGTGCTGATCGGCAAGCGACGTGACGTGACGCTGGTCTATCTGAAGGGCTCCTACGAGCTGATCCATCGGCGCATGGCGGCGCGCAAGGGCCACTTCATGCCGCTGAGTCTGCTGCGCAGCCAGTTCGACACCCTTGAGGAGCCGACGCCGGACGAGCATCCCCTGGTCATCAGGATCGGCGGCAGAGCGCAGACCGTTGCGGACGAACTGGCGCGGCGGCTGAAAGCGCGAACGACGGCTCAGGCGCCGAGGGCGTAGAGCGCCTGAGCGGCCGCGAGGTCCTGCACGATGTGGCCGAGCGATTTGTAGACGGTGATTTGGTCGGCGGACTCACGGCCGGGAATGGCGCCGTCCAGCACCTGGCCGATCTCGCCGACGACGTGGTCGTCGCCCACCAGCCCGGCGGACTTGGCGCGCAAGAACTCGGCGCCCTGGGCCAGCACCCCCTCGCGGTGATCCGCGATGAAGCGCGAGGCCGCCACCAGGTCGTTGTCCACCTCGGCGGGACCGGCATAGCTGGAGCCGACGACGTTGATGTGGGTTCCGGGCGCCAGCCAGCGGCCAAGCAGGATCGGCTCGGCCGCGGCCGTCAGGGTACAGACGATATCCGCATCGGCGACGGCGGCCTGGGCGGAGGGTCGGGCGGCGACTGGAATGCCAAGCTCCGCGCTCATCCGGTCGGCGAAGGCCTGAGTCCGCTCGGCTGAACGGCCCCAAACGCTGATCTCAGTCAGCGGACGCACCTGCGAGATGGCGCGGGCATGGGTGGCGGCCTGTTCGCCGTAGCCGAGCAGCGCCACGTGCGTGGCGTCGGGCCGGGCCAGCGCGTCGGTGGCGACGGCGCTGGCGGCGCCGGTGCGGATGGCGGTGACTTCGCCGGCGTGGATCACGCACACCGCCTCGCCGCCCTCCCCGTCGAACAGCACGATCACGCCCTGATGCGACTGGCGGCCCTTGGCGAAGTTGTCGGGGAAGACGCTGATCAGCTTGGCGCCAAACACCGCTCGCTCGCCCAGCGCGCCCGGCATCACCCCGAACAGACGACCGCCGCCCAGCGCGATGATGGAGCGCAGCAGCTGGCGCGTCTCGCCGCGCCAGAGCGCGATCATTGCCTGGCGCACCAGCGGAATGCAGACCTCGTAGGTGAGCCGCTCCCGAACTTCCTCGCGCTCGATCAGCCGCATGCCGGTCTCCGAATCGCGCGCACCTATCGGTCGATCCCTCATCCACCGCAAGCCGCCAGGAAGGGCCCAACGCTTGACGCGGAACTACGCGCGTAGTTGTTTGAACGACTACAGTCGTAGTTTGCTCAGGAGCGTACGTGTCTCCAGGCCTGCGCACCTACTACCTGCTGTTGATCACCGGCACGATCTCGCAGGTCGGCAGCCTGATCAGCGCGGTCTCGATCAGCATCGCGGTGTTCCGGGCGACTGGACACGCGACGCCGCTGACGCTGGTGGAGTTCTTCTCGGCCGTGCCGATCGTGGCCTTCGGCGGCTTCGCCGGCGCCCTGGCCGACCGGTTCGACCGGCGGCTGCTGATGCTGATCGCCCAGGCCGGTTTTGTGCTCTGCAGCGGCCTGATGCTGTGGAGCTTCGCCTCGGGGGCGTTTCGCCTCTGGCATCTCTACAGCCTGTCCTTCGCCAGCGCGATTTTCACCACCCTGCAGGCGCCGGCGTTCCGGGCGTCGGTGGTGATGCTGGTGCCGGAGGCTGGGCGTGACCGCGCCAACGCCTTCGCCCAGATGACTGGGCCCGCCGCGCGGGCCGTGGCCCTGGCTGGCGCCGGCTTCCTCTATGTCGCGATCGGCGTCGTCGGCTCGATCCTGTTGGACATCGCCACCTTCCTGATCGCCTCGGCCGCGCTGGCGATCGTGCGCATCCCGCAGCCCGCCGAAACCGACGAGGGCCGCGCCTTTCGCGGCTCGATCTGGCGCCAGACCTTTGATGGCTTCCGCTACCTCGCCGCTCGCCCTCCGCTGCTCGGGCTGTGCCTCTACTACGGCGCGGCCAACTTCGTGCTTGGCGTCGCCTTGATCCTGGGCACGCCTTACTTCCTGGCCCGCACCGGCAGCGAGGTGCTGTTCGGCTTCGTGTTCAGCGCCCTCAACCTCGGGGCGCTGGCCGGCGCCCTGACCATGAGCGTCTGGGGCGGCACGCGGCCGCGGATCAACACGGTGCTGCCGGGTATGATCGTCGGCGGCGTCTCCGTGGCGCTGGGCGGTGTCGCCCGGAATGCGCCGGAACTAGCGGCCGGCTTCTTCGTCTTCACCTTCACCATCCCGATCACCAACGCCGCCACCATCGGAATCTTCCAGGCCAAGGTCGCGCCGGACCTGCAGGGTCGGGTGTTCGCGGCTTTCAGCCAGATCAACGGCGTCTCGCCGCCGATCTCGTTTCTGATCGCGGGACCGCTGGCCGACCAGGTGTTCGAGCCCGCCCGGCGGCTGCAGACTTGGCGGCTGGTGAGCTGGGCCGTCGGCACAGGGCCCGGCGCCGGCATGGGGCTGATGTTCGTGATCGCCGGCCTCACGGCCACCCTGTTCAGCCTCGCCGTCTATGCGATCCCGGCGATCCGGCGCCTGGAGACGACCCTGCCGGACTTTCAGACGACAACTCCGACGTCGCCCTGACTACAGACTCTCGTCCGAGACCCGATGCTCGTCGAAGAACTGGGAGCGGAAGCCCTTGAGCAGGGCGATGATCGCTTCCGGGTCGGCCTGCTGACCGCTGAGCATGGTCTCGATGGCCAGCCCCCGCAGCGCCATCAGGATCAGGCGCCGGCCCGCTTCGGCTTCGCCGGCGTCGCCGCGCAGGCCGCTGGCGGCGGCGAACAGGCGCGCGCCCCGGCTCACCCCGGCCTCGAAGCGCTGGGCGAAGTCCGGGATGCGCGCGGCCAGCTCGGCGTCGTGGCGGGTGGCGATGATGATTTCCAGCAGGGCGCGGGACTCCGGCCGCTGGAACGCCGCCCAGGTCACGTCCACCGAGCCGATGAAGCGCTCGCGGCCCGGCGGCAGCTTGGCGAGGCCGGCGCGGATGAACTCGCCCTGCGCCCGCGCGGCATGGTCGGCGACGGCGAGGATCAGATCGATGCGGGTCGGGAACTGGTGCAACAGCGAGCCGCGCGCCACATCGGCCTCAGCCGCCACCCGCACGGTGCTGGTCTGCGCGTAGCCGTCGGTGGTGAGGCAGTGCACCGCCGCTGCCAGGATCTTGTCCCGGGTCGCCTGGCGGCGCTCGGCGTTGGGACCGCGCGGTGCGCGCAGCCTGACATCAACGCCCATGTCTCGGCCTCGGAGCGGGTGAACTCATCCGGCTAAGTCGCGCCGCGGAACGCCGTTGCGTCAAGCTTTGAACGCGGGAGTCAGCGCCGAATGCACTCCCAAGCGGCGCCGGACTAGCGGCTGGGGGCGTACAGCGCCGCCGCGCGGGCCTCGAAGCAGCCAATCAGCCGGCCCACGGCGCGGTGAAAGTTGGCGCGCAGCAGGGTCTCCAGCAGTCGCGACTTGAACTCGAAGTCGATGGCGAAGCTGAGTTCGGCGCCCTTCGGATGCGCCGCGAAGCGCCAGCGGTTCTCCAGGCGCCGGAACGGACCGGAGATCAGGTCCACGTCAATCGCCAGCGCCTCCTGGTCGAGCTTCACGCGCGTCGAGAACCGCTCGTGCACGATGGAGAAGCCCACCTCGGCCTCGGCATCGACAAGCGCGATTCCCTCCCCGCCCTCGCGGCGGTTGGAGGTGCGTAAGCGCAGGACCCAGGGCACGAAGTCGGGGTAGCGCTCGACGTCGCCCACCAGTTCGAACAGCTGGCGCGGCGTGTAGGGCAGGATGCGCTTT